>ENA-OUOY01001751-OUOY01001751.1-human-gut-metagenome-genome-assembly--contig:-NODE-1751-length-12074-cov-7.301439_pt1 | contig 12074 bp, 9 predicted proteins | sample MGYA00237937_ERZ548767 | MGnify/ENA primary metagenome ERZ548767 (study PRJEB26490, sample SAMN05356887) | human gut metagenome | biome: terrestrial biome; feature: human-associated habitat; material... | reverse complement strand
CAGTATCTGCTCCGCCAGATGTTTATATAAACATCTGGCGGAGCAGATACTGCTTCTGTAAAGTATATAATGCACAGAGCGATATATTGTTTTCAAGAGCAGAATCCACCGATGTTAGCATCTTTACACAAGTGTCCTTGATGGGGGCATTAGGGATTGAAAATGACATGTTTAGTATATCTTCTCCGTTCAAATTTGCAATTGCACCATTACCACCTTGCAAAGAGTTACAAATATATCTACGGTATTTGTTTGTTTGAAACAACCATTTTACAATTGGTTCTTTAGAACGGTAAATACCGCAAAATGCCCCAACGGTTATAGGTGAATGCCAATTGCCGTCATAGAAAGAAGATTTGCCAACCAAAGAAGAACTTCCGTTTGCCATACAGATAACAATATCTCCATTTTGTAATTGCTGTTCTGCTGACATTTGCTTATTAACGAATACAACATTGTTATTGTAATCAAGCAAACTTCCATTAACAATATTGTTTGAGCGCATAACAAGTGTGCCACCATGTTCAACAACATCGTTACTGCTATAAGTTAATCCACGAATATATGATCCAACATTATCCAATTGTAGTCTTTCTGAATGTTTATCATCAAATACATTTTCAATAATCGCAGACCTACAAACTTCTAAATCCCTAATCAAGGGAATTAATCAGAGGGTATTCATGAATAGTGGCAACAATTATAAACTTGGAGAAATCTGTGAGATTAGGAGCGGTTATTCTGGAAGTCAACTTTTATCAAAGAAAGGATTAAAAGTTTCTCGTATAGAAACAATTTCCGGGCATAAGGTGAATATGGAACGTGTGGGGTATGTTGCACCTTTTGAATCTTCAGAAAATTACAGATTGCGAGTTGGAGACATTTTGTTCAGCAATATCAATAGTGTTGAATACATAGGCAATACCGCATTCATAGATAAGGATTATGACCTTTATCATGGAATGAATCTACTCAGATTGACACCTAACCATATGGTGGTTATCCCATTCTATTTATACTTGTTGTTGAATACAAATAGAATGCTCAATCGCTTTAAGGCTGTCTGTAACAAAGCAGTATCACAGGCAAGCATAAACCAAACAGAGTTGGGAAAAACTGTTGTTCAGATTCCTCCAATAAATACTCAGGAACAAATATGTGAATTGTATCAAGCATTGTACACCAAATTAGAGACAGAGAGTCACACAAAATCACTTTTCCAAAATCAGAAGCAATACATGCTCCGCCAGATGTTTATATGAACATTAGGCGAAGCAGATACTGCTTTTGTTGCAGATAAAGATCTAATGTCTTATTACTGATTTCGATTTTGCCTTGAATTTTATCAAGAAACGTTGCCTTCTGTTTTTGTTCTAAAAAGGTAGGTAATGTAACTTTTAACTGTTCTAATGGAGTGCGTACAATTTGCGGTTGTCCTGACCCTGAAATTATACTATTGAAGTTATACGCAGAAAGGTAATGGTACAAATATCTCTTGCACACCTTGTTTTGATGTTCATCTGTGTTTATAACCATCGCATTTCCTGTTATCCATGACATGGGTTTGGTGTAATTTACCATACCGCAAGTATTACCACGGCAAGTTATACAGATTTGTTCTGTCTTATGGTTATATTGTTTATATTTACCAATAATGCCATTTGCACCATATACAAGAAAACCATCTTCCGTTAATTCTGTTGAAGATATAGTTTGAGGCTGATATATTTGTGCTATCTCACCCAGATGTACAATGTTGCCATTCTCTATTTGCATAAGACTAACCCTTAGTCCCTTGATTAAGGACTCTAACTTTTCAATCAGCTTGTTTTGGGTAGCAATACGCTCATCTATCAAAGAAAGTAAAGTGCTGATTTTCTGCTGCTCTTTGTTGGATGGGAACGATACAGTTAAGCCTTTTATGCTTTCGCCATACAAATGAACAACCGACACACCTTGTGCAATCTTGGCTATATCATACTTTCTTACGCCATTAAGCTGATAACTAAAGAATCTACCATCACCATCTTTCAATCTAATAATATTTAAGTCACCTCCAAGAAGTACGTCAGGAGATAATACACAACGAGCTGTTGAAATGTCAATAGCCGTTTCTCCAGAGGAAGGAATAATTATATCATTAGCACAACTACGTACAAGATTCTTATCTGAAATATCTGTTTTGCTTACAACATAATCTATCACTTCAGACTTATAGGTTGTATATAATTCACCGTACAATATACAAGGAGTCCCAGTAGCACTTCTTTGGTCTTTGGAAATGCCACTTCCTTTAGTTAAGATTGCAATATCCCCCAACTTACATTTCTCCCATTCCCCATGAAATTCTGGGAATCTCAAATGGGGTACATTCAGTTTATTTTGTTCTTTATTTGTTGCCATAGTTATTTTAAATCCTTAATTGTTTGTTATACTTCCCTCTACTGGTATTTACTCTTCTTTTGGGTCGATGTCAAACGGAAGCAATGGTGTATCATCATCATTGCCATTATTGAATCGGTCGAAATCTGAGATATATGAACGGTCCTGAATAACCTTAAACTTCTCATACTCAGAATAAGCCTTATCTCTTGCTTCCTCTTGGGAAACCTTGCCTGTACTACTCTTTGCTTCATAATCCATAGTTGCAAGGAATTGTTGTAAGCGTTGCTTCCAATCATCCATCGTTGTGATAATATGACGCCGTGCACGAGATTCGGCAAGATCAAGAAAACTTGTTGTTATTGTATTGAGCTGAGACAGTTCATCTTCTGAAAGATAGTTCTTGGCGACAATCGTATCAGACTTTTGCACTCTGCCATTAGGTGCTTTTTTCCATGTGGTCAAGCCCATATGTGGCATTTCAGCATCGGCACGTTCATAAACAATCTCTGCTGCCGTATGATTGGTAACAGCCAAGTGCATCATATTCTGTACCATCTTATAAAAGAGTTTGGTACTCTCAGCTTTTGCATCATAGTCAGCACTACACTCAGCGTAAATGTCAGTTATCTTTTGATAATATCTACGCTCTGATGTGCGAATTTCACGAATGCGTTCCAGCAAATCATCAAAGTAATCCTTGCCAAAGTGCTTACCTTGTTTCAAACGCTCATCATCTAACACATATCCCTTGATAACAAACTCCTTCAATACAGAAGTTGCCCATATACGGAATTGGGTTGCTTGATAGCTGTTCACACGATAGCCCACAGCTATGATTACATCAAGATTGTAGAACAAAGGAGCACGCTCTACATCACGCTCACCTTCAAGTTGAACTTGTTGAATTTTTCTACAAGTTGTCTCTCTTTGCAATTCTCCCGACTCATAAATCTGAGAAATATGATAGGCTATAGTTGCCCTATCAACTCCAAACAAAGAAGCCATTCTTTTCTGTGACATCCAAAAGGTCTCACTGTTGAATATCACTTCAATGCGAGTCTCACCTTGTGCAGTCTTATATAGTAACATGTTGGATTCCAACGAGTTCTGCACAATCTCTGTCGAAGATACAGACTGCGAGAAATATTCTCTTGCTTGCTTCACCAATGGCTTTCTTGTATCTGCATTCTCTGCTATTATCATACAAGCCATTCGTGAAAGATGGAACGTTTCTACCTTACGAAACGCACCATTGCCCACCTTGAACATATCAACCGCATGGTTGAAATGCTCATCTATAGTCATGCCTTTACTACCTGCAACATTGATGGCTTTATCTATCACATTTTGGAATTTCCAATATGCTGAATATCCCATGGCATTGCAAAGGTCACGAGAGTTCCAATATTCTTTGCCGTTATCATCCACCTTCCGAATTTCATCGAATGTAGGACGCATATCTGGTACATTATTCTCTTCCATATATTTTATTCGTTAGATGGTTCCAAAATGAAAATGAGTTCAGACTCTGCAACATCGCACTTGTCGAACAAGTAGCGGAGACAGGCTATCTTACCCTTATTACCCATAGATGTCCAAAGATACTTATCAGTACCTATTTGCGTGCAATAGTTCAAATCAGCTTGTTTAGCAGTCCAAAGATATGCACCTCCATCATAGAGGGAATCGATAATATCAGGATAACGCTCAGACAATAATAATACAATTTTTATAAGCATATCTTTCCATATCGTTTCGTTATACTCATGTCCAAACACACGGAATCCTCTAAGTATTCTATTTGTTGGAGAGAATGATTCTTCGTCCAAAGATACTTCTTCAACAGGTTTTGGCAATGGCTTGAAATCTGTTTTTGGCAGAGGATACAAGCGCAAGAAAGCTTCACATATCTCTTTACTACGCTTTTGTAATTCTTCTTCCGTCCATTTTTGACAGTCTGTAACGCTTCTTGTTAAACGATATTTTGAATCCTTATAACCAGGATATACAATGTTATCTACCATTCGACCATCACGTTTGATTTCAAAAGCCTTATTACTTAGTTCACTATTTATACCTGTCAATGTCAGATTGGCAAACGTATGCAAATATCTTTCTTGAATTTTCTCAAAATTATCACCAAGCATTTCACGCCACTCTGCATTTAAAGTTTGTGGCATAATGTGCTCAATCGTTGCATCCTTACTCTTCATGTCGGATGCCACATCATTATATTCACCATGCACAGAGTTTTCAAGTCTTTCAAAAAGGAAAATTTGGAAAGGTTTGAGCATGTGATAAGCATCACGATTCTCTATAGCTTCGACAAACTGTGTATCTCTTGGCAACTGATAGTTTCCATCACGGCGCATAATATGATAAGTCAAAATATCAGAGTAAGTAAAGCTATTTTCCATTCCTGCTTTTTCATACTCTTCCATACTTTTTAGCACATCTTTATGCAAAGCGCAGAAAACCTGAGTTAAGGCATTTCCTGGCATATTGCATACAATACGTCGAGCCATATAATTCTCGACTAAGTCTATAGCCTTGAAGATTTCATCTTCTGTAAGGTGCTTTTCATCAGCATATTTCAAAAACTGAATAAAGAACACATTAGCCACATCAGTCTCTATATTGCAAATATGACGCATTTTGTCAGACAGTTTCTTTGAGTTGAGTTTACCCTCAGTAACTTGCTGATAATATTGAGCATAAACAAGCATCTCTGCAAGTTCTTCCTTACGGTCATGCCCTAACATGTACTTCTTCCATGCACTATATAAGTTAGACAATCTCACAGGGCGTTGGAGTTGTTGCTTGATAGTTAAGTAGTCACGAAGAAACATTGTTGGTTCGTTCTCCGTAGCTATCTCTATCTTTTGCCAATATGTTTTGAAGTAATATTGCTGTTCTTCTGCTGTAAGAGACATCAATAAATAGTTTCTAATCTCATCAGCACCTGTCAAATCCAAGCCTGTAGAATTAAGACTTTCAAAAATAAGTTGAGGTTGGTCATTACCATCCAATTCTATTGATATAATTTGCAAACGTTCAATAGCATTCAATAAAGCATCAAACGAAAGCTGATGAGGTTCTTTGGTCAAACGCTCATAGAAATATTGATAATTACGGGTCATCTTAGAATCTTTCACATAATTATCTACATCATGCTCAAAGATTCTATCGTAAGCCTCCATATCATTTTCAATGGGTAAAAGTTTGATTTTTCTTTCTGTACCACTAAACTTTGCCATCAAGAATTCCTCTTTCGCCTCTTCTATACTTCCTTTATCACCTTCAAGTTTTCCATCTTCTACGGCATGAATGCCTGCCAATAACAGCAACGAAACTGTTGTAAGGCGTTGCTGTCCATCAATGACAAGTCGATTGATGCCATAGCCATCTGCTGGAGATGTAACTATAGAACCAAAGAAATGAGTCGGTCTGCCAGAATGAACCAAATCCACCAAGTCGTTGAACAACTGATTGCAGTTCTCGGTTAACCAACTATAATTACGCTGATATACAGGAATGATAAATTGCACTCTACCTCCTGCTATAACTCTACTTAACAATAATGCATCGCCCTTCATATCAATATTCTTTTAATATTCTACTCAACCAGCCCCAACTCTTTCAGATATACATCAATCTGCTTGTCGAGGTCAGCACGCTTAGCTTCCAAATCCTTGATTTCCTTCATGACCGCATGAATGTCGATAGGCTCTTCTTCCTCGAACGTATCTACATAACGAGGAATGTTAAGGTTATAGTCATTGTCGGCAACCTCTTGTAAAGTTGCCAAATGACTATACTTCTCGATTTCCTTGCGCTCACGATAGGTATCAACTATCTTCTTAATGTGCTCTGGGCGAAGCTTATTTTGTGTCTTTATCTTTTCAAACTCCTTGCTGGCATCTATGAAAAGTATATTATCATCATCCTTGCGGCACTTCTTTACCACAATGATACAAGTTGGGATACTTGTACCATAGAAAATGTTGGCAGGCAAACCGATGATGGCGTCAATATAGTTCTTCTTCTCAATGAGGAAACGGCGAATCTTACCTTCTGATGCACCACGGAAAAGAACACCATGAGGAGCAACACATGCCATCGTTCCACCTTCATTAAGATGATGGATCATGTGAAGTATGAATGCATAGTCAGCCTTAGACTTTGGAGCCAAGACTCCAGCCTTGCTAAATCTATCATCATTATTAAATTTCTCCGCTGCACTCCAGGCAGCAGAGAATGGCGGATTAGCTACTACCGCATCAAACTGTTCCTCTGGGAAAGCATCATCTTCAAGAGTATCTCCATTTTCTATGTCAAAGTCACTAAACTTAACTCCATGAAGCAACATGTTCATTCGGGCAAGGTTGAATGTCGTAGGGTTCTTCTCTTGACCATAAATCAAATCAGCCTTACCATTGCGAGCAGTACGGAGAAGCAATGAACCAGAACCACAAGTTGGGTCATATACATTTTTCAAGCGTGTTTTGCCTGTAGTAACTATATCTGCAAGAATCTGACTTACTTCCTGTGGGGTATAGAATTCTCCGGCCTTTTTGCCAGCTCCTGCGGCAAACTGACCTATCATATACTCATAGGCATCGCCGAGAATATCAATATCAGAAGCCTCGTTCAAGCCGAAGTCGATACCATCAAGAGCAATCAAAACTTCACTAATCAAATTGTTCTTATCCTCTGCGGTCTTTCCCAATTTAGGAGAAGCAAGGTCTATATCAGAGAACAAACCTCCAAAATCCTCTTCACTATCGTGTCCAATGGTACTGTCCTCTATTTTCTTCAATGAACGCTCCAGCTGTGGAAGTATGTTCTCCTTACGATTGATAGCCTCTATTACAGAAGAATACAGGTATTCTGGCTCGATGAAATAACCGAGTTCATTCATGCAAAACTTCTTCAACTCCTCCTTCAGTTCTTCCTCATTACTTGCCCAGGCTTCCTTAAAATTACTTCCATCCTCTTCAAGTTCAGCATCAATACACATTTCTATCTTTTCAGATAAGTACTTATAAAAGATAAAGCCCAAAGTGAAATACATGAAATCACTGGCTGACATATTGCCACGCAAAGTATTGGCTACTGTCCAAAGTTGCGTACGCAGTTTTTGTTGTAATTCTTCACTCATATTTTTTCTTTTTATTTTCTTTTTTATTCCCAACTGAATATTTCGATAATTTTACGCAGTTTTAAAATCAATGACTCTTTAAGATGAATACGCTGCAAGAAACGCAGTCCCTTTTTCTCCTTGATAGCCTTCTGTAAAATTTCAGGCTTTTCCCGATGTAAATAATCATACTCCTGCACATATTTAATAAGTGCATCTTGACTTACTCCCACTTCCGTAGCCAATGAAGTAACCGCATGGGCTCGTGCCTGAGTAACATAGGTTGTCAGACGACTCTCCAAATCCATCTTGCCATCAGCTTTCGACTTTACAAATCCAGCTTGGTCATTATCAACATTGTCACGGATGAAGTGGTCGATAAGTTTAGCCTTATTGCGCATAGCTGGGTCTTTTATCATCGTGTCGATGATATTCTGTCGTTTCATCTGATAATCATCGCTTGCAGGATTGAGGTCTTCTATCAATTCCAGTATATATGCTACATTAATAACATCACTATGCAACAACTCCAGACAGAAATCAATATCGTCGATATCTGCTGTTGGGTCTTCATGCGCCATTCCTTCATCTTCTTTGCCTTTGTCTTCGTTCTTGTCATCCTCATCATCTTGTATGAATCCCATCGTCATATCAAGATATTTAGAGCGGTAATCATTGTATTCCTGCTCTGTCATTATCAAAGATGAATCATCGGCATTCCACTCTTCATACACCTGAATCTCAGAATGTTTTCTAATAATATCACGGAAAGCGAGGATAAAATTACGCTTATCGTACTCACTCTGAAGTTTGTCAATGGAATCCATGTCCGGATAACGCGCTTTAAAGTTCTGGCATAACTCATCCAAATCTTTCTTTACATCAGCAAATGGTTTACGAAGTACGAATCCCAGTGCCTCAGGAGCGTCAGTATTGCTGAACAACTTGATAGCTCTATCAACATTGTCCTTCAAATTACGGAAGCAGACAACTTTTCCGAATCGCTTTTTCTCATTGAGAACACGATTCGTACGACTGAAAGCCTGCAATAGACCATGATATTCAAGGTTCTTGTCAACATACAGCGTATTTAGTTTCTTGGCATCAAAACCAGTAAGGAACATACCGACGACAAGCAGCAAGTCCAACGGTTCCATGTCAGCACGTTTCTTCTTCATGCGAAGATTGATGTCATCATAATATGCACTGAAATTGTCTGTTGTAAAAGCAGTTCCGTACATATTATTATAATCATCCATGATGGTTTGCAGCTTGTCACTCGTAACCGTGTCATCAACAAAACCATTGTTCATGCCAGTGTTATCATCATCTTGGCTTTCGTTTGCAGCGTATGTGAACACAGCACCTATCCTTATCTTAGGATGTAATGACTTGAAGATGTCATAGTACTTCAAAAGCATAGGCACAGACTGGACGGCAAACAAAGCATTGAAATCACCATCGTATGTTGACTTGTTGAAGTTGTTGAGGATGAATTGAGCAATCTCCTTCATTCGCTGTTCTTCCATCAAGTCAACATCGCCTTGACCTTGATAATACTCCACAAGGAAACCGAGTACATTCTCATCAGCAATAGCATCCTTTATCAAATAACGATGAAGACACTCGCCAAAGACCTCTGCCGTGGTATGCTCGCCCTTGGCATTCTCTGAGAATATTGGAGTACCAGTAAAGCCAAATATCTGTAAGTTCTTGAAGAAACCAACAATATTCTTATGGCAATCACCAAAATGACTGCGGTGGCATTCATCGAATATCATCACTACCTTCTGGTTCTTGACATCTTGCAAATGCTTGTTGTAAGCATCACGAGTAACTGCACAGTTTAACTTTTGGATGGTGGTAATGATTATCTTTGACTTTCCACTCAATCGCTTTATTAGCTCATAGGTGTTATCTGTACCATCTACTGCCCCAGGTTCAAAAGCCTCATACTCTGATTGTGTTTGCGTATCAAGGTCGTGACGGTCAACGACAAACATCACCTTGTCTATACCATCAATCTCAGAAACAAGTTGAGCCGCTTTGAATGAAGTTAATGTCTTACCGGCACCAGTAGTATGCCATATATAACCATTCTTGTTAGAGTTCTGCACCCTATCCAGAATTTTCTCTACGGCATAATACTGATATGGACGTAATACCATCAAGCATTTGTCTCCCTCATGCAGAACGATATACTTACTTATCATCTTACCCAAGGTACATTTGTCGAAGAAGAACAATGCAAACTTGGAGAGATCATTAAACGGCACATTCTCAGCATCTGTCCAATTGAAAGTGAACTTGTAGCCACTGTTAGGATTGTTGGCAAAATAACGAGTGTTCACACCATTTGAAATCACAAACAACTGTATGTAGTCAAACAAGCCATGAAACGAAGTCTTGTGGTAGCGCTGTATCTGATTGTAAGCTTGCTTTAACTCCACGCCACGTTTCTTTAGCTCTATTTGAACCAAAGGCAAACCATTGATAAGTATTGTGACATCATATCGACACTTCTTTCTACCTTCCACTGTAATCTGGTTGGAAACCTGGAACTCATTCTGACACCACTGCTGGCGATTGAGAAATTCAACCCACACACGTTCGCCTGTTTCCAATTCTAATGGAAACAGGTCTCTCAGTTTCTTGGCTTTCTCAAAACGAGTACCGCCCTCTAAGTGAATTTTTATCTTTTCAAATTCACTATCCGTAAAACTTGTACGTCCATGACGGGCAAGTTCTTTCTTATTATGCTTTTCGAGTTGAGTCTTGAAGTTCTGGTCAAGATTTGTTTCTTCTTCAATCTTGACATATTCATAACTCATATCTTGAAGTGTCTTTATCAGTCCCTGTTCCAGGGCTGCTTCACTTTGTGTCACCATATCCGTTTCGTTTACAATTGTCGTTATAATACAATATTTAATAGCAAAAATACAAAAAAAAGCCGAAAATCATCCCTAATCATTTACATTAAGGATGATTTTTAAAGTTATTTATGCAAAAAGAAATGAATCTGTCAGAATATATTGATTTTTCCAGTTTTTGCCGATTTAATCACTTACTATATGTCTTTCATGCATACGGTTATTGCATTTGTTACATCTTATATATTCTGCGGCACAGGAGAAATGATGTAGATTCAATTATAATAGAAGAACTTGCCTATTATTGTTTTTCCAGCCATTTTTTTACACACCTTATAGCTCTGATTTGTTCGCTTTCGCTAAACTTAGAATCGTCATTCGTTTCATTTCCTTCCAGAACAGCTTCATAAAGAACAAGAAAATAAAAATTGCAAGGGTTTATCATTCGTTCCATAATTAGTGGAACTATTTGTTTTCCCATTGATTTGCGAGGAATGAACTCTGGCAATTTTGCATATGAATATGTGCTTGCACTATATCGCGTCTTAGGATTATGATCTATTGCTATGTTCCATTTATCCACTAAATTTGCAAAACGATTTCTTATGCTGTCTGGAACTTGTGAAGCCAATTCTTTTATTTTCTCTTTCTCTGTATTTGTTAGAAAGTCTCTCGTTGATAGGCTGTCTTGTTTGTTGTCAGCATTGGAATTCCATATACTCTCTGGTTCATGTATAGTTTGCAATGGTACTTTAACAATAGAGTCAGAAGCCACTTTCTCATAGTCATTTGGTGAGTGATTGATTTGCTCTACAAAGGTTTTCTTCTTGGAGAGACAGGCATGACGGAGCTTACTTTGTTCTACACTCTTGAATGGTGGCAGTAGGCATTTCGTAACAGTGTCAAAGACGTTATCCAAGATACTAAGACAATTGGTTGCAAGCCAAAGTAATGCGATATGCGCTTGCGTATCTTGTCTGCTTTCAGATTATGTAAACCATGTTCACATTGCCCATTGTCTGCAACTCATTGACTGTGATACATGAAGTGGTGCGATTAAAATTATCGAAAAAAGCAACTGTGGAATAATATTTTTTAAGATAATAGTTTGCTCTAATCCAATATAAATCTGTATCTTTGCAACCAGATAAGCGTTCTGTAACACAAGAAACGGAAGAGGCTGAGAAACAATGCATTGCATTTGTTTCCAGAATCTTACAAAAAAGGCTAAAAAGGAGCGGTACAACTTTATCGCTAACAGACTGAGAATAAGTATATTACATTTGTTGTTCATTTTCTCTGCACTTATAAAAAGGGTAGTTGTACCGTTTAAAAGATAAAAGCTTAACTATCAGCAACATCTACATGTTGCATCGGAAAGTAGCCCCCTGGAGAGCTCTAAAACGAACATTTTTATAACTGCCTGCAAGCCACCTACTTAGGTGGCTTTTTTTGTCTTAACACATCCCATTTGAAATTTGCTTAAACCAATATTTTGGTGTATTTTTTTGCTCAAATTTCATTCGTGGCCCTCAATTCTGTGAGAAAATGGAAAGGACAAAATGTTGGTTCACCACTGCTGAAGTATATGCCCCTTCCAGTAGCTTGAAAATAGATGTTATATTTTCATATAATGGAGCATGACACTTGTAAATGAAGATTCACCCAACATCCTTCAT
>ENA-OUOY01001749-OUOY01001749.1-human-gut-metagenome-genome-assembly--contig:-NODE-1749-length-12094-cov-2.939364_pt1 | contig 12094 bp, 10 predicted proteins | sample MGYA00237937_ERZ548767 | MGnify/ENA primary metagenome ERZ548767 (study PRJEB26490, sample SAMN05356887) | human gut metagenome | biome: terrestrial biome; feature: human-associated habitat; material... | reverse complement strand
ATGCTAAGCTGATGGGCTTGCCGATTGACAGACTGCTGTGTGCATCCAACAGCAATAACGTGCTGACTGATTTTATCAATACCGGTGTTTATGACAGACGCCGTGAGTTCTTTAAAACTGTTTCTCCTTCTATGGATATTCTTGTTTCCAGTAATCTGGAGCGCCTGCTTTACAGTGTGACGGAGCATGATGCTGCGCGTGTGGCAGATTATATGAAGCGTTTGAATACCGAAGGTCATTATGAGATTGACAGCGATGATCTGAAGCAGATTCAAAGCCAGTTCTTCGGTGCCTGGGTTGATGAGCTGGAAACGAAGGAGGCTATCGGCCGTATTTATAATGATTACCATTATCTGATGGATACGCATACTGCCGTTGCCTGGCGTGCGATGGAAAAATATCGCTTCCTGACCAGTGATGAAACCTATACCGTGGTGCTGTCTACCGCAAGTCCGTATAAGTTTGCCGACAGTGTGCTGGCAGCACTTGATGATGCTCAGCCGCAGAGCAGCAATCCTTTTGAGCTGCTGCAAAAGCTGCATGCCGATACCGGCGCGGAGATTCCGCCGCGTATGCTGGCGCTGGAGAACCTGCCTGTGCTCCATTCCGAGGTTATTCCTGCGGACAAGATGGAGCTGGCGGTTGTGAAGAACCTGGTGTAACTTGATGTGAAGAATATTTGCGTTGCAGGTATGTTTTCGCTATAATAAAATCGAAATTTAATATTTATATATGCAAGACTTAGTCTGCCGAACAGCGGACTAAGTCTTTGTCATAAAAGGAGGTATAAAGTGGACTCCAGGAGTGTACTTGAACAGGTGCGCAGCGGCAAGCTGTCGGTGGCTGAGGCGGAGAGTTATTTTAATCGCAAGGCGTATGAGAATTTAAATTATGCGCGTCTTGATACTTCGCGTGAGCAGCGTACCGGCTTTGCGGAGGTTGTTTATTGCAGCGGTAAGCCAGATGCGTATCTGGCGGATATTTTTGAGCGTCTTTTGGCGGAGCAGGGCGAGGTGTTCGGCACACGGGCGACGCCGGAGCAGTACGAGCTTGTGCGGCGACAGCTGCCTGATATTGTTTATGATCCGGTGGCGCGGACGCTGAAGGAGGAGCGACCTGATAAAGAGCATTGTGGCTGTGTTGTTGTGTGCACTGCGGGTACTGCCGATATTCCCGTTGCGGAGGAGGCGGCGCAGACGGCGGAGTTTTTCGGGACGCATGTGGAGAGACTTTACGATGTTGGCGTGAGTGGGATTCACCGTCTTTTGGATAAGGTTGATTTGCTGCAGCAGGCTAACTGCGTTGTGACGGCTGCAGGTATGGAGGGTGCGCTGGCGAGTGTTATCGGCGGCCTTGTGCGTAATCCGGTGATTGCTGTGCCGACTTCTGTCGGCTACGGGGCGAGCTTTCATGGTCTGAGTGCGTTGCTGACGATGATTAATTCCTGCGCTAACTGCGTTTCGGTTGTGAATATTGATAATGGCTATGGCGCGGGGATTATTGCGACGCAGATTAACAGGCTGGCGTGCAAGTGAGGGACAAACCTTCCGTCTGCTCGCTAAAGCTCGCATCCACCTTCCCTTTCAGGGAAGATATATCAGACCTGCGGAAGGCTAAACTTCGCAAATCTGCTTAACTTTATATGCTCCCTGAAAGGGAGCTGGCATCGCCGTAGGCGATGACTGAGGGTTGTCTTTAATTTGTTATGAGGGAGAAAAATATGCCAAAAGATAAAGATTTAGAAATTCAGGCGGAAGCCAAGTTTGCTGTGCTGCAGCAGGAGCTGCGGCGCTTGGGCAGTGTGCTGGTTGCGTTCAGCGGCGGTGTTGATTCGACGTTTTTGCTGCAGGCGGCGCATTTGACGTTGGGCGATAAGGCGCTTGCGGTGACGGCGCGTTCCGGTGTTGTGCCGCAGCGCGATGTGGCGGAGGCGGAGGCATTTTGCAAAGAGCAGGGTATACGCCATCTTTACTTTGATTTTGATGAGCTGCAGGTGCCGGGGTTTGCTGAAAATCCGCCGGACCGTTGCTATATTTGCAAAAAAACGCTGTTCAGTAATTTCCTGCGCATTGCACAGGAAAACGGAGCAGTGCTTTGCGAAGGTTCGAATATGGATGATTTGGGCGATTATCGTCCCGGTCTGAAGGCTTTGGCGGAGCTGAAGGTGCAGAGCCCGCTGCGCACTGCAGAGCTGACGAAGGCGGAAATCCGCCTGCTGTCGCACAAGCTGCAGCTGCCAACTTGGGATAAGCCTTCTTTTGCCTGTCTTGCTTCGCGCTTTGTATACGGCGAGCGTATTACGGCGCAGAAGCTGGCAGCGGTGGATAAGGCGGAGCAGCTTTTGTGGGAGCTTGGCTTTAAACAATTCCGCGTGCGCGTGCATGGCAACCTGGCACGTATTGAGCTGTTGCCCGAGCAGCTGCAGCTGGCGTTGGCAGAGTCGATGCGCACAGCGATTTACAATGGCGTGAAGGCCGCAGGCTTTGCTCATGTGGCACTTGATTTGCAGGGCTATCGCACCGGCAGCATGAATGAAACTTTAAAGCAGGATTAATTTATACTTATAGCGAATTTTATCAGTAGCCTGTTACGAGTATGCAGGCTTTGGTTAGGAGGAAGATTATGAAAAGCTTATATTTGGAATGTAATGCCGGCATCAGCGGCGATATGCTGGTAGCAGCACTTTTGGACCTGGGAGCGGATAAAGAGGCACTGGATAAGGCTCTGCAGAGTATTCCTGCAAAGGGATTTGAGTATAAAATCAGCAGAGTGTCTAAAGCAGGCGTTGACTGCTGCGATTTTGATGTTATTTTGGACGAGGAGCATGCTAACCATGACCATGATATGGCCTTTTTGCATGGCAACGGCGATGCTGTAGTGCATAGCCATGAGCATGAACATCATCATGACCACGAGCATGAGCACGAACACGAACATAATCATGACCATGACCATGAGCACGAGCACGAACATCATCATGACCATGACCATGAGCACAGCCATGTGCCGCATGAGCATCATCATCACCATGAGCACCGCGGTCTGCAGGAGGTTATTGCGATTATTGATGCTACGGATATGAGTGCTGCAGCCAAGGAATTGGCGCTGAAGATTTTTGATATTATTGCGGATGCTGAGGCAAAGGCGCATGCTGTGGAGAAGAATGCAGTGCATTTCCATGAGGTTGGCGCGATTGATTCCATCGTTGATATTGTGGCGATTGCTGTGTGTGCCGACAGCCTAGGCGCTGAAAACGTAATTGTGCCGGAGCTGTGCGAGGGACGCGGTACTGTCCGCTGCCAGCATGGCGTGCTGCCGGTGCCTGTTCCTGCAACGGCCAATATTATGCAGCGCTTTGGCTTTAATGTACGCTTGCTGCCGGTGCAGGGCGAGTTTGTTACACCGACCGGTGCTGCTGCCGCTGCTGCGCTGATGACTACCGACGAGCTGCCGCAGAGCTTTAAGATTCTGGGCATTGGTCTGGGAGCAGGCAAGCGTCAGTATGAGCGCCCCAGCATTTTGCGTGCGCTGATGATTGAGGATAACGCGCAAAAAAAAACTCTGTAAATAGCAATGCTTTGCAGACAGATTGCATCTGCCAGCTGCAGTCTGATATTGATGACTGCAGCGGCGAGCTTTTGGGTTACACGCTGGAGCGCCTGCTGGCGGCAGGAGCGTTGGATGCTCATTATCAGCCGGTGTTTATGAAGAAGAGCCGTCCAGCGTGGGAGCTTACTGTTATCTGCCGCGAGGAGAACAGAGCGAAGCTGGAAGCGCTGATTTTTGCGGAAACGACAACAATCGGCATCCGTCGTGCGCGCATGGAGCGCACTGTGCTGCCGCGTCGCAGGGATGTGGTGCACACTGCTTACGGTGATGTAGCGGTGAAGCGCTGCCTGCTGGACAGCGGCGAACGCTGTTATGTGGAATATGACAGCGCTACCAAACTGGCGCAGGAGCAGGGGGTGCCGCTGCAGGATATCTATCTGGCGGCACAGCTGACGCAAAAAAACATAAATTAGCCACAAAAGTGTGGTATAATATCTCCATAATACGTCAGAGAATGGAGAAAAAATGACTAATGTTTTCGATTTGATAGAAGAATTTTATACACAGGATGAAGAATGGAATTCGGTATTGCAGCAAGCCTGTGCTGAAGATTTCCTGCGCTATAAAACATGGCAGGGAGCCAAGGATGGCGAGCTGGTCAAGATTTGGGATTATATTACGGTTCTTTGTATTTACCTTGGCAATTCCGAGAACTTTCTCGGTGATATGTCGCGTGAGAATTTTATTGACTGCGTAGGCTGGTGCTGCCGCAATGTTTCCGGCTTCCCGGCAACGGAGAGCAACATCGCACATTTCCTGGATGTTATGCAGGAGTTTTATGCATATATGAAAAAGAAACGCATTATTACCCGTGATAACGCGCCTGCCGAAGCCAAAGCAAAGCTGCTGGCTGACGGAAAACTGCAGATTGTCGGCAAGGATGGCAGCTTTTTGCCTGGGCATGACCGTTACAATCTGTATTCTACACCGGATTTGCCGACGAAGGTGTATCTGAACATCGGCGAGAGAATGCAGAATTTGCTGGATGATGTGCAAAGCTACTATACGCAGAAGCAGTTCCGGCGTGATTTGGAGCGGGCCGATTTTCTCTTCGGCGGTATTTTTCAGAACGGTACTGTTCAGGAAAAGCCGGGCACGGAGGAATATTCACAGACCTTCTGGGATTATTTTCTCTTTGACTATCGTCTGCTTGAAGATGACAAAACGCCTCTGCAGCATTACCGTGATGTAATTTGCCGTGATGCTTCCGAGATGGATACCTCCGTTGATATTTTGAATGAGCTGATTAAGGCAAAGCTGGTTCTCTTTGATGTGCAAAGACGCACGGAGGAGGGAATGTATGTCTGCAGAAATATTTTCACCAATGAAAAATATACGCTGATGCTGCCGGTAGATGATAATATTGACACAGAAGGCTATATTTTCATGGGCCATATTTTTTATGAAAATACTATGGTGATGAACTTCCTGCGCGGACTGGTGATGTCGCAGACCTCGCGTAAGCGCTTTTTCGAGGTTGTCAGTGCGGCGAAAGACTGGTTTGCTGTGCGCCAAAGCGGCGAGATGAGCTGGGATGAGTTCATCAACCGTAATCCGATGTTCGTACGCCATGTTTCTGTTTTGTATGCAATCTATGTGCGTATGGAGGGCTTTAATTTCAGTACGCAGATAAGTGATTATCAGCCTGCGGCGCTGCTTAAGGACAAGACCTCGGCAATGCTGGAATCTCTTAGAGGAACAGGCCTTTTTTCTGCCTATGATATACAGCTGATGCGTACCATGTGGAGCGATTTTATGCTTCGTGGCAATGCTTTGCCTGATAATACAGACGCTGATTTTGAGCATTGGACGGCAGCGGTTATGTACTGCTTTGTTAAGCTGAATGATGTTTATACCTTTACGGAAAAGCAGGTTTTTGCTATGTGCCGTGCTACCGACCATGCAAAGCTGAAGCAGATGATAGATATGCTAAATGAAACCTTGCAGCTGGAGGCACATGACCCGCGTTACGTTAACGAAGAGGGTTTGCTGCTGATGCTGCTGCAGTGAGAGGAGGCACCAGAATATGAAGTGTGATTTTTGCGGCCACGAGGTTGCTCCCGGTACAGTGGAATGTCCGTACTGCCATTATCAGTTCAAGATTGATGCGCAGGTGCTCAGTCCGGAGGAGCGCGATACCTTTGAGGGCGTGACGATAGACGAGAGCGCAGGCACAGAGGAAAACAAAAGTGCCAGGGAAGGCGCTGTATATGACAGCGGTGCTGATGCTTATAATGAAAGACAGCAGCAGGTGCCGCCGAATATCAAGGTACATACCTTTGGCTGCGGCAGCGGCATTCTGATTACTTTTCTGATTTTGTGCGGCATTGTGGCAGTTATCTTCTTTTTGCTGCCGACGTTTATTGTCTTTGCTGCTGTCGGCGCAATAGTTTTGTTTATTATGCGTCTTTTTATGGGCTTTTAATGGCGTAAAAATGTATTTCTGACGGCCGGCAGTGTTGCCTTGGGCAGAACTGCCGGCTGTTTTGGCCTGTTGTAGAAATTTTTTCAAAAAAATTTTAAAAAGCCGTAAAAATATAGAGGATTTTTCTGATTGACGGCGAATAATATGCAGATACACAATGTGTGAAAAGAATAGGAGGCATAAGATATGCATAGTTACAGCATGGATCTTGGCGGCAGAACTCTTACTATTGAAGCCGGCAAGATTGCAAAACAAGCTAATGGCGCTGTATTAGTTCGTTATGGCGATACCGCCGTAGTAGTTGCCGTTACCGGCACCAAGACCCCGCGTGAGGGTGTAGACTTCTTCCCTTTGACTGTTGATTTTGAAGAAAAAATGTACGCCGTAGGTAAAATCCCTGGTGGCTTTATTAAACGCGAAGGCCGTCCGTCTGAGCAGGCTATCCTGACCAGCCGTCTGATTGACCGTCCGATTCGCCCGATGTTCCCGGAAGGCTACCACAACGATGTACAAATCGTTGCTACCGCTGTTTCCGTTGATCCCGACAATGCTCCGGATATGCCCGCTATGATCGGTGCATCCTGCGCTTTGTCTATTTCCGATATTCCGTTCGAAGGTCCTATCGCCGGTGTGCGCGTAGGCCTGATTGATGGTGAATTCATCATCAACCCGACTGTTGAACAGGCTAAAATCAGCCAACTGAACCTGGCTGTTGCCGGCACCAAAGACGCTATCCTGATGGTAGAAGCAGGTGCTAACGAAGTTTCCGAAGAAACCATGCTGGATGCTATCTGGTTCGGTCATGGCGTAATCAAACAACTCGTTGAGTTCCAGGAGAAAATCGTTGCTGAAATCGGCAAAGAGAAAATGGAAGTTCCGTTCTACGCTCCGCCTGAAGAAATGGCTGCGGAAATCGAAGAATATGGTGCTCAAAAACTCAAAGATGCTCTGATGGATGCTAACAAGCTGGAGCGCGAAGAAAACGTTGCTAAGGTTAAAGCTGAAATCGCTGAAGTATTCCTGGAGAAATATCCTGATAATGCTAAAGACGTTGCTTACATCACCCAAAAGCTGGTTAAGAAAATCGTTCGCCGCACTATCTCTGTAGATAAGATTCGTCCTGACGGCCGTCAATTAGACGAAGTACGTCCGGTAAGCTGCGAGGTTGGCCTGCTGGCTCGTCCGCATGGCAGCTCTCTGTTCACCCGTGGTCAGACTCAAATTTTGAACGTTCTGGCTCTGGCTCCGCTGCGTGAAGCACAAATCCTTGATGGTCTCGGCGCTGAGGAAACCAAGCGTTACATCCATCACTACAACTTCCCGCCGTACTCTGTAGGCGAAACCAAACCTCTGCGCAGCCCTGGCCGCCGCGAAATCGGTCATGGTGCTCTGGCTGAGCGCGCTCTGCGTCCGGTTATTCCTTCCGAAGAGGAGTTCCCGTATGCAATCCGTCTGGTATCCGAGGTTCTGGAATCCAACGGTTCCTCCTCCATGGGCTCTGTTTGCGCAAGCACCCTGTCCCTGATGGATGCAGGCGTTCCTATTAAAGCTCCTGTTGCAGGCGTTGCTATGGGCCTTGTTAAGGATGGCGAATACTTCACTATTCTGACTGATATCCAAGGTCTGGAGGATGCTCTGGGCGATATGGACTTCAAGGTTGCAGGTACCGAAAAAGGTATTACTGCTATCCAGATGGATATTAAGATTGACGGTATCAACAAGGATATCTTCACCCAGGCTCTGGCACAGGCTAAACGCGGCCGTGAATTCATCATGGGCAAAATGATGGAATGCATCAGCGAACCGCGCAAAGAGCTGTCCAAATATGCTCCGAAGATTACTACTATCCATGTAGATCCTGATAAGATTGCTAAGGTTATCGGACCTGGCGGCAAGATGATCAAGAAGATTGTTGACGAAACCGGCGCTAAGATTGATATCGATGATACCGGTCGCGTATTTATTGCTGCTGTTAACACCGAGGCTGCTAATAAAGCTATTGAGATGATCGAAGGCATTACTGCCGAAGCTGAGGTTGGCAAGGTTTATACCGGTAAAGTTACCCGTCTGATGAACTTTGGTGCTTTCGTTGAAATTCTGCCGGGCAAGGAAGGTCTGGTACATATTTCCCAACTGTCTACCGAGCATGTAGATAAGGTTGAGGATGTTGTAAGTGTTGGCGATGAAATTGTTGTTAAGGTTACCGAAATCGACAACAAGGGCCGCATTAACCTGTCCCGCAAGGCTGTTCTGATGAAGAGCGTACAAAAATAATTTGTGAATTTAAAAGAGCTGTCGCATTTGTGACAGCTCTTTTTTGTAGATTGGAGGAGTGAGTTACTAATGAAAACACGTGGTTTTGAAAAGGTTGCCAGGTATATGGATGTTGAGTTCCCGATGCCGGAGCGCAAGACACAGTTCAGCGCCGGTTATGACATCAGCGCTGCCGAAGAGGTTGTACTGGAGCCGGGTAAGCTGGTGCTGGTGCCTACAGGTGTGAAGGCTTATATGCAGACAGGCGAGTTCTTGGGCCTGCATATCCGCAGCAGCATGGCGGTAAAGAAGCATCTGATGCTGGTGAATAATGTTGGTATTATTGATGCCGATTATTATAATAATGCTGATAACGAAGGTCACATTATGGTGGCTTTGATGAATATGGGTACCGAGGCTGTTACGATTCCGCAGGGTGAGCGCATTGCCCAAGGTATTTTTTACACTTACCTGACGGTGGATGATGATGATAAGGTAGCAAAAGCAGTCCGTGGCGGCGGCTTCGGCAGCACAGGCAAATAATAATATCATATTTTGAGCTTTGTCTGTAAATGCTGTTAAAAGTGTAAATAGTTTACAATTTTAATGAAAAAGTGTAGACAATATAGCGAAATATGATATAATTAATGTAGATAATTTTGGAAAATGGAGGTTTTCTTGATGCAGAAAATTGATCAGGCATGTGTAAACACTCTTCGCTTTTTGGCAGCAGACCAGGTAGAAAAGGCTAAATCCGGCCATCCTGGCTTCCCTTTGGGTACCGCTCCTTTGATGTACACCATTTGGGACCGCTTTATGAATTATAACCCGGCTGACCCGCAATGGTTCAACCGCGACCGTTTCATCCTTTCTCCGGGTCATGGCAGCGCTTTGCTGTATGCAATGCTGCACCTGGCAGGCTATGACCTGTCCCTGGATGAGCTGAAAAACTTCCGTCAATGGGGCAGCAAGACTCCGGGCCATCCGGAATTCGGCTTGACTCCCGGCGTTGACGTTTCTACCGGTCCTCTGGGCCACGGCTTTGCTATGGGCGTTGGCTTTGCTATTGCCGAAGCTATGCTGGGTGCAAAGTACAACAAACCCGATTTCCCGGTTGTTGATCACTATACCTTTGGTCTGACCTCTGACGGCGACCTGATGGAGGGCGTTTCCTGCGAGGCTGCTTCTCTGGCAGGTACCCTTGGCTTGGGCAAACTGATTTACTTATATGATGACAACAAGATTACTATCGAAGGCAGCACCGATATTGCCTTCACTGAGGATGTTGAAGCCCGCTTCAAGGCTTATGGCTGGCAGGTTCTGCGCGTAGAAAGCAGCGAGGATGTTGACGCTATGCAGGCAGCTATCGAAGAAGCTAAGGCTGATACTATGCATCCTTCTCTGATTATTGTACGTACTCACATCGGCTTCGGCAGCCCGAAACAGGACAGCCCGTCCTGCCATGGCGAGCCGCTGGGTGGTGAAGCATTGGCAGCTACCAAAGAAAAAGCCGGCTGGCCGCAGGAAATGTTCTATGTACCTGCTGAGGTTAAAGAACATTTTGCTGCTAAGCTGGATGGCTGCGCTGCAAATGAGGCTGCCTGGAATGCTTTGATGGATGACTATAAGATGGTATATCCTGAGCTGGCTAAAGAACTGGAAGACCGCATTGCCGGCAACTCCATGGTTAACCTGACTGCTCTGGAAGCAATCTTCAAGGATACCGTTAAGAACGCTACCCGCGAAGCAAGCGGCGATATTATCCAAGTTCTGGCTGCACAGCTGCCTGAGCTGGTTGGCGGCAGTGCTGACCTTGGCCCGTCCAACAAAACTATCATGAAAACCGGCGGTTACTTCTCCAAGCTGGATAGAACCGGCCGTAATATTCACTTTGGCGTTCGTGAACACGCTATGGGTACTGTTCTGAACGGCATTTCCCTGCATGGCGGTTTCATTCCCTTTGGTGGTACCTTCCTGGTATTCGCTGACTTCCTGCGTCCGACTATTCGTATGGCAGCACTCATGGGCATTCAGTCTGTATTCGTACTGACTCACGACAGCATTGCACTGGGTGAAGACGGTCCTACTCATCAGCCGATTGAAACCACTATGGCTCTGCGTCTGATTCCGAACGTAAGCGTTATCCGTCCGGCTGACGCTCTGGAAACTGCTACCGCATGGCAACAGGCTTGCCTGAACAAGCATAAACCGACCTGCCTGCTGCTGAGCCGTCAAAAGCTGACTGTACTGCATGACTATGCAGCAACCATCCATGAAAACGCTCATAAGGGCGCTTATGTACTGAGCCCGGCTAAGAACGAGGCTAAGGCTGTTCTGATCGGTACCGGCAGTGAAGTACATCTGGCACTGGCTGCACAAGCTAAACTGGCAGAAGAGGGCATTGACGTTAGCGTTGTATCTATGCCTTGCTGGGATGCTTTTGATGCTCAAAGCGATGAGTACAAGGAAAGTGTTCTGCCTGCAGGCGTAACCAAGTTTGCTGTTGAAGCTGGTGTGCCGTACGGCTGGAGCCGTTACACCGGCAACGAAAAGAATGTTCTGGGCATTACCACCTTCGGCGCTTCTGCACCCGGCGATGTAATGATGGAAAAATACGGCTTTACTGTTGAAAACCTGGTTGCAAAGGTTAAAGCAGCGCTGTAAGCTTAATTTGAAATTGTTCTTAAAGACCACTCTGCGGAGTGGTCTTTTTGCGTTGCATATGATATGTGAGGTACTGCGTTCCCTTGTATTGCTCATGTACTGTAAGCGAAAAGCGGAATCAATCATATGTAGGCTAAGCACTTATTTTTTATACATTTTATGCATACGGATTGTATAAAATGTGTTATAATAAGAAGATAATAATGTATAACTGTCTTCATTACGCTGTCGCGCTTCTGCCGGCACGTAAGCGAGCAGGAGGTGCCGTATATGGAAGAAAAAAATATAAAGGACACTATCAGGGCCAAGGCTGCAGAAGCCGCTGAAGCTGCTGCCGAAGCAGCGGAAACGCAGGACAAGGAAGAATATGGTGATATACGTATTGCCGACGAGGTTATCTGTATCGTTGCCAGCCTGGCGGCGCAGGAGGTGCCAGGAGTTGTCGGCATGAGCGGTGGCCTGACAGATGGCATTAACCGCTTCTTGGGCAAGGAGAACGCTTCTAAGGGAGTACATTTGCATTTTGAAGGCAAGATGGTAAATGCCAGTGTGTATATTGTTATTGAATACGGCTGCTGCATTCCGGAGATTGCTTTGGAGGTACAGGAAAAGGTTAAAGATGCCATTGAGGCTATGACAGGATACGAGGTGCAGTTTGTCGATGTCAATGTCGAAGGCGTGGCCAAGAGGCGTGAAAGCGAGCTGGAAAAGGAAAGCTCATCTGATGTAGATATGGCGGAAATTTTGCAGGCGCAGGCTAAGCGTGCGGAAGCAACGGAGGCCAATTCCTTTGAGCAGCAGCTGGTTAATCTCCATGATAACCATGATTTTGAACTGCCGCCGGAGGAAGACATGGATGAAAAACATAGGAAGTTTTTAGAGGAGGATTAACTGTTATGGGTATTGCGGATAGAATTATCCTGACGCTGTATACGATATTAATGACGGTAGCTTCAGTGCTGACGCTGCTGTGCAGCCTGGGCGTTTTCTCTGATACCGGTATGGTAGCGTTTATCAGCCATATCCCGGGCAACTGGGTTTATGCTGTAGGCGGCGTGATTATGCTGCTGGTGAGCGTACGCCTGCTGATTACCGGCCTGGGACTGACGGGCGTAAGCTCGCTGAAGCTGAGTGACAGCGATA
>ENA-OUOY01001748-OUOY01001748.1-human-gut-metagenome-genome-assembly--contig:-NODE-1748-length-12105-cov-3.349212_pt1 | contig 12105 bp, 14 predicted proteins | sample MGYA00237937_ERZ548767 | MGnify/ENA primary metagenome ERZ548767 (study PRJEB26490, sample SAMN05356887) | human gut metagenome | biome: terrestrial biome; feature: human-associated habitat; material... | reverse complement strand
TGCTTGACAGTATCACCCGTCTGACCAGAGCGTACAACCTGGTGGTTCCCCCCAGTGGACGTACTCTGTCCGGTGGTCTGGATCCCGCAGCACTCCATATGCCCAAGAGATTTTTCGGTGCAGCCCGTAATATGCGTGAGGGCGGAAGCCTGACAATTCTGGCGACCGCACTGGTAGAGACCGGAAGTAAGATGGATGATGTGGTATATGAGGAATTCAAAGGTACCGGTAATATGGAAATGGTTCTAGACAGAAAACTGTCCGAGAAGCGTATCTTCCCGGCGATTGACCTTGCAAAGTCCGGCACCAGAAGAGAAGACCTGCTGTTAACTCCGGAAGAACTGGAAGCCATCAATATCATGCGTAAGGCACTGAATGGACTGAAGCCGGATGAGGCAACCGACCGGATTCTGGATATGTTTGCCCATACACGAAATAATGTGGAATTTGTGAACATGGTGAAGAAAAATCACTTTATTTAATTATCGCAAAAAATGTTAAAATAAGTCTTGCACCGTATCTCCTCTTATGGTACAATAATACCGCTGTTTGTGGTTCCATAAGCAGTGAGGATGAGAACAAGAACTTATACACGACATTTTTATAGAGAGGTGAAAGAAATGAAAGAAGGAATCCATCCCGCTTACTACCAGGCAACTGTAACCTGCAACTGTGGTAACACATTTGTAACCGGCTCCACCAAGCCTGAGCTTCACGTAGAAGTTTGCTCCAAGTGTCATTCATTCTACACTGGCCAGCAGAAGTCTGCAAGAACCGATGGCCGTATTGATAAGTTCAATAAGAAATACGGTGTTAAATAAGATTGCAAGCGAACGGTTGAGGTATTCTTATCTCAACCGTTTCTTGTCGTACAGAAAGTGCTTTCCTATACGACAAAAAGGATTCTGTTTTATATTGCATTACGAGGACAAAGTTTATGGCTAGAAGGAAAAGTCGTTATTCCGGAATCGGCGGTCAGGCCGTACTGGAAGGCGTTATGATGAAAAATAAAGAAAAATACGCGGTGGCGGTCCGTAAGCCGGACGGCGAGATCGAAGTGGAAGTTGAGACTTATCAGGGGCTGGCTCACGGCAGTAAGATCAAGGAGCTTCCCTTTATCCGCGGTATTTTTAATTTCCTGGATTCTCTGCTCCTGGGAACCAGGGCGTTAAATTATTCTGCTTCCTTTTATGAAGAGGAGGACAGTAAAGAGACAAAGTTCGATAAAGCAATGGATAAAATGAGTGGCGGTAACGGAGAGAAATTATTATCCGGAATCGTGACGGTGATCTCTGTCGTACTGGCAGTGGGACTCTTCATTGTACTTCCTTATTTTATTTCATCTCTGTTTGAGAGCTTTATCCGCAATCGTTCTCTGATGTCGATCATCGAGGGTGTGATCCGTATTGCCCTGTTTTTACTGTATGTATGGGGCATCAGTGCCATGAAGGATATCCGCAGACTGTATCAGTATCACGGTGCGGAACACAAGTGTATTAACTGTATCGAAAAAGGCAGACCCCTTACGGTGCACAACGTGATGCATAGTTCCAGGCTGCACAAGCGTTGCGGAACCAGCTTTATTTTCTTTGTTATGCTGGTAAGCATTGTGCTGTTTTTCTTTATTCAGGTGGACAATGTAGCGGAGAAGGTGATCCTTCGTATTCTGCTGATGCCTGTTGTGGCAGGAATCTCTTACGAGATCATCCGCCTGGCAGGGCGCACGGACAATATCTTTATTAAGATTCTGTCGGCTCCCGGTATGTGGATCCAGCGTATGACCACCAAGGAGCCGGATGAGAGCATGGCAGAGGTAGCCATTGCTTCCGTAGAAGCAGTATTCGACTGGAAGAAATATTTACAGGATACCTTCGGCTACGAAGTGGACGAGAGCTGGATGAAAGATGAGGCTTCCGCAGAGCCGGAGGATTAAGATGACCTATCGGGAATGTTACGAACAGGGCTGCCGTACCTTACAGGCAGCGGGAATCGAGGAAGCTGCACTGGATGCGAGACTTTTACTGGAAGCCGTGTGCGGTACGGACCGCAACGATCTGCTGGTGCACGGCGAACAGCCGGTGTCACCGGAAGCGGAAGAAAAGTATCTGAACTGGATCCGTCAGCGCGCGGAGCATATTCCCCTGCAGCAGCTGACCGGGGAACAGGATTTCATGGGGCTGACTTTTAGCGTCAATGAGCATGTGCTGATCCCGAGGCAGGATACCGAGATCCTGGTGGAGGAGGTACTGAAGGAGCTCCATGACGGGATGCGTGTGTTAGACATGTGTACGGGATCCGGATGCATTCTGTTAAGCCTGCTGCATTACAGCAATGATTGTGAAGGACTGGGTGTGGATCTGTCAGCTGAGGCACTGGAAGTGGCAGGACGGAATGTCTTGAAGGTGCTTACCCCGGAAAAAGCGGAGCATGCGTATTTTTTACAGAGCGATCTGTTTGAAAAGGTGGAGGGAAAATTCGAGATCATCGTGTCGAATCCGCCTTATATCGCCAGTGCGGAAGTGGAGAAACTGATGCCGGAGGTACGGGATCATGAACCCAGGATGGCACTGGATGGTACGGAGGATGGTTTATATTTTTACCGCCGTATCATCGAAGAAGCAGGAAAATATCTGGTGAGCAGTGGAATGCTCTTTTTCGAGATCGGATATGATCAGGGACAGGCTGTATCGGAGCTGATGCGCACCGAAGGGTACTGCGAGGTACAAGTGGTGCAGGATTATGCCGGTCTGGACCGGGTAGTTTTTGGAACGTATGTAACAGTTCAGCCCGCACCATTCGCAAAGTCGCGCTGACACGCTTTCCGTCACTTCGTGACTACCTTTGCTCATAAACCTGGCGCTTAGTTCATGAACATATTCGTTCACAAAATCATGCAAGCATGATTTTTGCTCTCCAATATGTTCATGGCTGAACTGTTACAACTTATATTGAGAGGAATTAGTTATGTTTGACAAGTTAGAAGATTTATTGATTCGTTTTGAAGAGATCATGGGCGAACTGCATGAACCCACGGTCACAAATAACCAGGAACGTTTCCGCAAGCTGATGAAGGAGCAGAGTGATCTGACTCCCATCGTGGATGCGTATACAGAGTACAAAAAGTGCAAACAGGATATCGAAGATTCTCTTTCCATGCTGGAAGAGGAAAAAGACGAAGAAATGCGCGAGATGATCAAGGAGACGTTAAACGACAGCAAGAAGCGCGTGGAAGAGCTGGAGCAGGAACTGAAGATCCTGTTACTGCCCAAGGATCCTAATGATGACAAGAATGTGATCGTGGAGATCCGTGCCGGTGCTGGCGGCGATGAGGCTGCACTGTTTGCAGCGGAGATCTATCGTATGTATGTGCATTATGCCGAGAAGCAGCGTTGGAAGGTAGAGCTGATCAACGTGGATGAGATCGGTATCGGCGGTATGAAGGAAGTACAGTTTACCATCAGTGGACAGGGTGCTTACTCCAAGATGAAGTATGAGAGTGGCGTACATCGTGTACAGCGTGTGCCGGAGACCGAGAGCGGCGGACGTATCCATACCTCCACCATCAGTGTGGCGGTTATGCCGGAGGTGGATGACGACATTGATATCGTCATCGAGGACAAAGATATCCGTATCGATGTCATGAGAGCATCCGGTAACGGTGGTCAGTGTGTCAACACCACCGACTCCGCAGTACGTCTGACCCACTATCCTTCCGGAATCGTGGTATACAGCCAGACTGAGAAGTCTCAGATCCAGAACAAGGCGAAGGCATTCGCACTGTTAAAGTCCAAGCTGTATGACATCGAGCAGCAGCAGAGACACGATGCGGAAGCAGAGATGCGCCGCAGTCAGATCGGTACCGGAGACCGTTCTGAGAAGATCCGTACCTACAACTTCCCGCAGGGTCGTGTCACCGACCATCGTATTGGTCTGACCCTGTATAAGTTAGACAAGATCATGAACGGAGATATCGAAGAGATCATCGATGCCTGCATCGCAGCCGACCAGGCAGCCAAGCTGGCTAAGATGAATGAAGAATAATATTGTAAAAGAAACGGTCTTTGGCATAAGTCAAAAGACCGTTTCTTTGATTATGAGTTTTTGATTATGAATAAATAGGTTGAAAAAGGGTATAATTATGGTATAATTATGGTATAAAAGGAGGTGCGTATTATGCCGCAAATAATTCCAATTAAAGATTTGAAGAATACGTCTGAGATATCTGATATGTGTCATAAGACAGAGGAGCCGATTTATGTTACGAAAAATGGTTATGGAGATATGGTAATTATGAGCATGGAGATTTATGAGGCAACCATGAAACAAATTGCTATGTACAGAGATATCGAGATATCTGAAAAACAGATTGAGGCAGGACAGATAAAGGATGCCAGAACAGCACTTAGAGAAAAGAGGGCAAAGTATGGTTTATAAATTAAATGTTACAGAGCATGCTGATGAATTGCTTGATAAGCTTGTGTATCATTTGATTTATTGATTAAAAAATGACCAGGCAGCGAAGCATCTGTTAGATTGTATTGATGTAATCTATGACAGACTGGAGGTTAATCCATTTCAGTTCGCAGAGTGCAGAGATGCATATCTTTCCAAGAAAGGGTATCGAGAGGCTGTTGTGCCACAGATGAATTATATTATCATTTTTGATGTGAGAGGAGATGTTGTAAATGTAGTTGGTATTTTCCACCAGTTAGAGAATTATCCAAATAAATTGTAGTATTTTAAGGGGTACTTGTTCTGCAACAGGGACCAGATGCGTATCAAGGAAATTTCGCTTTGATAACATAAGGGGAAACGATGGGAAAGTATACAGCATGGAAAATGAAAGCTGCAATATGTGATGATACGGTAGAAGATGCGGCGTTCATGGAAAAACATATAAAAGAGTATTTCATGAAAAAAAGCATTCCTTATGAATGTAATGTATATCAGAGCGGTAAGGCATTGTGGTATGAAATTGAGGATGGTCAAGCGTTTGATCTGTTGTTTTTGGATATTGAAATGCAGGAATTAAATGGCTTTGAACTGGCAGCTAAAATTCAGGAAACAGCACCGGATATTCTGATCATCTTTGTATCAGCTTACGAGAGTTATGTGTATAAATCATTTGAATTCCGACCATTTCGTTTTATTCCGAAGCAACAAATGGAAAGCATGATCACACAGGCACTGGAGGCAGCATTCAGGGAAATTGTATCACGGATTTCAGAGGTTTATATCGCAGAAAACCAACAGGGCATAGAAAAAATCCCATTTAGAAAAATTGTATATATTTGGAGAGAAGGCAAGTATTTATATATTGAAAAGACGGATGCTACCAGGTGTAAGGTAAGAAGTTCCTTAAAAAAGATATCGGAAAAATTACCGGAGGATGAATTCGTATGGGTGGATCGAGGATATTTGTGTAATTTATATCATGTGAAACAGATCAAAGATAACCAGATGGTTTTATCTACGGGGCAGCAATTGTACATCGGAGAACGACGGCTGGCGCAATTAAAACATCGAATAATGGAATATTGGCAGGCAGGTACGATGAATGGAGAGTAGAATACAGATGATTAATATTCTGTGGAGCATACACAACTCGGCATGGCTTCTGATATGGATGGATAAGCTTTTTGATCGGAGAAAATACATAGATTCAGATAAAAAATATATTTTAACAATTTTATTATCGGGAATGCTATGGTATGGTCTGCAAAAGTATTTGTCGTGGATTCCGTTACTGTTACTTCTTACTATTTTAGGATACCTGTTATGGAATGGCTCTGTGGAAAAAGTGGCATCCCTTGTAGTCAGTTATGTTTTTATCTGGACTGTTTTACTGGGACTGGTGGAACATTTCTTGACAAATGCGGAATTTTGCGCACAGGCAGGATGTCTGTGTGATTTTTTCATGGATATGATTTATGGAAATGCAATTCAGAATTATGTTTTCCTGTCCTGCCTGGTGAGTCTGCTTCTTATGGTATATTTTTACTTCCGCCAATCGCAACTGAAGATGCAAATCTCTGTATTAGATACACAATATGATCTGATTGAGAGTCAGTATGTCAGAGCACAGAATTTTTATGCAGAAAATGCTAAATTGTACCATGATATCAAACATCATCTACGAGCGTTGGAGAGACTTCTGCAAAATGGTGATCAGAGAGAAGCTTTATCATATATAGAGAGCGTGCAGGAACCGCTACAGTGTAAAATGATTCCGGTACATACAGGCGTAGATATTGTAGATACCGTAATTTATGAAGCAAAAGAGAAAGCAGAACAGCGTAATATCCTTTTACAGGTTGAAACCCCAATTCTTCCGTCAGAACTAAAAATTGAAGATAGAGAACTTTGTGTATTATGTGCTAATTTATTGGATAATGCATTGAAAGCTGCAAAAGAGCAAATCAAATTAAATATTGCGATAGCAGCGGGGTTCCTTGTAATTGAAATGGAGAATGACTATAAGGAAAAACCATTGGTTAAAAATAATCATTTTGTGTCTGAGACAGAGCAAGGTTCGTTAGCACATGGCTGGGGAATGAAGATTATTGAACAAATTGTGGAAAAATATCATGGAGAATTGACAATCAGGGTTGATGTTCAGGTAAGTATTAAAATGTTGTTGGATGTGCTATAATTGGTGGTCAGATTTCTGCTTTTTGTGGACAAATTATGATAACAATAAAAAAATAAGTTATTATTAAAAAGAACGAAAGAGTAACAAAAGTCTACAAAATTAGAAGGAGAATCCTATGATAAAAATCAAGGAAGCTGTTAAATGTGTGCCTGTGATTTTAGGGTATTTTTTGTTGACCGAGCTTGGTAAAGTAATAGAGTTTTGGATTTTCATGGCACATCAAACGGAAAGTGATTTATATGAGCAACAATGGAGTTGGATCACTATGCCGGAGAGCCGGTTCTTTCAGATTCCGGGAAACACAGGACTGTTGTTTGCTGCATTGACAGCAGTTGTGTTATGTATGTTAGCTCATGGGAAAGACTTTCGTGTGGGACAGTTGAAAAAGATTAAGGAAACGCTACAAGGAAATTGGAGAAAAATAATGCTTCAGACAATATTAATAGTGGGTGTAGTATTGGGAATGTCTTATACCAGATTCCTGGATCGTATTGCCTCCGTTATATCCATGAAAGATATTTATTTCTATATCAGTGGTACCGGCGCACTTGCGGGAACACAGGTACTTGAAAATATAGCTGAAAGGTTTTCTATCCTTGTCACATTTCATGAACCTGATTTGTGGATAATTCCGATTTCCTTTTTAGTATTTGAACTATTAAGAGTCTGTTTTGATTCTAAAATGACACTAACTTAAGAGATAAATTTTTTACTCTTCCAGAAAATGCGAAAGGTAGAAACGGGAATTATCATAAGTTATACAGCTAAGTTGAATGAGGAATAAGAGAAGAAAATGATGAAGGGCGGACTTTGGCGGTGCCAGGGTTCGCCTTTTATGATATAATGAGCGCAAGTGAGCCAATATGCTTGCATAATTGGCGAACGGCGAATTTGATCATGATCGTTGCGAAGCAACGGTAAGCACCGTAGGTGCGAATCATGATACAATAAGGAGAAACAGCAAATATAAATCTTGTATATGTGTTATGAACAAAGGAACAGTAGAAGGAGAAAAAATCAAATGACCATAGCAGAAGCAATACGTGAATATGTCAATGAAACCGAAGGTCTGGAGTTCTATGAGCAGGAGTCGGAAAAGGGTCTGGGGATCCTGGTAAAGGGAGATAATTCCTATATGGAGACGATCATGAACCTGACCAAATATTTCGACGATCACAATGTGGATGATGTAAACCTGGAACTGGAGGGCATGTACGTGGAATTCCAGGGGGATGATACTATTGTGTATTTCCCGGAACTGGAGGCGCAGCTATGAAAAAACACATCCTGTGCATCGGAGATTCCAATACCCACGGGCTTTGCACCGATCCGTCGGAGAGTGCCGACCACGGCAGCAGATATAATGAAGAGGAACGCTGGACCTGCCTGTTACAGAAGGCACTGGGAGAGGAATATCTGGTCATTGAGGAAGGCTTAAGTGGCAGAACCTGTGTGTATGATGATCCGGACATGGATTCCGTGAATCTGCTGCCGGTATTGCATGCCCTGTTGAACAGCCACGAGCCGTTAGACCTGCTGATCCTGATGTTAGGTACCAATGATTCCAAGGTGAAATTCAATACGGATGCGCGGAAGATTGCAAAGGGCATGCAGATCCTCTTGGAAGAGGCGAAATCGGTTCCCTGCTGGGCAAAGAATGGACCGAAGATCCTGATCGTGGCACCGGTTCCCATCGAAGAGGGTGTGATTTATCCTGATTTTAATGAAAAAAGCGTGGAGACAACGAGGACGCTGGCAAGAGAATATGCTTTTCTAGCAGTGGAGAAACGGGCGGATTTCTTAGATGCGGGAGGCTGTGAACTGACGAAGGCGGATCATGTGCACCTGACAGCGAAGGGCCACAGACAGCTGGCAGAGCGGATGGAGACCGCAGTGAGGGACATTCTGGGGAAAACGGTACCGGAGGCAGTGGAAGAGAGGAAAGAGAGCAACGGGACGGAGGAGATCGTAACGGCAACAGAGGCAGACCTGCCCCGGATTCTGGAGATCTATGACATCGCCAAGGCTTACATGCGGGCAAACGGCAATCCGAACCAGTGGAACGGTGCGTATCCGGATCCGGAGACACTGCGGACAGACATTGAGAAACAGCGGCTGTACGTGTATAAAAAGGCCGGAAGCATCCACGGAGTATTCATGCTTTTGCTGGAGGAGGAACCAACCTATGCCTATATTGAGGATGGCAGCTGGCGGGAGGAGACCCCTTACGGCACGATCCATCGCCTGGCAGGAGACGGGGAAGTAAGGGGCCTGTTTACAAAATGTGTTGCTTTTTGTGAGAGCAAAGTGAAATATCTGCGGGCCGATACGCATTTCGATAATCACACCATGCAGCACTTATTAGAGAAGAATGGCTTCGAACGCAGAGGCATTATTTACCTGAAAAACGGAGATCCACGCATCGCCTATCAGAAATAATGCACAATACCTGACCGATTTCCTATGAGCAATATTCACAAAAATATTCAGAAACGCCGAAAGATACTGACATTTCGGCGCTTTTTCTGTTAGAATAGTTAAAAATGGATATATTATTGGTAGTAAACGGAAATTGTGTTTTGCATTTTTCTGCAGTCGGCAGAGGAAAGGAAGGTTAAGGTGTTTCAGAAGGGCGAACGTGTAGTATGTGGCAGTAAGGGAGTCTGTGTGGTGGAAGAGATCACGACATTGGATATTGCAGGAGTGGACAAGAAGAGAGAGTATTATATTTTAAAACCTCTGTATCTGTCTTCCAGTACGGTATATATTCCGGTGGATACGGCAGAAGGTTCCATGCGGAAAGTGCTTGCGCATGAGGAAGCGGAAAGCCTGATCCACAGGATTCCGGAGATCCCGCTGATCACCATTGCCAATGATAAGCTACTAGAGCAGGAATACAAGAATTGCTTAAGGACCAGCAGCTGTCAGGATCTGATCCGGATCATCAAGACGATCTATTTAAGAAAACGTGCCAGAGCGGAAGCCGGACGCAAGGAAACTGCGGTAGATGCCAGGTATTTCAGAATTGCAGAGGATCATCTGTATGGAGAACTGGCGGTAGCTTTAGATATGTCCAGAGAAAATGTGGAAAGCTATATAAATACCTCTTTACAATCCGTGTGAAAAGGTCTATTATATCAACATAAGTCCTAAAGCAACAGAAATTTATGATTATTTAAGATCAGAAAACGTTGAAGAGAAGAGTAGGAAGCAGTGAAGGCACCAGAGAGAACCGTCCTGTCGGAGACAGGCGCTGTGAGCGGTTTTGCCGGATGCGGACGAAGACCGTCTCGGAGTGGCTTTAATACAGCCCGGCAGCTCCCGTTACGAGTAAATGAGTGGCAGTTATTTTATATAATTGCAATCAGGGTGGAACCGCGTGTGATACGTCCCTTGCAGATTGTTGCAAGGGACTTTTTTTGTGACTATTCAGCAAAGCTCTGAAAGAGCGATTTCGCAAATGGAGGTTCTGAATAGTTTAGAAAACAACAAAAAGGAGAACGAAAATGGTAAATTTTAAGGAAGACGAAAGACTGTCAACTCTCAATCATTCCTGCGCCCATGTCATGGCACAGGCAGTAAAGCATCTGTACCCTCATGCAAAATTCTGGGTAGGACCTGTGGTAAAGGAAGGATTCTATTATGATATCGATCTCGGCAACGATGTGGTCAATGATGAAGTGATCGCTGCCATCGAAAAAGAGATGAAGAAGATCTGCAAGGAAGGCAAGAAGATCTACAGAAGAGAAGTCTCCAAGGCAGAAGCTATGGAAATGTTCAAGGACGATATGTACAAGCTGGACCTGATCAGCAATCTGGAAGACGGCAACATCACAGTATACGACCAGGGAGATTTCACCGATCTGTGCCGTGGACCTCACGTAGACAACACCAAGCTGTGCAAGAACTTCAAACTGGTAAAACACTCCGGAGTATATTGGAAGGGCGATGCCAACAACCACGTAATGCAGCGTATCTATGGTGTCTGCTTCCCTACCGCAGAGGAACTGGAAGCACATCTGAAAGAGCTGGAAGAGGCCAAAGAGCGTGACCACAGAAAGATCGGCAAGGAAATGGAACTGTTCATGACTGATGATCTGGTAGGCCGCGGACTTCCCATGTTCCTTCCCAAGGGTTACACCGTATGGCAGGAGCTGGAGAATTATATTAAGGACAAAGAGAGAAGACTGGGATATCTGCACGTTATGACTCCCTGTGTCGGTACTGTAAATCTGTACAAGACCTCCGGTCACTGGGATCACTACAAGGAGAACATGTTCCCTCCCATGGAAATGGAAGGAGAGTCCTTCGTACTGCGTCCCATGAACTGCCCTCACCACATGATGATCTACGCTAACACGCAGCATTCTTACAAAGATCTGCCTATCCGTATCGGTGAGATCGCTCATGATTTCCGTTTTGAAGCCAGCGGTACCCTGAAGGGTATCGAGAGAGGCAGACATTTCTGCCAGAACGACGCCCATCTGTTTGTAACACCGGAGCAGATCGAGTCCGAGTTCTCCAATGTAGTAGACCTGATCTTCAATACCTACAAGGATTTCGGTATTACCGATTACAGATGTGTCCTGTCTCTGAGAGATCCGGAGGACAAGGTAAAATATCACGATGATGATGAGATGTGGAACAATGCGGAGAATGCTCTGCGTAAGGTTCTGAATGATCTGGGCATCGAGTACACCGAGGAGATCGGTGAAGCTGCATTCTACGGACCGAAGCTGGATGTAAACGTAAAGCCCGCTGTAGGTAATGAGTACACCCTGTCTACCTGTCAGCTGGATTTCTGCCTGCCTGCAAAATTCAACCTGACCTATGTGGACAAGGACGGTCAGAAGAAGACTCCCGTGGTTCTGCATAGAGCAATCCTGGGATCTCTGGACAGATTCATGGCTTATATCCTGGAGGAGACCAAGGGCAACCTGCCTCTGTGGCTGGCTCCCGTACAGGCTATGATCCTGCCGGTCAAGAACGATGATGAAGAGCTGAATGCCTATGCGCATGATCTGTACGGTTATCTGTTGGACAATAACATCAGAGCGGACATCGATGAGAGAGCAGAGAAGCTGGGTTACCGTGTAAGAGAAGCACAGGTGAAGAAGATCCCTTACCTGATCATCTTAGGAAAACAGGAAGCACAGGACGGCACCGTAAGCTATCGTCTGCACGGACAGCAGAACACCACTACGGTATCCAGAGACGAATTCCTGGCTATGTTAAAGGATGAGATCGCAACCAAGAAGCTGAGCAAGTAATTTGGCAGTAAGATAAAAGAAAAACATGAAAAAAGCGTCACTTCTCATAGAAATGGGGTGGCGCTTTATTTATTTCTTATGGGCAACGAGATGAGCCAGTGGCATCTCGAATTTTATAAAAAAACCAGTAAAAGGAATAAGAATTTCAAATCTGCACAGACTATCCATGACGCGTGGCGGGAC
>ENA-OUOY01001745-OUOY01001745.1-human-gut-metagenome-genome-assembly--contig:-NODE-1745-length-12108-cov-5.460466_pt1 | contig 12108 bp, 12 predicted proteins | sample MGYA00237937_ERZ548767 | MGnify/ENA primary metagenome ERZ548767 (study PRJEB26490, sample SAMN05356887) | human gut metagenome | biome: terrestrial biome; feature: human-associated habitat; material... | reverse complement strand
CTTGCTGCGACAAGAACGGTGCACACATCGCAAGCATCGTAGGTCGTTTCTATGCAATGGATCGTGATAAGCGTTGGAATCGTGTGAAGGAAGCTTACGACCTCTTGGTAAAGGGCGAAGGCAAGAAGTCTGCAGATATGGTACAGGCTATGCAGGAAAGCTACGACGAGGGTGTAACCGACGAGTTTATCAAGGCTATCAGCAATTCTAATGTAGACGGTACTATCGGTGAGGGCGATGTTGTTATCTTCATCAACTATCGTAACGACCGTGCTAAGGAGCTTACTCAGGTATTGACTCAGCAGGATATGCCAGAAGAGGGCATGAATACTATCCCTGGATTGCAGTATTTCTGCATGACTCCATATGATGCAAGCTTCAAGGGCGTAAACATCCTCTTCCCTAAGGAGAATGTTACTAACACTCTTGGTGAGTATCTTGCAGCTAATGGCAAGAAGCAGCTCCATACTGCAGAAACAGAGAAATATGCTCACGTTACATTCTTCTTCAATGGTGGTCGTGAGACTCCATACGAGGGCGAGGATCGTATCTTGGTACCTTCTCCAAAGGTTGCTACCTACGACTTGAAGCCAGAGATGTCTGCTTACGAGGTAAAGGATAAGCTCGTTGGTGCTATCAATACTCAGGAGTATGATTTCATCGTTGTAAACTTCGCTAATGGCGATATGGTTGGTCATACAGGTATCTACAATGCTATTGCTAAGGCTGTACATGCTGTTGACAACTGCGTTCGCGAAGTTATCGAGGCTGCTAAGGCTAACGACTACGAGGCTATCATCATCGCTGACCACGGTAATGCTGATAACGCTATCAACGAAGACGGCACACCAAACACCGCTCACTCTTTGAACCCTGTTCCATTCATCTACGTTACTGACAACAACTCAGCAACAGTTAAGGATGGTCGTTTGGCTGACGTTGCTCCTTCTATCCTCCATATCATGGGCTTGGAGCAGCCTGCAGAAATGACAGGCGAGTGCCTTATCGAAGACTAATAGTAGCCTCACCCCTCTACAAAATATTAAAACCTCACTCCCAGCAATAATGCTAATTACTTCCTTCTCCCTTTTGGAGAGGGGCTGGGAGTGAGGCTTTCTTTCTTTTTTCTCCCTATGAACGTAGAAATAGAATCTTCATGGAAACAGCACCTTGGTGCAGAGTTTGATAAGCAATATTTCGTTAACCTCACTAATCTGGTGAGGGAGGAATACTTGCATTATCAATGTTTCCCTCCAGGCAACAAGATTTTTAATGCCTTCAACCTTTGTCCGTTTGACGATGTAAAGGTGGTGATAATAGGTCAAGACCCATATCATGAGCCTGGTCAGGCTATGGGATTGAGTTTCTCGGTGCCTGAAGGCGTTACTCCTCCTCCTTCGCTCATCAATATCTTCAAGGAGATAGAACTCGACCTTGGTAAACCTGCAGCTAAATCTGGCGACCTTACTCGTTGGGCAACTCAGGGTGTGCTGTTACTAAATGCTACACTTACTGTAAGAGCACATATTGCCAATAGCCATCAGCGATTGGGATGGACTACATTCACCGATGCTGCCATAAAGGCATTGAGCGACAAGCGTGAACACTTGGTATTTATGCTTTGGGGCGGTTTTGCTCGTAGCAAGAAGTATCTAATAGACCAAAATAAGCATTTGGTACTTGAGAGCGTGCATCCTTCGCCTTTGTCAGCAAACAGAGGAGGATGGTTTGGCAATCATCAGTTCTCGCGTTGCAATGAGTATTTGGCGCAGAATGGAGAAAAGACTATAGAGTGGTAAAGACTTACAGAATATGCAAGAATTACATATTATACAAGTGGGCGACGTATTGGTGTCGCCAGATATTATTACTGAGAAATTCTGTTGTGACCTTGACAAGTGCAAGGGAGAATGTTGTGTGGAGGGCGATGCAGGTGCTCCGCTAACCATGGACGAGATAGCTGGCATAGAAGATGCTCTCGACATTGTATGGAACGATATGAGTGCTTCTGCGCAGGCTGTTGTCGATAAGCAAGGTGTGGCATACAACGATCGTGATGGCGACCTTGTTACGAGCATCGTAAATGGTAAAGACTGTGTGTTTACATGCTATGAGGATGGTTGCTGCCTGTGTGCTCTTGAGCGTGCTTATCGTGGTGGCAAAACAAAGTTTATAAAGCCTATCTCTTGTGCTCTTTATCCTATTCGTGAGAAACGATTTGCTGGCGGTCTTGTAGGTCTTAACTATAATCGTTGGGATGTATGCCGTCCGGCAGTAGAAAAGGGTAGGGAACTTGGCTTACCTGTATATAAGTTCCTCGAAGGGCCATTAGTTCGTCGCTTTGGCAAGGAGTGGTATCAGGAACTTTGCGAAATAGCAGAAACATTATTGGCTTCAAGAGAAGGCTGATGAAGAATAAAAATGCGCAAGATGTTGTCTTGCGCATTATTGTTTTATTTATTTTCCCTTTTTATAAAGTGTAATCTATTTACCCTTGCGATATGCAGAAGGACTTATTCCTACATGCTCCTTGAAATATTTGCCAAGGAAGCTTTGGTTTGGGAAGTTCATCTCTTCTGTTATCTCTTTTATGTTCTTGTTGGTATTCCTAAGTAATACTCTTAGCTCAAGCGTCACATAGTCGTCTATCCAGTCGTTTGGCGTGCGTCTGCTTGCCACTTTCACCATCTCTGATAGATATTTTGGTGTGATACCTAAGTTTAGCGCATACCATCCCACACGTCGCTGAGTGCGATAGTTGTTTTCTACCAACAGCAAGAACTCTGAGAATATCCTGTCAGCACGAGTACTCTTTTTCTCGTTGTCTTGCATTATACGGTATATCACATTGCTGAGGTCATAGATCATGGTACGCAATAGCGACATCACAGTTTCACGGCGATAGCGATGGGTATTCTCTTTGAGCTTGTAGATAAGAGATTTTATATAATTCTTTGTTAGATATACCTCGTCGGGCTCCAAGTTGCATACAGGATGCTGGCGTGAGAATAGAAACAGAGAAGATATCTCGTGCATACCAGATATTATCTCGCGGAAGAAATTCTCCGACATCATAAAAGCCATACCACTACAGTCGGCAGACATATTGAAGCTGTCTGTCACCTGGTTGGTACTTATTATTATCACGTCTCCAGCCTTCACGTGGTGCGCCTTTGTATCCACATTATATGTAGCTGTGCCGTTCAGACATAGTGCCATCAGTATGCAACCCATACGACGTGGCTCGTCGGGTATTGGCACTTTAGCAATCTCGTCGAATATCACGAGATCGTTGTCAAGATAGTCGCAATTGCATAAACTCTTTATAGAGTCGATGGTGATAGGGTGCATCTGATAATCGTCCATTTTTCCTTTTCTTTTCCGTTTCTTTTGCAAATATACATAATTTGGTTGAATTGTCAACAGAAAAGTACAAGAAAGTGTCGATAATTGGTCGATTTGTCTTACCAATCTTCTGATTGTTATTGTTTTGTTTGTAGATATTTACGCCGCAAAGGTATAATAAATATATGTATCTCCTTAAATTAGCAGACAAAGTCTTTTCGTATATTCTTTAGATTTTTATCGCGCGCATACGCATATCTGCACGATAAAAATCCAAAGACGTTCAAATTTGGACACAACGCCCATTTCCCCATTGGGGATTGGAATTCAAAAGCCTCGAAAAAATGGATCTATCCAAAAGAAAGTTTGTCATACGGCATGCCAGTATACAAATTCAGCCACCAGCTTCTTGCCGTCCTTGTCCATTTGGCGCATACGGCGGTAAAGTGGAAGACAAACTTCTTGACTCTTGACGTAGGAGACAAGCTGGTGAATACGGATGACACAGCTCTTATGAAATACGAGAAGAAGTTCATGCAGAAGGCTGTCAGTATCATGTACACGGTGTTCTCGTTCAAGAAGGAGCATGGTAGATGCTTCCATCCGAAGTCATTGTTGAGACGGTCGAAGTCGCGCTCTCTCGCCCCACGCTTGTTGTACGTTTCGATAACGCTCTTATCTTCACCGCCCCAGTCATTGGTTATGATGCAGCGCTAGGTGTACCTGTCGCCGAAAAGGTCAGGTGTACTGTACTTTTCCTTTGTCCGTTGCACTACAATGCGGTAACGGAAATTCTCCATGAACTGTGTTGAGATGACCGAGGCCACTTCCGTTTTCTGCGAGCCTATCTCAACACGCCTCCATTCGCGTATGTCTTGTATGCGGCTGCACATTGACGCACTGTGTATGGCCCGTATGTAGAATATGCGGCAGTTGCCGTCAACGGTCCTTATAATATCCTCCGAATAGGAGCCGCAATCGGCACGGAAGACGCCTATGCGCAAGCCATATGAATGAAGCAACTTGAAAGCCCTTGACAGCGTGTCAGCCTGATGGAACTTGACAGGTGTGTTGCCGTCACGGTTTTCGATGTACGCAATGATGCCGTCTATTGAGACAACGCCAGGGAAATAGCCGTAAGCTTGTTTGTACGAATACTTCGCATCGGCTTTTTCCGTCTTGACGTAAACATGGTCGAAATCCACGTTGACAGTCTAGCCGGATTTAGACAGTTACATCTTCATGTTGAGTTTCATCAGAAGGTCATTGAGCCTTGGGTTGGTGTTGGATCTGAACACATTGCCTGACGAGGACTTGTATTCCAGATCTTCATTGGAGAGTTCCTTTATGGCACGTCCGACGGTGTGGCTCGTCGGTGTCCGGATTTCAGGTGATTCCCGCAGGTGGCACTCGCTTCTGTTGACATCTTCCACGCAGTCACCGCCACAGAGGAACACGTCAGACATGGCAGACATTATCTCGTCCCACTGGTAGCCGTTGTAGGTAGAACTGCGGACACCAAGAGTGCCGTTGATGACTTTGTCAAGTGAAAGCGCATAGAAAACCTTGCTTGCGTAATAAATTCCTCCGAAAGGAGTGATTTTCTCAGATTTTATGTTTACCTTTGCCATATGTCAGATATTCTTTATTTGAGTTTTTAGCAGCACTAAGATAAGTGAATCTTCTGACATATGCAAGCATTGGACAATTTACTGTTATCCGATGACTTGCTTTCTTGTAAAAATAACAAGTCTGCTAATTTAAGGTTTTATGAAACACTTGATAATACTACTCAATATTCTAAATGGAGTGTTTTTTGAAGCATCGTCTCAAAATATTCCAAGTATGCGTTTGAAGGATGTTGATTTCCAACCATCAACTTTTACACCTTCAACCTATACACCAATTGATAATAGTTCATCGTTCTTGAAATTACAAGAGACCCTTTTTAAACAGGAGCAATATGGATATGCCGTAGGAGAAAAATATGTAAATTTTTGCAAACTTCTTGGCGATATCTATATGATGTTGTACTCGGATAAGGACCTTTTGACATGGTATAACAAATATAAAGAAAATGCTATTTCTGATATTGAATCAAATTATAAAGCAGGAAATTATCAGAGTACATCTCGCTTAATAGATGAAAGAATTGCGCAAATAACGAGTGACCCATTCTTATTAAGCAGAATTGATGCCAGCCAAAAGTACAAATCCTTTAAGGATGTATTGGGTGGTAATTTCAATGGTAGTTTGATATACCAATGGTGGGAAGATACGCATCCTTTTATCTATGAAGATAAATTGGATGCAAATGGGCATTTGATAGGTTATAAAAGTACTGAGTTAGTACTTCCTATTGCAGATTTTCCTTGGTTTGACCATTTGCTATACGTAAGAGATAATATTCTTCGTGGGCAAAAATATAATTCTCAAATAGGCGGTCAAATATATGACAATTTTTGCGCTAATAATATCGACTTTGCAAGAGCGGTAGAGCAATCTTTTCAAGTAACTGTGTGGTATTATCAAAAAGAATTAAAGTCTCATCCCAATAGTGATTGGGTATTATCACAAAAAGACTTGCTATTTGAAAATAATGCGTTAATATCGCCACGAGAATATTATGTACGCAGGTTGACCTCATGGGTAAAATAGTTTTACTGTCTTTTACGCATAATGGGCTTTACCGTACTTTTGCACAGTACGATAAAGCCGATATTTTATGCAGTCATTCAACATCAACTTCGCCGTTCCCTCCAAGTGGAGCGAACTTTCGGATAAACAGCTACGCTATGTTTATCAACTCATCGCTGACGGCAATGATGCCATTTATTGAAACGATGCCAGGGAAGTAGCCGTAAGCTTGCTTGTACGAATACTTCGCATCAGCTTTTTCAGTCTTGACGAAAACATGGTCGAAATCCACGCCAAACAGTCTGGCCGGATTTGAACAGTCCCATCTTCATGTTGAGTTTCATCAGAAGGTCATTGAGTCTTGGGTTGGTATTAAATCTGAATACAATGCCCGACGAAGACTTGTTTTCCATGTCTTCATGGGAGAGTTCCTTTATGGAATGCCCGATCGCATGGCTCGTAGGTATCCGGATTTCAGGTGATTCTCGCAGATGGCACTCGCTTCTGTTGACATCTTCCACGCAGTCACCGCCATAGAGGAACACGTCAGACATGGCTGACATTATCTCGTCCCACTGGTAGCCGTTGTAGGTAGAACTGCGAACACCGTGAGTGCCGTTGATGACTTTGTCAAGTTAAAGTGCATAGAAAGCCTTGCTTGCGTAATAAATTCCTCCGAAAGGAGTGATTTTCTCTGATTTTATGTTTACCTTTGCCATATGTCAGATATTCTTTATTTGAGTTTTAGCAGCACTAAGATAAGTGAATTTTCTGACATATGCAAGCATTGGATAATTTATTGTTATCCAATGACTTGCTTTCTTGTAAAATTACAAGTCTGCTAATTTAAGGTAATAAACATAGACTATATGAGTAACATACTTGATATTTATAAAGCATATTCCCTTGAAAGGATAGTGGCTTTGAACAAACAGAGCCTTGCAATACAGTATGAGCAATGCGGACAATTAGTTGCGTTACAAAAGCAATTGCGCACTGCCAACATGACTTCTCAGCAGATGTTAAGGAATCAAGTAAAGGAACTTGAACGTCAAGAGAAAGTCCGGTATTGTAAGAATCTTATTTTCAATATAAAGGCACTTGTTGAAAGACTGGATTCAGTTACTGATGATAGTTTCTTTTTCTATGTGTGTTCTGCATTAGTATCTCCAATGAACATACTTTCTAATGAGTGTATGAATGGTCTGGAAGATATTGCAGACAAAGAATATGCTAAGGATGTCTTAAAAATGATTGGCACATTACAACAGAAAATGTTGTCTGTGCAATCACAATTCAATCTTTCTGAATGGAAACGATATGAGGATTTAAAAAGTCAAGAGAAATCCCCTGAGATTTCAAAGAAAATACGAGAATTGGAGAATACCAGAAAGAAGACAGAAGAAGAAATACAGCAACTACAGACAGAAATGAGTGGTATATTCTCAATTTTCGTAAAACAAACTAAAAAGGATAAATATGCCCAAACTATATCAGTAAAAAAGGAAAAGATCATTGGAATTAACGATGATATACAGTCTTTGAATGATGAAAAATTAGATATTTCGCGACAACTTAGTGAAGCCTATCAGAATGTCACATTGTCAAGACCTGGATGGGAGAAAGAAATTGAGGAGATGACATCATTCTTACCCAAACAACCCTCTGCCAAGGAACGTTTAGACCCATTGTTTGAAGATGCTGCCACCTTTGTCGTTAAATGTAAGGAAGGGTCAACGTCAATGATCCAGCGCAAGTTCAGTCTTGGATATAATCGAGCAGGAAGAATCATGGATGAATTAGAAAAAAATGGCATTATAGGTCCGCAAAACGGCAGTCGCCCAAGAGAAGTATTGATTCATGACGAAACATCATTGAAGGAACTCCTTAATAGTATAGAATAATGAGTACAAACAAGTTTTCTAATGAATAAAAATCGATTTAATATGCTTACTCGGTAATTATATAAAAGAAGGAGAATATCTTGAAAACCATTCGTTGTAAAGATGTCTGATTTATTAAAATACACTGTAATAAAAACCAAATAAGATAAAGATTTATGATTCTTGATGATATTCTTGAAAAGATAAAGGAGGCTCAATGTCCTGCCTCATTTTCAAATGACTTGAACATTGGTACTTATTATATAGATGATAAGAGCCAAAAGTTATTCGAATTTTTTCCAAGTGATTTATGCTCCGCATTTGCAAACATTCGACAATACCAAGAAAACGTGTGTGTTACAGTACACACGCATGGCATAGAGGTGGCAATTGATGACGTTCGTGTCAATATTCACAATTCTCAAATTATAGTATTTGACTGTTATTACTTTGATGATACTGTAGAATATCAAAGATCTAATAGTAGAGGTTCTAGAGTCGGATTAGGATTAATGCTTGCAGGACCTATTGGAGCGGCTGTCGGGTTAGCTTCTAGTTTCGGAAAAGGTCACAAGCACGTTAAAAGCCATAACTTGATTATTGCATATTGGAATACAGTCACAAAACAAAAAGAAATAATCGAACTCGAAAATACGAAAGGTGTCGCAGAAAACGTCGCACATAAACTTGTCGAATACTGGCAAGAACAAGTAAAAATTAACGAGGAAACAGGTAGAACTCCAACAGGAGACAGCAAAGCAGGTGTAAGTGATGTAGGATGTTTAAGTGTGTTGTTGCCATTTGGTCTTGTTGGGTTATATGCATGTTATAAAGTTTTAGAGCAAGTAATATGTTGAGAAAAATAGTACTTTCCATACTTTTTACTAGCATGTTTTCAATGGCTTATGGCCAAGCAGCTTATATGGATGAATTCTATGAAGATGCAGTAGAAAGCGGATCTGATGGTGCTTCAGGCATTATTAGTTTGGTCATTTTCTTTGGAATTGTTTGGTTCATTTCAAAAATTTATGATTCTCATAAAGTGGCTAAACAAAGAAACGAGAAAATTAAACGTGAAAGAGAAATTTCCACAAAAGTTGCTACTACAATAATTCAAAAGCATCAAGATATATCTAAATATCAAAATAAGGAGTCCTGGCAGAAAGGATTTGCCAATGCAACTTATGATATTTCTCATAATAGAGTAAAATCTTTAGCAGGAAGAACTGTTGATGATCTTATTCAAGAATATCGAACTTTATGTGAAAAAGGTCATTTGATTCAAGCAGAATCCATAATGGAGCAAATTGGTTATTTTCAAAAATTAGAGTATAACCAAAAGCAGATAGAAACAGAAAAGAATACTAAAGCATAATCCATCTCTAAGCCTGCCACTCAACAGCCAAAGCCAGCAGAAGAACTAAAACCATTTAAGACCGATGAATACATTTTGTCAGCTGACAAGAAAACTTTGCAAAAAGGAAAAGATGTAAAATCATACATATACCTCTTGGAGTTGAACGAATTAAAGATAAGGCCTTTGAAAGTCTAAATCACATCAAGGAGGTTATTGTTTCTGAAGGAGTAAAGGAAATAGGGGCATGGGCTTTTATTTTCTCTTCAGTAGAGAAGATTGTAATTCCTTCAACCGTCGAGAAAATTGGAAAGAATGCTTTTTACTTTTGTGAAAACCTAAAGGAGGTGGTCATTAAAGATGGGGTAAAAAGCTTAGGTGTTGGCATGTTTTCTAGCTGCGATCTTTTGGAAAATGTTTCACTTCCATCAACACTAACATCAATCCCGGATTCATGTTTTCTGCTAATAAAAGTGGACTTGAAAGGAAAATTGGAAGCATACTTCTAAGAAAGATTTTTGGATAATCTCTTAAAGAATGGCAAAGATAGATAACATATCCCTATTCTTTGCCATTTTATATTGCAGTATAAAATCTAAACAACTAACACAGGCAAGAAATAGTCCTTCTGAATTACAGTGATATCCTTTTTCCTTTCTTTTGTGGAATGCTCCCCAGCCCCACTTTTTGTGTTCCGTCCCAATTTGTAAGTTGGTCAGCACACCCATTGGAGCCACCGAGTGAAACGTATGTGTCTGCACTACATGACATGTGGTCAACAAAAGCGAGAAAGTTGTCAATGGCGTTGTCTGTGAATTGAACTTCATTCGTGGCGAATAGTTTTGTCCAACTGGTGACACATTCTTGCTTGAAGTCTGTAAAACCTTTCCACGACATACCAGATAAGAAACTTTTTGCTGCCGATTCTATACTGGCTTTAGAGCTCACTCCAATATTATGCTTTACGGCAGATGCCATAATGCCATAGTATATGGAAGACGATTCTTTCTCGTTGAAGTTGACTCTGTCTGTTTTTGCAAAGGATGATAAAGCTTCATGCCCCTCATGGATGAACTTGTCAAGCACTCCTATGTATCTGTTTTGCCGAGCCATGCTTTCACGTTTGGCTTCGGCTTCTTGCCGAGCCTTTTCTTTTGTTTCTTTCTCCTTACGTGCTTCCACTCGTCTCCATGCGTCTGTCATTTCAGGCTCTTGCCAAATGGCATTCCAACGAGCCTTCAAATCATTGTACATTTCCATAAGTGTAGTATTATAACTTTTGGCACTGGCGAGTTCTTCCTTCGCATAGACAAGTTGAGTAGTCACTCGCTCCACAGCCTTCTCGTCAAGTTGAGAGATGCGTTGTTTGACTTTGTTGTTTTCTGTCTTTAGCGCATCATTCTCGGCACGAAACGACTTGTTCTCCTCTATCTGCTTATTGGGATTCTGCATATAGTCAGTGTATGTCTTGTTGACAGACTTGCGTATATCTTCATTCTGCTTGTCACGTTCTGCATTAATGGCTGCTACAAGAGCCTTGATTGCAGCGTAGATATTAGCCACACGCTCCTCACGCCACGCCTTTTGTCCGATAATAGTAGGTATCGGGATGGCAAGTCCTTTCTTTACGGCATTCATCGCTTCTTGAACTGGAGCCTTGATGTTGAGAAAAGGAATGGTCAGCTCCTTCTTGTCGATTAGGGCAAGTACAGCATACTTCTCCACTTTGTCAAGAGCGACTTTCGCCTGACGTTCCGCTTCAAGCACCACCTTTTTCTTATGCTTGCGTCCTCGCTTTTCTTCCTCTGAAAGTTCATCATAGGAGAAGCCTCTTGGCCAAGCCATACTTATGACCTACCTTGTTGTAATAGTCGGTATGAAGTTGTGATAAATACTGTGACTTATCCTTTGCTCGCTCTCCCCACACTTTGGCATAAGAGACCCTTTCAACAACACCCTTTGCAACTTCCGATTTTGTGAAGTTGTCACGTTCTTCTTTTGGAAGTGCTCTCCATTCCTTTGTAGAGAGAACCTTTTCTGGATTATCCTTGTGAATGTACCTGCTTCCGATGCGCCCACGTTTCCTTACTTGTTCAACAGGCACGGTCTGCACATGGGCATGGATGCTTGTCTCGTCACAATGCACATCAAAGCCGATGACATTCTCTTCTCCCCATTTCTCACATGCAAAGCGGTAGGTGTCCAATGCCCAGTCATAGATGCCTTTTTGTAATGTCACCTTGCTGTGGTCAGCATTTGGATCTGACGTGTTGAGTTTCTTTTCACCAAAGGCAAGCCTGTTAAGCACATCATGGTCACCACTGAAGATGATGCCGACAGTGCAGTTCGGACTGTTCCTTGAAACTTGGTCGGGACGCTTGGCATCCATATACGGCTTGAAGCCAAGTTCATCAAGTCTGTGCTGCAAGCGTTCATGCAACGGCACCGACTGGGAACCAAGAGGCACTATCTTTCCATTCTTGACTATCTCAAAGTTGAGTCTCTTGCGTGAGTAGTTATAATGGTTGTTCTTGTCTATGTCCGCGTTTTTGAGTTGGTAACGCTTCTCGTCCCAACCTCTGCGCTCCGCCTCGTTGCCCACTTGGGACGAGAACGATTTCTTGTCTGTGCCTACATGGATAGCGGCACGTGGTATGTTTCTTTCCATAAGAATTTCATTTGAGCTTGTAACGTAGTTCTTGTATAATTGGAGACAGGTCTCGGGCGGAGCCTGAGCATAATAGAAGGACTTTTTAAGTGAACAGCGTCAGCAGGTGAATCTAAAAGTCCCTATTATGTTTAGGACTTTTGTGAAAGTCCGTCACGCAAGCGTGCTCGCAGATCCTTACCCACTCTGCTATGACTCTTCCACCAACACCAACCCAAGAC
>ENA-OUOY01001740-OUOY01001740.1-human-gut-metagenome-genome-assembly--contig:-NODE-1740-length-12124-cov-4.033143_pt1 | contig 12124 bp, 10 predicted proteins | sample MGYA00237937_ERZ548767 | MGnify/ENA primary metagenome ERZ548767 (study PRJEB26490, sample SAMN05356887) | human gut metagenome | biome: terrestrial biome; feature: human-associated habitat; material... | reverse complement strand
CCCCGCGCGATGTTGTATCGCGCTCTATAATTCTTGAAAGCCGCAGAACGGGCAGCGACAACTTCTACCTTGATATAAGATACAAGGGGCACGATTACCTTGTAAACCGCTTCCCCGGAATATATGAGGGATGCTTAAAACACGGCGTTGATATGACCAAGGATTTAATTCCCGTATTCCCGTGCCAGCACTACCTCATGGGCGGAATCGACGTTGACCTTGACGCGCGTACTTCTATTTCGAGAATGTATGCCGTAGGTGAATGCTCGCACACGGGAGTTCACGGCAAAAACCGCCTCGCAAGCAACTCGCTTTTGGAGGCACTTGTATTCGGAAAGCGCGCGGCAGACGATATAGCGTCTCTTTCTAAAAAGGACCCTGACCACGTAACCGTTACGGAGCACAAAACGGATATTTCGGGTGCTCCGCTGCCAAAGGGGATGCGTACGGAAATTCGCTCGATTATGCAACGTTCTTACTTTGTAATTCCGGATATGGACGCGGTAAGAGTAGGCTTGAAGCGCGTTGACGCTATACTTATGAGACTTAAAAACGGCAAATTTGCAATTACACCCGACTATTGTGAGGCTTTAAGTCTTGCCACGGTAGCCCATATAATCTTAAAAGAGGTGGACGAAGGATGATTTTACCGCAGTTTTACACGGACGACATTATTAAGCGCGCTATACTTGAGGATATTAACTATGTCGATGTGGCGTCGGATTACCTGATATCCGAGGAACAGCGCAATGAGGCGTATTTCGTCTCAAAGGCAGACGGCGTTCTCTGCGGCATAGATGTCGCAATGAGAGTTTTTGAACTTTTGGACGATTCTTTTACCGCCAAGGTATATATGCACGACGGCGACAAGGTGAAAAAGGGCGACCTTATAGCCGAATTCAGCGGAAAAACCACGCTTCTTTTAAAGGGCGAGAGAACCGCCCTAAACTTGTTGCAGCATATGTCGGGAATAGCCACGGCGACCGCAAAGGCAGTAAAACTCTGTGAGGGAACAAAGGCTTCGATAGCCGACACAAGAAAGACCCTTCCGTCTCTGCGCGCCCTTCAAAAATACGCGGTAACCTGCGGCGGAGGCAAAAACCACCGTTTTAATCTTTCCGACTGCGCTATGCTCAAGGATAATCACATAGACGCCGGAGGCGGCATAACGGGAGCCGTAAAAAAGCTTCGCGGAAAAATAGGTCATACGGTGAAAATTGAGGTTGAAACACGCAACCTTGATGAAGTAAAAGAGGCAGTCAAGGCAGGAGCCGACATAATAATGCTCGATAATATGGACTGTGACACCATGAAAAAAGCCGTTGAGATAATCGGCGGCAAGGCTCTTACGGAGGCTTCGGGCGGAATTACCGACGAAACCATACCCGGCGTTGCGGCATGCGGCGTAGATATAATATCAATCGGAGCGCTGACTCACTCCGTTCAGGCATTTGACATTTCCATGAAAATGAAAAAATAAAAAGCCACCCCCAAGATGTGCCTCAGCTTATCTTGGGGGTATGTTATTTTAAAGCAATAATGCCCTATAAACAAAAAGCTGGCGGCGCCGAAAGCAAAAAGTTTCGGTGCCGCCGGCTTTTGTTCATCTGCAGAAAAAAACGTATTGTTACACTAAGACTGCCGCTTATTCAATTCTGCCTTTAAAGCTATTGTCCGCAAGGCGGTCAAAGCACAGCTCGGAAAGACGTGCCGCACCGCACAATTCATACAAGGCGGAAGCAAATAAGAGCGAATTACACGGCGGCAGAACCTTTGTTATGTCATCTGGCAGAGTAACTCCGCTGCCCGACAAACAGACGGTACTTCCCGAATACTCATTCCTATATAAAAGGCACCCCCCGTCCGGATTGCTTTTATCTGTTCGCGGAGCTATTACAAATGTGCAGCCGCCTGCCTCATTCACGTTTTCCGTGACGGTCATCGCAAGGCCCCAATCGTCATACAGCCGTCGGCGCACGGGAGAAAATTCTTCGGGATTACCCGTTATTACCTTAAGATTTGAGGCAAGAGGAACAAGTAAAGACAGCTTATCCTTTTGAAAGCCGTTAAAATCCATAACAGCCACGCTCGTTTTTTCCGGCGGAAGAGAGCATTTCTTTATATAATCAACCGCAGAATTAAAAAGCATAACGGACGGCAGTATACGAGGCTCGAAATTTTTAACCTTTTCGTCCTCCGTTATGGTTCCTCCGCACACTATAACTCTGCCCGCGCACCGCCCGAGCAGGCTGTATATTTCACCCGTATCGACCTCTTCGTTTTCATCACACACAAGCGTCAGCGTAAAAAACGGAGCACTGCCTAAGACGCTTATCCGCTCGATAACGGGTTCGGGCGGAAAGAGCCTGTAATGAAGCCTCTTAAAAAATCCGCCGCCGATTCTTTCTATTTTAATTACTCCGAACATAAAAGCACCCCCGCATAATATTATGCGGGGGTTTTGATTTTAATGTTTGTTGTTTATTGCTCGTCCGTGCCTGCCGAAGAGGTTAAGAGAGAATTTGCCTTTTGATACTGTTCATCCTCTGAATGAGATAAAAGCGCCAAACGGTTCTTTTTCTGTGAGGACAGCTCCACAAGATAATCCGGAGTTAAGCCCACACCGTTATACACATCGCTTGTATACGGCTTTATCTCTGCCACGGTGAGCTTTACCGCACCGCCGTCGCTCAGCTGATAAACCCTTTGCATGGTTCCGTTGCCCTTTGTCGCCGTACCTACGAGCTTTGCTTTGCCGAAATCGCGCATATCGCAGGCGAAAAGCTCTGCAGGCCCGGAGGTGTCTTTATCGACAAGTATCACTGTGGACACATTTATGCTGTCGGCGTCCGATGTAAAGGTCTCTATGGTTTCACCGTTTTTATCAACGGCGGTAGCGAGTGCCTTTGTTCCGTCGCTTGCCACAGGAACAAGCACATCAAGCGCGTCTGTCGCATACTCTACGGTTCCGTTCGAGACCGCCCGCAAATCTATTATAATGCCGCTCACGCCTTGCTTTATAAGCGTATTTACGGCATTTTTGAGCTGCGATGCGGTGGTCGAATAAAAATCGGTTATTTTAACATAACCCACCTGCCCTACCGTCTCATAATAAACAGTCTGCGCGGTGTAGCCCTTTACCATATTTGCGGCAACGAGATTACCGTCATGAATAAACGCAACATTTACGGACGAGAGCTTTTCGCCCTCAAGCTTTTTTACAAGCTCTTTATAGTTATAAACCGTGACTTCCTCTTCATCTATGGTAACTATACGGTCGCCCTTAGTCATATTGTTAAGTGCCGCCGGAGAACCGTCGGAGACCTCCGCCGCGTAAAGGCACATATCGTCCTCATTAAACGCCGGAATTATGCCGACGCCCATTTTCTGACCGTTCATCTCGTTTTTATATACGTCATACTCGGACGCGGTCATATAATAGCTGTAACTGTCGCCTACGCCGTTTGCAAAGCCCTCTGCCATATCCGCGTTTAAAAGCGTTTCGTTAATCTCGCCGTAGTAATTGGTGCGGATAACGTCATCTATCTCCGCTAAAAGCGAATAAGTCTGTGAACGCTTCGGGAGATCTTTGATTATTGAATTGTACATTTTCATTGACACAGCCATGGTACCTGCCACAGAGCCTGCCATAGCCACGAATATCAATGCGAGCGCAAGGCCCAGGGATATTTTCCTGTTCAAACGAACGCCTCTCTTTCGGGGGTTTTATCAAAGACCGATATACGGCTCGGGATTTACTCGATTTTTATTTACATAGACCTCAAAATGAAGGTGCGGACCCGAGGAGTTGCCGGTGGAGCCGACCTTGCCTATATACTGACCCTGCGATACGGTTTGACCCGCGCTGACGCCTATGCTGCTGAGGTGCGCATATCTTGTCCACACGCCGTTGCCGTGGTCTATAAGCACGTTGTTGCCCCAGCTTGAGTGATACGAAGCGGAAATAACCGTACCGCCTGCCGCGGCGTAAACGGGCTGACCGTTTATATTTGCACCGGCTATGTCAACGCCCTTGTGACCGTTGTGGCCGTAGTGCTGTGAAACGTAATAATTGCACGTGAGCGGAAAGCTCATGCCGCTTGAGAGCACACCGTTACCGGAAGAACCCGTGGTATTGCTGATTGACTGCGCTTCGAGTTTATCCATCTTGGCCTGATAAGCGTCATTCTGCGAATCAAGGCTTGAAATCATTGATTTGAGCGACTTCACCTGAGCTTCAAGACGTGACTGCTTTGCGTCAAGGGTATTGTAAACGCTCTTGACCTCTGCGCGAGCAGACTCTATGGCGGCCTTTTCGTTAACTATTTCAGACTGCTTTTCCTGCTGTGACTGCTGATCGGAGGAGAGCTGTTCTTTTGTTTTATTAAGCTCATTAATTTCTTCCTGCAGACCCTTTACAAGCTCATTATCATGCTCCGAAACACGTTTGAGCAGCTCAAGTCTTGTCAAAAAGCTCGCATAGTCGCCGGAGCCGAGAAGTACCTCAAGCGCCGAGCTTTCGCCTGCCTTATATGCCGAGCGAAGTCTCGCTTTAAGTACGTCGTATGTTACGTTGACAGCGGCTGTCTGTGTTTCTATTTGAATATTTGCGGCGTCTATTTCGGCTTGAAGTCTGTCGATTTCCGCCTGATAGTTGTTGATAATTTCATCCTTTGCCGCTATTTGCTTGTTAAGGTCGGTTATCTTGGCGTTGTAAACATCAAGCTGAGCCTGCATATCGGAAATCTGATTGAGCAAATCGTTTACGGACGCCTTATTATCGCTGATTTTATTATTATTGGCATTTATTTTGCTTTCAAGCTCGTCTATCTGATCCTGCACGGACGAAGCCGAGCCCGAAAACGCCGTCACGGAAAACAGCATAGCTGTTATTAATGTAACGGAAATAATGCGTATAAATGCTTTCTTCTGATGCTTCAAAATAAAAAGAACTCCTTTAATACCGGATTTACCCCTTTAAAAATTACGGAAGATACGGCGCGGGATTTACCCTTGTGCCGTTTATCCAGACCTCAAAGTGCAGATGTGCCCCGGCGTGCGGATTTGCCGGCGTCGGCGCGGGACTTACGTTACCCGTATTGCCTACAAGAGCTATAACCTGCCCCTGCTTTACCGTTTGCCCCTTGCTTACCTTCATAACGCTGCAATGAGCGTATCTTGTGCAAACGCCGTTGCCGTGGTCAATAAAGACGTTATTGCCCCAGCTCGAATGATATTCGGCGGAAAGAACCTTACCGTCAGCCGCAGCTCTGATCTCTTTACCGTATGTATTGCCGGTTGCACCCCTTGTGGTAAAATCAATACCCTTGTGATTCGGGTAGCCGTACCAGCCTGCCGATATGGTTACGTTTGGATACTGAAGCGGACAAATCATACCCTTGGGAGATACCGTATAACCGCCTGTATTTCCACCGGTATTGCCGCCCGCGTTTCCGCCTGTATTGCCGCCCGCGTTTCCGCCTGTATTGCCGCCCGTGTTTCCGCCGGGCTTTGGCAATTCGCCGGTGCCCTGCGACGCATTTTTCGCCAGTTCCGCAAGCTTTTTATCGTAGCTGTCTTTCGCAGCCTGTATTTTTTTATTCTCGTTTTCTAATTCCTTGGAGCCTGCGCTGAGAGACGAGATATATGCATTTCGCTGTGCAACCTGCTTTTCAAGGGTAGACTGCTTTGAATCTACGGTATTGTAAAGCGACTGCACCTGCGTTTTAGACGAAACAATATCCGCCTTTTCCGACTCTACGGCGGTCTGCTTAGCCTTTACTTCCTGCTGATTTGACGACAGAAGCTCCTTTGTGTCGTTAAGCTTTGCAATATCATCCTGCAAAGATTTCATAAGCTGCCTGTCATGCTTTGTGGTTTTACTTAAAAGCTCAAGCCTTGTGAGGAAGCCCTCATAATCACTTGCCGTAAGAAGCACCTCAAGAGTGGAACTTTCGCCTGCCATATATGCCGCGCGAAGTCTCTCCTTTAAAAGGTTATATGTATCGTTTACGGTCTTTGTCTGAGCTTCTATGCTCTCGCTTGCCTCGTCTATATTCTTTTGAAGAGAGTCTATTTCTTTTTGATAATCATTTATAACGGCGTTTTTGTCGCCTATCTGACTGTTAAGCTCCGTTATTTGACTTTGGTACGTGTCAAGCTGTTCCTGCAAAGCGTCAATCTGTTCCGAGGAATAGCCGTTCGACTCTTTGGCACCGTCGATTTTATTTTGCAAATCCTTTATTTTTTGCTCATTCTGTTTTTTCTTTGCCTCGGCAGCCGCGATTTTGTTTTCCAAATCCTCCTTGGAATCCGCCGCGGAAACCGGTAAAAATGACGCGCAAAAAACGAATATTACCGACAGTAAAAGGCTCAAAGCTCTTTTGAGACCGTTTTTAGTCATCAGAGACCACGCTCCCTTGCTCTTTCAGGTATTTAGCCATCGAAACAAGACTTCCGAAACCTCCTGTAAACAATCCTATTGCAACAAATACGAGAAGTATCTGCCACCAGTACTCGCTGAACGGTACGAGCGAAAAGCCGATTAACGAGAGGGTCTGTGCGAACACTTTTTCGGCTACTGCATAAAGTCCCCACAGAACTCCCAGGGATACTATGCCGGAAATCGTACCGAGTATCATACCCTCTATCATAAACGGCCAACGAATGAACCAATTTGTGGCACCTACCGCCTTCATTATTGAAATTTCAAGCTTTCTTGAGAACATCGTTATGCGTATTGTGTTTGAAATTATGAAAAGCGCAACAAGGAACAGCATTACAACAAGCCCCACGCTGACTATCGAAACCGCATGGCGAAGAGACAAAAGTTTGCTTGCAAGGTCGCTGTTTTCTCGCACCGAATCGACTTTGTTTATCTGCTTTATCTGAGAAACGGTGTTTTCAAACTGTGACAAATCCTTTACCGTGACCTTATATGCATCGGGAAGCGGAATTTCGTCAAAGCCCTCAAACAGAGCCGCGTCGCCGCCCATGCTCTGTATCTGCTCCTGGAACGCAACTTCCTTCGGCACAAATTCGCAGCTTTCAACATTGCTTATGCCTTTAAGCGAGGTACCTATCTGTGTTGTTTCGTCCTCCGAGGCATCGTCGGCAACATAGACCATTACTACATTTTGCGACTGCACCTTGTCGACTACATTGTTAATATTAAAATATATCATTATGCCCGCGCCCATAATTATAAGACATGCCATAAGCACGGTTACCGATGCCAATGACATAAGGCGATTGACCCACACGTTGCGGAAGCCCTCGTGCGTAAGATATTTTAAGCTTGTCCCTTTCACCTGTTGTCACCTCCGGTCTTTTTTTCAATGGCGTCGAGATACTTTGAGTAATCAACGTCATCGTCGGAGGAATCCGAATCCACGCCGTATGTCGCCATAAACTTTTCAAGGTCGGCGTCCGAATTCGGCTGAACATAAAACGGGCTGATGCTGTCTTCCTTTTGCTTGGCCACACGGTCCTCCACCGTCTCCGAGGAGGCAATGTTCTGAACCGCAGCCGCGGCCGCCGCCGCTCTTTCCGCATTTGACGCGTCGGAAGCATAATCTCTTTCGATGGTGGCGTAATCATCGGGAAGTGCCTCGGTGTCTTCGGAGTCCGAAACCACGGCGCCCTGCTCTATTGTAATAACCCTGTGGTGGAAATGACGGACGAGATTATGCTCGTGAGTTACCATTACCACGGTGGTTCCGTTTGCGTTTATATGGTTTAAAAGGTCAACTATTTCGTAAGACATTTCGGGGTCGATGTTGCCCGTAGGCTCATCCGCAATTATAAGCCCCGCATTATTTACAAGCGCACGCGCGAGCGCAACTCTCTGCTGCTCGCCGCCCGACAGCTCCGTCGGCAGATTTCTCGCCTTGGAGGCAAGTCCTACAAGGCTGAGTATATAAGGCACGCGTTTTCTGACTTCCTTTTCCTTGGCACCGATGCAGCGCATCGCAAATGCGACATTGTCAAACACCGTCATGGTCGGGATAAGTCTGAAATCCTGGAATACTATACCGAGAGTCCTTCTGAAAAGAGGAATCTCTTTTTTCTTTAAATTGTTAAGATGATAACCGTTTATGATAACAGAACCGCTGTTAGGCACCTGCTCGCGCATCATTATCTTGAGAAACGTACTCTTGCCGGCTCCCGATGAGCCGACCACAAAGACAAATTCTCCGTCGTTTATCTTGATATTGACATCTTTAAGTGCTTCGGTCCCGTTATCGTAAGTTTTTGATACATTTTTAAATTCAATCACTTAGAACATACCTCTGCTTTTCACAATATTCCCACCGCTGAACTCTGCCGTAAAGTTTAATACCGACGGGCAGAGACTCTACACAACCGCTATAAAAAATATAGGCGGCAAAATGAGTATAATCACTCATAATACCGCCTTTAATTATAGCATAGAACGTCAAGTTTGTAACCATTTTGTAATATGGTAAATTATATTCTCGCACTTTAGACAAAATCACACTTGTAACATTGTGCAATTTTCCCATTTGCAACAGCGCGCGGAAAATTACTTTTCTTTAATACTTGACGGGGCTTGAATCAAGATATTTCTTAACCATAAGAGCTACTTTAAATACTATTGCGTCGTCGAACTCGCGAAGGTCAAGGCCTGTGAGCTTTTTAATCTTTTCAAGACGATATACAAGAGTATTTCTGTGTACAAAGAGCTTTCTTGAGGTTTCGGATACGTTGAGGTTGTTTTCAAAGAACTTCTGAATTGTAAAGAGCGTTTCCTGATCGAGATTGTCAATAGAGCCGCGCTTGAAAACCTCCTTTAAGAACATATCGCAAAGAGTTGTGGGAAGCTGATATATAAGTCTCGCAATACCGAGATTGTCATAGCTAACAATGCTCTTTTCGGTGTCGAACACCTTACCTACCTCAAGAGAAACCTGAGCCTCTCTGAATGAGCGTGCAAGATCCTTTATTCCCTCAACCGTAGTGCCTATGCCGACAAGAACGTGAGAATAGAACTCCGTTCCGAGACCGTCGGCTATCGAGCGTGCAAGCTTTTCGAGATCCTTTGTGTCGATATTCGGCTTAACCTCTTTGATAAGGGCAATATCTGTCTCGTTAAGGTTTATTACGAAATCCTTGGTCTTATCCGGGAACAGGTTCTGAATTATATCATAAGCGGAAATATCTATATGCTCGGTAATTCTTATGAGAATTACGACGCGTGACACGTCATTGTTAAAATGAAGCTCTCTCGCCTTGAGATAAATATCACCGGGCAGTATGTTGTCAAGAATTACGTTCTTGATAAAGTTTGCGCGGTCGTATTTTTCATCATAATACTGCTTAATGCTTGAGAGTGTTACGGCAAGCATTGAGAGATATTTCAAGGCAAGGTCGTCTTCGCCGGAAACAAATACGGCATATTCGGGGTGCATACGCGCACCGAACGGCTTATAAGAATACCCGTCTACCGATATAACCTCCGTTCCGCTGAAAACCGCGGTAACCTCGGTTGAGAGCACCTCACCTATCTTACCGAGTTCGCTGCAGGAAATAATGGTACCCGACTCGTCTATAACACCTATAGTACGGTCGATACTGTCTGTGAGCTGATGCACAATATCCTGGAACAATCTGTTCGACATTGATAAAACCTCCATCTATCTTTTTTCTCCGGAGAAAACCTCCCTGCCGCACTCTGCTTTAAGCCGAAACGGCAGTACAAATTTCCCCGTCTGCACTTTTATACAATTTCACAAATCATATATTATGTATTTTACACAATCTTTTAAGATTTTGCAAGCTAAAAATTGATATTTTAAAAATTTAGTTTGCATTTTTCACAAAAAAAGTTTTTCATTTTGTAAAATCGGTTAGATTAAGGCTTTAAAGCACACTGTTTTGTCATTTTTTGCATTGTTGAAAATGACTATGCGTAAAATTCCGAAGCCGTCGGCGCAATGCGGTTTGATGACAAACTCTTTCGATGTGTCGAGTATTTCGGACCGAAAAGAATATTTGAACTATCTGCCGGCATTGCATTTGGAGCAGACGCTGTACCCGTTATTTAGATATGAGGAAAGCTCAGAGGCGGAGATCTCTTTTTTATTTTCCGAGGACGTCCTCATAGCGTAGGAGCATGACGGAGAGTGAATTTTTTTGGTGTTCACGTTTACTGTATATGTGCCTTCGGAGGGCTGTGCGTCACCGGAGCTTTTTTGTGAATTTACGCCGACCGGAGTCGAGGCCGAAGACTGCCCTGCGCCAGAGGATGCCGCCGCACTCTCTGTTTCGGCGTTTGCAGCCGTATCGGACTCACCTTCGGCTTTTGCTTCCTTGGTCACAAGATAAAAGTCGTCTTTTTCGTCTGCGTTTTTCGTCGAATTTTCATAGGACACAAAATCTCCGTATTTCTTCAGCATAATATGGTCTTTATACTGCAGCACAAGAGACATCGCGGAAAACACCGTACACAAAACGGCGCATACGGTAATTACGGCCGTCATAATTTTAAAGCCGTGTTTTGCGTTTTTTCCTTCGTTCTTCATACTCATTCCCCCGATACATTATGGGAAAATAATAACATTACGGAACAGGAAATAAAGCTTTTGTGCCGAATCAGCACAAGTTATCTTTTAATTCCGTCGGCAATGTATTTAAATACCGGAGCGCAGTCTAAGGCACCGCCCGCTCCGTTTTCTTTAAAGACGGTGATGACATAGCGCGGCGAATCATACGGAAAAAATCCGCAAAACCACGAGTGCGTCACTTCATTTCCGTTCTCGTCAAACCAGCCGCTTTGCGCCGTTGCCGTTTTGCCTGCGGCGTCAAAATACTCGGTTTCCGCCCTTTTTCCGCTGCCGGACACAACGGTTTCGCGTAAAAGCTCGGTAACTGTTTTTGCCGTATCAACGCTCATTACACGCCTCGGAACGGGCAGCTCCGCCCTTTTGATTTCCTTTCCGGTCTCATCCGTTACGGCTTTCATAAGAGAGGGCGCGCGATACACTCCGTTATTTGCCACAGCCGCATACACGGCGGACATTTGCAGCGGTGAAGCAAGCAATTTACCCTGACCGAATGCGAGGTTGCACAAATCCGCCTCAGAAATCAAGCTGTCGGCGGACGGCATAATACCGGACTTTGTCTCCCAACCGTCCGCAAGCTCGATTTTTTGACCGAGCCCGAGATTTTCACCCATGGCGCAAATGTTTTCTTTGCCCGTTTTAAGCGCAAGACTTATAAAATACGGATTGCATGACTCCGCCATAGCCGAATACATATTCATATTGCCGTGCCCCGTCTTTTTAAAACAGCCGAACGATATTTCTCCGTTCAAGTCGTATTTACCGTTGCAGACGATGCTGTAACTTGTAGGAATTCCGTTTTCCAAGGCGGCACAGGCGACAACCGCTTTAAAAACAGAGCCTACTGAGTACGGAGTTATCGCTCTGTTAAGAAACGGAGAAGATGAGTCGTTTAGGCTTTTTTCGGGCGCATTTCGGTCAAACGACGGTGTGCTCGCCATTGCCCTTATTTCGGATGTGGCGCTGTCGAGAACAACGACCGCACCGCTGTCGATGTCAAATTTTACGAGAGCCGATTCACACAGCTTTTGTATATCTCTGTCAACTGTGAGCTCCACTCCGCCGGCCGACATATACCCATCCTTTAAAAATGTAATCTCCGCACCCTCAAGCAATTTTCCCGAAGCCGCCGCGCCGCACCTTGCCTTCAGAGTTCCCGAATACGACAAAAGTATATCGTTGTAGCACTTTTCAATTCCCGAAACGCCGTTTCCGTCGCCGTCGATATATCCGGTTATGTGCGGCGCAAGGCTGTTTTCACCGTATCGCACCACCGTTTTTGCCGTCTTTATGTTTTTTTCGTCAAAAACGGCATTTGACGCACAAACCGCTATTTTCCCCTGAGACAAAGTCGAATAAACAGAAGGTATTTCGCTTTCGGGGACAATGACCCGGATAGAGGACAATGACTCCTCACACGGCTTTATCGCCGCCTTTAAAACGGTATCGCAATTGACAAGCGGACGCATTTTACAGTCGTAAATGTTGCCCCTTGACGAAGCCCCCGTCACGCCGACGGTATTTTTTGATGCGGCGACATC
>ENA-OUOY01001736-OUOY01001736.1-human-gut-metagenome-genome-assembly--contig:-NODE-1736-length-12151-cov-11.550265_pt1 | contig 12151 bp, 6 predicted proteins | sample MGYA00237937_ERZ548767 | MGnify/ENA primary metagenome ERZ548767 (study PRJEB26490, sample SAMN05356887) | human gut metagenome | biome: terrestrial biome; feature: human-associated habitat; material... | reverse complement strand
AATCTAGACTTACAAATTGAGAATGATCTGTTAAAAAAAGTCAGAGAACTGGAAAGGAGGGGTCGCTATCTTTAATCCATCGGTTAGCCGAATATGAAGCCATCCAAAAACTATCGTCTACTAAGCATTATCCCATAGATAGACTTTGTAAATATCTTAATGTTACACGTTCTGCGTATTACCGCTGGGTAAAATATCCGAAAAGTAATAATGAACTTCGAAACGAAAGACTATCCACTGAAATCCAAAGGATTCATAACCAGCATCCAGATATGGGATATCGAAGGATTCGTGATGAATTAGATGGACATAAAGGAATTCATGTGAATGATAAACGAGTACTTCGTATTTGTAGGAAATACGATATAAAATCAAATATTAAATGGAAACCTAAGAGTTGTACCAGAGGAGACAGAAATCCTGATCACATAGCAAAAAACTATTTACACCGTGAATTTCACGCCGAAAAACCGAATGAAAAGTGGCTTACAGATGTTTCTGAATTTAAATACTACAACGGAATAGAAGTTCATAAAGTTTATCTGAGTGCTATTTTAGATTTATATGATAGAAGGATTGTTTCCTTTAAAATCAGCGATCATAATGATAATCCATTAGTTATGGACACGTTTGATGAGGCTGTTCGTCAGGAGGTAGATGCACACCCATTAGTTCATTCTAATCGAGGCTTTCAATATACAAGCGCACAGTTTTATACTAGATTAAAAAAACATCATATGAAGCAGAGTATGTCTAGAGTTGCCCACTGTATTGACAATGGACCAATGAAATATCATGAGCAATATACAAAAGCAGCATAAAATATCGCCAGCCATAGCATGGCTGACGATACAAAAATTTATTATTTTTTATTGTCCTCTTGACGGGGATCATACCATTATTATAGTGGTTTATTTTTTTATTCCAATGCAACAAACATGTAAAATGTCTGATGTATTTTTGCAAGTTTTGTTCCATAGCAGTGTTTATCTTATTTTCCGTCTTCTTCTGAAAAACAGAATCATGATAATACTTATGGCAAATAGTAACCATACATGCCTGCTTGTTCTCAGACGAACCCCTGTTTCCGGTATTAATTGTGTGTTTTCGTTTGTGATTTTTAACTCAATCACGTCTCCTCGTGCAGCCTCAATCCGCTGTTTCATGACAGCTGTATTTCCATTCGATGTTGCCTGCACTGGATTTGAATACTTATCATTCTCTTCTTTTTTAGAAATCGAAACAGCGTATTTTGATGTATCAACAGTTTCTGTTATTATGATATCCGAAGATATATCTACATTTTTTAATGTAACTTTATCTCCATGTTTCAAAGAAGTTCTAATTGTCTTGCTACGCAGCTTTTGACCATCTTCCCAATAGAGAATTTCCATATCAAATGGCTTCTTGCGGTTTCCAAGTGGACCAGTGACTTCCTTTGTAATCTCAACCGTCACCCCGCCTTTTTGCGGATGATTGACGATATGTCTGTCCGAAACAGCTCTCCAGGTATTTGTCATCGGTGATTTCTCATATAGGAATAAAATATCGGATTCTACATCGACCATATATAAATTAAAGTTATCCTGATACTGTGTTTTGGTTTTATCTGCTTTGTCCTTTTTGTTTGGAGTAACAGATTCTACCATCCAGTATCGTCCGTTCTCAAAGTCCTCCGGTAATTGAAGCATTCCATTTTCATCTGTTTCTAAGGAACGATACGTCGTACACGTTTTTCCATCCTTTTTCAGAACGATATCGTCCTTACTCTGTGTATTGTCATAATCTACTGTATATCCTGTATCATCCGCATATTTTTTCGTAACATCATCATACGGTACTTTGTAGAACAGAAAACCTGCACCAGCAAGTCGGTTTCTTGGAAGATCATCCGTCTTTAAGAAACTTCGTTCAGCAAGATTGAAATGCAGATTCTGCACTTCCAGTTCCATCTTGGAAACATCCTTGAACTCATTCTCATCCTTCGGGAATATTTGTTGTCCATTTGAATCGAAATACTGAATCTCTGGATAAATAACTTCATAATATAGGAAACCATCCCCGTATTCCAAAGAATAATGTGTCTTTCCTATCTCAATTTCTTCCACCTTATATTCCACCGGATTTCTGTCCTGGAATAGTGGAATATTGTCGACTGTGTGTTCCCATCCGTTCTCTTCATTCAGCAGGAATTCCTGTCCTGTAGAAATTCCATTCTGATACAATCTGATTTTCACCTGTTTTTCCGTCAGTGCATCATTTGGATTTTCCCATGTCTTTTTGATATGCAGAGTGCCTGTTTTAGCAAAATTTCGGATATTAAGGCTGGTATCTCCTCGCTGAAGCAGAACAGATTTTCCGTCTATCTTACCATCAACTGGTGCCTTAACAGCCTCCTGATTTTCGTTAGCCTCCCTATCCACCAGTTTTGCATCAGTGATTTTGAATGCTCCATTGGCAATCTCAACTGTGATCTGTATATCTCCTGTGTCTACATATCCCGTCGGTAAGTTTGTCTCTCGCAACAAATACGTCTCAGTTGCTGTTCTGTTCTGTTTGTTTTCATCTTGTAACGGAATGTGAAGTTGTGCGATTCCGTATTTATCAGTTGTTACCGTTTCCTCCTCAACACCGTTCTTACTGACAGCAAAATTGATCTTCTCCATTCCTTGTCCGGTAGACTCATCAAATTTGTTCAGTGTGAGTATTCCCTCTTTCTGATAACGATTCTCCAATTCAATAGTAAGAGTTTCACCACCGCGTCCAATTCCACGTCCTGTGAATTTAATTCCACTTTCTGGATATGCTTCCCATGAATTTACATTATCTCCTTGTTCATGAGAATTGCGAACATTGTACCAACCTGAAAATTTCACATTCGAATCTTTTGGCTTATAGTTGTACTCTTTTAATGTGTATTTCCAGAATGAGTCCGCCTTAACGATCCACGTACAGCTTGTATGTGTATCATCTGTCCATGTACCTACAACTTCTATTGGAGCATCCTCCGCTTGCGGAGCTTCTGCATCCGGTTTCTGGCTATCTTCTGAAGGAAGCACAAGTTTCATATGCTCATGAAATGCAGGTGGCTGAGGTTTTCCATCTAAAAGCTTTTCATCCATATCTACCTGGATATAATAATCTTTCTTGACTTCCTCTATTGCTTCCGGCATTCCGACAAAATCTTTCTTTACTGTCAGGTAACCATTTTTTGCTACAATACGTCCGTCAATATGCCACCCATCGGACATTTCACTTTTGAAAGAATACCAATAAATGGTGAAGAATTCGGTATCTAATTTCGATGGCGGAATCTCCCTGTCTCCGATACGAATCATACGTCCGCTTTCACGAATTGTCTGGAATACCTCTTCATCGGAAGGAATTCTATCTATCTTGTAGATATAGTCTCCATTTCCAATATATCCCTCATCTGGTTTAGTTCCCTGCAAAAGTTCTTGCACTCTCTTATTTCCATCCGCATACTGTTCCCACGTAGATGGATTCTTATTTCCAAGAACTGGAACATCATGCAATATACTTGCCTTCACATTACAGTTTGCCACGGCAACCGCACTTGTATAATCGTCTACATTCGTGGTTGGTAATGCTACCGAACCATCTTCCGGCATCGCTGACTTACAGATATAAAACTGTACCTGTTTTCGATTTTGGTTACTCACCTTACGCCACGCTGCATAGAGGGTGATTGGCTGTCTTGCATTATTATTTATAAGATCAGAAATAGAATCCCCTGCACCGCATTCCTGCCACTTTCCGTCTTTGTTTCTGTAATCCCAATGATCGAATTCATACTGTTCCAACTCTTTGCTGTCATTATCTTCATGATCATAAACCAGAGGATATGGTGACTTAACGTTATGTTTTCCAGCTTCTATTTCATTCTCATAATCATCTGTATGTCTTGTCTTATTCTCAACCTGAGGGGTCAACTTAGCTTCCTTAGGAAGTTTCTTCATATAACGAGTTGTATTATAGATAACCCTGACTGCCCCAGACTCCAGCGGTTTGTCTGCGATCACCTCATAAGATGAGTTAACATTCGGAATTTCAAATTTTACCTTATCATCTCCGGACGGTTCCGGAAGAACCTCATTTTCGTCCCTGTCATTAGATGTACAACTCCAGACAATCTCCTTGCCATAATACTCACCTTCTAAACTTGCCCTCTTTGGTACTTCCACAGTATATGCTTCCCCATGGCCTACATACTGTCTCTTAATCGCCTCTCTTTTGGTCAGGTTCAGTGGATCCAACACTTCAATCAGATGAAAACTTCCCTCTACACTGAAATGTCTTCCTGCCAGCCCAACCTGAGAAGAAAGTCCTGTCAAACGATCAAAATAATTTTCGATTCTGTCTGGATTCAGTGGGTTTGGCTGTGAGAAATAATAGACAGATACATCTTTCCCGTTTTTCAGGACAGGAATATACCATGTACCATCGTTGTCCTTATAAGGGTGCTGTACAAACACACGGCTGTCTGTCGCATAACCAAACAGAATCTTCTCTTTCTGATCTGCGCCGGGCTCCAGCTTGCTCGGAGTGAAACCAAACTCACTGTAAATTTTAGAAATCGTATCATCTGGTTTAGCTCGCAAATAATAACGACTGGCTCGGCCACTGTTTGCTTTGATTATGTAATGCTGCTCAGCATTGAGGTTCTTTATCAGCTTATAATGTCCATCGATAAATACATAAAAACTGATATTTGCTTCTTTTGTTGCTGCCGGTTTTTCTGTATTATCAGGAACAATCACATATGGACGTACTGCATCATCTGGCTTAATAGTAAAGCTCATGGTATGCTCTGCTTCATTTTTACTCCATGTAACTGCTGAAAGAGTACCATCTTCCTCTCTGCATTCCCAGTTTATATCCTGCGTTTGTTCTTCTACACGCGGCTTTGTACTAACTGTTCTTGTAAGTGTTGACTTTCTTGCAACAAAATCAATTGCCGGAAGATCACGCAAAGCTGTTTGGCTGTAAACCTGTCCATCGTCATCCTGTACTGTCACACTGTAAAAACCGTTATATCTATCATCGTCGTATTCTAGTAAGGTCTTTGCACTCATTATGGCAATATCCTGTCCGTCTGGCAGGTAATACACATCCATCGGCTCTCCGGACTTTCCTATATAAATACATTCATGACCTTCTATCGTGTATTTCCCTGCATTATGGATTGTATCGTAATCTCTCTTGGAATAATAAAAACGCTCTTTTGCTCCATTTTGAATAGAACCATCGTAATGGAATTTTTCAAAATGCTTTTTTAACTCATCATTAGAAATATAATAATAAACTGTTCCCGGCTTTGTTGTAGTATCTTTTATAACAGGAATTTCTTCGTTTAGAACATTATATCTCTCATTATTTACAAAAGTATAGAATTTAATGTTCAAGGTTGCTGGTGCAAAAGTGTTGCATGCAACCGTATATGGTTGCTCTATCTTCCCAATAGAAAAGGTTAGTTTATCGCCCTGTTTCACCGGAGAAATTGTTTTATTTTCATCCTCACTGGCACAAAGCCAATCGCTTTCCTTCGTATCTCCTGGATCAACGGAAATTGTGACCGCAGAATCTTTCTTATAGTAACTCACAGTTCGATTTCCATCCGGATTGATCACTGTAACCGAATAGAAACTGTTCTTATTCTGCTTAATCTGGTCTGAATCATTATCCGGAATTTTTTCGCCATCAGATGCTCCTTTTGGCATATAATAAACGTCTGTTGGTACAGTTGCTTCCTGCTTGTCCAGGTTATAAGATACATACTGCTGTCCTTTATAAGTTACCACTGTCGCCTGTGCTAATGTCTTCTCACCACGGACTGTATATGGAAAATAATGTCCGGATTGTGTTTCCTCTGCATTCAAGCCGAACTCTCTATAAATCTCAGCAAGATCACTGACAGATAAATAGCATCTGCCCTGACGGTTCCATTTATACACCTTTTTCAGAGAATCAGCCGGCAGCTTTCGAACCTCATTGTCCACATATATATAAAACTGAATATCAAAGGCTGTCTGGTCCGCTCTCTGGATCACATAAGACTGTGTGATTTTTCCAATTGCGAATCTCGTCTGGTTCCCCGATTCCCGTATACCATCTATCACCTTATCGTCTGTTCCCATACAGGTCCATTCGATCTGGTCTGTCTGGTCTGGCAATTTGGGATTAAAGTCAGCCACAGCTTCTTCCACTACAGTTCCTGTTAATGCATAACGGATCCGATCCTGCCCTTCGCCCTTTACCTCTACGGAATAAAACGAATTGTCCTTTTTTACAGAATCTTTTAAATTTAATGCAACGCCTTTTCCATTTGGAAGGTAGTAAACATCTACCGCTTCCCCTTGTTTATTCTGGCCATAATTGTAAGAAACATAGGTCTTTCCGGATTTTGTGTCTGTATAAACTTCTCCGTATTCTATCCTGCTTTTTCCCCGGTATGCAGATACAAACTTTTTTATCGCATCCGGATTCTGACTCTCGCTGTTTTTCACAAATCCAAATTCTTCATATATCCGGAGCAGGTCCTCAATGGAAACACCATGATAGGTAGTTCTTCCGTCTTTCCATGTTGCAATGCCAGTAATGTCATTATGCTGAAGCTTTACCTTGTTTCCGTCGATAATGACATAGAAATCAATATCAAAGCCTTCGGAAATCTCCTGAAGTTTCGGTGATTCCTCTTGTGCAATCTGCTCCTCGAAGGCTTTTTCTTCTTCTGAAATCTCTCCCTGGGATGGAGTAATTTCTTCCTCCGGAATCTCTTCTAATGGCGGGGTGATTTCCTCTCCAGGAGTCTCTTCTAATGGCGGGGTGATTTCCTCTCCAGGAGTCTCTTCTGATGGCGAAGTATTTTCTTCTTTCGACGTCTCTTCCGACAATGATGTACTTTCCTCCGGAATAAAATCTTCTGTGCGCATTTCACCCTCTTGAGTACTATTCATATTTGGAATATTCTCTTCTTCCACTGAAACTGCCAAAACTGTCGTTCCTGCGCTATTCATGCACAAAACCAATAAAAGTGTCCAGGCTATCCATCTTAGCCATCTCTTTTTCCTCTTCACACAAATTCCTCCTAAAAACATATTTTACTTTTCTCAACTATCTGCCTTTTTTATCCATTCCTTCTGCATTGCCGCTGCTATAAAGCACTGCAATAGTTTTTTTGAAAATACACCACATTCACCGTTGGCAATCATTCTTATGGCTTCTTCATGCTTTAATTTTCTTTTATAGGGGCGTACACTGACCAATGCATCATAAGCATCCACAAGGCCTACTATCTGAGCACAAAGTGGTATTTCATCACCTTTTAGTCCATCCGGGTAACCAGATCCATCATATCTTTCATGGTGATATCTGCATATTTCATAGCTATACTTATTAAGTTTTTCTGTCGTAGTTCCTTGTGGAAACCGCAATGTCATCTCTGCCCCTGTAAGAGGATGCTGCTTTACAATTTCCATCTCATCAGCTGTTAATTTACCGTTTTTGTTCAATATCTCTATCGGCACACGGATTTTTCCAATATCATGAATTGGAGCCAGATGAGAGACATTTTCTATTTCTTCCTCTGTAATCCCATACTCCGGATAGTTTTTCTGTAGTTGAAGATACACTTGTTTTGTATAAAAACAGATATCATCCTGATGTTCTGTTTCTATAAGATTATTGTGATTCAACACTGCAGCCAGAAGCGAAACCATTTTCCAATACTGTTTTGTCTCATCCTGTGCTTTTTGTCTTAATTCCCGTTCCATATTTACAATTGTGTTAGGGATAACTTTTGCATTATGGAATGTAATAACAGCAGTTTTCTCATTTTCATCCACAAATCTTTTTACTTCCATCCAAACATAAGTCTCTGAGTTTTTCTCGCTTCTTCTTTGATAAACGATATCTTCTTCTGAACAGCCCTTTTTCAAATGCTCTGTCAACGAATCGCTTTTCAAAAATTCCTGCAGTTTTTCACAATCTTTTTCACATACATATTTTTCACAATATACTTTCAGAAAATCATCATATGTTCCTGCAGTTTTTACATCATCATAAATCCCCCTGTTATGAGAATAGATACATTCATAACTGTTTTCCGCTAAATTAACTTTCAGAATGATATAAAATCGCCCAAAATATTCATCTTTCCCCGGTCTGATAATATCAGAGATTTTCACATTTTCTAATCGGTTATTGTAAATGTTCTGTAAGTCCAATAAGACTTGATGTACTTTACAGCAATCCGTATAGTTTCTGGAGCAAAATCCATCCTTTTCAAGACAGCGACTGATTGCCATTGTTGATTCCATACATGATATGACATCAAATAACGAAATCTTTTCTGGATTTTTGGCAATGGCATATCCTCCACTGGTACCTTCAGAAGCTGAAATAATCTTCTCTTTTTTTAACTGCTTTGTGATTTTTGGAATATAGCTCTCCGGAATCTTTAATTCAGAAGCTAATTTTGCCGTTGTAACCCTGCGCTTTTTTATTGCCAAATAACAGACAATCCTGATTGCATAATCCGTTGTATTAGTAAGCTGCATAGGTGCTCACCTCTCTCTCTTTTCTTTGTTCCGTACATAAACTCATTGATTGAAAAAGGAAGAATCAGAAAAAATTAGAAGTCAGGAACATGCTATTTTCAAATATGTTTTCCAATTCTTATGCCTCATTTTTCGCATCTTCCTTCCTGTTCTTCTGCTTCTCCATGAGTAATCCGCAAAGGCAGATAACTGAGCCAAAGAATAAGAACAAATAGCCTGCAACCGGACTATCATCACCTGTCTTTACCGGCGAACCATTATGAATAATATCCTTTGATCTTTGGGAAGATGGAACCGGGTTTTGATTTTTACCAGTTTGACCGGTATACGAGTTTTTGAATGAAACCTTCGATACTTTATCTCCATTTTCATTTTTGACCACTGTTACCGCCATCAGTTCATTATTGGAATCAAAGAATCCTTCAATCGTTACATCATAGGTTTTTGAATCATATGTATAATTTTCTTTATTCTCTGTTGCCTGGTACAGCTTGTAATGATATTCTCCTACCTGTCCGACATTCATAATCAGCTCTGTAGAAGAATTACCACTCATATTCCAGGTAAATGTTCTTCTATTGCTTCCCTCCGGCATTGGATTTTGTATCTGATCTGCTATTAAAACATAAGAGCCTGTTTTGTCAGCATCTGCAGAATTGTTTACTTCAAATATCTGTTCCACTGGTATTTTCACTGTTGTGTTTCTGTCAGCTGCCAGTACTGGTCTTTGAACACCCAGAAAGAATATCATGGACAGGAATATAACCATGGCTATTTTTGTCAAACGTGTTGTTCTCATACTTCTCCCTCTCCTTCTTTCTTCTTGTTTCTTTTCTTTTCTATCTGTCTTGCTATCAGAATCAGTACAAGGACAATCAGGATAAACCATACAATAACTGGCACTTTTCCTACTGCATTTTTCAGTTCATCAATTCCTGTACCTACGTTTTTGGCTTTTTCTTTTTCCGGATATATCTGATCTGTTAAGCGTCCCACCAGGATATTTCTTCCATTTGTCATATCCGATGTACAGGTGGTCAGCAAAACCAGATGATCATCTTCCGTTATATTCATATCTCTTTTATATAAAACATTGTTCTCGATTTCCTGCAGATACTCCTGTTTCGCTTCTGGTGTGTCCAGACACACATTGAAAATCGTCTCATTATAAGCATCTACCTGTAACAATGCATAAATTTCGATTCCATGATTTTTACCATCAAAGAACAGATTTCCATATGGATGTTCGTTGAAATACTGTTCCTCCGTAAACTCACCAATATCTCCAAACATCATGTGTTTTTCCATATGGTGACCATATATAATATTGTCAAAATCCGAAAAGTCCGGTTTATTTGCACAATGTAAAAAAATCGCTCCGCTCAGGGAATAGTTTCCTTCCGCATCTGTATTCATATAAGTCTCATCATTATCTGTCTGCACCAGCGGGTAATTGATGTTGGTATCATTGATTCTTATCCATCCAATCACATCTGGATTGATTTTCTGCAATTCTTCAAAAGATTTTGTATTCTTTTCTGTCGGAATATATGCTTCATAGTTCTTTGCATCTGCTGTCTGGTATACCTGGTGGGAGTCCCACAGCATATAACCTGAGAGAAACATGGCTGCAAGAATCAGCGATAAGGCTGTGAAGTTTACAATATGGTCTAATCCTCTGATAATTCCTTTCAGCACTTTCTTCATCCGAAGCATATGTACAAGTTCCTTTCACCATTTCTGTTTCTTTTATATTTATCAAAACTGGTTCATCTGACCAATTTGCTCGCAAAATTAGCAAAAAGGGATGCGGCGGAGCAACGCCGCACACATCCCCTTTCTTGGTTGCTATATTTTATTATTTCTGTAATCTTCTGCGTTTGAATCCTACAAAAGCAATCAGTGCTACACCGCAAAGTGCAATCATCAGAACGTATGGAAGAGTGTTCATGATGATACCAGTTACAGGTACATCGTTGTATGTATTGGTTACATCAACGGTATTCTGTTTCTGACCTAACTTCTGGTTAGTTACTGCTGTGAGTTCTGTATTGTATGATGTTTCAGCAACAGAAGTCAGTTTAGCACCATTGATGATGATTTCTGCACTACCTTTGTAGTTTTTAGCTGCAGACTCTTTTACAGTAATTGTTGTTCCTACTGGAACACCAGTGAACTTCATGTTTTCATTTGCTTTCAACTTGAATGTGTATGTTCCGCCCTCAACAGATGTAACAGTATCTCCATTAGCAGCCTTGATTCCGCCAAGTGTGTTTGCATCTGTTCCAGTCGGGAATGCAAATGTTGCTGTGAAAGCGAACGCATCGTCAGGAGTTGTTGCTGTACCATTTGCATTAATAACTGCTTTAGATACCTTCAAAGATCCATTATCCGGATATGTCGGATCTGGATTTTTCGGATTTTCGCCTGTACCTGCTTCCTGTACATAGGTGTTGGTGAATTTGAAATCATTAGTACCTGTATTTCCAATATCTACTTTACCAGTTGCTGTCTGACCTGCATCATTTTTTGTCTTATTTACAATGATATTAGAAATTTCTGTACCAGTTGCACCATCTGTAACATATACATCCATTGTATACTCAGCCTGTGACATGATCATTTTTTCATGCTCACCGTTAACTACTGCTGGATCTACTGTCTGTGTCTCTGTTACAGTATACTCATACTTTCCTGCTTCTGGATATGTTGGAAATGTAATCTGACCTCTCTTAGAAGTTGTTCCTGTTTCAGTATCGGCAAATGATAACTCCGGCATAGTAACCGCTGCATCTGTTGTAATTATACCAGTTCCTGTCTTGACCTGCTCTGCTGTAAAGCTAAACTTCTCAGCCTTTCCGACCTCTGTGTTGTAGGTCTTAGTAATCCATGCCTCCGTTGTCTTGCCCTCATCTGCCGCAAATGTTGGCATTGCCATTCCCATCGTCATGGCACCAGCAGCAACAACTGCGAGCACTTTTTTGAACATTTTGTTCATGCTCATAATGCTTCCTCCCTTGTAAATAATATTGTTTGTTTCTATTTGATTAACGGAGGAGGGGATTAGAGTCCTCTGGTCCGAATAACCGCAATCGCTTTTCCTTTGACGTCTTTGACATTGATACAACCATAAATTCTGCCATCTGACGCTTCCGGTCTGTTATCACCCAGTACAAATATCTGACCTTCTCCAACGGTGATTGGGAAGTCAACTCCATTTTGAAACTGTGTAGTATCAAAGTATATATCCTGTGAAATCTGCGTAGCACCGTTAATCATCAAACCGTCTTTTGTAATATCCACGGTATCACCTGCTACTGCTACAACCCTGCCTGTGGTTGTTCTGCCATCTTTCTTAAATACTGCAATATCACCGGACACAAAACGCTTGTCCAGTCGATAATACATGACCAGATCACCATCTTTTATTGCTGGTTTCATAGATACGTCATTGATTCTCGCCATCCCGTACATAAATGTAAAAACAAGGATGACTGCCAAAATGATAAGAACAATCTTCAATAACAGCTGAAAGATATCTTCTCCCAGTGTCGTTTCCTGTCTGGGAAGCT
>ENA-OUOY01001725-OUOY01001725.1-human-gut-metagenome-genome-assembly--contig:-NODE-1725-length-12211-cov-6.796150_pt1 | contig 12211 bp, 9 predicted proteins | sample MGYA00237937_ERZ548767 | MGnify/ENA primary metagenome ERZ548767 (study PRJEB26490, sample SAMN05356887) | human gut metagenome | biome: terrestrial biome; feature: human-associated habitat; material... | reverse complement strand
GCACAAACCAATAGTTGTAGAGCTGTTTTGCCATCGCCTCTAAATTATCATTTATCGGCATTGTTTCTTTCTTCCCTTATATTATATAGAGACCAATACAAGTTTTATGACATGAAAGAAACAATTATACAAACCGTTTTAGATGGTATGCGAACGGTCCTGACTGAAAATCAGTTGGAAATGCTGACAGATGTGACCCGAAAGGCACTATCTGAGTGTGAGATTACGCCAAAGGCAACAGAGGAAGAACAGCGCAACAAAGAAAATGCTGAACTTCTTGGGGCTTTTATATCCTCAAAGAAAGTGGAGGGTTGTTCTGACAAGACAATCAACTATTATAAGTCTTCCATTGAGAAACTGATAGTAACTGTGAAGAAGAATGTGTGCGATATTTCCACTAATGACATTCGTTGCTATCTTGCTGAGCAACAGGAACAACGAGGACTTAGCAAGGTTACGATTGACAACTTGCGTCGTATTTATTCAAGTTTTTTCTCTTGGCTTGAAGATGAGGATTATATCACCAAAAGCCCTGTGCGCAGAATCCATAAAGTGCGTACTGATGCTCTGGTGAAAGAGGTACTGACAGATGAAAATATCGAAGTGCTGCGTGACAGTTGCCACGAGTTGCGCGATATTGCCATGATTGACTTGTTGCTCAGTACAGGAATGCGTGTGGGCGAGTTGGTGCGCATCAATCGTGAAGATATTGACTTACACGAACGCCAATGTGTGGTGTTTGGCAAGGGAAACAAAGAGCGTGAGGTGTACTTTAATGCGCGTGCCAAAATACACTTGAAGAAGTATTTGGAGCAGCGTACGGACGATAATCCTGCCTTGTTTGTCAGCCTAAAAAATCCTTACAACCGTCTGACTATCAATGGGGTGGAAGTGCGGTTACGCAAGTTAGGCACACAAGCCAACATTGCCACCAAGGTGCACCCGCACAAGTTTCGTCGCACCTTGGCAACGATGGCAATAGATAAGGGCATGCCCATAGAACAGGTGCAGAAAATGTTGGGGCACGTCAAGATAGATACCACCATGCACTACGCCATGGTGAACCAAGCCAACGTAAAGATTGCGCACCGAAAGTTTATAAATTAAGTCGCTCCGAGGGTGTTTCTGCTTGATTTTGGGTAACTTTGCGTTTCAAACGAAGTATTAACCTTATGAAGTTAGCAGATATAGCCGCATATGTTACAGATAGAATCAGCAGTAGTGAAATATCATTGTTTGAATACGTTACGACGGATTCTTTGCTGCAAAATAAAAGGGGTAGAGATATAGCTCAAAATCTACCTCCTGTTCCTTGTTCACTTACCAAATATCATAAAGGAGATGTTTTAGTATCAAACATACGACCGTATTTGAAGAAGGTATGGTTAGCAGATACTGATGGAGGTTGTTCTAACGATGTCCTTGTATTTCGTGCAATGGAAGATCATTCACATAACTTCTTATATGCTGTTTTGTTGAATGATTCATTCTTTGAATATGCAATGCAAGGTGCAAAAGGCAGCAAAATGCCAAGAGGCGATAAGAACCAAATCATGAGATACGAAATACCGACATTCTCTTTATCAGAAGAAAATGTCGGCAAGTTAGTCGTAGATATTATGGCTAAAATCAATCTCAATCGTCAGATAAATGATAATTTACCGTGGCTTGACCGTTCATTAACAATGGCAAGAGTTCGTCGCGCTGCTTAGTTAAAGAATCTATTTCTTTTCGTAATGTTGACATCTTGCGGAACATTGGCTCAACAATATCATTATATTTTTGGATTATGTCATTACTCGGAATGACAATATCAAGATTGGCAATATCGTCAGGACTTATAGATGGGTAAGAAGAAACTGCTGTATCTGCAATAGATGCCAAATGCTCTGTAATCGTATTTGATGTAAGAAAATAATACACCATCAATGCCATCTTTTTACATTTGGCATCCAATGTTACGAATCCTGTAGAAACAATAAAGTTCTCTTTAGGTGTCGATAATATACCATAATGTAAGAGCCGCGGTCTCACCGATGAATACAAAATAGATAAATCTTCTACCTTGCGTTGTGCTCTGCTTGGTGCCATATCTACTCTGTAAATTTCAGTATTGCTTATATGCCCTTGAGTTATGCTTCCTGTATCTAAATACTCAATTTGTTTGTGCTCGTCTTTGTTTATTGTTTTTTTATTGATGTCACACATTTCCTTTATAGAACAGCAAATCCAACCTATCGGTATTTCTCTTTTCAAACGTTCATTCCACACCATAGCACCACCGCTTGATTTATACGGTTTTCCCTCCTCATTCGGGAAGTCAAACTGCACAAACCAATAGTTGTAGAGCTGTTTTGCCATCGCCTCTAAATTATCATTTATATGTCTTTTCACGCACACATTTTATCTTGTTCCTTAGCCCCCAAAAGTACAAAACTATGAACGATCTTAAAAGGAAAGGTGTGTATTGGTTCTAACTTGCTTTTTTCTCAAATTAGATGCTTCCATACTTTCGCGGTACGGAAGCATTTTCTATATCCCCGCCCAAATCATGGTCGGAACTGTCGTATATTCTGAAGCGTGCGTTAATATGTTTTAGCCTTGTAGGCATTTCTTCTCCGATATTTCGTAACTTTGCACAGATTATGTGTTGGCGGAATTTGTTGACGTGAACTAACCTGAATGCACGTTCGATTTCGTACCAACAGACACACTATACATATAAGGTATTGAAATAGCATGTCATCACTACACAATAAGAAAGCAGCTTACCACACACTTGGCTGCAAACTCAATTTTGCCGAAACATCGTCACTTCGCGACCAACTGGAACGCGAAGGGGTGCAAACCATACAAAAGGGCGAACATGCAGACATCTGTATTGTAAACACTTGCTCCGTAACCGATGTGGCCGACCACAAATGCCGACAGGCCATACACCGCTTTACACGCGAACACCCGGGTGCCTTTGTGGTGGTGATGGGTTGCTACGCCCAACTCAAGGCCGACGAAATCGCCACCTTTGACGGGGTGGACCTTGTGCTTGGCATGGAACAAAAAGGCGATGTGCTGCGTTACATTGAGGAACGTATGGCACAAAAGGAGGCTCTGAATGGCGGCGACGCCTGCCACGAGGCTATCAGTGTGCCTACCAAGGACATTCGCACCTTTGTGCCATCATGCTCACGCGGTGACCGCACACGCTATTTTCTGAAAGTGCAAGACGGCTGCAACTATTACTGCACCTACTGCACCATTCCCATTGCACGCGGCCGCTCACGCAACGGCAGCATTGCATCGCTCGTTAAACAGGCCGAGCAGGTGGCCGCCGAAGGAGGCAAGGAAATAGTGCTGACGGGTGTCAACACGGGCGACTTTGGCCGCTCGACGGGCGAAACTTTTCTGCAACTTATCAAAGCACTCGACCAGGTGGAGGGCATTGAGCGCTACCGCATATCGAGCATAGAGCCTAACTTGCTCACCGACGAGATTATTGAGTTCTGCGCACAGTCGCGCGCCTTCATGCCTCACTTTCACATACCGCTACAATGCGGCTCTGACACAGTGCTGAAACTGATGCACCGCCACTACGACACGGCCCTGTTTGCACAAAAAATAGCACGCATCAAGCACATCATGCCCGACGCTTTCATAGGGGTGGACGTTATTGTTGGTATGCGCGGCGAGACGGACGAGTGTTTTGAAGAGTCGTACAACTTTATCAAGTCGCTCAACATCTCGCAACTGCATGTGTTCAGCTACAGCGAGCGCCCAGGCACCAAAGCACTGGAAATACCCTACGTTGTGCCGGCACAGACGAAGCACGAGCGCAGCCAGCGCCTGCTTGCGCTGTCGGAGGAGAAACGACGTGCGCATTATGCCCAATTTATTGGCACCACACGTCCTGTGCTGTGGGAGCATGCACGCGACAACGAACCCATGCAGGGCTTTACCGACAACTACATACGCGTGAAGCAAGCTGCCGGCGACCATGCCAAAGACAACCATGTGACTTTGGCCAAACTGGGTGATTTTACAGCCGACGGCGAATGCTTGACTGAAGTGTTGGACCAAACTACATCTGCTCATGATTAAGACTGACAAAATAGCCATCGTCATACTTAACTGGAACGGTCGCGACATGATGCGCCAATTTTTACCCTCGGTTGTAAAGCACTCCAAAGACGAGGGTTGCGTGATTGTGGCCGACAATGGTTCGACCGATGGCTCGCTCGATATGCTGAAGGAGGAATTTCCCGAAGTTGAATTACTGCCATTGCCGCAAAATTATGGCTTTGCCGAGGGCTACAACAAGGCTCTCGACCTGGTGGAAGCTCCCTACTACTTGTTATTAAACTCTGATGTGGAGGTGCCAGATGGTTGGTTGCGCCCCATGCTCGACTATATGGAGCAGCACCCTGAGGTGGCTGCCTGCCAGCCCAAACTGCTGAGCCAGAAAGACAAACAATACTTTGAATATGCCGGGGCTGCTGGTGGATTTATGGACCGCTACGGTTATCCATTTTGCCGCGGCCGCATATTTGCCGATGTTGAACGCGACGAGGGGCAGTACGACACCACAGCACACCTGCTTTGGGCCACTGGCGCAGCCCTGATGGTGCGCAGCAAGGATTGGAAGGAAAGCGGCGGACTTGACGGCCGTTTCTTTGCCCACATGGAGGAAATTGACCTGTGCTGGCGACTGCGATCGCGCGGCAGAGGCATTGTGTGCGTGCCGCAGAGTGTGGCCTACCACGTGGGAGGGGCATCGCTTGCCGCGGGCAATCCGCGCAAGACTTTTCTCAACTTCCGCAACAATCTGCTGATGCTCTACAAAAATTTGCCGGCCGACGAGCTAAAGCCTGTCATGCGTGTGCGCAAATGGCTTGACATGGTGGCGGCCTTCAAGTTTTTGATTACAGGCGATGTAGCCAACTTCAAGGCAGTATACAAGGCCCGCAGAGAGTTTAGGCGCATGCTGCCTGACTTTGAGAAAGACCGCCAACACAACCTGCAGTTAGCCGTCGATGGCGGACACGGACTGCCCGAACGTATTGACCAAAGCCTGCTGCTTTTGTACTACGCGAAAGGCATTAAAAGGTTCAGCGCTTTGCATTTTTGATATTATTTCATATATTTGCAAACAAAATAACAGTATAGTTGAAACGCTTACGCTACATATTATCCACTCTCATGGTATGCTCGCTTGCAATTTGTATGGCAGCATGCCAGTTTGACCGTAACCTTATTAAAGAGAATGCTGGCAAGGACTTGCACATCATTCGTTACGACCGCATGGTGGACGACTATGTCAATACGGGCAATGTGGCTTTGTGGCAACGAATGAACACGGAGTTTCCACGCGAGACTCGTGCATTGATTGAGGACGTGCTGCACCTCGGGCGTGCCGACAATGAGGACATTGATGACAGCTTGATAGCATACTACAAAGACCCCATTTTGGTGCAGTTGCGCATGGACATATCGCGCAAGTTTGAGGACCTTTCGGCTTACGAAAAAGCTTTGTCTCGTGCCTTCAAGCGCCTTGAAGCCGAAGACAAGAATTTTGTAACACCCAAGATTTACGCTCAAAACTCGGCCTTTAACCAAAGCATTGTGGTGGGCGACAGCCTTATCGGCATCAGCCTCGACAAATACATGGGGGCTGATTACCCCGCATACAAAAAGTATTTTTACGAAAATCAGCGCGCCACAATGGAACCCTCGCGCATTGTGCAGGACTGCTTATACTTTTACCTGAACCAACAGTTCCCTCCCACGAGACTGCGCATACGCCACACTTTGGGGCAGTGGCTTATACACCAAGGCAAAATTGCCTGGGTGGTGGCACAGCTCACTAATAAGAGTGCTATCGACATAGCAGCCTGCCAACCGGCCACCAAGGCATGGTACAAGCTGAACGAAAGGCGCGTGTGGAACACGCTGCGCAACGAAAAAATATGGAACAGCTATGACTCGTTGTTGCTGCACTCTGTTTTATATTCAAGCGATGCACACCCTTATTTTGTCGACCCGCACTCGCGTGGCGTGGGACTGTGGATTGGTATGCGCATTGTAGAGGGCTACATGAAACATCACCCTGAAATGTCTTTTGACTCACTGCTCCGTTTTAATAACTATGATTTGATTAAGAAGGAGAGCAATTATTGAAATATACACTATGGCTTCATTGTACCTTATACCCGTAACCTTGGGTGATACGCCCTTGTCGCAGGTGTTGCCTGCCTATAACAAGGACATCATTCTTGGCTTGCGGCATTTTATTGTGGAGGAGGTGCGCACAGCACGCCGTTTTTTGAAACAAGTTGACCGCGACATTGATATTGACAGTTTGACGTTCTACCCCATGGGCAAGCATGCCGATGCAGCGTTGTTTTCAAAATACCTCGACCCGCTGCGCAAAGGTGAGTCGGTTGGTGTTATAAGCGAGGCTGGCTGCCCCGCAGTGGCCGACCCAGGAGCTGACGTGGTGGCCATAGCCCAACGTGAGGGACTGCATGTGGTGCCATTGGTCGGCCCTTCGTCCATTCTGTTGGCCGTGATGGGGTCGGGATTTAACGGACAGAGTTTTGCCTTTCATGGCTATCTGCCCATTGCACCTGGCGACCGTGCCAAAAGGTTGAAACAACTCGAAAGCCGCTCTGCAGCTGAACACCAAACACAGCTGTTCATTGAAACACCCTATCGCAACCATAAGATGATTGCCGACATCTTGTCTACCTGCAACCCGCGCACACGACTGTGCATTGCCTCGGGGCTTACTACCACACAGGAGTTTCTGCAATCGAAAACGGTGAAAGAGTGGAAACAGACTCCCCCACCCGACTTGAACAAGATTCCTACCATCTTTGCCATTTACGCTGGTTAACGCTGGCATTTTGTTTGCCGCAAGGCCCGCGTGCTAATTTGGACACTTGCCATTTACGCGATATGCTAAAGGTGCTTAGAGCACAACTTTAACTACTTGCCCATCGGCCACAACCACATAGGTGCCATGGGGCAGCGCTGTGCTGTTGTTAACCTGTTGGCCAGCTGCATTATAGATGCTGTACTGGTTGGCATTCTCAACAACAATGCCGCCAAACTTGGTATACACCTTTGCGGCAGAAGTTTGGTTGTTGTTAATTGAAGTTACCTCACCAAAGTTCTTGACAGAGCTGTCGCCCTGACCAGTCAGTTCGGCTACCTTGCCATTCAGCACCTCTACGTCGTAAGCCACATCGTTGGCTGTAAGGTACGGATAGTCGAGTTCGCTTTGTGCCAAGGCCATGGCTTGCTTGAGAGCCTCAGCCTTTTCACCCTGCAAAGTGGCGAGCACCTGCTGGGCACTGCTGACTGCCTGCTGCAATCTGTCGGTCTCAGCCGAAGCGGGAAGCGGCACCAGGCGGAAGGTGAAGGCGTTCTTTGCCACCTTGTTGGCTATGGTGAGCGCTGAACCAGCTGCATTGGGTGCGACGAACGAAAGCGTGCTGCCGCTCTTAGCATCGGTGGTGCTGCCGGCATGAATGGCCAAGTGCGAATCGAGCGTCCATTCGTCCTCGTCGAGGAACAAGACAAACTTTGATGCTTCGGCTGTGGTGGCAGACTTAACAGCGTTGCCGTCAACCGTCACATTGGCGCCTGATTGCGGCAGCGTGAGGGTGGCAACGCCTTCATCATTTGTACTAATGAGCAAGCGCGAGCCTTGGTAGGTGTAATCTGTGCTCAACGAGGCATTGCCGTTGGCATCGAAAGACACGAAACGTCCCTCGCTATTGTAGTTGTAGTCGGGGAATACGCTAACTGCCTGAATGCAATAGTAACCATTGGCAACGGCATTGGCCAATGAAACGGGCTTAGCCTCAACCAACTTGACACGTACCGCGCTGGTCTTGTCCTGGAAAGTCATGGTGCCGTCTGCATTATAGCCATAGCACTTCTCAGCGTTTTCGAAGGGAACCATGTAATATGAGTTGTCATCAGCCTTCTCTAAGGTCCACTTTTGGTTGTCACCACCGCTTGTTTGCCACTGCAGGAGCTTGTGATAGTTTGCATTGTTTGAGTCTGAGGGATTGTCGATGTTGACATTGCCTACCGAGCTCTTTATGGTCCAATAATTTCCCGAACGGTTTATTTGCCATATCTGTCCTTCGTCCTTTACATCAAAAGGCTGCATGGTCAATATGGTGTTATTGGCCGTTGAACCATTGTTGCTTAATGCTGCCGAAGTGTCGAATGTGCAAATTTGGTAGTAGTTGCCGCTGGTTATGCCATCAATGGTGGGCTCTACACACTTGACCAACTTGACACGTGTGTCGGCACCTTTGTCCTGAAATGTAAAGTTGCCATTGGCATCAAGCGCATAACATTTCCCGGCGTCTTCGTGCGGGATCATGTAATATGAGTCATCGTCTGCTGCCTCAAAAGTCCACTTCTGGTTGTCGCCACCATTTGTTTGCCACAAACAGAGTTTGTTCTCGAATTTGTCGTGTGCCTCGGAAGGATTATCTATATTAAATGCCCCCATTGCCGAGGTTATGCCCCAATAGTCGCCGTTTTGGGTCAGTACCCACACCTGGCCTTCTTCGGTGTCGCTCAAGTTGGTGAGTGTAAGCCTGACATCGTTTTTGGCCACTTCGCCACAGCTCAATGCTTTTGTGCCATCGAGCGTTACTATTTTGTACTTTTGACCGCTCACAATGTTGTCGGCCTGCACATTAAATGCGAATGCCAACAATGCGAAGAGCGTTAGAAATATCTTTTTCATAAATCTGATGTTGTATCGTTAGTAATGTATGTGCGGCCCTTTTACTGCAAGTCGATGTATTCGGTAGGCATTGAGAAGGTGATGCCGCGATGCTGAAGGTCGAGCATCAAGGGGCGTGAACGCTTTAAGAAACCCTTCCACGAACGGTTCTTTTGTGCGCTCCAACCTGCCTCGGCCAATATCAGCGAACGTGGGTAGGCCTGGTAGAATATGCGCTCGGGCGAATTGATAGATTCGCTCCACAGAGTGCCGGCCACGCCAAAGAGATTGTTCTTTTCAAATTCCTCACCTTTGCCCCAACCTGGGTCAAACTGGTAAACAGTCTCGAACGTGCGCACGGGCATACCCCAGTTTACCTCGGGCATATCGCCACTTGCCATGGGATAGTCGAAATAGCAATAGTCGCCAGGGCACATCATGATTTTGGCATTATTGTCGATAGCCGCCTGCACCGCAGGTTCTGTCAGACCATTACGCCAAGCAAATGTGACACAGCCCTCTTGTATCTCCTTAAAGTCGGTTTCATACCAGAACATGGGTATCTTGTCGTACTTGGTGCGCAAGGTGTCAATTACACGGTCGAACATGTACTTTTGCAACTTCCAGTTTTCTGAACGGTCGGTAGTGGTGATGCCGAGCTCTTTCTTGAGTTTCTTGTCCTTCTCGCAAGTGGTCCAACAGTCGAGGGCGGGATTACCGGCCTCATCGCCACCAAGATGAACATATTTGCATGGGAACACATCGGCCAACTCGCGGAACACGTTGCCAAGGAACTCATAAGTAAATTCGTTGCCCGGGCAGAGCAGTTCGTTCGACACACCACAAGTGGTGCGGATAGGCACTTGCTTTCCACCACAAGTAAGTTCGGGGAAAGCATGAATGGCAGCCACTTCGTGGCCCGGCATTTCAATTTCGGGCACAACCATGACATGATATTGTGCACAGTACTTGACGAAATCCTTCATCTGCTCTTGTGTGTAGTAGCCCGAAATGGGTATCAGCATGTCGTCCATGCCCACACGCGAGGTGCTTTTCTCGATAAGTTGCGGATACTTCTTTATTTCAATGCGCCATGCTTGGTCATCGACCAAGTGGAGGTGAATACTGTTAAGTTTGTAACGTGCCATTTCGGGCACAATCTCCTTCAGGCGTTCGTAAGGAACGAATATGCGGCAAGGGTCAACCATCAACTCGCGTACATGGGTGCGCGGTGCATCTTCGATGGTGATGGGGTTGGTTTCGATGCAACGGGCCGAGGCATTGTCGTCGATCATGAGTTGCTCCATGGTCATGATGCCATAGAACACACCCGCGGCCGTTTTGCCAGCAATGTTTACGCCGTTCTCGTCGATTGAAAGCGTGTAAGCCTCGTCGTCGTTGAGCGAGGTGTCGATAGAGAGCGTTATTTGTGCTGTGCCATTGTCGTTAAGAGTGGTTATGCCTGCACGGTCGGCAAGAACACGCAGCAAGTGCGCCTTTTCATTGGCCAACTCGTCGGGGCAGTTGATTTGTCCAACATTCTGCCATACAAGCGGCTGGCCCTGTGCTGAGGCCATTTTCAAAGGGATTGGCACCAAATTTTGTGCGGTGGCAACTGTTGGGGCCACCCAACTTGCGGCACAAAGCAGTGCGATGGAAAGAAATATCTTTTTCATAAATATTGTGTCTGATTGAGGGTTAGTAATTTACTTTGAATGTACGATTGTTAACCTTGACAAGGTAAGCGCCTCTTACCTGTAAGGGCAAAGCAATTTCACCCTCGCCCTGCAATGACTGCAAGAGCTGGCCTTGTGCATTATACATCTGCACACGGCTGCCCTGAGGCAAATGCTTGAGCCATACCTTGCTGCCTTCGACAGTGGCAGTAACTTTGGCTAATGCCTGCTGGGTGCTGACTGTGGTGACAGTACCGATGTTGAAGTTTTTCCACACCTCAGCCGATTTATAAGCCTCTTCGCTACCCTCGGGCACCAACAGGTCTACATTGGCGCAGTCTACCCCGGCAAAGGCTGTGGCATCGACTGCTGCGGGAGTTTCGGCATAAACCTTTATGGTTTTTAGTCCGGTGCAACCGGCAAACGCACATGCTTTGAGTTCGGTGAGTTCGGCAGGCAGAATGACGCTTTCTATGCCACTGCAACCTGAAAATGCGCCTTTGCCAAAATACAAAATGCTGCCCGGAATGCTTACCTCGCCACGCAAACCGCTACAATTCATGAAAGCGGCATCGCCTAACTGCTGCAGGGCTCTCGGCATGCTGATGTGTGTGAGGCTCTTGCACTCGGCAAAAGCTGAGGCACCTATGCGGGTTACCATCTTGTCGAGATTGATGTCGCCCGAAAGACTGGTGCAATTAAAGAAGGTGTTGTTGCCTATCGACTGCAAAGTAGAAGGCAACTTGATGCCCTCGAGACTGCTGCAACGCGAGAAAACACCATCGCGCAACACAACAAGGGTTGAAGGTATGCTGACAGTGCCCGCCAAACTTGTGCAACCCTCGAAAGCATACGAGCCAATGTTTACCAACTGACCTGAGCCAGCGAACTGAATGCCTTGCAACGACTTGCAGCCTGCAAAACAGCTGGCACCAATGCTGGTCGTTGTTCTCGAAAATGTCAGTGTGCCTGCTAAAGAGTCGCAAGCGAAGAATGCCTGCGAACCTATGGTTGAAAGGTTGTTGGGCAACACAAGGCTCCGCAAGTGATGGCGCGAATGGAGCGCATTTTTAGGAATGTTCGGACAGTTGGCCGCCGACAAATCGAGCGTGGCCATTGAATAGCAAAGGTCACGCAGTTGGCGAAAATCGCTGTTGCCTGTGGTGGTCAACGTTCCCGTGAGTTTGACATTTACCAGGTTAGGCTGGTCTTTTGCCGCCACACTGGTTATGTTGCCAGTGGTCACATTTTGTGCCCAAGCGCATGCAGGCGAGCCGCACAACAATGAGCACATGAGCATGAATTGTAGACTTCTTCTCATAGAATGATGATGGGTAAAAAAGTTTGTATTCGCAAGTTTTATTAGGTCGTATATATCATCAGTTATTCATTTCGGAATAACTACCGGTAGCAAATGTACATAAAAATTATGTAACAATGCGGGGCTAACTTGCAAAATAGGGCATTTAACTGGCCAAAACGCCACATCTCGCATAAAAATGGTGTGCCAAGGCCCTCCTAACTTCGTCAATGCGTCACCCAATCAAATGACGTAACGCTTCGTTTTTCAACATGCGCCATTCAATGGTACAAAAGAGCGATGAAGTTAGGAAAAAGCGCAAGCACTAATGGGGGCGACGCGTCTCACGTTCATCGGGGAAAATGCAATGTTCACACAAAAAATAAGGACTCACAGACCACACTAATTACACGCCAGTCTGTGCCTTTGCCTTAAATGCCCGACGCGAGACGCGTCGCCCCCATTAGAGCGCAATTTCCTGGCATAACA
>ENA-OUOY01001722-OUOY01001722.1-human-gut-metagenome-genome-assembly--contig:-NODE-1722-length-12219-cov-8.284693_pt1 | contig 12219 bp, 9 predicted proteins | sample MGYA00237937_ERZ548767 | MGnify/ENA primary metagenome ERZ548767 (study PRJEB26490, sample SAMN05356887) | human gut metagenome | biome: terrestrial biome; feature: human-associated habitat; material... | reverse complement strand
TTGGAAGTCTCTGCAAGAAATCCAAAGGCAACAGAACCATATATGTCAACCATAAGTTGAATGCGTATAAAAAGGAAGCATTTTTGCTGCTGACGTCTGAGGAAGGTATGAAACACAGGAGTCAGAGACCGATAGAGCCAGAAGCTGCGTTTGGACAGATGAAGGCAGACATGCATTACAAGCGATTCAGGCATTTCGGAAAGGCCAAAGTTTACATGGACATAGGGTTGTTCGGTATAGGATTCAATTTGAAGAAATATTTGGGGATAAAACGATAAAACTCAATTTGGACAGTTTTACCGTCTGGGACAATTATGCCCTTTTGTGAGCTTTGGGGCTGTTTTGTTATCGATAAAACAAGAAAAGTAAAGTTTCTATACAATATAATAAGATTCCCTTTGTGAAGAAAGACTACGATTCAACTAGAATATACAGAAACACACAAAAAAAGGGTGCGTCACAGACTTATGACACACCCTCTCTTTATTTTATGTTTCAATCCGTTTTTTCTGCGGATTGGTTATCTGCTGGAATTATTGGTTTTTGAAGACCAATCCATCAGCATCTGTATGATCGATGGTAATTGGCTTCTCTCTGCTAACCTCTTCTGCAAGAATCTTCTTACTCAAGTCGTTCAAGACATAATCCTGGATAGCGCGCTTTACAGGACGGGCACCAAACTCTGGGTCGTATCCTACCTTTGCCAGATACTGGATAGCTGCAGGAGTCCAGCGAAGTTCAAAGCCCTGAGGCTCCAACATCTTCTTTACTCGCTTCATCTGAAGTTCTACAACCTCGGCAATCTGCTCCTGGGTCAACGGCTTGAAGGTAATGATATCATCAATACGGTTCAGGAATTCAGGACGGAAGGTCTTGTGCAACATCTCACGGCTTGCGTTGGAAGTCATGATGATGATGGTGTTCTTGAAGTTGACTACACGACCCTTGTTGTCAGTCAGACGGCCATCGTCCAATACCTGCAACAGGGTATTGAATACATCAGGATGCGCCTTCTCAATCTCATCGAAGAGAACCACACTGTATGGTTTGCGGCGTACAGCCTCGGTCAACTGACCACCTTCATCGTAGCCTACATACCCTGGAGGCGCACCGATCAGACGGGTTACGCTAAACTTCTCCTGATATTCACTCATATCAATTCGGGTCATCATCGACTCGTCATTGAACAGATACTCAGCCAGCGCCTTGGCAAGTTCCGTCTTACCTACACCGGTAGTACCGAGGAAGATGAAGCTGGCGATAGGACGCTTAGGATCCTGCAAACCGGCACGGCTGCGGCGAACGGCATCACTTACAGCGGTGATAGCCTCGTCCTGTCCGATGACTCTCTTGTGGAGTTCTTCCTCCAGATGGAGCAGTTTCTCACGCTCGCTCTGCATCATACGGCTTACTGGTATTCCGGTCCAGCGGCTTACAACCTCAGCGATATCATCAGCAGTAACTTTCTCTCTGACCATCGCTGCGCCACCCTGTGTACTCTTCAGCTGCTCCTGAATCTTCTTGATGTCATCCTCGAGCGCCTTCAGTTTAGAATAGCGGATTTCAGCTACGCGTTCGTAATTGCCTTCGCGCTCCATGCGTTCAGCCTCAAACTTCAGGTTTTCTATCTCCTGCTTATCCTGCTGAATCTTGTTGACGAGCGCTTTTTCGCCTTCCCATTTAGCACGGAAGTCATGCTCCTGATCCTTCAATTCTGCAATTTCCTTATCCAACTGCTGAATCTTAGGTTGGTCATTCTCGCGCTTGATGGCCTCACGCTCAATCTCCAACTGCTTCAAGTGGCGGGTAATCTCATCCAGTTCTTCTGGTACAGAGTCACGCTCCATTCTCAGTTTGGCTGCTGCCTCATCCATCAGGTCGATAGCCTTGTCAGGGAGGAATCTGTCAGAGATGTATCTCTCTGATAATTTGACGGCTGCGATGCAGGCATCATCCTGAATACGTACCTTATGATGGTTCTCGTAGCGCTCCTTGATACCACGGAGGATACTGATGGCGTCTACCTCGTCAGGCTCATTGATCATGACGGTCTGGAAACGGCGTTCCAGCGCCTTATCCTTCTCGAAGTACTTCTGATACTCGTTGAGGGTAGTAGCACCGATGGCTCTCAGTTCACCACGAGCCAGGGCTGGCTTCAGAATGTTGGCTGCATCCATGGCACCCTCGCCACCGCCTGCACCTACCAGCGTGTGAATCTCATCGATGAAGAGGATAATCTGACCGTTGGCGTTGGTTACCTCTTTGATGACGCTCTTCAGACGCTCCTCGAACTCACCCTTATATTTGGCACCGGCTACCAGCGCACCCATATCGAGAGAATAGAGTTGCTTGTTCTTCAGATTCTCGGGTACATCGCCACGTACGATACGCTCGGCAAGACCTTCTACGATAGCGGTCTTACCTGTACCAGGCTCACCTATCAGAATAGGGTTGTTCTTGGTTCTTCGTGACAGAATCTGGAGTACTCTTCTTATTTCCTCATCACGTCCGATAACTGGGTCCAGCTTGCCGCTTCTTGCCTGTTCTACAAGGTTTTTCGCATATTTCTCCAAACTCTGATAGTTGTCATCAGCGCTTTGTGATTTTACGTTCTGTCCCTGTCTCAATGCCTGGATGGCAGCGAGCATATCTTTGGCATTTGCACCAGCATCCTTCAGAATACGTGCAGCAGTAGAGTTGCCCTGTACGATAGCCAACAGGATAGGTTCTACGCTAACGAACTCGTCGCCCATTTTCTTGGCGGTATCCTCGGCATTCATCAGTATCTGGTTAGTCTCGTTGCTGAGGTACGGCTGACCGCCGCCCTGCACACGAGGCAGATGTTGCATCTCCTGACGCAAGAGCATGGCGATTTGCTGTCCGTTCATGCCCAACTTCTGGAAGATGTAGTTGGTCACATCGGTAGCCTTTTCAAGGATACCGCTAAGCAGATGCACCGGTTCGATGGTTTGCTGACCATTTCGCTGCGCAATGTTTACGGCTTCCTGTACCGCCTCCTGCGCCTTGATTGTAAATTTGTCGAATGTCATATTAATATCTCCTTTCTTATATTATATATTCATATTTCTGTTATTTGGATGAGCGCCGGAAACTTCTCTTTGGAAACTTCCCGGTGCGTTCCTCCCATCCTTTAGCGAAACTTATGCCTATTCGTTGAAAATCAATGGTTTACTGACAATCTGTCTTGTTTCGGGTAGATAAAATATAGAAATAAGAGATATTTCCGGACAGAATGACAGAAGAAGGCGGTTTGAGTACGGGCTAAAGGCCCAGGCTCCTTTCAGGGCGTGTGGGGCTTACATGCCAAACTTGAGTTGCTTATTTCTTGATTTCTCTCAATTATCTTTTAAATATCCTTTAAATAATGCTATTTTATGGGGGGAAATGTTGTGTAATCAAAATAATCTTCGTACCTTTGCACCATCATAAATTATAATTTATAAGTTCAATGGCTGAAACAAAGAAAATCAAGACAGCGTTGGTGTCTGTCTTCCACAAGGATGGCTTGGACGAATTGCTCGCCAAGTTGAATGAAGAGGGTGTAAAGTTCCTGAGTACTGGTGGTACCCAGAAGTTTATCGAATCTTTGGGTTATGAATGCGAGAAAGTTGAGGAGGTCACTACCTATCCATCTATCTTGGGTGGTCGCGTAAAGACTCTTCATCCTAAAATATTTGGAGGTATCTTGGCTCGCCGTGACAACGAGGGTGACCAGGAGCAGATGAAGGAATACGAAATCCCTTCTATTGATCTCGTCATCGTAGACTTGTATCCTTTCGAGCAGACTGTAGCTAGCGGTGCTAGCGATGCTGATATCATCGAGAAAATCGATATTGGCGGTATCTCTTTGATTCGTGCAGGTGCCAAAAACTTCAAGGACGTGGTAATCGTTCCTAGCAAGGCTGAATACGGCGTATTGCTCGATATCCTGAAGAAGAAGGGTGCTGAGACTGATATCGAAGACCGCAAGATGTTTGCAGAGCGTGCATTTGGTGTAAGCTCTCACTACGATACTGCAATCCATGCATGGTTTGCTAAGTAAACTCTCGGAAAAATAAAGTAGTTAAGGAGTTAAGAAGTGGAAGAAGTCAGGACAAGTGTCTGCGGGGATTCTATCCCCGGTATATGACAGACTGTTGCCGTGGCTTCTATGCTCCTTTAACTCCTTAACTCCTTAAATAAAAAGAAAATTTTAAGCTTAAAATAATTTAGAAACGAAATGGGATTTTTTTCATTTATTCAGGAAATCGCAATGGACTTGGGTACAGCCAATACCATCATTATCAGTGATGATAAGATTGTAGTGGATGAACCTTCTGTTGTAGCCCTTGACCGCCGCACCGACAAGATGATTGCTGTGGGCGAGAAGGCTAAGATGATGTACGAGAAGACTCATGATAATATCCGTACTATCAGACCATTGCGTGATGGCGTGATTGCCGACTTTACTGCCTGTGAGCAGATGATGCGTGGATTGATTAAGATGGTTCATACTGGTAGCCGTCTCTTCTCTCCTTCACTCCGTATGGTTATCGGTGTACCTTCTGGTTCTACCGAGGTTGAGCTTCGTGCTGTGCGCGACTCTGCCGAGCATGCCGACGGACGTGATGTATATTTGATTTTTGAGCCAATGGCAGCCGCTATCGGTATCGGTATCGATGTTGAGGCTCCAGAGGGTAATATGATTGTTGATATAGGTGGTGGTTCTACCGAAATCGCTGTCATCTCATTGGGTGGTATCGTATCGAACAACTCAATCCGTACAGCCGGTGACGACCTTACTGCCGATATTCAGGAATATATGAGCCGTCAGCACAACGTGAAGGTTTCTGAGCGTATGGCTGAGCGTATCAAGATTCATGTGGGCTCAGCTCTGACCGATCTGGGTGATGAGGCTCCAGAAGATTTCATCGTACATGGTCCTAACCGTATTACAGCGTTGCCTATGGAGGTACCTGTATGCTACCAGGAGATTGCTCACTGTCTGGATAAGACCGTGGCAAAGATTGAGAACGCTGTGCTCTCAGCATTGGAGAACACACCTCCTGAGCTTTATGCCGATATCGTGAAGAATGGTATCTGGCTCTCTGGTGGTGGTGCTTTGCTCCGCGGTCTCGACAAGCGTTTGCAGGATAAGATCAATATCCCATTCCACATCGCAGAAGATCCATTGCACAGTGTTGCCAAGGGTGCTGGTATTGCGTTGAAGAATGTAGACCGTTTCTCATTCTTGATGAGATAATCAGAACTTATTCTAATAGTAAGAATAAAGTATGCGCAACCTTTTAGAGTTTTTAGCGAAATACAACCATTGGTTTGTCTTCCTGATTCTTGAGGTGGTGAGTATGGTGCTGTTGTTTCAGTATAACAGCTATCAGGGCAGTGCCTGGTTCTCCTCGGCTAATGCCGTAACGGGTAAGTTGTATGAATGGGATGCGAATGTAGAAACATTCTTCTCACTTACCAAGGTGAACCAGGAACTGACACAGCGCAATGCGTATCTCGAACAGGAGGTGCAGAAACTTTCCGACAGTCTCGTGTGCGTGACCAAGGATAGCAGCATCTACCATCGTGACCAGTTTGCATTGCTGAGAAACTATCGTCTGATTCCGGCTAAGGTGGTGGCGAATAGTATCGATAAACCCGGCAACCTGATGACAATTGACAAGGGTAGCGCGGATGGCATCCACAAGGATATGGGTGTAATCAGCGGTACGGGTGTAGTGGGTATCGTGTATCTGGTGGCAGAACATTACGCTATCGTGATTCCGGTATTGAACACGAAGTCGAACATCAGTTGTATGATTCAGAATAGAGGCTATTTTGGCTATCTGCGCTGGAAGGGTGGTGTGTCTGACCTTGCCTATCTGGAAGAGGTGCCACGTCATGCTCACTTTAAATTGGGTGACTATGTGGTAACGAGTGGCTATTCTGCTGTATTCCCTCCTGGAGTGAGAGTAGGCAGGATATTGCACGTGTTCAACTCCGCCGATGGACTGTCGTATCGCGTACAACTTCGCCTCTCTACCGATTTTGCCCGTCTGCGTGATGTATGTGTAATTGATGATGCCGCCATGAAAGAGCGGTTGGAGATTATGCGTGCAGCACAGGATAGCATCGAAACAAATGGAGACAATAATCAATAATGACGTATAGTAAGAGGATATAAAAAGCAATGAGTATAGATTTAGTGAAAAGACTAGCTACCTTTGTGGTGCTCGTGCTGGTACAGGGATTGGTGTTTAATCATATTCATCTATTCAATTGTGCCACCCCCTTGCTGTATATCATTATGGTACTGCATTTCCGCCGCAACCATCCTAAATGGGCGGTGTTATTGTGGTGCTTTATGATGGGGCTTTGTGTGGACGTATTTGCCAATACGCCAGGTGTTGCAGCAGCTTCGATGACTGCCGTAGGACTGCTACAACCTTATTTGTTTGAACTTTTCGTACCGCGTGACAGCGCCGACGATCTGGAACCGTCCATGCGTTCTATCGGCGTAGGTGCATATTGCTGGTACGTATTCTTCATCATTCTCGTTTATAATCTATTGTTCTTTACACTCGAAACATTCAATTTCTTTAATTGGGTTCACTGGTTGGAATGTATAGGCGGAAGTACGGTTATCACTTATATATTGGTGATGGCGACAGAAAGTTTCAGAAAGTAAGATTCTGGATAAGTGATGAGAGAGAAAAGAACACGATTTTTAGTTTGCTATATATAATAAGGTATGTTGGATTACAATCTTGAAAAACGTAGATTCGTTATCAGTGGAGTGGCCATAGCTATTGTGGTCATTTACATGATTCGTCTGTTTACGCTTCAGATTATGAGCGACGACTACAAGAAGAATGCCGACAGTAATGCCTTCTTGAAGCATATTGAGTTTCCCGCCCGTGGTGCCATTTACGACCGTAATGGTAAGCTGCTGGTGTATAATCAGCCGTCTTACGATCTGATGGTGGTCATGAACGAGGAGAGCGGCAGGCTTGATACGATGGATTTCTGTAATTCGCTGGGTATCACGAAAGAGTTTTTTATCAAGCGAATGAACGATATCAAGGACCGCTCTAAAAACCCGGGCTATTCGCGCTATACCCAGCAGCTTTTTATGGGACAGCTGAGCGACCGGGATTTCAGTGTGTTCCAGGAGAAGATGTTCCGATTCCCCGGTTTCTATGTCCAGAAACGTACCGTCAGAGAATATACCTACCCTTATGCAGCCCATGTGCTGGGTGATGTGGGTGAGGTTTCGCAAAGCGATATTGAAGATGATGACTACTATCAGGCTGGCGACTATATCGGAAAACTGGGTATCGAGAAGTTTTATGAGAAGCAGCTGCGTGGTGAGAAGGGTGTGAAGATCATGCTGAGAGATGCCCACGGAAGAATACAGGGTAGCTATCAGAATGGTAAACTCGATCAGAAACCTGTGGCAGGAAAGGACTTGACGCTGGGATTGGATGTCAAGTTGCAAGCCTTGGGCGAACGTCTGCTCCAGGGTAAAATCGGCAGTATTGTTGCCATTGATCCCAGAACGGGCGATGTGCTGGCTATGGTTTCTTCTCCTTCTTACGATCCAAGACGTCTGGTGGGTAGAAACCGCGGCAAGATGCACAAGTGGCTCTCGCAGAATCCTTGGAAACCGCTCCTGAACCGTAGTATTCAGGGTCAGTATCCTCCGGGTTCTACCTTCAAGACCAGCCAGGCGCTGACCTATCTTACTGAAGGTATCATCACACCGGGAACAGCATTTCCATGTAATCATGGTTTCTCTTATAAGGGTCTGCATGTGGGCTGTCATGGTCACCCGTCGCCTATTTCGCTGGTTGATGCCATCAGTACCTCTTGTAACGGTTACTTCTGTTGGGGTCTTTACTATATGATAGGTAACCGCAAGAAGTATGGCAGCGTACAGAATGCGATGACCTTATGGAAAGATTATATGGTGAGCATGGGATTCGGATATAAGTTGGGCATCGACTTGCCTGGCGAGAAACGCGGTCTGATTCCGAATGCACAGTTCTATGATAAGGCTTACAATGGTTCATGGAACGGACTGACGGTAATCAGTATTTCTATCGGTCAGGGTGAGGTTAACCTCACGCCGTTGCAGATAGCCAACCTGGGTGCTACCATTGCCAACAGGGGATACTATTATGTGCCTCATGTAGTGAGAAAGGTGAAGGGAGAACCGCTTGATACGCTCTATACTCGACGCCATTATACCAAGGCTTCCCGACGGGCTTACAACTATGTGGTAGCCGGTATGAGAAGTTCGGCGCTGAAGGGAACCTGTAAGCTGCTCGGCCGCTACGATTTCGAAGCTTGCGGCAAGACGGGTACGGCACAGAACCGTGGCCACGACCACTCTGTATTCATGGGCTTTGCTCCGATGAACAACCCGAAGATTGCCATTGCCGTGTATGTAGAGAATGGTGGTTGGGGTGCTGATTATGGTGTGCCTATCGGCGGTCTGATGATGGAACAGTATCTCAAGGGTAAGTTATCTCCTGATTCTGAGCGCAGGGCTGCAGAGATGCAGGCCCGTAGAATCGCCTACGGATTAAGCAGTAGATAGTTTTCAGTTAATAGTTTATAGTTGATAGTTTATAGATTATGATCGATAATAAACAACCTAGTGTGCTTGCTTCACTTGACTGGTGGACGATAGGTCTTTATCTGGCACTCCTCATCTTCGGATGGGTGAGCGTCTGTGGAGCCAGCTATAACTATGGTGACAACGAGATATTCAGTCTGGGTGCCCGCTCGGGTATGCAGATTATATGGATTGGCACATCCATAGCACTGGGATTGGTAATCCTGCTGCTTGATGACCGGTTTTACGATACCTTCTCGTATGTCATCTATGGCGTCCTGATACTCTTGCTCTTTGCTACGATATTCAATCCGCATAGCATCAAGGGTTCCCACTCCTGGCTGGTGTTGGGACCGCTCCGACTGCAACCGGCTGAGTTTGGTAAGTTTGCTACGGCTCTGGCGGTAGCCAAGTTTATGTCAAGCTATGGTTTCAGTATGCAGAACCTGAAGCATTTCATGGCAGCCGTAGGCATTATCGTTCTGCCGATGCTCTGTATCGTAGGTCAGCGCGAAACGGGTTCTGCCTTGGTTTATCTTTCATTCTTCCTCATGCTTTACCGCGAAGGAATGCCGGGTGCCATTCTCTTTACCGGCGTGTCGATGGTGGCTTACTTCGTAGTGGGTGTGAAGTATGAGAACGTGATGATGTGGGATACCTATACTTCTGTGGGTAAGTTTGTCGTGCTTCTGCTGGTGCAGATTTTTACGGCTGGCATGGTGAACTCCTATACGGGCGACAGGAAACAGGCACTGATGATCCTTTCCTATTCGGTAGGCATTACGCTGCTCTTCGTGCTCTTTTCTACCTATGTCATTCCGTTCGACATTGTGTGGATCCAGCTCTTCCTGTGTGCTATGCTCATCGGATTCCTGGTTTATCAGGGACTGAGAACCCGGTTCCGCAATTACTTCCTCATCTCCATCTTTTCGTTGGGAAGTATCGCTTTCTTCTATTCTGCCGATTATGTGCTGAATCATGTGATGGAACCTCATCAGAGAGTGCGTATCAACGTGCTGCTGGGACTGGATGAAGATTTGGCTGGTGCGGGATATAACGTGCATCAGAGTGAGATTGCCATTGGTTCCGGCGGACTTCAGGGAAAAGGTTTCCTCAATGGAACGCAGACCAAACTGAAGTTCGTGCCTGAGCAGGATACAGACTTTATCTTCTGTACGGTAGGCGAGGAGGAAGGTTTCCTCGGTTCGGCAGGCGTGCTGCTGCTTTTCCTGGCTTTGATATTGCGGTTGATGCATCTGGCTGAGCGGCAACCTTATAAATTCGGGCGTATCTACGGCTATTGTGTCCTGTCGGTATTCCTCTTCCACCTGTTTATTAATGTGGGAATGGTGCTGGGGTTAACACCGGTTATCGGTATTCCGCTGCCGTTCTTCAGTTATGGTGGCAGTTCGTTATGGGGATTTACCATCCTTCTTTTCATCTTCTTGAGAATTGATGCGGGAAGGAACTTAGTGAGAAGTTAAAAAAAAGAGTGAACAGATGTTGATGAATCTGTTCACTCTTTTTTTATTGTATCTTGGAAATCTTGATGCCGATGTCACTCACACCGGGCAGGATTTCTCTTTTCATATCATGTCTGATGGCTACGTGTATGGAATCGCCCTGATGCATCTGATAGATGTTGATAGGGAAGTTATACTGATAGTAGCTGATACCCTGTCCTTTGCTCACGCCGTTGTTGTCAATCAGCTGGCAGTTTACCGTATCTATCTTGCATTCGCCAGGTATCTTTCTGTTTCGGTGATAAACCGTCTGTTCTATGATGAGCGTAAGTCCCATGAACGGATAGGCACCTGTAATGCGAAGTCCTAAGCTTTGTTTGTAATGCCCGGCTTCGAGTAGAGGTGATACTTCGAATGATAGGGTGTCGTTCTTCTCCCATCCTGCAATCGGTGTATGGGCATACTCATCGTATACGGTCGAACCGCTGCAGGCAGAGAGAATGTGAACGATCGCTGTCAAAACGATGAAATAAACAGTCTTTTTCATCTTTTTCTAGCTCCTATTCTTTATTCTTGTGGGGCGTTATTGCCTTGTGGGACATTATTGCCTTGTGGCTTGTTACCACCCTGAGGGGCGTTGTTGCCTTGTGGCTTGTTTCCACCCTGTGGTTTGTTGCCATTCTGCGGCTTGCCCTTGTTAGGCCGTCTGTCGTTTCTTGGCTGGCGGTTGTCACCCTTAGGATGATTGCCCTGATTACGGTTGTCGCGGCGCTGGTTGTTTGGCTTGCCTTCATTCTTCTGAGGTTTGTTGTCGCCATTCTGCGCGCGGTTCTCGTTCTTCTGAGGCTTGTTGTCTCCCTCCTGCTGACGAGGTCCCTTGTTCTTATTGTTCTTCTTCTTCTTTTTCTTAGCCTTGTCAAAGCGGCTCAAATCAGCTTCGGCAAGCAGGTCGACTGGCTTGGCTACAGGTTTTGCCTTACCGTCTTCCAGCAGACTCAATGGCTTCTCGCCCTGACGGTTCATTTCGATGATAGCCTTGGCACGCTCGATGCTGATGGTTTCGAGGTTGGAAGCAAGGTTCTTGTCAGAAGAGTAGGTGATAAGGCCAGCCAGGATATCCACCTTGAACTGATGGAAATCACCGTCGGCAGTCTGCAGTACGGCATCCTTAGGAGGCAACTTTCTGCTAGCCTCTACATAGCTGTCTACCTCGTAGTTGAGACAGCACTTCAGTTTGGCGCACATACCGGCAAGTTTCTGAGGATTCAGGGAGATGTCCTGATAGCGTGCTGCATTGGTGCTAACGCTGATGAAGTTCTTCATCCAGGTAGCGCAGCAGAGTTCTCTGCCGCAAGGACCCGTTCCACCGATGCGGCCTGCTTCCTGTCGCGCACCGATCTGTTTCATCTCAATGCGTACATGGAAGGTATCGGCAAGAACCTTGATGAGCTGGCGGAAGTCCACACGTTCGTCAGCGATGTAATAGAAGATAGCCTTGTTGCCGTCTCCCTGATATTCTACATCACCTATTTTCATCTTCAGTCCTAGATCTTTGGCAATCTGGCGGCTCTGGATCATGGTGCCGTGTTCACGGCTCTTAGCCTCCTTGCATTTGTCAAGATCCACCTGCTTGGCGATACGGTAGATACGCTTGATATCATCCTGCGACTTGAGGTTTGCCTTCTTAATCTGGAGTTTTACCAGTCTTCCGGTCAGCGTAACCACACCGATGTCGTGACCCGGGTTAGCCTCTACCGCCACTATATCGCCCTTCTTCAGGTCGAGGTTATTCACATTGTGGTAATATCCCTTACGGGTATTCTTGAACTGTACCTCCACGAGGTCAGTACTTTCAGCATTGCCGGGTACATCGGCAAGCCAGTCGTATGTGTTGAGCTGTCTGTCCTGTCTTCCTACGCCCTTAGCGCACAGACCACGGTCGCAGCCGTTACACATCCTGAATTTCATATTTTTGTAATCCACGATCGTCTAATTTATAATGTATAATTTATAATGTACAATGAATAATGACTGGGCATCTGCCTTGTTATTCATTTGAATTCTTCACTTTTCCCTCTTCACTTCCTTAACAGAAGGACGATGATTTTGAGCGCCATATCGAAGAACACG
>ENA-OUOY01001721-OUOY01001721.1-human-gut-metagenome-genome-assembly--contig:-NODE-1721-length-12222-cov-8.793376_pt1 | contig 12222 bp, 14 predicted proteins | sample MGYA00237937_ERZ548767 | MGnify/ENA primary metagenome ERZ548767 (study PRJEB26490, sample SAMN05356887) | human gut metagenome | biome: terrestrial biome; feature: human-associated habitat; material... | reverse complement strand
CAAAAATCAGAAGATAAGGTGGCGCAACTGCAATGTGGGAACGCACGCTGTCTCAGAAATTAGTCCGTCTTTTCTGCGAACAAAAAGTGGTAGACGAATCAAAAGCGGATGCGTATGTCTATGGGTACGAGTTGCTCATATCGTCTGTTGTAAGTGTTTTGCTTGTCATCCTCGTCTCTGCCGTGTGTGGTGATGTTCGATACTCACTTTCATTTTTGATTGGGTTTATCCCGCAGAGAATCTACATTGGTGGATATCATGCAACGTCGCACACCAGATGCTATCTGGCATTTACCGGACTGGCACTTATCTGCATTTTGCTGAGTAAAGTAATTGCAGCCAATCACCTTTTTCGTATCCTGACAACAGCAGCTCTTATGGGCATCGCTATCTTTTTCTCTCCGATAGAAGCAACGAATAAGCCTTTAGGCAAAAAGAAGCGGTTAAGCTATAAGATGGTCGCATCTGTTCTTTCGTCAATAGATTTCCTGTTTGCCATTTTCAATGTGCTTCCGGACACCCGCAGTATAACGGTATACTACATTTCAAAATGGGTTTTAGTGATTTTTGCAATCATTCCGTTTTTTCAGAAACAAGCGAAGATATCCTAAGGTACGAGGGCGTTCATGTGTTTTCAGAAGATGAATGCTCTAAAAAATATCAAACGGAGGTAACAGAAATGAAAAAGATTATGTTGCTCTTGAGCAAGGTCACTTGCATTATGGCAATGGCTCTCGCAGTCTTGAGCGTGAACAGCACCTGTGGCTTTACGGCATATCAGCCGGATGTCCCGGAATCGCTTGAGCATGACTGAAATTCATATGAAAGGTAAGATAGCGATACTCTTACGGGATATATTTCTTGATAATTTTCTAAAAGGAACTGTTCGATTATGTTGGAGCTGCTTTCATTCATTATGTTGATTGTTCGTCAGCTTTTCTATATTCTAGGCGTCCTTGCATTTGGAAAATATCTCTTGAAAAAGTGAGAGCATCGATAATCAATGTACTTCGGAGGTGTTTCCGATGCACAGATGAGAGTCCGTTGTTCTATAGGAATGCATGAAAGGAAAAAACAAAATGAAAACAAAAACATATTTGCGTTATATTTCCTGCGTGTTAGCGGTGCTGCTTTGTGTTGCTTCCATTATGCCCATTGCCTTTGCAGATTCAACAAATCATGGCAATAGCGAATCTCTTTTGACAGGATCAAATTATTCTGTTTCGTACTCGATGAATGGAAAAGATGTTGTTGAACAGCTTACAATTCGTGATGGAGGTATCACACGAATTACGCGTACGGTGCATCCTAATGATGTGATGGACATGTTGTTGTAGGTGCATCTGGTGAATCAACAACATCAACTGCAAGAAGTGACTATAGCTTGTTCTATGAAATTTATCAAGATCAGCAAAATTACAAAAACGGACAGCTGGCACAAATTCCTGCACTCACTGGAAGCGAGGTGACAGGGTCGCAGTTCAAGCACCGCTATGTTGGCACAAGTGCAACCGATACGGTTTATGCTAGTGATTTGCGTAAATGCAAAAAAGCATCTGATGTAGCCAGTATTTTAGCAACTGCATGGGGAAGCACACCAGCAGCAGTTATTTCTTCTACAGCATCGTTTATTTTCGATCAGATGCTTCAGAGTATGTCCTCGGACTGCTATAAAGTGACAATATCTTCTATTACGTATGAAGTCCTATTTTCCTATGACAATAGCTACTATACACATTGCTATCATCAAACTGTCAAGGAATATAAGTCAAATGGCTCTTTGATTCGGTCTAAAACGGATTATTATCAGGCCATTGGTGGCTGATAGTGACTTCAAAGAACAGGGAGAACATGTAATGGGATTCTTTAAGCAAAAAGGGCCACTCCAAAGAGATTTCTGCGAAGTATTGCTATATGTTGTGGCTTTATGGGCATTGAAGCCAGCAAGCCTTCAGGATATCCTGACGGTGAATCAATGCGATGGAATGTGGTTCTTTTCCGCAGCATTTTTTGCCATTGTTTTTGTAGGAATCGTTTCAGATTATCTTCTGATTACAAATCATTTCGTTGCATGGAAAGCAATACACGGCAATGTCAATCAAACAACATTTCAGGAACTTCAGAAATTTGCGCTGTGCGAAAATCAAAAAGTTGCTATTGAGCCAAAGTTGGCAAGTTGTATTTTAGTGGTTTTGGCAGGTTGTTTAACAGCGGCATTCGTATGGTTCACATTTATTTGCCGATGAGCATACACCTGAGTTGAAAATTTGCGGCTTTATAGTGTGATGAGGTGGCTGTTAGTGATATTGCTTTTGATCACGATGATGCCAATATACTAAAATTTTGTAAGAGGTGATTCCAGTGCAGAATTAAGCGAAAAAGAATCCAAATTGTAGCTGGGTGACTTGTAACAGTCAATAAAATATAAGGAGCAAATCGACATGAAAAAGATGACCCGAAATGAATTCCTTAAAATGGCTGGAACGAGTGCTGCGTTGGTTGTTTTCAACACAGTTTTGATGCCTGCTGCTGTTGCAGTTGAACCAGGCGTTGTAGCACTTTCTTCCAAAAAATCTAGTATCGAAATTGATAAAGGAACAACTGTAAACTCTGCAACATTCAAACTTGTCCCAATTTCTCGCGAAACCTTCTGGGGCGATGCTGGTTCATGTACACTTGATTATCTGTCTGAAGGGTATATCCAATGGACGATTACCGTTCCGGGTGCAGTAATTGTTTCCTTTGAAGGTAACCTGCATTTCAATAAACTTGGTACACCCTTTGGAACCTTTGATCATGCCATTTCTGCATACGGCACAATCGGTACGGAAGATGTAAAATATGGACTCTCTAAAGGAAAATGGGAGGTTGAGTTTACTGGAATTGCTACTGCGGCTAACGGCGATATGTATAGTGTCGTTGATGGCGCAACATTAGCTTTCAGTGTCACCAAATGATTCTGCCATATAATCTACGTATTTGATTTTTACAAAATAGCTTATCACATAGAACAAGCCCCACCTGCAGTAGATTCTTCGATTTGGAATATCTATTGTAGGTGGGGCTTTTAGATAAATTTATTTATTCAAGTTTGCCTTTATGTCTTTAAGGAGTTTTTATAGAGAGATAGCTTAAAAAACGATGATATCACAATTGCTGGATTTCTTGTTCGGCCAACCAAGCGAGTTTATTCCAGTTGTTTACACGACACCGTTTGCCGATAAATTCCAATATTTTTTTGTGAGTTTCTTTTGGCAGAGTATCGCCATTATGACATGCAAGAAATGTAAAAGGTTTAGGGATGTCTTCTTTTTTATCGGCCAATAATAAAATATATCCGATATACTTTCCCTGTTCAGATATCACATAAAATTCAGGTAGACAGTTTTCTTTACTGCTCTGAACAATTTCTTTAAAAATGTCTAATGGTATTTTTTGGGGAACAGCAGAGGCATAGACGTATTGAATGGCATTATCTTCATTTTTCAACCATGTAATCTCCATACTTATCTTCTTTTCCTTTTTGCAAACACAGTTAAAGCATTAAATATATTGTTATTATACCACATTTGTTGTGTGTTGGACTATGATTTGAAATTATTTGGCATTTTAACCAGTTTATCAAATGACTTATTGTGCGAGTAAGAGAATTTTAATCATAATCATTCGCTTGACCAATTTGTAACACAAAATACGTTACAATGATTTTCGGCGGTAGCCATGAAAAAACGATGACACTCAATCCTCCGTGTCAACCCCACTGTAAAGTAGCGGGTTGAGGATGTTCTGAGGCAGTTGGGCATCCTGTTGGCGACGGCAGAGCCATCCGTGAACCGGGCTTCCACTCGGTTGGTGTCTATGTTGTAGCGGAAGGAAAGCAGTTTTTGAGAGTGATTATGGTCGAAATTCTGATTTCGTTTCATTTGAATAGCTCCTTTAATGATTTTGAAATTTGATTTTTGACGAGATGAGGTCTCTTTTTTCTTTCTCTTGAGTCACCTAACCGCACTACCCTGCATCGCAACTGTTCACAATGCTATCCACATCCGGGCGGTGCATCAGTTTTTGCAGGATGCTGAACTGCTTTTTGGTGCTGGCAGACACCAGATACTGCCACTTTTGCGGCAGGATGGGCAAGTCTGCAATGCTCCACTTGACGTACTTGGCGTCGTAGACATTGGGTGGAGCCAGCTCTACCAAATGCCCAACACACCAGCTTACCAGATAGCCGTTGCCCTCCAGATAACCGTCCTGACGGCTAGTCGCACCGAGGACTTTTGCGTAGGACATGGCCACCGAGGGCTTTTCTGCTACAACTAGAATTGAAATAAGCGTTCCCTCCAATCTATTTCCAAATGTTACGCTTGATTGATGTTTGTTCGGTCTTATGGAAAATAAAAAGTCCATTCAACAAGGCAATGCCTAGCGAATGGACTTCGATAGTTTAGATGATCTTCTTTCCGCAATTGGGACAGTAGTCAATGTCGTACATTGATTTTATTGGAAGATTTTTGTGGCAATAAGGGCATCTCCAAAACAGGAAATAAACAATTAATCCCGCCAGAGCGGTTATCACGCCAGTTATAATTAATATAGGAACTATTATTCCAGTAAGATTAAAGAAAACAGTGATACATAGTAGGCAAATGCTTATAAGAAACAATATTTGCCCTACAAGCCTTCCCGTTTTATAGTTCATGTGCGATATAACTCCAATATATAATTATGACACCTGTACAGGGGTCTGTGGTGCAAGCGGTGAAATACTAAATACAGTTTTATTTTCTATGCCAGTGACATCAATAGCCCAAACGAAAGCATTTCTTTGAGTAGAAGTTCCGGCAAAGGACTTCACTGCGTTCAAATCACTATCATATCCAGCTGGTTTACTAACAATGGTCTTCTGCCACTGTTGCACAGAAGGAATTGCCGTGCCATTTTCTGTAGTAAGTTTTGACGATTGCGTTGCAAACACACTCGTACACATAGTTGAAACATAACACAAATCCTGCTCGCTGTCAGACTGACCTTTAACTTTTACATATTTAAAAGAAACTGTTGATGTGCTAGAGTGCGTATACATAACAGCAGCTGCCGACAAAACAGTTTCTTTTTTGATGCCCGTTGCAACCGAACTGATAATATCGTAAAAAGTCAACAAGAGCTGTTGTGTCTTTGATATTTTGCTACTTATGTAGGCTTCAGCAATCACTTTAATCGCATTCATTCTACCAGCAGCCCAATTGTAGGTAGAAGATATAGCTCGATTTCCTTGTAAGTATAATTTGGATTTGTCATTCTTGGGCTGAGCGGTGAGCGTTTGAATTTCATAAGTCACACCGTTATATGTATAGTTTACTCTTTTGGATGTCCAAGTAACATTGGCAGATGTTGGTCGTGAAACACGGGCTACTTTACTGGACATTGCAAATTTTTTTGCAACATCTTCAGAACTTAAAAATTCAACGCCCATATTTTTTAACTGTTTATCAATTGTGGCAAGTTCGTCAAACTTTCTTAAACAGATTAACTGAGCACGTTTTTCATATAAGTTGCTTAAAGCTGTATCCGAAAGAGTCTCAATTTTGGGAGAGCTGGCAAAAGATGTCGGTAATAGATGATTAAGAATTAAGACTGTTGCAGAGGTGCTGGTCAACTTCAAAAAATCTTTGCGAGAAAAATTTTTCATGTGTTAATCCTCCACTGATTATAGAATGGCTACGTACAACTTGTTTTTAATGCGTTTCTCTGATTAGTAACGACTACGATTTAGTTGAGTATACCATGAAAGTCGCTATACTACCAGTGTTTTCATAATGCTCTTGTGAGAAAATACAAATATGTGTTTGTGCAAAATGACACATTTAGCATAACATGATATGTAGGCGGCGTAACGCCGCCTTTCTTTTAGATGGGTTCGGTATCCTCCTCGCCGGTGTCCTCCGGCTCGTCCTCGGTGGGAATCTCGAAGTCGCCCTTGTCCTCGGTGTAGTTTGCATCAGGGTCAAGGGCTTCTTTTTCGGCCTGCTTTTTCTGCTTCTGCTTTGCGAAAGCGTAGAAGCTGCCGCCTGCCGCCAGTGCGATCAGCACGACTACGCCCAGAAAGCCGGATGCGATCTTTGTGACCTTATTTTCCGTGGGCTGCTCCGTACCGGATGCCGCCGCTTCTTCGGCGGCTTTCTTGGCTTCTTCCTCGGCTTTCAGCTTATCCTGTTCCGCCTGCGCCGTCGCTTCTTTTTCAGCGGTATAAGCATCGGCAGCATCTTCCTCCATCAGAGCCAGAAGGTCGGCTTCGTCCACAAGGTTCATAAAGTGGACGGTCTGCTGCCCCTTGGCGTTGCGGTCAATCACCAGATAGAAAGTCGCACCCGACTTCGACACCAGCGTAATGAACTGCTGTCCGCTGCCATCGGAATAGTCGGTGTGATAGTCGTCTACCAGCGTCAGATTGCCCTCCGGGGTCAGGGCACCAGAGGTTTCGTCCGTGACGGTGACAACATCTTCCTCCACGACTTCCGGCAGAACCGGCTGCTCCACCGGGGTAGCTTCGCCCTCAAAGGCAAAGGCGGGAGCCGCCATGCCAGCGCACAGTGCCGCCGATACCAGCAGCGCACCCAGTTTCTTAATCTTCATCTGCATCGACCTCCTTCTCAAAAGTTGCACCCACAGCAGACAGCGCAGCTGGGGTCGGGGTGGCGGTTGCGGACTGCCGCAGCAGGGCAGCAAGCTGTTCCGGCGTGACCTTTGCAGTCCGCACCATCTCGTTGACCTCGGCGGAATCCTCCTCCTGAATGCGCCGCTCCAGAATCTCGATGCGGTTGTTCAGCTTGATGCGGCGCTCCTTCTCTTTTTCCAGCATCGCCCGCAGCTTATCCGATTTTTCGCTCATAAAACTCCTCCAATCATTTTGAAAGCCGTCCGAACCCGGCGAGATGCTTCTCCCAGTAGGACGAGTGAATGTTTGCGTACTTGATGGGGTCGCCGGCACTGACCATCATGCCATTGCCCAGATAAATCCCGGTATGGCTCATGCCGGGGGTGTCGTAGGTTCCTTTGAAAAAGACCAGATCTCCGGGCTTTGCTTCGGCTTCGGAAATGTGCTGGCTCTTGTTCCACAGACCGTTGGCGGTGGTACGCCCCACATTGTAGCCGTTCTGGTTGTAGACCCAGCAGACATAACCGCTGCAATCGAACCCGGTTTCCGGGGTAGAACCGCCCCACACATAGGGCGTGCCCACATACTTTTGGGCTTCCTTGTAGATGGCGGCAAATTCGCTGTCGGTCAGGGCTTCTGCCGGAATCTGATAATCAATACCCGGTGCGCCGGAGCCGTCCGAACCACCGGGCGGCAATCCGCCGTTGAACAGATAAGGCCGACCACCCAAGGTATCTTGGAAAATCTCGTAACGTTTCCATTGGTCGTTATTCAGTTCTTCCCGAATGACCACTTCCAAGCCACGGTTCACCAGCTTGGTGTGGAAGATGCGGTACTCGTAGGGCACCTGCGTGGGGACTGGGATTCCTGCAGGAGTCATGACCCACACAGTCATATACCGGGTCTGCACCTCTACCCATGTGGTCAGCTTGTACTGTTTTTTGAAGGTCTCCTTCAGCTTGCCCTGTACCTCCGAACGGGTGTAATAGTCATACAAGGTGGTCAGGAACGAGGTCAACTGCCACGGGTCATGCTCGATGGGGTCGAGATGGTACTGGTACTCGTTGTAGCCGGGATGGTCGGTGGGGGTGCGCTTGATTTTCTTGTCCAGTTCCTTTTCTAGCTTCTTGTAGTCCTGTTCTGCGCCCCGGATGTCCCTGTCCTCGGCAGAATACATGGTCTGCCCGGATACCTGTGTACCGCCCGAAAAGAGGATGCCGCAGGAGGAAAAACCAGACATGACCATGAGGATGAGCAAAAGAAAAACGCCCACGATCACCAGAACGTGTGCGTTGCCCTTGGCGGCATTCATCAGCCCTTTTACGGCGGTGCTGACGGCAGTTTTGCCTTTTTCTACGGCCTGTTCCACGCCGGACCGGGCAGCAGATGCACCGTTGGATGCCGCCTTGCCGCCTGCGGTCTGCGCCGCCGTGCCCGACCGGGCGGCGGCATAGTAGCTCTGCCGGATGTCCTGTTTCTGCCGCCACCGGGAAAGCCAGTTGGAGCCGCCCTCGCCGGTGCCAGATGCACCTGCATCTTGTGCCGCAGTCGGCTTCGATGCAGAAGATCTTGCGGTTTTGGAGCCTTTCTTGCCCTGCATCTTGGCTTTCTTTTTCAGCTTCCGGGCATAGCGGCTTTTGGAAATATCCCGGACATTTCCTACCGCCTTTTCGCCCTCGCTCAGCGCCTGCGTACCCGCATTGTCGTCCTCGTATGGGTCAACCTCCCGGTGCACCGCAGACCGGGCGGCATGGGCGGCGTACATTTCCCGCTTCTGTGCCTTACTCAACCGGCTCAGTTCGTCCGGGGTCAGTTCCGCCTTGCCAAACCGCAGGTGCTGTGCCTTTTCCGCAGCTTTATCTGCATCGGTTTTCAGTTTCTTCTTTCTGGGCACCGACTGCTCCACCTTGGTTTTCTTCGGGGGCGAGCGGGTCTTTTGGGTTGACGTTTCCTCTTTGATGTTCAGCTTCGGATTACTCATTTCTGTGTGCCCTCCGAGATCTCGTTGAGTTTAGTCGTGAGGATACGGTAGAGTTCAAGGTCTTTCGGGAAGTGGTCAACAAAGGGCAGGATCACGTTGCCGAAGAACAGCAGCCCTTCACCTTCGCCGGAGTGGGTCACATAGGAAAGCTGATGGGGCGAGATGTTGAGTTGCTTTGCGAGGATCTGTCGGTCTCCGTTGGCCTGATTGAGCATATACACAAAGTCCGAGTTCTCGAAAATGTTCGATACTTCGGGGCTTGCCAACAGATCTTTGACGTTCTGCGTTAGGGCTGTCGGGATGCCGCCCCACTTACGGAAACGCTTCCAAATCTCCACAGAATAAGCGGCAGTCTGTTCCTCTTTCAGCAAAAGGTGGAACTCGTCTGCATAGTACCGGGTGGATTTTCCGGCACTGCGGTTGGCGGTAACGCGCCCCCACACGGCATCCTGCACGATGAGCATTCCCAGCTTTTTCAGCTGCTTGCCCAGCTGCTTGATGTCGAAGCAGACGATGCGGTTGTGGATGTCCACGTTGGTGTGGTGGTTGAAGATGTTCAAAGAACCCTTGACGTAAATCTCCAATGCCGCCGCCACATGGCGGGCTTCCGGTTCGTCCTGCGTCAGCAGAGCGTTGTACAGATCTTCCAGCAGGGGCATATTTTCCGGGGTGGGATTCTCGAAATACTTGCGGTAGACCACATGAACACAGCGGTCAATGACCGTTTTTTCCACAGGTTGCAAGCCCTCTTTTCCGCCTACCACCAGTTCACACAGCGAAAGAATAAAGTCCGCTTTCAGAGCCAGCGGATTGTCCTCCTCGCTGTAATTGCTGTTGATGTCCATGGGGTTGATATACTGAGTGCTGGCAGGGCCGATGTGGATAACCTGCCCATGCAGACGCTCCACCAGCGGAGCGTATTCTGCTTCCGGGTCGCAGATGATAATATCATCGTCCGTCACCAGAAAAGCGTTGGTGATTTCACGCTTTGCACTGAAGGACTTGCCGGAACCGGGAGTGCCGAGAATCAGACCGTTCGGATTTTTCAGCTTTTTGCGATCCACCATGATAAGGTTGTTGGACAGAGCATTCAGCCCATAGTACAGGCTCTCTTTGCCGGACTGGTAAAGTTCCTGCGTGGTAAACGGAATAAAAATTGCCGTGCTGCTGGTGGTCAGCCCTCGCTGAATTTCGATCTGACAGTCTGCCAGCGGCAGGCTGCTCATCAACCCCTGCTCCTGCTGAAAATCCAACCGACACAGGTTGCAGTTGTGCTTCTGTGCAATACTGGATGCCTGAAAAACATTGTTTTCCAGTTCCTGTTCCGTGCGCCCGGTGTTCAGCACCAAAAAAGTGACGAGGAACATCCGCTCGTTCTGGCTCTGCAATTCTTTCAGCAGGGCTTTTGCATCTCTGCCGTAGGTTGCCAAATCCGACGGAATGATGTCGATATCATACCCGGCGCGGATTGCCTTTTTCTGCTCCTCGATCTTTGATCTATCGAGTTCGGTGATGGTGCGCTTGACCGTTTTGATGGCACGGTTCTGGTCAACGGACTGGATGTGCATGGTGACGATCTGGGACGAATCCATATCCAGAAAATCCTTCAAAAGCTGGTCGCTGATGTCGGATGCCGTGATGCTCAGAAAGCTGGCGGCGCAAAAGATACCGCCCATCTGGAAGGTGCGGCTGTTCTTGAATGCAAAAGCGGTGGGTGCAATGGCATCCTTCACCGAAAGGCCGCTTTTCACAAGGTCTTTCCAGTCAAAATGAAATTTGCTGGCACCGTCCATGTTGAACATATCGTGCATGAGTTTCAGCCGCTGGACACCGTTCAGGGGCTTTGCCTGCACCCCCAGCCGGTGGAAGTTGTTCAGCAAATCGTTCTGGATGTGGTCAAGCCGCGGCTTGACCTGCGCCATGCTTTCACCCTCCACACCAAAGGTGATGAATTTGGTCTTGGTCAGACCATTATTGCCCTTGGCAAGCTGCTGGCGCAGCATCTGGCTGTACTCAGCACGAACATCATCGAAACCATCTCGCTGGTACGGGATACGGATGCTTTTCTCAAACTCGGTGCTGTCGGTTGCCATGTTCACAAAGGACAGCTCAAATTTGATGCTGGAATCGAAGAAGTTCAGGAAACTGCACCATTCCTCGAAAATGGCGGTCTTGTCCTCCTGCTGTGCCAACTGATAGTTGATGTCCTGATACTGGATGGTGCGGGTGTAGTAGTTGGGCTTCACCCGGCAGGTGCCATCCTCGAACATCCGCTGCATGGGAATGGACTGCTGGGCGGTCCGGGGCACAGCAGACTTTGCGTTCTGCCTGCGCTTCTGCGCAGACTGGGGCTTACTGTGCTTACCGGTCTTTTTCCAAAACGGGATCATGGGTCACGCCTCCCTTCATAAGCAGTGCATAGTAGTTGTTGGTCTTGTAGGGGCGAATCTTCGGGCGGAGAAACCGGGACTGCACATAGTACGACAGCAGCTTTTCCATGGGCTGGCCGTTTTTCTCGTACATCCCAAGGAAGAACGCCGGCAGCATCACCGCCATCATACCGAGGGTAGCGGCAGTGTTGCCGCCGGAATCTCGGAGTACAAAAAAACAGCGGCACTCCAATGAGAGCCGCTGTGCCGAAACAAAGCAGTTGCCGTTTGGTCAGGTTGAATGCGACCTTCGATTTCACTTTCGTCAGGTCACGGGGCACAGAGATATACGCAGCCAATAAAGCACCTCCTTTAGTGAGCTCCGAGAACGGATTTGGTCACGGAGCTGGTCTTGAACAGGCTGAAACAGAGCAGGACGGTGTAGCCCACAATGCTCCAAATGGAGTTGATGGCATCCCCAGAAATCGCCACGCTCTGAATCAGCACGGCGTAAATCGCCACGCAGATGAGGATGAGAAAGCCTTGAAAGCCCAGCGCAAACAGGCATTTCAGGTAGTTCTGCCCCATGTGCGACTGCTCGTGGTTGCCCCATGTTGCCATGGGGATGGGCGCAAGGCTTACCATGCAGTAGATTTCAATCATACGCCCGTAGACGATCACAAAAATGATGATGCTCAAGATTCGCATAGTGATGCCGATGAAGAAACTTTGCAGGAATAGCCCGAACAGGGGGCCTACGTCCATCTGCATCAGGCTGGCTTCCAACATCGACAGGCCAATGTCGTTGACACGGGTGTTTCCGGCAATGATGCCGCTGGAATCGGACACTACCTTCTGGGTGATGTCGAACACCGCCATCACAATATCGAAGGTGTTGCTGATGAGCCACACCGAAACAGCGGTCTTAAAAATCCAGCGCATGATGAGGGCAGGCTCAAACTGCGCCATGTTGTTGTGCTGGGTGATCATTTCGATCAACTCATAACAGGCGATGAAGGTCAGAATGATGCCTGCAATGGGTAACACCACATTCCGGGAGAGGGCTTCAATCATCGCAAAAACGCGCGGCTCAAAACTGGAGGGCTTGGTGCCCACCTGCTGGGCGATGTTGCCGACCTGCGTGTTCACATCGTCGAACAAGCCGGAAAGGTTTGACATAATGCCTGCCGTCAGGATGCCTTTGATCCAGTCGGCAA
>ENA-OUOY01001715-OUOY01001715.1-human-gut-metagenome-genome-assembly--contig:-NODE-1715-length-12257-cov-7.011555_pt1 | contig 12257 bp, 9 predicted proteins | sample MGYA00237937_ERZ548767 | MGnify/ENA primary metagenome ERZ548767 (study PRJEB26490, sample SAMN05356887) | human gut metagenome | biome: terrestrial biome; feature: human-associated habitat; material... | reverse complement strand
GTTAAGAATTTATAGTTTTACAGATGGTTAAGATTGTTTATGCATTCTTTTATGCAATATCGCTGCTGCCTTTTAGGCTGCTCTATTGCATTGCCGACTTCGAGTACTTCATGATGTATTACGTCATCAAGTACCGCAGAGGCATTGTGCGTAAGAATCTCACCACCTCCTTCCCTGAGAAATCAGAAGAAGAGATTGTTGACATCGAGAAGAAATTCTACCGCTGGTTCAGCGATTACTTCTTCGAGGCGGTTAAACTTCTGAGCATCAGCGACAAGGAGTTGCGCCGCCGATTCAAGGTATACAACAGCGAAGAAGTGGAACAATGTTTCCAGGAAGGTCAGGATGTGGCAGCCATTCTCGGTCATTACTGCAATTGGGAGTGGCTCTCATGTGTAGGCATCGAACTGCCTAAAAGCCGCATCATGGGCCTCATCTATCATCCTCTGCGCAACCAAGCCTTCGACGAACTCTTCAAGCGCATCCGCTCTCACGAAGAAAACGGAGTGCCTGTCCCAAAGAAGGACATCCTCCGATATCTCGTAGACTACAAACGCAAGAACATCCGCAGCCTCTTCGGCTACATCAGCGACCAGGGTCCCAAGTGGGAGAACATCCACCTATGGCTTCCTTTCCTCAACCATCCCGAAACCCCAGTGTTTACTGGCGGCGAGAGAATCATGAGGAAGATGAACAATGCCGTGTTCTATGTAGAGATGTCCCGCCCTAAGCGCGGCTACTACACGGCAACCTACAAACTCATCACCCGCAATCCGAACTCCCTGCCGGAGCACGAGATTACCCGTCGCTTCTTTAAGATGCTGGAAGAAACCATCCGCCGGAATCCACCTTATTATTTATGGACGCATAACAGATGGAAGCGAACCAGGGAGGAGTTTGATAAGCGATATGAAATTAAAAACGGCAAAGTAATTCCTATAGAATCATGAGAATAGTTCTTTTCTGTGAAAACAAGTATGCCATAGACATACTTAATCCGATACAAGAACATGTGACAAAGCAACATTTGCCACACGAGATATTGTGGTATATCCACAAACCAAAGATAGACAGTTTTCCATATGCCGACCAGGTGAAATGGACCAACTCTATTCAAGAAGTCTATGACTTCCAGCCAGAGGCTATCTATGTGCCAGGCAACATTGTGCCTTACTATCTGCCAGGCGTCAAGATACAGGTATTCCACGGCTATGCCGCAGAGAAGAAAGACCACTGGATTATCCGCCGTTACTTTGACACCTATTTCACCCAAGGTCCTTACTTCACTTCCCACTTCGAGGCTCTGGCCAAGAGATATGGAGATTTCGAGGTGTTGGAAACGGGATGGCCTAAGCAGGATTGGATCAAGGAAAACCTGCATAAATATGATGCCGACCGAGAGAAACTGCTCAGGGAAAGCGGCAAGGAGACCTTGATCCTTTACGCTCCTACCTTCTCGCCAAAACTCACTTCGCTTCCTTATATCAAGGAAGAGCTGGGCAAGCTGGCTAAGGAGCGCAATGCCCTGATAGTAATGAAGTTCCATCCGCTTACCCGTCAGGAATGGGTAGATGAATACCGTGAATGGGCTGCAACCAAGAAGGATGTTCTCTTCATCGACAAGGGAGAGAACGTAACCAAATATCAACTGATGGCAGATACGCTCATCAGCGATACCTCTTCTACCATCTATGAGTTCCTGCTGCTCTCTCGCCCAGTAATCACCCTCGGCACCATATCCAAGGATATCTACTGGGAAAACATTACGGAACCTGATCAACTGATTGCCGCCTACGACCATGCCCTCACAGACCCTGAAGCGATAGCCAAGCGACAGTGGATAGTAGATAACTACGACCCATATCTTGACGGCAACGTATGCCAGCGCATGCTCGACGGAGCCGAAGACTACATCCGCCGTCATGGTGTGCCGAAGAAGAGAAAGCTGAATCTCTGGCGTAAATATACCAGCATCAAGACATTTGGAAGAATCAAAAAAGGATAAAGATATGCTTAATTTTACAGTAGGACCCGTGATGGCAAGCGATGAGGTTAGAGCCATCGGCGCTGAGCAGGTGCCTTATTTCAGAACAGCAGAGTTCTCCGCCATCATGAAGGAGAACGAACAATTGATGAAGCAGTTTGCCAAGGCATCAGACGATGCCCGCACAGTTTTTATCACAGGTTCGGGCACAGCCTCTATGGAAGCCGTGGTCATGAATGTATTCACTCCTGCCGACAAGGTACTGGTAGTGAATGGCGGTAGCTTTGGCCATCGTTTCGTACAACTCTGTGAAATTCATGAGATTCCACATACTGAAATCAAACTTGAGATGGGTACTCCACTCACGGCTGAAGACCTCAAGCCATACGAGGGACAAGGCTACACCGGCTTCCTCGTCAATCTACATGAGACTTCTACCGGCGTACTCTACGACATCCAGATGATCAGCGACTTCTGTCATCGCAACCATATTTTCCTGGCCGTAGATTCCATCAGTTCTTTCCTCGCCGACCCATTCAACATGAAGGAGTTGGGCGTGAACGTAATGATTACGGGTTCACAGAAGGCACTGGCATGTCCTCCAGGCATCTCTGTCATCATTCTCGATACAGAGGCTATCAAGCGAGTAGAGGCAAACAAGGTTAAGTCAATGTATTTCGACCTGAAGGATGCCTTGAAGAATGGAGAGCGTGGACAGACTCCTTTCACCCCTGCCGTAGGAACCTTACTACAGATTCATGCCCGCCTGAAGGAGATAGAGCGCAATGGCGGTGTGGAGAGCGAGAACCAGCGCATGAAAATGCTTGCAGAAGATTTCAGAAACAAGATCAAGGACCTGCCATTCACCATCGTTTCCCAATCGATGTCAAATGCCGTTACTCCTCTGCATCCACAGAACGCCTCAGCCTACGACATCTTCCTGAAGCTGAAAGACGAATATGGCATCTGGGTATGTCCTAATGGTGGCGACATGGCAGAAAAGATATTCCGTGTAGGTCATCTCGGCAACCTGAGTCCAAAAGACAACACCACTCTCGTTGATGCACTGAAGGATATGCAGGCTAAGGGACTGCTATAAAGGGGCTGCTATAATATATATAATAAGGTATAGAGAACTTTCAAGATAGAGAAACTTATGGTTAAAGTCATCACATACGGTACTTACGACCTGCTTCATTATGGTCACATCCGTCTCCTGGAGCGCGCCAAGGCTTTGGGCGACTACCTCATCGTGGGCGTAACCTCGGATACCTTCGACCGTGAGCGTGGCAAAATCAATGTACAACAATCCCTCATGGAACGAGTGGAAGCCGTGCGTGCCACTGGCATTGCCGATGAAATCATCATCGAGGAATACGAGGGACAGAAGATTGACGACATCAAGCGACTGGACGTAGATATCTTTACCGTAGGTTCTGACTGGAGAGGCAAGTTTGACTATCTCAACGCCTATTGCAAGGTGGTTTATCTAGACCGCACTCAGGGCGTATCGAGCACGGAGATCAGAAGCGAGCAGCAGGTGGTTCGCCTCGGACTGGTTGGCGAATCGCCTATCCTCAACAAGATAGAGCGGGAAAGCCAATATGTCAATGGATTGGAGGCAGGAAAGGTTTTCTCCCTCAACGACCAATATCTCTCAGAGAATCTGCAGGCAGCGGAAAAGCAGGCAGCCAGTTTTCAGGAACTCCTGAATGAAAGCGATGCGCTCTATGTTATCTCTGCCCCAAGCAAGCACTATGCTCAAATAAAGGAGGCATTAGAAGCTGGCAAACACGTATTGTGCGAATCGCCTATCACTCTTCAGCCTCAGCAATGGAAAGAACTCAAGGAAATAGCAAAAGATAAGAAGGTAGTCTTGATGGATTCTATCAAGACCGCCTATTCCGTAGCCTATTACCGACTCTTACTCTTGGCTAAGGGCGGTATCATCGGTGATATCATGTCGGTGGATGCAACCTGCACCAGTCTCGTAGACTTTGACCCAACCCAGGATTCACAGAAGAGTCTTTACGAATGGAACAGTATCTGCGCCTGGGGACCGACGGCACTCCTGCCTATCTTCCAGCTTCTGGGCACAGAATACAGCAGCAAACAGATAGCCACTCACTTCTTGGACGAAGCAAAGCGCTATGATGCCTTTACCAAGATATCCTTCCTCTATCCTCATGCCGTAGCTTCGCTGAAGGTTGGTCAAGGCGTGAAGTCGGAAGGCGAATTGATTATCTCGGGCACCAAGGGATACATCTACGTACCAGCCCCATGGTGGAAGACCGATTACTTCGAGGTGAGATACGAGAATCCGCAGAACAACAAGCGCTACTTCTACCAGCTGGATGGAGAAGGGTTGCGCTATATGCTCCTCTCCTTCCTCAAAGCCATCCGCACCGGCAAGGACTTCTCGTATGTATCCGATGACATATCAGAAGAAATCGTCAAGACTATCGCCAATTTCGAGGCAAGAAAAGACATGGTCATCATATAGATTCGTCTACATGACGTCCATTTCCTTTCTTGAAAGCTTTTTCCTTTTAGTCTTAACGGCATTTATATAATTTAACAACTATTAGTGCAAGAAAGCACAAGTTTCTCTGTTATTATACATATAAAAATAAGCAAAAACAATAATACGATGAATCAGAAATTGTTAAAAAGCCATACGATATTGGCGATTTGTATTCTAATCTTATCCATCATCCCTGTTGTGGCAATAGGTCCCTATCTCCATCAGTTTGCAGATGACTATGTATTCGGAGCTCCTGTCTACAAGGCTTGGACTGCCACCCATTCATTTGGGGCATGTATTCAGGCGGCCTGGGCTGAATCCATGCATATCTACCAGACATGGCAGGGTACCTATTCGGCATGTTTCCTGATGGCATTACAACCTGGAATTTTTGGCAAATACTGGCTTGTACCGATTATTCTATTGGGAAGCCTAATTCTTTCCACCTATACACTGGGATACACAATATTACGCAGATTGCTACATATCAACAAATTGGAATACACTTTCATTTCTACTCTATTTGTATTAATGACCGTACAGTTCGTATGGTCGTTCTACGATGCATTCTGCTGGTATAACGGAGCGATGTACTATACCTTATATTATAGTATTTCTTTGTTCCTTGCCTCCCTACTCATCGAATTCCATCTTACAAAATCCATCATAGCGAAAATCATCATCACGCTGGTTTCCGCAGCACTCGCCATATTCATTGCCGGCGGCAACTTTGTTACCGGTCTGGGTATGCCAGCCATTCTCTTTATGGCAATCGTATGGATGTGGGTGGAGAGGAAGAAGACTCCTTTCTTCTTGCTTTCTATCCTTATCATTTATGCCTGCGCTTTTGCTTTCAGTGTATTTGCACCAGGCAATACTGTCCGCCAATCCACAGTCACCAGTCAACCGAATGTGGTTTCAGCCTTCTTTATTGCGATAGCAAAGGGCATAGAATTTCTCGCTGATGCCATTAAAATCACAGAAATACTCATGTTTACCATTCTCATACCTTTTCTTGCAAGATTAGCCAAGGCATCCCACTTTAGTTTTTCTCATCCATGGCTTTATCTGCTCATCTCTTTCCTACTCTATTGCGCCTTCTTTTTTCCAAACAGCTATGCCATGGGAACCAAAGGAGCAGACAGAACACAGAATGTATACTTCTATGTGCATCTGTGGATGATTTGCTTCAATATCTACTATCTTTCTGGTGCTCTTCAGCGCAGAGCGGCTGATCTGGAACCAATAAGCGTTGCTATTGTAAACTTGACAGAGGCAATCAGACTGAAATATAATAAATACTTCAGATGGCTACCGGTATATTACTGGCTTGTGTTGGTACTTTCTATCACAGCAAAGCCAACTACTACCAACAGAACACTCTCCTTGCTGCGTAGAGGAACAGCACAGAAGTTTGATCTAGAAATGCAGCAGCGCGAAATTGCCGTAAAGCAAAGCAAGGCAGATCATCTGGTATTAAATCCGCTTACCGTAAAGATGCCATCCGATGCCTTCCATGATATCACTATTTATCCAGGTTATTGGATTAACCGAGGTATGGCAAACTATTATGGCAAGAAAACGGTAGTAGCATTACCTTTCGATGATGGCGAAGAAACGCCAGCCAAGTTGTTAAAACGCTGCCGTGATGAAGTAGGTCCAGGCGGAATAACCTTTATCGAAGGAAAATAAATCAGAAATAACAATACCATTCATTAAACAAAAAAGGTAAGTAGCCAAAACTGCTACTTACCTTTTTTATGTTTCAAGCGATCTTCTATAATCTTGCTAACAGCAACAAACTGATAGATGCCTTCATAGCAGGCACATACAAATCCTTCCTTACCATCACGGAAGCCACCCTTCTGAATATAAGCACGGAAGAAACGCACCAACGGACGATAGAACAAAGCTGCCATTCCATAATTGCGATCTTTCTTCTTTTCTATCTCGTTAGCTGTATACTGGTTGATTTTCCCCATTCTGCTGGCAATGCTGTCGTCTGCCAGATGAACCAAAGCCATATCTGCATGGGTTGCTGGTATCTTTTCTATCCTGCCCTTGATAATAGGGTCGGCATGGATGACAGCAGGCCATACCGTATCCTTCCTGATAAAGAAACGCAACTGATAGTCGGGATAGAAACAATGCATGAATCTTCCCATAAAGCGACTCTTGCGTGGCACATACAATCCCAATGGAGCATCCTCCTTCCCTATTAGGGAATAAAGATATTGTTTCAATGCTGGGGTAACCAGTTCATCTGCATCCACCACCAGTACCCATTTGCAGGAAGCTGCATCTATGGCTGTCTGTCTTGCCGGTTCACAAATCTGATAACTGCCTCTAGGGAAAACAACTATCTTGCAACCATTACGCTTTGCAATATCCAAGGTATCGTCGGTACTTTCCATGTCGCAGACAACCACCTCGTCAAAGCCCTTCACTGTATCCAGCACCTGCTGAAGATGGCAGGAGGCATTATAGGTATTAATAACCACCGAGATGCCATTTCCCTGCTCTTGTTCTACACTTGTCTTATCCATATATCTATGCTCTATAAATATTGATCGATACCATTTGTGCAACGAACCAAACGCTCCTTCTTCACCTGGTTCAAAACATCTTTATGCATGTTCTCTTGGGCTTTAGACGCCTCCTTGTGATAAAGATGGTACATGATTCCTCCCATCTTCAGAGCCTTCTTCCGAACGCCAGCAAAATGCAGGCGATAGGCAAACTCGGCATCCTCATGTCCCCATTCCAGCAAATCCTCATTGTAACCATTTACCTTGATGGCATCCTCTCTCCAATAAGCCATGTTGCAACCTCTGAGATGGTCGATTCTACGGGCATAGCGAAAAGCCAGCAATCTGCGGAACACATGAGAACGGAAGCTATTGCTTACATAACTGAAAGGCATGTTCCAAAGATTCACATTGACTACCTTTGTATCCAAAATTTTTTTGGAAATCTGGGCAGACAGCAGCACTCTACTTCCACAGACGAAACATCCTTTCTGAGCCATTTCTATATGGTCTTCTACAAAATGAGAACTCAAAACAACATCTCCATCAACTTGGATGATATAATCACCCGTAGCCTTTGCTATTGCCTTATTCAAAATGGAAGTTCTTCTGAATCCCTTATCTTCCTGCCAAACCCAAATTACCGGTACTGGCATTTTTTCAGCATAACGGTCTATCAGTTTTTTAGTCTCTTCGGTAGAACCATCGTCAGCAATAACAACTTCATCAGGCATAACATGCTGATGCAACACGCTATACAACACGAGTTCTAAGGCTTTAGGCCAATTGTAAGTCGTAATCAATAATGTTGTTTTCATAAACCTAACTTTTTACGTTTAAAATAATGCAAGATACTTTTGCGATGTACCCATCGCCAATCGTGTATCTTCTTTGCTCCTATTATTTTTTGTAATATTTTCTCATCCATTCCCCGCAGTTTCACATACTCTCGTGCCACACACTCGAAGACATCCATTCTTCCGGTAAACCTCGTCAGGTTTTCCACACATTCCTTCATCGGCGGATAGCCTGAGTAAAACCTCATACGATTGATATCGATAAGCGAGAACGTATAATGACCATCAGCCTGAAGCTGATACAGCACATTGCCGGCATTCAAGTCAATATCGATGATGCCTTTCTGGTGCAATCGATTCACAAAGTGCGCATAATCTGCCGCCATCACCCTGTTGAATTCCTCTGGGGAGTTCAACTGATCGTTGATAGGCATACTGTTATCAATATCAGAGATAAAGTAGCAATAGTCAATAAGTCCCTTTACCCTCGTTTCAATATATCCAAAGCCTTCGGGAGTGGCAAAGCCATCTGCCATCAGCCTAAGGGCATTCTCATAGGCACGGAAAGCCTTGGTAGAGCGGAAGAAGCTATATCCTATCTTCTGAATGAAATTAGGCTGCTTGTATCTCTTCACCACAACTTCTTTCTCTTTTCCATCAAACTTTACATGAAAAGCCTTGATAACATTTCGTCCTTCAAAGATACAACGTCCCTCCTGCTCGAACACATCCGGGATGCGTTCGATGAAACTTCTCATCTCTTCGTATTTTGGGTTTATCTTTATCTTCATTTGTTTACAGTACTTTTATATTTTTGCCTAGGATGGTTAGGAACGCCAGGGAATAGCATTTCCAGACTATTATCTTCTAACATCTTAGGAATTATAAAATTTCTCAAATAAATTTTGTCTCGCCTTACAATTGCCGATAATTCATCTAAAGATATCCACTCAGAACAAACAGTACAAATCATAGCCTTTAAGCTTTGATAAGGCATTCTTTGTTTTACACGAGTACTTGCAATATTAGGCTCGGAACTTGCAATATTAGCCCCAGAACTTGCAATATTAGGCTCGGAACTTGCAATGTTAGGCTCGGAACTTGCAATATTAGGTTCGGAGCTTGCAATATTACCAGTCATAGGCAACCGATACTTGGTTCCTCTACCATATCCCTCTTGAACCAGCAATTTATGCTTACACATATCTTTCAACAAATCGGCGACTTCTGCCTTATGCTGGTTAAGGACAACCCTTAAGTTCTCATTTGTAATATATCCATCTGTGCAAGCTGCATTAAGAGTCAACAGGCGTTCATGTCCCAAAGAAAAAACTTCTGTTCCAAATATCCGAACCAATCTATCCTTTGTTCCTTCATCCATCATCGACTCCATCATCATTGTGAGTTCCACTAAGTCAGGCTGACTTAATGTTCTCAACATAGGTGCTCTCCAATTTGCAAATCGCCAACCAGCCAATATCTTATCAACTCCACTTCCCGCTTTTTCGGCAGAGCCAATCAGCATAAACATCTTTTGAAGAGTCTTGTTACGACATACGCTAGCACTTTCTCCATAATATTGCATTTTAGAAACCAACAATGTTCCCGGGTTAGTAAAAACAATTTTATTGCTATACAAACGCACTACCATTGTTGCATTTTCCGAATAATCGGTATGAATACAAAGATTTACTAATGCTTCACGTACAGCCACATGCGCAGGGGTTTCATCTCGACGAATATTGCCCTCCAAGATGAAAGGTTTTGGCAAGACCGCTGATAATCTTGGAAGAACACGAAGATAAAATTGGAATAAATTTGCCTCCCAAGTTCCATCAGGACAAATACGATTGGTCCATCGTATTTCAGGATTATCTGATAGTTTTTCCTGGTAATCAGGAAAGAAGTCGGGGCAACATTCATTATCAGTAATGGCGTCTTCTTTACCAAACATCAAAACTCCTGCCATTGTAAAACCTTCTTCTTTCGTTCCACGATCTGTACGATAAGCACCTATCTTTTTAAGAAACTCAAAATCAGACAAAACAGACCAAGGATGGTCTGGCTTTGCCAACTTAAATAATTGACGATATTGAGCAATAGACTCCATATCTAAATCATCTAATGAATAATTTCTCAAAATGCGGCTATCAGCGGGATTAGAAACATTCGCATCTGAAAACATACGCTGCACTTCTCGCTCCGTACATTTATAATCACCTTCATGATTGCGCTTAAAAGTACCATTGTAGGGTTGAGACGTTCTATAAACAGGACGCTGTTCTCTGGATGCACGAGGAATAAAGAATAACATAAGTTTATGACCTTTGTAATCTTCTACCACGACATCTTCTGTTTTTAACAGGTTACAACTAACCGTAGCTCGATTATTCACATTATTCCAAAAGTCCTTTGTATATTTCTCAATCTGTTCATCAGATAGATTATCTATATAGAACTTACCTTTTTTTTCTATTACTCCAAGCACGATAACTCCTCCTTCGCTATTGGCGAAGGCTGAATAGGTATCCCAAAAGCTGCCAGGAAATCCACCGGCAGCACTTTTAAACTCCAAGTCATCACTCTCTATACTATTCAAGAGTGAATCCAGATAATCCTCGAAGTTTAATCTATCACGTACTTCTAACATACTATTCTTTTATATTCTTAAACTAGATACCATCCAGATATCTCATAGGTTGCAAAGATACGAAAAACTATCAGAAAAGCAAAATTTTAGGGAAATAATCTTTCTTCCTTTATTGATACTTGCTTTTTTTTATCTATTTTCTTGCAAGTTTAAAGTATATTTCATAATTTTGTAGCCAAAAACATCATTATAGTTTTCATAAAAAATAAGAAATCCAATGAATATTCAAAAACTGAAATATAAATTCCATAGCGGAAAAAACAGCAAACCCTGGTATTACATCAAGGAATACGCCCGTCTTTATACTCCTGCCTGCATCCTGATATGGAGGGGACAGCGTTTACTAGCCAAAGCCAAGAAACGCAAAGATTATGACTATATTCTAAGCCGAGTAAACTACTACAACAAGCTTACAGAAAACTATCTTCATCTCAACAAAGATTTGTGGGAAAAGAAAGCTGTAAAAGTTGCAGAACAGCCGATGACCCGCCAGAAGGTATATTATCTGGATACCTTGGAGTATGCCCGCTGTTTTAACGGCAACAACAAATGGAATCTCCTGCCTGGTGACATCACGTATGTGGAAGATATTCCTACCATTGTAAAAAGCCGCCCAATTCATGGAGAAAACCAGAACTCCGTATTGCTCAAGATGGACAAGGTACGCCATTTTATCTTCGTGAAGGATAAGCTTTCGTTTGCAGAAAAAAAAGACCAGGCTATCTTCAGAGGGAAAATAGCCTGCAAGGACATCCGTGTGCAATTTGTAGAGAAGTTTTTCGGAAATCCTCGCTTCGATATCGGAACCATAGATCTGATTAAGCCAGAATGGAAGAGCGACAAGATTTCCATCTACGACCATCTGAAATACAAATACGTGATGGCGCTGGAGGGAAATGACGTGGCAAGCAATCTGAAATAGATTATGTCTTCCAATTCCATCGCCGTGATGCCTAAGCCATATTATGAAACTTGGTTTATGGAAGGAACTCTGAAGCCAGACTATCATTATATAGAAGTAAAGCCTGATTTCTCTGATCTTGAGGAAAAGATGGACTACTATACTGCTCATCCAGATGAAGCGCAAGCTATCATCAACCACGCTCACGAATATGTAGAGCAATTCAAGGATAAGCAGCGTGAGGATATCATCTCGCTGATGGTTCTGGACAAGTATTTCTCTCTATTAAAATCCAAAGATTAAGCAACTTAACAGGTTCTTTAAATAAGAAAAGGTAAAATCAGAAAAGCCCCTTCAGCCTTCCAAGTTTTCATATACCTGGAATACAGAAGGGGCTTTTTGCATTTATGATTCCTTCCACACTCTTCTCATAAGCAGAATAACATTGGCAGCAATACAAAGCGACATTTTTTAGATGAGACCATCACTAAACAGCGGATTATAGATTTTTGAGAGCTTGCAATATTAAGAGCCGAGCTTGCAATATTAAGCCGTGAACTTGCAATATTAAGCCACGAGCTTGCAATATTAAGAGCCGAGCTTGCAATATTAAGCCGTGAGCTTGCAATATTAAGAGCCGAGCTTGCAATATTACTTGGTATATTTGAATCTGAACTTGGTATATTTGAATCTAAGCTTGGTATATTTGAATCTAAGCTTGGTATATTTGGGCTTAAACTTACAACCTTAGAGCCTGAACTTGCAATATTACTTGGTCACTACTGTCCAATAAAAAAAGGCAATTCGATCTTTGAAACAGTTGAATTATAGTCTTTTATGCAGTATTTTGCAATGAAACGGACTTGATTTTGT
>ENA-OUOY01001704-OUOY01001704.1-human-gut-metagenome-genome-assembly--contig:-NODE-1704-length-12324-cov-4.751161_pt1 | contig 12324 bp, 11 predicted proteins | sample MGYA00237937_ERZ548767 | MGnify/ENA primary metagenome ERZ548767 (study PRJEB26490, sample SAMN05356887) | human gut metagenome | biome: terrestrial biome; feature: human-associated habitat; material... | reverse complement strand
TATCTTTCTTCTGAAGAACTATTTCTTAACGAACTAGCTAAACTTAATGTAACTGGTAATACTATTTTCTATAAAAAATAACTTATCTTCTTATTTCCAGTTTCTGCTTGCAATTCGGGTGTTTTATACTTATAGATGATTCTTACATAAGTTTATCTATTATTAGGTTGAGAAAGAAATCATTGTAGAATGTTTAATCTGTGTCCAATGTTTTTAGTCTTTCTAGCCATTTTGTAATAAAACCATCTTTTAAGAATGCAAGTAATGTCCCCTCACCAAATCTATCAGCACGAATAGCACCAAAAATTAAGGCAATAATACATTGAGCATCTAAATGATCTACTTCTGCTTTAACCATTGGTTCCCAACTCCATTTGATGCCATTATCTTCTAGGATTTTTATATAACTGTGTAATCCCATTTCTTCATGGTTATCTACAAAAAAATATACATCATGAATGAACTGATCTACAACTCTTGAATAGTCTACAAAAGGGAACTGAAGTGGGTGTTCTGGTGTTCCATCATTCTTATCATCAACAATCCATGTACCAAATTCTGTTCCTGTGAACTCATCTAAATATTTAGTTAGATTTTCATACATATAAATCACCCCTTAATAATCTTCATCTGTTTCATCAAACCCATCATCTACACCTTGTCTATAAGAAGGATCAGTATTGTATCTATCATGATCATAATCGCCATCATCTATTGCTGAATTATAGCCATCATTATAACTACTAGATGATTCACTTGATCCATAATTATTGTATTCCTTCTTAGGTTTTGATGGAGTGTAAGTGCTTGGTCCAGGTTTATCTAGTTCATACACTAATTCACCATCAATAGTGAGCTTATCATAATACTGTTGATTTTCTATTTCATAATTATGCTTGTCACCAGATAATTTCATTATAAATCTATCATCTTCTTGAAATAACACCATTCTTCCTTCTGATTCAAAAGGTTCACCATCCCAAAATATTTTAGATTCATTCTCATAATAATTCTTATTCCCGTTTACTTCTAGTATCTTATAGAATAAGTCTTTTGCACCACGCTTAGAATCAATAGCTGATTCATAATAATCATCAACTGTATGACTTGAATAAGTGAAGTCCAGTTGATATACAGGTACACCGTATGCTTTATTGTATTCAGTATATGAACAACGATCTACCTTAATAGTCACATCTGGAAGATCACTAGTTTGAATATATTCTTGTATTTCTGGTACATATTCTTTTTGATATATTTTTGCGACTTCTGTAGTCTTAAAGCCATACTTTAGATAATTAGGTATTGGACCTTTCATAAAATCTGTAATAAGTATTATAAGCCCTAATAATATTGAAACAATGAAACAGAATAATACAAAATAAAATAGTATGTTATCTTTATTGTGATTTTCTTTCATATGAGTAATATTCCCTTCTAGATGTATCTTCTTTCTATAGTTCTATTGTAGTCTATTTCAAAAAGAAATGTATTGAGTTAGGTTTCTACAATACCTTTTATGAGGGGTTTAAAAAATATTTTTATTTAATATAAAAGAACGGATGTTATGAAAAATTGTTATTCCTTTTTCAAATCCATAGTGGTCTTTTGAGCGTATTCAATTTTTGAGTGGGGGAGTACTTGTCTAGCATATTGAGTGGACTTTTCTTCCATAACGAGTGGCCTTACATTAGCGGAATACTCACGAAAATTCAGGGAAACTACAGAAAGAGAATATATCAAAACATAAAGTGTAATCTTTTAATATTGGATAAATGGCTGTTGATAGGAACTAATAATACCGAATAGCGGGATATTCTGAAAATACCAGAAAAGAAATATCGTATTCATTTAACATTATTCTACTCTCAGTTTGATGTTGCCGGATAACACAGTAAGCTTGGTAGAAGTGCTTTAGCTGATGTAATAATGGATAGAATAGTATCAAAATCATAAACAATAAAAAATCTTTGGCGATAAGTCGATGAGAAACAGATAAAACAATCCTGGCTGTACTTTTACAGTCAGGATTTTTGGGTGGTCAGGTTCATCGGAATGCTTGGTCAACCTAGTCGGAATGAGTGATCAACTAAAGTGGAATAATCAATCAGATTATGTTTATCCTCCTTGCCAAATAATAACTTCTGTACTTCCATTTCATTCTAATTTTGGATCATGGAGCAGCAAATATTTTTTTCATCAGCCACTTTAGTCACTTCTCTTACTGTTTCTCTTGATGCCTTAGGTGCTTCAGCTATCTTTCGCTGACTAAAATTTTGAGTTCTTATTTCCAAAACCTTCTTAACATCTCGCATATAAAAACACCGCCTAGTTACGAGAGGTGTAAATCTTTATATTAAATATGGTGGACTTGTTTACGGAATCACTGGACTTTTCTAGCGCAATGTCTGGACTTATTTTACCATACGGAGTGGCCCTGCAACTCCGTAATATTCAATCAATAATACAGAATTATATAATATATGAACCAATTATCGCACTTATAGACAATACCTAAATCAATTAGTTACCATAGAAAAAATCATCGACCTCATCTAGTAACCATTTAGAGTTTATTTCATCTGAAGTCAAATTAATAGATAATAAGTGTTTAAGGTTGTTAAGGTTTACATCTCGAATAACATTTCCTTTTATAAAATTATCTGTTTGTGTTATAAGTGAAGTATTCTTATTTTTCTTTTTGACAACGTTCTCAAAATCCTTTTGATATAGTTGTAACTGCGGACAAGAACTCAAAGCTTTATGGGAAAAACTTTCTGGACTAAATATCATATCCTCTATAACCTTACCATCTGGTAAGACTAGTTTTTTTATGTCTAAATGCTTATATTCACTTTCTTTAATCTTACCTGATACTCTTTTTCCTTCACTATCACCATCCAGAATAACTAAAACCTTTCGCCTTACCTCACTAACACGATCTAAATACGCTAAAATGCTCAATGACGCTGATGCCCCTTTTCCAACATAGTCATATTGTAAGCTATCTTCATTACCACTATTCCCTTCTCCAAACTTTCCATATCTAATCTGTGGAAGAAATGGCTTTTTTTCTAGTATCTTCTTTATATAATTTTTATCTGTTGGTCCTTCACATATAATTATATACTCGTAATTATTAATTTCATCTAACAGTCCATAATTATTTAAAACTTCATTTTTATTCTGAACAGTCATATCTTCTATCACTGAATATTTATTAATATCTACTTCATTTTTACTTCGTTTATAATTTGTTTCTTCTTTAAGTTGTTTTAAATATTTAAATTCATAAATTTCTTTATTGTTAATATCACTAATAAACACTCTTGAGTGTGTTGTTAAAAATATTTGTAATTTATTGTTATCAGAAATAGCTTCTTCTAATTGTTCTTTTATTCTTCTTTCTAATAAAGGATATAGAAAAGCCTCAGGCTCATCTAGCAAAATAATTTTACTTTTATTCGTGTGAACTTGATTAAGCAAATATATGCTTAGCATAATAAGCGCTGATCGCTGAATCCCTGCACCTTTTTCATTAATATCTTGAACGTAATCGTCATCTAATTGCAACTTAATTTTTTCCATCAAAAAGTTAGTAACTCCCATTTTTTTATCAAGAATCAATTTTGGTTTTATTCCAACATCCTGTAATCCCAAAAAATTGTTTGATAACTCATCCTCTATGCTACTAAGGTTATCTGAAAAAATTTGTAGTAACATATTATACTGTTTTTCAAATTCTTCAATGGTTCTTTTTACGACTTGGTTATTTTTCTTATAGTATTCAAGAATCAAATCATTTATTAAGTTTTCCGATTGCATGTCTATTTGTTGGTCTGTAGTTGCTAAATATACACATTTGATTTTACCTTCTAGATATTTTTGTATCTTTCTACTTGACTCTAACTTAGTGCAAATATCATCATCCTTAGATTTTATTGAATATTTATCGTCATCTCTATTAAAATCACATACAATTGAATATTCACTACTCTTTTCAGCAATAATTTCATCATCTATAAATGTAATTGTAATTTTTGGCTCTTTTGATCCGCCTCACGTAAGTTGTTTAATCATATTTCGATCTTTGATTGAATTATACATTCCGGGATTAAAAAACAAGTAAATAGCTCTAAGAACATTAGTCTTACCCACATTGTTCTTTCCAACAAATACTGTTATTTTATTAATATTATTCAAAATATTGCCTTTATTTTTAAACGAGCGAAAATTCATTATTGTTACTTTTTTTATCTGTATCATTTTCTTAACTCCCCATTGGTTAGATTAATATATAAGTTATTTTATAAAAATAATAAATCACAAACACTTAGATTTTCAAAATCTTCTTTAACATCTAAATTCGATTTTTGATAAACACATTAATTATCCATAATAAAACTTACTTAAACAGCAAACTGTCGTATATATTCAATCACCTCACTATGAACATGTATGATATTTAATTATATCATTAAACTAACTAACTGTATTTAATTATTTATTATATACAATACTTTTATTCTTTGGTTCATACAAAAAGAATAGCAAGAACACATTAGCCTCACTATCCTTCTAATAGATCCATTTTACTTTTTCAGAATATATGATAAGAGTCCCTTCTTTTTACTCAACTCTTTTATTCTATTTTCACAATAAGAAATCTTATTCTGTGAATCCATATATCCATTTAATTCCTCAAATAAAGCCTTAGCCTTTTTTATGCTCTTAACATCATCTACGCTAGACAAATCAATCGCTTTATTATATTTGTCGGTTTTTTGTGATTCAATTTCACCCTCAACTAGTTTTTTATATCTAAAATAAATATAATCTTCTAACTCTTTTTCATCCATTGCATCAATCAATTTAATACTACCTAACTTACATATTTCTTTTGCTAGCGCAGTAAATAGTTTTGAACTTTCATCAAAATCAATTTCATTATTAACTCTAATCTCTGCTTTTAACATAGCTTTAACAACAAACTTTTGATTAGAAATTGTTCTCCAGGTAATCTCTCTAAATCTAGATGGACTTTCCATAACATATCTTGTCAAATAATATGGATCTTCTTTATTATCTGAATCATATGTTAACTCTACTCTATAATACAATCTAGATAAGATACCAAAAAATAATCCTCTTCTTAAACCATCAACAAATAACCATTGATGCTTGAAAGAAGTCTTATCTATATTTTCCATACTCTTTAATGATGTTTCATAGCACTTTTCAAACATGATCCAAAGCCAAAATCTAGGTTCAGATAAAATATATCTAGGAAGTTCTTTTAAATGTTCATATAGAGTTATGGCATTTTCCAAATCAACTACTTTATCATTTGCAACATTAGGCACTTTTAATTCAAAATCCTCTATCATGAATTTCTTTGTTTCAAATGCTGAGTCACTTGAGATTGTATTGATCCATTCTCCATTATCTGGGTTTTCCTGGAAATAATGTTCATAGGAGTCAATATTCTTTTTTAAAGTAGCATACGTTTCTTTTGTCATTAATTTAACATTGATTTTACTCATCTTCATCCCCTCCAACATTATTTACTAAATCATAAAACTTATCTATTCCATTAACACTCGAATAGTTAAATACAATCTGTGCCAAATCAAGAGGTTGAATCGAATCAAAATCTTCTTCACTCAGATCTATCCCCTTCTCTTTTTTGTAACTTTTCATTACAGCCCTAAACCATTTATAATTATCCAGAACCACTTGTAAATCTTCACCAGCACTTTTATAAAGTGCTTTTACTTCAGAAAAACATGCCGTTAACACTGGAATAGCCATCATAGAAAAGAATATGTCATTCCATTCTGGGTGAACTTTTAAAGAATTGTACTGTTCATGTTGTTTTGGTGGTAAATAAATGTATATTTTATCTGATTTCATATCATAGCTGATTGTGTTGTTATTACTTTCACTCTTTACTATTACAAATATTGATGCCACCTTATTATCCTCATCAAGATTTCGATCAACAGTAAATTTCATACCATCATCTGCTGCGACTATATCATATTTCATTATTTGAAAGTCATAATCTTTATAATCTTCATCAAAATTATCGCTTTTATAATTATCTACATCACAATTTGCATAACAATATGCAGATAAATAAACATCATCCTTTAAATCCTTAATAGGTATCTCATAAGTTTGAGGAATCATGCTTAATGGAAATGTTTCTCTATAAATAGACGATGCTGATTCAACAATAAGTGAGCATGATATTTTTTTATTCTCATACAATTCCTTCAAATATTCATCACTCAATTTAAAGCAAATATCTTTCAATATTACTTTATCCCTTGTCTTAATGATGTTTCCGTTTTGATCTAGTTGTAACGATAATTCAAAGTTTATGTCCTTGTTATACTCTGATAACTCTTTTGTTTGATTCAATACTGGATACGGAAATATTCTATTACCTAATTGCATTTAATACCACCTCCGAAGAAAAACGTTCTGTATTTTTCACACTGCATGAAATTTTGTATTTAGTATTCTCGGTAATTTTCAAATTGACTATTTTACCATCTTTAATTTCACATGGTTCACCATCTAAAGAAGCAGAATTAATTAATACTTCATACTTATCCTCTTTTAATCCAACTTCTCTAAGCATCAATTCACAATTATCTTCAGTATATTTAGATACAAAAATTATATCTATCATTTTATTTTTACTGTTGTATATTGCTTTATACTTCATGCCACCTAAAGGCACTTTTATTATTGCCGGAGTATCACCCTCACTAGAACCTTTATCATCATCATCTATAGGAGGTTTAGGTCCTGGATTTGGATTTGGTTCTGGAACTGGCTTATCTTTAGGGAATCTCACACCAGATTCATTTCCATCAGGATCTCCATGAGAGAATTCTGGACCTTCACCGTCTTCACTAGATTTAGATGTTTTAGGTGTATTGACTTTGACTCTTTTTAAAGGAGTAATTGAAGCTGCGTCTTTTGTTGATGCCTCAGAACCAGATTCATTGTTTTCTTCTGCAGGCAAATATTCACCCGCTCCTTCAAAATCAATCTGTTCTCCAGCATCTTGATGTAGACATTCCTGTATAAAATCTCTTATACTATCATTCATTTCTTTGTACATTTTTCTGACATTTTTCATATTTGAATCTGATTTTTTTAATCTATCAAATTGCCAGTCTGTATGTGCAGGATCTTCGATTTTTCTTAACTTTTCGCATAATTCATTATTCTCTATAATGCACATTGCTGAATATGGAAGCAATGTATGTATTCCAAGTTTCTTTATTCTCATATAAGGATATCGAATAAACTCACATCGTTTACTTGCTTCACTTTCAGACTTCTGGTTATATGTTTTCACGAAAATTCTTATTTTACTATTATCACCTATAATTACTTCTTTTTGTTTAACATCTTCATCAGTAAATAATACATACTGAGCACTCAGCCACTTTCTTTCGTTAGCGGATCTACATGTAAATAAATTAGAATCAATTATATCAGAAAGAGTATCTTTGTTTATCAATAAATCATCTACCTGTACTTCAAAATCATTAAAAATGATTGACCCCATAAAACCTTCTAATACTTTATAAACAATATTTTCTTTCCAGTTTTTAGATGAATAGCCAATCAAATATATATCAGTACCGTATTCACCGTCTTCTCTCACAAATGACTTATCAAGAGATAATTCCTCTTTAAACGGTGCATTATCCGAATTTATCGCATAATATCCTGTTCCCATAGTCATAAGATTTGGTCTTTCTGGATTATGCATTGATCTTGAACGTAATTTAGAGATACCTATATAGCCTTTTTCTTCTCTATGTTTTTCTTCATTATAAGCTTTTGTTGAATAAAAGACTGTATTTAGATCACTTGCTACAAAGCAAGCATATTTACCAATACCTTTAGATCCTCCATTACCTTCAGCTTTATCTGATGTTCCTGAACCTTTTGTTAATAGATAGAAAGGTGAATCATTTTCGTCATCCATTATTCCTACTAAACCTGTTGTATTAAAATCACTAATTCTTAAGCAATCTATCTTTTCTTTGTTTATTGTATCTAATAGGTATTCTAATTGACTACCTTCTTTCGCATCATTACCCTTATATTTGAAACATTCAATAATTTCATCTCTTAATTTACTCCACCCAGGAATATCTTTTGTTGGGATAGTAAACTTCTTAAATTCAACTCTCGTTGGCTTACCTTTCTTTTGATTAGCATCAATAGAGTTTTGGCATATCTCTCTTGCTAGTCCTCCATCAGAGTCACCTGCAAAAGTTTCAGTACCAGCATCTTCTAATCCATAGTTATTTGTACAATTATTATCTGGAAATTGCCATCCTTTTTCGCCTTTTTTTGACATACTAAATTTCCTCCTTAATTACAATCTAAATTTCTTTCTTTTCTGCGCAGATTCTTCTAAAAATTTTTGTTTTGTTTCATCTAATGCCTGTTGTATAGAATCGAAAATCGCTTTGACTTGCTCATCAGTATATGAATAATTGGTTTTATTTGATAAGTTCCCTAGCAATAAGACCATATCAATGATTTTATTCGTTCTTGCTTCTGCCAGTCTTACAAAATTCTCAGCCTTTTTATTATTGCTTGGCATTTACATCACCTCAGTTATATTATACGCAGTTTCATTACATTATTCAAATATAATTCTACATTTTTATAATATTTTTATTTTTTAATAGTATATTTATTATATTTACTTCTAGCAAACACAAAACGATTCTGATTTTTTAACATAGATTTACTAAATTATGTAATAGAAAAATATTCTAAATCATAAATATTATCTTTTAATCACTCCACAATATTTTTTATGAACACCTTCTAACAGGTGTTATCAAAGATAATTATTAAATCATTCTTTTCTATTTATGTTATAATTAGGTTGCAAGTCATATAGCAATATTCTCACTTACAAAACAAATCATTTTTAACATAAAGTATTGTTTCTTTATATAAATAACACATTCCTTATCCTAGTGCTCTTATTATTGATATATAACAAAAGTCACAATTGAATTTAAGAACAAAGAATGTTATGCTTTTGGTGCTAAAGATCACCCTAAGCACTTTAGAAAGGAGTTGACATACCAATATGAAAAAAAATAAACTTGTAGCCCCTGTTCTAAAATGGGTTGGGGGTAAAAGACAATTATTAGATACTTTATCTCCGTTATTGCCAAAAACAATAAAGACATATTGTGAACCATTTATCGGTGGAGGTGCAATGCTTTTTCATCTCCAACCAAATGTTGCTTATATTAATGACGTGAATACTGAACTCATTTGTGTCTATAGGGTCATAAGAGATAACGTTGATGAACTCATTAAAGAACTTGAAAAATTTGAAAATACTTCAGAGCAGTTTTATGCTGTTCGAGATTGGGATCGTGATAAAGTACAATATGATTCATTAACTGATATTCAAAAAGCAGCACGTGTTTTATACCTCAATAAAACTTGTTTTAATGGATTATATCGCGTAAATAATGCTGGTGAATTCAACACACCTTTCGGTAATTATCGAAATCCTAATATTGTTAATGCACCTGTATTAAAGGCTGTCAGTGCTTATTTCAATTCGGCTGATATTCATATGACTACTAAGGACTATGCAGAAGTTCTAAAGGACATACCGAAAGGAACTTTTGTATATCTTGATCCACCCTATGATCCTGTTTCAGATACATCTAGCTTTACTGGATATGCAAAAGGTGGTTTTTCACGAGAAGACCAAGTTAGATTAAAAGAATGCTGTGATGAGTTAAATGCACGCGGCATTAAATTTATGCTTTCAAACTCTGCAACAGATTTTATTAAAGAGCTTTACTCTGACTACAATATAACTATTGTTGAAGCAAAACGCTCAGTTAATTCCGTTGCATCAAAACGTGGAAATGTAAATGAAGTGGTGGTGAGAAACTATGAGTAAATCTGGTCCAAGTCTCAATGATAAGGCATGGGAAATATTATTTGAGAAATATAACATTCTCGAAAACATAGAAAAATATGGACATTTTGAAATCTCATCAAAAGCAATAAATGAAGTACGTGAAGCACGTTTAATGGCAAAATTTGATCACACAATTAATTTACCTAAAATTTTCGTAAAGCATAAGCTTTCTATTCTACCAATCACTCGTGGTGATTATGTAATAGCTAAATTTGATGCTTATCATAAGTTTGAGGATAGTACTTCAGAAATCACTAATTACTCTCTTCCAAACTATATCCAAAGTTTGGATAGTAATAATATTCCAAGTGAAGCTATTGCACTGAACTGCGCTGTAGCAGCTGGTATAATTGAAGATTTTTTGGAAGACGACAAACTTGTTTCTACTGTATCGGGTAGAATGGGCTCAGGAGTTTTCAATTTTAACATTGATAGCGCTAATGACAATTCTTCATCTACAATTACAGTGACTAATTCACAAATTGAAATAGATGCGGCCTATGAAGGAATTAAAAGTTTAGCGTTATTTGAAGCAAAACGTGATATTTCAGAAGATTTCTTAGTTAGACAATTATATTATCCTTATCGTGTATGGCAAAGCCGTGTTTCCAAACCAGTAAGACCTCTGTTTCTAGTGTACTCTAATGGTATTTACAGATTATATGAATATGAATTTAAAGATCCAAATAATTATAGTTCTATTCATTTAGTCAAACAAAAGAACTATACAATTGAAGATATGACAATAACAGCAAATGATATTCAAAACATTTTAAATAGTATTAGTTTTGAAGAAGAACCTGATTTACCATTTCCACAGGCTGATTCTTTTGAACGCGTCATCAATTTATGTGAACTCTTATTCAATGAAGATTTAAGCAAAGATAACATAACTGAAAAATATGCATTTGACTCAAGACAAAGTGATTACTACACTAATGCAGCGCGTTATTTAGGGCTCGTAAACAAAATAAACAAAGACAGTAAATCAATATACAACCTAGCTGATAAGGGTACTTCTATTTTAAAGTTGAATTATAAACAGCGCCAATTAGCTTTATGTGAACGTATACTTAGCCATGAAGTTTTTTCAAAAGTATTATCTTCTTACTTCCAAAATGGAACAATGCCTTCTAGGAGTAGAATAATCCAATTCATGAAAGAATCACATCTTCATAATATTTCAAGTGATGAAACTTACAATCGACGAGCATCAACAATTATTCACTGGATAAACTGGATAGTAGGATTAATTAATGATTAAAAAGTTACTTGAAGGATAGTTTGATAAAAACTATCCTTTTTGCATTAAGAAAACAACAGATTCCCCTAGTATATATGTACTAGAGGAGGATTTTTATGAGTAATTTAAAAATGCAAGAAACTACAATTTGGAGTTTTCCAGACAGAGGAAATTGGGCAACGCATAAAGGTGATTATAGAGGGAATTGGAGTCCATATGTTCCAAGAAATTTGATACTTAAATACAGTAATCCAGGTGATCTAATACTTGATAATTTTGTGGGTTCTGGTACTACTCTCATCGAAGCAAAAATATTAGGAAGAAATGCTATAGGCATAGATGTCAATACAAACGCCATAAACATAACAAAAGAACGTCTAATGTTTGATAATCGCTATGATGTATACAGCAAACTATTTTTAGGAGATGCACGTGATATGCCCATGTTAGAAAACGATTCAATAGACTTTGTATGTACACATCCTCCTTATGCAAACATTATCAAATACAGCAATAACCTATCCACAGATCTATCCTTACTAGAATATAAAGATTTTTTACATCAAATGAATAGTGTAAGCAAAGAAATGTACAGAGTTTTAAAAAAAGGAAAATACTGTTCTTTCATGATTGGAGATATACGAAAGCATGGTAATATCATCCCTTTAGGTTTTTACACAATGCAGGCTTTTATAAAGAATGGTTTCACATTAAAAGAAATCATAATAAAAGAACAGCATAACTGTACATCAACATCATATTGGAAAGACAAGGTTAATAAATTAAATTTTTATCTGATAGCACATGAGTATATTTTTGTGTTCTATAAATAGATTTTTTTTATGCTATCTATCACCATAAATATCGAATTTAACTATACATTGTAGTGACAAAACATTTCGTATCAACAATTGTATAAATATAACTAAGTTTACATTTATAAACAATATATAGATATTATGTTAAAATGTAGTTATATCAAAATTCTATTTAAGAATCATAATGGAGGAAAATATGAATAAAAACGCTAAGTTTATGAAAAATGTTGCTACTAGATCATTAAATTTAACTTAACGCC
>ENA-OUOY01001696-OUOY01001696.1-human-gut-metagenome-genome-assembly--contig:-NODE-1696-length-12359-cov-3.112971_pt1 | contig 12359 bp, 9 predicted proteins | sample MGYA00237937_ERZ548767 | MGnify/ENA primary metagenome ERZ548767 (study PRJEB26490, sample SAMN05356887) | human gut metagenome | biome: terrestrial biome; feature: human-associated habitat; material... | reverse complement strand
CATTTTGTGTATGAATTAGTTGGCTAATTTTATACTATTTACTGAATATCCCTAATGTCGGGCAAGCTGAAAATCAAAGAGATAGAAGCTAAACTAGATGGTCAAACCAACTGCTAAATTCTCATTTATCTTTTTTTCCGCCTCCAGATTACCACTAAAACCAATAGTATCCCAACGATCAGCATCCCGGTAAATACAGGTTTCAGACCGATTAAGGTATTCCGGTTTTCTTGCGCCGGCTGATAAGAAGCCTCTTTTTTCAACACCACCGCATTCTGCCTATGTTCGGTTTGCACTTCCCGGGTCCTGTCCAATTGTTCCTGATATACTTCACGACCATTTTCAGGTATATGAGAAATTACAAATTTCTGCAATTTCTGATTATCGCATACAAATCCGGAACAGGCCGGTCCATGCTCACTGATAAACCGGACATGCAAGCCGGATATTTCCTTCAATTGCTCCTCCGTTGCTTTCCAGTATCCTTTCCGTGCTGTTTCTAACATCACTGCTGTAATCTCCTGCAACGCTGCCGGATTTTCCGCTTCAAAAAAACGGTGTATCCCCAGATTGAACTCATCTTTTACATACACTTGATAGATACGATCCCAAATATCGTTTCCTATCACCGAAGGCTTCATCACATTCCATCCGAAAGTATTCCGGATCGTTTCACCAAAAAGAGCGGCCGACGAAGCTCCTCCTTTCATTTTTTCACGAATATACTCAGGATTAAAAAGAGTAGTACGTCCTTCTACCCCGATTGCCTCTTTCAGGTCCTGCACGCGCATGTGGTTCCTGTTCCGGTAGTCACTCAAATAAGTTTCCGGATCCTTACCCGTAACCTGCCTTATCGTAAGATTCAGACCACCCATAAACTCATAAACATGATCCAAACTCAAAGCTCCCCATGTATTACTCTGACGGGGTTGAACGACCACATCCGCATCATGTAGAGCCGCTTCAAAAACCTCTTTACCATACTTACCCCAGGCTTTACCGTCACTGTACATCATCCCCATATTCGAAAGATAACGGGCAGCAATCTCGGATTCCTTTTCCCAGGCATCCCCTTTTTCCACCAATCCCGTGATTCCCGTTCCATAACCGGCTCCACCGAAAACACGTACTGTCGACAGTTCACGGGCTTCTTTCGGAGAGAAACCTTTTTCCAACAAAATTCTTTCTGATTCTACCGTTCCTTCCGACACATAATTCCCGCAAGTGTCATTTTCCGACTGAGCCACCATTTTCACAGCCTTAGTCAATAATTCCAAACGGGAAGCAGCCACATCACGTAATTGTCCGGAGGTCTGAACCACAACGTCTATCCTCGGCCGACCCAGTTCAGCCGATGGAATCAAACGCAGATCTGTCACACGATTCATTCCGTCACGAACAGGGGCAACCCCCAACATATACAAAGCCTGAGCCAAAGTCGCTCCCTCAGTTTCGATAAACTCCCCCGCCCAAAAAGTGTAACTGACTTTACGCGGATATTCACCATGCTTACGATAATACCGGTCGAGCGTGGACTTGGCCAACGCCTTCCCTTCGTCCCAGGCCCTCACACCAGGTGTTGCTTCGGCATTAATACCGAAGAGATTACGCCCGGTCGGCAGTGTATTCGGATTACGCACAGCATCCCCTCCCGGCGACGGAGCTATAAATCCACCGTTCAACGCATTCAACAACGAACGCATTTCCCGTTCCGGAGACTCACGCAATTCCTGTACATACTGTTGTATATTTTCAGCTGTCCGCTCAATCTCCCCAACCGCCTGTGCAAATTCTTTTTCTTCCGCCGGAACTTCCGGCATCTCCGCTTTTTTCCCTTCCGCTTCCGCCTTTTTCCGGGCTTCAATCCTTTTTTTCACCCAATCCGGCATCTTACCGACTTTCGGAATTCCAGCCGGCATTTTCATTCCTCCCTCACTTTTTTTCACGCCTTCGGAAATATTATTACCTGCTTCCGAAGCCATCGCCATCATCTCACTCATCGACAATTGCCGCGGACTTACAGCCATTTCCGTCGCTTTCGCCCGCATCACATCTTCCATATTCACCCCCAACTCCCCGAGCGACAAATTGCTGCCAGTCCGTAGTGCCTTTCTCACCAACTGACGGGAATCTGACAAATAGTATCTGGATATAAACACATTATCATTATATTGTTCCGGTGTAATTTTCCCTTTCTGCCGGTCAAGCCGGGCCAGACTATAGGCCAGTGGCTCGGCACTCATGGCAACGACAGTCTCCTCCATTTCTTTCCCGGCATACACTTGCCCCATTGTATAAAGCTTGCCCGTCATCTTTTCATTGGCAATTTCTTCGGCAAAACTCTCTACCTGCCGAATCTCCTGCTCTGTACTCGGTATAGTAATCACACTATCCAGCTGCAAATCATGATGTAATCCCAATGCAACCACCTTCCGCTTAATCTGCAATGCCACCTCCTGTCGTTGTACTTCCGAAGTCCGGTCGTAACGAGCAATCAAGTCGAAAAGTTCTTCATACTGTCCGCGTGTACGGCTCTCCATAAACGGAGGTGTCAGATAAGACACCAGTGAAGCATACGTCCTTCGCCTGGCTACGATCCCTTCACCCACATTTGCAATGGTATAATAATAAAAATGCGGTAAAGTTCCTACCATCCGGTCTGACCAGTCCTCCCGCGACAGAGCGGCCTGCTTACCCGGCGTAAATTCCAGGCTACCATGCGTTCCGAAATGGATTAAGGCATCCGCTTTAAATCCGTTCTGAATCCAAAGGTAAGGAGCCATATAAGCATGAGGTGGTGCCACCTTTGCACCATGTACAATCTTAAACTCATCATCCCCGGATGCCGCAGGTGGTTGTGGCATTAAAACCACATTTCCAAAATGCAGACAAGCAAACGCCAAAGCCGGTTCACCATCTTGTTCCCCAACCATATAACTACCGGGAGCCTCTCCATAACGCTCCACCACCTCCGCATATTTTTCCGGAGTCAACACCTTTTGCACCCACGCTTCATAATCCGATTTTTTTATCCACTCAGGATGTCCCGTCGCCATAAACTCCGCAATCCGTCCCTTCGCATAACTACCGAAAACACGACCTTCCCGTTGGAGCATCGCCTCGAATTCCTTTTCCGTTTCCGGAATACCCTCTACTGTATAACCTTCCGCTTTCAACCGTTTCAGCAATTCATACAACGAAGGTGCCACTTCCAACCCTGCTGCTGTCAGAGCACTCTGTCCCGGTCCCTTCAGATAAACAACAGCAATACGTTTATCCCGGTTTGGCATCCGCTGTAATTTCACCTGCCGGCAAATTGCTTCTACCAAATCATCTACCCGGTCATCCACCGGCACAAACTGATAATATCCGTTTTCATCGGCATCCTGAACCGACAATACCTCCGGACGCCCTCCTCCGTCAATTTCCGGCAGCACGACACTAGCCGAAAGATAACTACCTGTCAACCCACGCGGATCAGCTTCCCACTCCTGCCGTTTTTGCAGCAAAGTCAATGGACAAAACAAAGGGATATTCCGCTCCTCAAGCCACTTCACTGCCCGATCGCCTCCCAAACGTCCCATCGGCAAATAAATCACGGCATCCGGTGATACTTCTTTCAACATTTCCAACCGTTTCCGCGCCGCATGAATCGGATAAACGTTCATTCCGGCACGCTCCAAACGGCGAATCAAGGTATCTACATTTGCCCGGTTACCGCTCAAAGGTGAAGTCATCCCGGAAACAAGAGCTACGGAAGGCGCTCCTTCCTTGTAAAAACCATGCTCGCGACAATAGCTCTTGTACCCGTTCAAGTCCGTGAAAAAATTTTCCTCACCCAAATGCCAGTAATAATCAGAAGGCAAATGCACCGGTCTGTCTACTGCCGGCGCAAACCACTTCCGCCGGTCCAATGCCGTCCGGCAGAAACCCAGTAAATTCTTATAATTCGTTTTATTTCCATTCCCGTAATAATCACCGATCAACTCCTGCTGTAAACTATCTACATGATGGTTTGCAATAACTCCCGATGGAAAAATCAGTGTATAAACCGCCGTTCCCTTAGCTCCCGCCGCCTCAATATCCGCCGCCTGATCACCATTCAGCCGCAACCCCGGTCCGAAAAACAAAGCTACATCATAGCGGCCTATTTTTGCGGCCTCCTCTACTGTCAGCACATCCACCCGTACCCACCGGCTTTCGTTCGCCAACGCAATACTCGATGCCTGATAAGCGGGGAAATTAACCAGAGCCACCCGTGTCGGCGAAACATAGCGGATATAAACCGCCCACAAACAACACAATACGACAACCCCGGCAACCACCCGCCGCACCGTTCTACGATGCTTATATATCCCTGACTTTAAACTCATAACACACTACATTTATAAATTAAGAGTATCCCCGATAAATCATCTCTACCGGGGACTAATCATACTACTATCTAATAACCACTTTAACGTGCAGGATAAACAAATTCAAAAATAATCTGACTACTTCCGTAAGAACGCATAATCAGTTTTGCTTTCGTTGTTCCGTCGGCACACAGGATACCGAATACATTGTTATTGTACTCATATCCCCCTCCCATACCTGCTACATAAAACCACGTTCCTTCCACCTCATGGCATACAAAAGCCGGATTGATGGCTGTTTCTATCTCTTTCTGCGAAGACATCGGACTATTCTGTATGGTAGCTGTTTTATCCTTCTCATACCCGCTGGTCGGCAGATTGGGCACATCGTCGAACTCCGTCTTATTCATGTCCAAGGCTCCGCCATTACCTTTGCAACCTTCCCCGCTGTTCGTCCGGATATAATTCCGGTCAAAAGCGATATCCCACTCCAAACTTTCAGCAGCTTCCTCGTCTGTCATATCAACAAGCTCTCCCTTAGCAAAAGAATAATAATGCCACCGGTGGCCGCCCATATAATTGCTTACCACCGTATCTTTCGTCACGCCTGCCGGAGCGGGCTCTTCCGGTTGTTCCGGCTCTTTCGGCTGTTCGATATCGGCATCCTGCTCTCCGTCATAAATATAACGGAAAGTTATATGTCCGCTGTTTCCCATTTGATCTTTGTAGGTATCGAAAATCACCTTAGCACAATTTTGTCCGTCTGCCGACCGGAAAATGAAAACATGATGGTTATAATACCAGACGCCTTCCATATATTTATACCATGCCCAACTATTAGATCCCTCACACTCTATCTCCGGATTATAAGAATCCTTACCATTCTTTCCCATCGTAGTCATAATACTCAAAGAATCGTCTACTGTAAAAGCTGCATTTTTGTCAACAGTAACAGCATCAAAACCGGTTTCTTCGGAATCGATACATCCTCCTTTACCTTTACCTGAAGTCCCGCTGTTCGTTTTCACATAATAACGGTTGAAAGCGACATCCCAATCCAAACTTTCATTAGGTTTTGCCGGAGTTTCTATAAAATTTCCTTTCTTAAAAGAGAAATATTTCCATCCACTTGCATAATCATTGGAAAAAAAAGTACGGGTTCTTTCCCCCTCAGTCGTTTCGCCGCCCGGTAATGTTTTTTTCTTATCATCATCGCAAGCGACAGCAGCCAACGCCAATACAACGCAGGCCCACTTCATCAAATTCAGTCTTAAATTCATGCTCTTCATTTTATTGATTAATTAGAAAACTATTTATCAAAAACGTAATATCAACGAACCGAAAAACCGCCGTCCCGGGTCGTAAATAATACTCGTATCGACGAAATCGAACAGATTATCGACACCACCGGTCACCGACAGACGCATATATTTCCATGTCCAGGGTGTATATTGCGCCGTCAGTTTCCACATCGTATAACCCGGTTTGGTCCGGGTGGTAATCACCTCCACTTCCTGCCCGGAATCATCTGTTTCTGTCCGTCTGCTCTTGGAGATTCGCTTCGAATCCCAGCGTCCGGACAAGGTTACAGCCCCTTCGTGTTTTAACAATTTACCATGCAGCGAAGCACTCCAATTCATCGCATGTTTCGAGTTACCGGACAATTGCAATCCAGTCTCCTTATTCAAAGCATCACAGAAAGCATAGGATGTCCGTAAAAGCAATGCCGATACCGGATAATACGTTGCTGTAGCCTCCGCCCCCCGGATACGTACCCCCTTGACATTTTCATAACGAAGCTCTGTCCCCAATTCTCCCGGCTTCGGATCCTCTATATCCACATTATAACTATTGATCTTATTGTCCACCGTATTTTGATACAACTCAGCCGTCAACATCAACCGTCCCTGCCAGGTATATTCACCGGAAACCGAAAAATAATCGGAATGTTCCGCTTTCAGATCGGGATTCCCGATATTATGCGACACGCTTCCCATATTAAAATCCGAATACAACTCTGTCAGGCCCGGAGTCTTGAATCCCCGGCTGTATCCTGCCCGGATCTTGAAATTACCCGGAGAATACATCAGATTTATTTTCGGTGTAAAGGCACTCCCGAATTCGGAATTGTGTGTATAACGGAATCCGCCAATCACCTCCAGCCGATCGGTAATCATCCAGTCGGCTTGCGCAAACAGATTGGCATCGTCCATATCCCGGATCGTTTTTTCTTTACCATACTGCATTTTATTATAGTTTTTCGTCCCGTTCCATTCGAACCCCTTAACGATCACCAAATTGTCCCAGGGCTTAAATTCATCCACCAAACGGACGGTCTGCTCGTGTGACCAGGCGTTCGTGCTATCCGGAAGGTAGAGAAAATCATATACTGTCTTACGTGTATAAAAATCTCCTGCATAAGTACCGTACAATTTATAGCGGTCATTAAAAGCATGTTCGGCGTTCACCTGTAGTGTTTTGGTCAGACTACGGTAATGTGTCGGCGCAGTACTTTCCCAGGGATTTTCCACTTCACCCCAATACAACGAACCTTTCACCGTGATGCGGGAATACTGGTTATTCCAACCCAATTTCTCTTCGATGGTCATATGGTGAGAAGGATTTTCTGTAAAAGATTCCGGAGTTTCCGGTGTCAGGTCATATCCATCCGAAGAAGTACGATTGAAAAGTGTCTGAGCGTAAAATCCTTTGTATTTCATCCCCACTCCGGCATCTAATTGCAAATCGTTGTACTTTCCATAACGCACCTTCGCCCAGCCTTCCAGCGGACGTTTCGGTATATCCGTGATGATATTGATAACCATCCCCATCGCGCTCGATCCATACAAGGCCGAAGCAGCTCCCTTCAATACCTCGATTTTTTTGATATTGGCAGTCGTCAACCGGTCGAAATCGATCGGTCCGCCCGGTGTCGTCGACAAACGTTCTCCGTCTACCAGGATCAAAATATAACTGTTTTCCAACCCCTGTACCTGAATATTATTTCCACGAGGATCGGTATTAAAACGCAAACCGGGAATATTATACTCCAACACATCGATCATACTCTCGAAATCGTTCCGTTGCAATACTTCCGATGGCACAATCCGTGTCATTACCGGCGTTTCAGCCACCGTTTTTTCCGTTCGCGTACCCGTTACCGTCACCTCATCCAGGTTCAGCAGGCTTTTCTTCAGCCGAACGACCAGATTCCCGGTGACATCCGATTCCAATACCAGTGTCTTCGTCTCGTATCCCACAGAACGCACTGTTAATTCAGCAGGCTGATTCACAGGCACTTCTACCTTGAAATAACCCTTCATGTCACACACCGTTCCCCAGCCCAAACCAGTTACACTAATCGTCGCCAGCGGAATCCCATCACCGGTATTTTCATCAACCACCTGTCCGGACACCTTTGTCATCCGAACCGCACTCTCCGGGATCTCCGGTGCTACGGACTGCTGTCCGGATAGCGGAATCCCCCACAGCATAAGCACACCGCCTATGACCCACAAAAACTTTTTCATGTCTATATTTTGTTGAATAAACACGACACCCATCAAGCAACGGGCATTTACTCTACCTCTTGATTTGTATCCGTCATTGTTAATAAAAACAATAGCTGTTTATGTTCTTCATTCATTGTTCTTGATCCACGAAAACAATAAAGATTGTCCGATTCCGGCAGGTTTTCTGACTTTCTCCGTCTACCTCGCCTTCCCGGACAATCTCCAGTGGCATAAGGTGAGTAGATATTTCCAACAATATGGAAAGAGATTACAGCAACGGGCATTGTTCCGGATTTTCACCGGATTCCCTCACATTTCATACAGAAAATATGAAATTCACCAAAATCGATGTGAAGATATAATATTTGGTAACTATATACATCCTTACAGTAAATTATAATAATTAATTATTTGATTCATACAAAATTAAAATAGAATATATAATTTTAGAAAGAAAGAATTTTAAATTAAAATTATATCAATTCAATAATATCTGATTATGGAAACACTAAAAGATAAAGCTAAAATTAAACTTATTGATAAAATTTGGACAAATTCATATACTAATAATAAACATGGAGCTAGAATTTTTTCTTTTTCTTATTTTAGAGATAAAATGGAAGAGAATAATATTACTGAAAATGAATTAAACATATTGTTATTAGATGTGAAGCCTAAGCTTGAAGAAACAAATTTGCCTATTAAAGAATTTACTCAATGGATATTTAATCCAACAGAAGAACAACTTAATGCTGAAAGTTATTTTGACAATGTAACTCCATCAGAACTTTCTTCAAAATTGTCTTCTTTAAATTCATTTTCATCATTATCTTCATCTTCAGAGTAGATACCACTATTATCAATCTGAGGATTTAAAAGACTTAAAGCCTTAATTATAGACACTTTTTTGTTTAATTCAATCTCCATGTTATTTAATTTTAATACTTATTGCTAAGATATAATAAATAGAGGAGAAAACCAAATTGTTCAAGTAGAGCATTGAAATTATCTTTTAAGATTAATGTTACTAAGATAAGAAAACAAATTAAAAATGGTAAATTTTATCACGTATAATTAAGGCGATTATATATTACAAGTAAATTTTTATAATTAAATATTTGATTTGTATATAATTATATTAGAATATATATAGTTTTGGAAGAAGCGAATTTTAGGGTAAAATTGAACATTATCCATTAATCATATATTGATATGGTTAGAAATAAACAAAAAACTTTAATCAAAAAGGCTTTTATTGCAGCTCGAAAGATCGAGAATGGAGAGATTAATTTTAAATTGGATTTATTAAGCAAAAGCCTAAAACAAAGTAAAATATCTATTTATGTCTTGAAAGAATGGTTTTATAAAAGAAATAGATATTATGCTAATTATCAATGCCCTAAAGAATGGCTTGATTATATAATTGATACTATTTATTCAAAATATTGAAAAATAGATTCTTCTTCATTGTTGTCATTTTCTTTTTCTATTTTTTTATTTTTGACCGATTGTTGTTTAAGAGTTAATTTATTAACTCTTTTCTTTTCCATCTGCAACAATGGCAATGGTAATAATCCACGAACTTTTTTTATTACTTTAGGGAAATTAAAATTATCGACATCATCTTGTATATCTTTTTTAAACTCCATATTTTATATAGTATTTATTGTTACCATGCTAAGATAGGAGAAATATAGGAGAAAACCAAAACACTATAAGATACATTTTAACCCCTCTTTACAAAACTTTCATCCCCTTAACTCTTCTCTAAAGATTCCTTGCTTACTTTTGCAAAATACAAAGTAAACATAATAAATATATTATCAATTATTTAATCCAAAAATAATTGATTTTATTATTTGTTTTATTAGTAAAAGTAAGTCTTTATGAAGTTGAATTTTAAAAGATTTAGGTCTTTAATTGATTTAGTCGAAGCCTTTCCAACTGAGGAATCTTGTATTATTTATCTTGAAAATATTCTTTGGCACAATAAGGTTATTTCTCCTTTTGATAAAAAATCACAAGTTTATCATTTAGGAAATCATAGGTATATGTGCAAAAACACTCAAAAGATATTCCATGTCAAAATAGGAACAATCTTTCAAGGAACAAAAGTACCTATGAGAAAATGGTTTATTGCTATATGGTTAATTATTTCTCACAAAAAGGGTATTTCATCTTTACAGCTATCAAGAGATATACAAGTCACTCAAAAGACAGCTTGGTATATGCTGCAGAAAATCAGAACCTGTTTTATATGTAGAAATAAGGGAAAGCTAAAAGGAAAAGTAGAATGTGATGAAACTTTTGTAGGTGGCAAAAACAAAAATCGTCATTGGGATAAGAAAGTAAAGAACTCTCAAGGAAGGTGCTTTATTGATAAAACTCCTGTTTTAGGTATGCTTCAAAGAAAAGGAAAGGTTATTTGCAGAGTAATCAAAAACACTTCTAAATATGAACTTACTCCCAAAATATTAGAATATATTGATTCTGCTGCTATACTTTATACTGATGAATGGCAAGGATATAATGAAGTAGCAGAAATGTATGAACATTATTCAGTAGATCATAGCAGAGGACAATATGCCGATGGTGATATTTGTACTAATACAATAGAGGGATTTTGGTCTTTATTAAAGAGAGGTATTATAGGAATATATCACCATTTAAGTAGAGAACATTTACAATTCTATGTAAATGAGTTTTGTTTCAGATATAATACAAGAAAAATTAGTGATTTTAGCAGATTCAATCTATTACTTAGGAATATAAAATTCCAATTAACTTATCAGCAGATAATTGCCGCATAAGATTAGTTTTAGAATTTTTTTGTCTTGATATATGAAAACGATTATATTTGCATTAGCTCTTAGAGCTAACATATTTTAGAAAAATAAGAGTGCCTACTCAATTAAAATCGCCAATTTTAAAGTACACAGGCACAGGTCAATCCATTTATACAGTGGGTTGTCTGTCTACGTGTACACAGGTGTTTGGCGATACCTAATTGAGTGTGGACAGCAACCCACTCTTTTTGTGTTTAATATCTTCTAATTGGTTGCAGGGGAAAAATAATTTGATGTTATATCATTTATGAATGAATTAATGAATTTGTTAGGGGGTGTTATATTACTATGATTCAGAAATAATCGTTTTTTTTTTTTTTTTGCGGCCATAGAATTAAAAAATAAAATTATGGCAACAAAAGACTTTATTACTTACTCTCCTAATACAGGAAATAAGAATCAAACAATTTCAGTTACAGCTTCTAAAAATATTTCTTCTGAAAGAAATACAGTTTTAAGTATCTCTGCTAAGGGGATAACAAAAACTATTAATATTAATCAAAAGAAAGGAATTTCTGTTGCAGTTATAGTAGGACAAAATGGTAATATTTTTAAAATACAACTAGAATGAAAATAGAACTTATAAAAATCAAATTATTTAGTGCGTTAATATGCATCTTTATGTTTTATTCGTGTGATCCGGAACATAGAGAAACAATAGAACCAGAAAAACCATCAATTGAGAATCCGGAAGAACCTGAGGGACCAGAGTCTCCTGATGAGCCGGAAATACCATCAACGAATACAATAATCAATTTAAATAATGAATTTATGATAGTAGGAAGTAATAGTTGGAATTCAGTTGCCTATGGCAATGGAATATTTGTAGTTGGAGGAGAGAAAGGTTATGTAACTACTTCTACTGATGAAGGAAAAACATGGTCAACTCCAAAACAATTAGTTACAACAGGATCTTGGAGCAATGTTATTTATGCCAATGGAAGTTTTATGATGTTAAATTTTCATAATGGGAAACTTGCAACTTCAAAAGATGGAACAATATGGACAATAGGAGATACATACTCACTAAACTATTGGAGAAGTTTAGCCTATGGTAATGGGATATATGTAGCTGTGGGGCCAAGTAATGGTATAATGATGACATCTTCTGATGGCAAAACATGGACTAAAAAGACTGTTGGTTCAATAACATGGAAAGATGTTGCTTATGGCAATGGTATATTTATTGCAATTGCTGATGGTTATTATTTCACAACATCAACTGATGGAATAACATGGACAAATCCAAAAAGAATATCTAATGCAGAACGAGGATATGATATTATTACTTTTGGTAATGGTAAATTTGTAGTAGCAGAGGGGTATAGAGGTAATACACAAACTACAACTGATGGAGTAACATGGACAACTCCTAATACAAGTTCTGGAAATCATAGTTGGCAAGATATAGCTGCTGGTAATGGAAAATTTATATTAGTAGGAAATAGTGGTTATATTGCAACTTCTACTGATGGAATTACCTGGGCTCCTACTCAAATTAAGGATGAAGCAGGAAGCCCTGTTACACTTGTATTATATGGTGTTGGTGCAACGCAATAGAGATTACTTCTTTTTAGTTTTTAATAAAAACTCATCCAATTTTTGAAGTTCAGCCGGGCATCTGTCCGGCTCTTTTTATGCTGCTT
>ENA-OUOY01001682-OUOY01001682.1-human-gut-metagenome-genome-assembly--contig:-NODE-1682-length-12436-cov-5.833212_pt1 | contig 12436 bp, 16 predicted proteins | sample MGYA00237937_ERZ548767 | MGnify/ENA primary metagenome ERZ548767 (study PRJEB26490, sample SAMN05356887) | human gut metagenome | biome: terrestrial biome; feature: human-associated habitat; material... | reverse complement strand
GAATATGGATTTGACTCATAATATTATTGAATACGTAAACTGCTGCGTTGGCGCTTTTGCGAATCGTTTTAAGCTTTCTTCGGCAGATTCGTACGCCTATTTGCGCAGATTTAAAGGAATAGACTTCCTTGTTGATTGCTATGCGGCTGAGCATACTCTTTCTATAGAGGATGCTGTGGAGGATATTGCCATATTGTGCCAAAAGAATGGAGGACGAATAGGATGTTAAAATTATATCATGGTAGCAATGTCGTGATAGAAAAAATAGATTTATGAATAAAGATATTTTGGCAATCAAGGAAAAGAATGGAAATACGTTCACTCATGAACTATTCAAGGTTGGTGATTTGGTCACATTCCAGTGTGGTGATACATTGAAGGAAGGTGTTGTCTTAATTGTAGATGCTCATGGCACATTCGAATCTCCCAATATTCCTTCTTATGATATTATGGTAGAGAATGAGAATATGTTGTATAAGCATGTAAAATGCGATTTGGTAAAATCGAAAATCTAAAGATAATGTGTCGATAAGTCGTGGAAATCTATCGTTTTTCAATAGATTTCCACGACTTATCGGTATGTATTGCAGGAGTTGGTTATTAGTATGCATTATTTCTAAAGGCAAAAATAACCAATAAAAGATAAGTGGAAGATTAAGGTTCTAGCACCCATCTTGATTCTTTTCCAGTTGGACCTATTGCCGATTCGTTAGTTATATAGGTCAGACCAAACTTAGTTTTAGTTTTCATTGCCTTGCGAATAGAGTACATTATTTGTTCTATCGTAAAACCGCATTTAGGATAATCTTGAAGAGCTAATTCAACCGCACAGTTTTGAGCTATACCTGCATTGCCATTGGTATAGTAGCTTACTACTTGTTCGTCTGTAAGTTCGCCCACAGTCTTGACAGAACATTGTTTAAGATATTCTTGTATATTCATATTGATAAATTCTTTTTTTCAATTACACATTCCTCTGGCACATAAAGCTTCCATCGACATAAATAGGTGTCAGAATCGCCTGTTGAGGTTAGACGTTTGGTGTGCAAGGCACCTTTTGAGCGGCACATTTCTATGAATTGGTCGCTTATGTGATGATGCTCTTTGCTATGCTCCAGGATGAATCCTACCTTTTGATAGAGGAATGCTTTATTATACAATGCCAGATATTTTTCGAGTTTTGGCTCATCAAGCAGTGATATTCCTTCCAAGCAATGAAGCAATTCCTCAATGCCTCCAGCACGTTCTATACGGTCGCAGCAGTCTATGACTGTTCGTTCCAAATCAGTTACACGTACATAAGGATTTCCCTTGGGAGTTATAACGCCATTTTCCGCAGTTGGTTCAAAAGGGGCTGCACAGTACACAAAGTCTATTCCTTCAAAAGCAAAATCTTTGAAACGGCTTTTGCTGCCAACATAGGCATTGTAGAAAGGTTGGTGAGCAACTCCATGTAATTCAAGGGCTGTGTGCCAACCAACATATGAAGATTCAGAAATCTTGGAACTCAACTCGAACTTGTCACACATGGGAGCATCTGTCGATGGATCAATGGTGACGTACATGTTTCGCCTAATCGGTTTCAGAACCTTCTGAGATTGCCATCGGGATATGGCCGTAGATGTTCCTGCATGAGACAATTTCATCTCACGCATCACATCTTCAAAGTTGAAGATCCTAATCTTGTATAAAGGCGTAAAAGTTGCCATTTTTGCATCGAAGTATTTACATATGAATAACTTTGTGCAAAAATAGCAACTTTTCTTCAAATATCCTAATATTTAAGCAAGAAAAACGAATTATTATACTATTTTCAGAATAGGTCAACGAATGGTGTCAACCTTGCTCCATTTCGTATAACTATTCTTGCATTTCAGCAAGGAAAAATAGATTTTCCCAAATTCCTTGATTATATGTCAATAAACAAGTTTATTTCGGCATATATACATATATGGTTTTCTTAAACTTGTAAACTTCCTGGTTTGAGTGGTTAAAAATCGGTAGAGGTTTACTATTTGAGTTTGAAAGTACATGTATATATACATGGGTAAACTTAAACCTTAAACTTGTATGCTGTATGCCCCGTAAGCTTTGCCTTGGCAGCCGCTCTTTAGATGGTTCAGGGCTTTGCCTTCTTCTCCTTGCTGAAATTTCGACGTTCTTCTCTTCAACTTCGCTTGTTGCCAGGAGATTTGGTTGAACTTGCTTCTTGTCTCAGGCATCATGCTTCTCTGCTCAGCTTTCTTCTACATGCCGATGCTTACCCTTGGCAGTCATAGGCTTGATTGTTCTGTCCTTGGCTTAACCTTATTCATGTTCATGATGAAGTGTGAGTTTTCCTGCCAGTCTCTTGAACTTATAAGCCATCTTGCGCAACCAGTTTGCTTGAACAAACATCGAGGAGGATGCAGCTTTCCTTTACCCAACCAACTGCAGATATTTTCTACTCATCCTTTTCATTCATATTTTTGGACGAAGCATCCACACTTACTTTTTCCGCTGCAAAGTTAGTGCAAGCCACATTTCTGCAAGTACCAGGTGCCTTATTCTCTGAATTTTTTCAAAAACTTTTCCGTCTGCTGCTCATCCAAAAAACTTTTCCTGCCCAAGGGTGAAATAATTCGATAATTCCTTGCTTCCTATGTTTCCCTTGCCAACTCTGATAGCACCGTAAAAAATAAATGTTTCACTTCTAAAAATATTGAATTATGAAAAAGATGGAAAATTCTTTCGCAGTAACTGGTTTCGTAGGTAAGGATGCAAGCATCCATCAGTTTACAACCGCAAGCGTAGCTCGCTTCTCACTGGCCATCAGCCGCAATGAGAAGAATGGCGATGAAAACTCTCGCACTTCTGCCTTCATGAATGTAGAGGCTTGGCGCAAGAACGAGAACACCTCTTCATTCGACCGCCTGGTCAAGGGAGCACTCCTCACAGTAGAGGGCTACTTCAAGCCAGAGGAATGGCAGGATGCCGAGGGAGTCAAGCACAACCGAGTGATTCTCGTTGCCACCAAGTTCTACGCAGCTGTTGAGAAGGAGAACACTCCTGATTCTCAGCAGGGCAAGACCCAGAAGGATAAGTAAATCCTTCACTTCCTCTGATAAAGAGCGGCCTTTGGGTCGCTTTTTTGTGCTTATACTTTTCCTTGCTGAAAGGGAAGACATATTATAAGAAGATTCTTGCAGAATTGATAATCCCTTAGCATCTTGTCATTCACTCTTTTATTTTGTTATTTGATCCATATACCAAACCTTATCTCCCCATCCTTCGGCAAAGAGAGCAGGAGAGAGGGATGCTATAAAATACTGAGCCTTGTTGTTGAGATGAGTGAGCATAGTGACCAGTTTGAATTGCCATTCAATATCAAGTGAGTATGTAGGCTCATCTATCATTACGATGGCTTCGTTTCCATTTAGCAGAAACACTCTCAGCATAATCAATAGAATTTGCTTTTCGCCAGAAGACAGTGCTTCTACAGGTAATACTCCATTGTCTGTAAGGACAGTGAACTTGCAGCCTTCTATTTCGATGCGTTTGCCAGTCATGGCAAAGAAATCGTTTATGACCTTCTGAAAATCAGCTATCTTGGCTTTCATTTCAATTCTTTTCTCCTCTGAACTATCTAGTATAGACATGCGGAGGCTCATGAGTGAAGGTCCGGTCTTCATGTCATATATATAGTAATCCAATTCCTGCGATAGAGCGGTGGCTGTCTTGCGTTTGTCTCTCATTGCAATGTTGTCAATGGAGGGAAGATAAATGATATAATCTTTGCTTTCTTTGTCTTCTGCTAAAGATTGATATAGATTTCTCAGGAATGTGGTCTTGCCACTTCCAGTGCTGCCCATAATGATATTAACATCAGAATGTGGCTGAAACTGAACGTGTAGATTATTCCAGATTTCAACATCTATATGATTCAATATTATCTGTTTCATACTTCAATATATTTTCCAGGATTGAATGATTCATGTTCCCCATGAAATACATATCCCAGTTGATTTGACACACAGTTGGTATTGCCGATCTTCACATCCACGTTGTAGTGAGAGTGACCGAATATCCAGTATTCTATGCCGCTATTCTTGATGTACTCTTCCAATTCCACCGTGAAGGCACCGTTGGCTTGACTGTCTGCGAACTTGGGACATTGCATCTGGAAAGACGGAACATGATGTGTGACAACTATCTTTCTTCTGGCCCTGCTGCATGAAACAGCATCTTTCAAGAAAGACAGGCATCTTTCATGTTCACGGTTGAAGTCTGCAAACGTTAGAAGATCTCCATTGAAGATGATGCGTCGGAAGTCGCTTATGACTTGTTCTGTATAGTATGCCTCCTTCAGTGGAATTTTAGACCACAATGTTGTTATGAAGAGGTCGATGTCTCCTATGTGTACAACAGCATTGTAATAGCTGTGAACATTGGGACGTATTTCAAGACAAAAGCCATCGTTAAGCTTGGCAATGTCATAGTATTTGTAGAACTCATGGTTGCCCATGCAGGCTATGACTTGCTGATAGTTCTCAGAAGCCCAGTCCCAGAAGGGATGCTTGGAATAGTTCTCGTCTCCCAGGTAGCCAATGTCTCCAGCCAGAACGAGAATATCTCCTGTTACTTGCAGGGGATTCTCCTTCAGGAATCTCCAGTTGTCGGCAAACTCCAGGTGGAGGTCTGATGCATATTGTATTTTCATAATTCTTCTGTTGTAAATAATTCGTCTAATTGCTCCAATAAAGCCTCGATGAATGGTGAATTCTGATCAAGAGAAGTTGGCTTCAAAAGCCTCACGAAATTTCTCTAATCCTTCCATTGTCTTTCAGACGAAGGAACTATCGCTCGGCAGAATTGATGTAAACATCATTCTGCTCTCGCTTAACCGTTCCATTCTATTTCATTAATTAAACGTTCAACTTCGCCTTCCACTCGTGGGTCTTCATCCTCACTCAGTGAAATGGCCAATGATAATCTGTCCACCCATTCGGCTTTGGTACCAATGGCTGTGACAGGTGGGTATTTCCATGCCTCAATGATGATGTTGCCATCAAATTCGTTAGGACGCACCAAAGCTCCTGATGATTTGAATTCCCGGAGTTGTTTGACTGGCATCATAATCATCCTTTCAGAATCAGGATTCAGCCATGTATAATGTGCAAGTGCATTGATTCCGCATCCAGGGAAATGATCATTAGAAAGCAGATCGTCACAGAAGATGCGTTCTTCTACAGGATTGAGAAGGTAAGGCTGGGCTTGTTTCCACAGCTCCTTTCCCTTCTTGTCGAAGTGAACGACCTTTCGCTTAGATCCATCAGATACTTTCTGGCAAAGTCCCAAGTCTTCAAGGCAGGTTATTCCAAGCGTGATGCTTGCATAGGAATATGGAATCTTATCCTCCATGTCACGTGCAGCCAATCCTTCTATACTCTCTATCTGCAGATGATAGAGAAGCAGGTATTGGGCTACTGGTGACAGAGCCTTAGCCTGTTTGGTCTTGCGGATGCGCTCATTAGCCAGAAGCATAGGCAAATGAACGTATTTATCCGAGACAATGAAATAAACATCTTTGTCTATGAGTCTCTGTCTTTCATAAGCTGGACAGTTTGGCAGAAGGAATACGACAGGAAGCTGGAACAGTGAAGCGAGATTGCTTGCTGTAATGGCCAAACTTCGTGGTGGAGCTACCTTTCCTTTAGGTTCGGCGAAAAGCAAGGACATACCGTGGTATTCGCCATCGAAGAACTTGTATGCAAGTGAATCTCCAATGGTGACACCTTTCATCTGCGCCTTCTTCCGTTCTTGCAGCTGTATAGGTCTTCCTAATATGATGACATCATTTCTCATTTTAATCATTCTGCTTCATTTTAACACCCTAGTAAAACGATGCAAATATATTAAAATAAACTGGTAATACCAAAGTTTTTTGCATTTTTTATGCAGAAAGGTTAAAATGTATGCAAAAACCAGATTTTCTTTGAGATAAACATGGTTATTTCCAAATAAAAGAGTATTTTTGCACTTTACATAAATATACGTAAAATATAAGGATAGAGCCGTGATACGGTCTTAGCAATATAGTAATAATGAAATATATTTGGTTGATTATCTTTCTGATATTGCCGATAGCCGGTGTTCTTTATACCGTTTGGCGAATGTGGCATTTACTGCCTTTTTCCATTGCCATGAAATGGGTGGCAGTGGGAGTTTTAGTTGTATGGTTCAGTACCATATTCATCGCCTTTTCGGGAGCGTTAGAGAAAATGCCACTTTTTGCGGCAACTGCAGTTTATGAAGTGGGCTTTTCCTTTATCTTCATCCTGTTGTATCTGGTGATGCTGTTCCTCGTGCTCGATATTGGCCGCCTTGTTCATATTGTGCCAAAAGCATGGCTTTTCGACAATGGTTATACTTCCATAGGTATTTTTGCTGTTATGCTGTTGCTTTTTAGCTATGGCAACATACACTATAATAATAAGGTGAGAGAACAGATTGATATCAAGACTAATAAGGCTATCTGCTTAGATAAGAAGAGTACTAAGATTGTACTCCTTAGCGATCTTCATCTCGGTTATCACAACCGCCGTTCTGACTTCAGGAAATGGGTGGACATGATCAATGCTGAGCAGCCCGACCTCATATTGATAGCAGGAGACATCATAGACAACAGCGTCCGTCCTTTGATGGAAGAGAACGTAGCTGAAGAGTTTCATCGACTGAAAGCCCCTGTCTATGCTTGTCTTGGCAACCATGAGTATTACAGCAACCAACCAAAGGCAAGGCGATTTTATCGTGAAGCAGGCATTACGTTGCTGCAGGATAGCGTGGCAAAGATAGGCAATCTGTGCATCATCGGCAGGGATGACCGCACGAATATGCAGCGTAAATCCCTGGCTATGATTATGGAAGAGGCAAGAAAGAAGGACTTCATTTCTGACTTGCATCTTGGAAAACATTCGAATGAGTTTCTCATTCTTCTCGACCACCAGCCTTATCATTTGGAAGAGGCAGAACAAAACGGCATTGACTTCCAGTTTAGTGGTCACACCCATCACGGACAGGTTTGGCCTGTCTCCTGGGTTACCGATGTTTTATACGAGAAAGCCTATGGCTCACTTCAAAATGGCAATACCCGATACTACATCAGTTCGGGCATGGGAATCTGGGGTGGAAAATTCCGCATAGGCACTCAGTCGGAGTATGTAGTGCTGACGATTGAACATAAGTAAAAATGAGATTAATGGATTTATTAAGAGCGGCCTTCGGGTCGCTTTTTTGTGCTTTATACTTTTCCTTGCTGAAAGAATTGACCAGTTATAGGAGGATTTCATTCATCGACTTCTGGGAATCGGTAATAATTCTGTTGCGAAGGTAACGGTTCTGTCTTATCTTTACAAGGTCAGGGCGCTGCTTTGCTGAAAAATCTCCACACCATTCGGGTAGTATTTTGCAGACAAAACCTTGTATGGATAGCCATAACACCTTCTGAATGCAACATAATTTTTAACCATCCCCGAAGTAGTTGATCTACGAAAGGGAGATAAAATCAGATGGCATTATGACAACAATGAAATCAATTCTCAGCCGACTTACCCAGGCGGTGAACGGCACAGACAAGGAACTCTTCAGTGAGCAGGAGTTGAACCAGTTTGCTTCATTCTATCTTGACAAGTGGGATGAAAACACAAGCGAGGACGTGGTGGCAGAGTCTTTCGTGGACTATTGGTGGAACACCGACAGGGCTTGCAGACGATGCTCGGAATGTGGCAAGCTGATGCGTGAGGGTTATTGCGCAGACATGGGAGTAGCCTACTATTGCAGCAAGGACTGTCTGCATAGCGACTTCACAGATGAGGAATGGGCAGAGGAATGTGAATCCAACGACCAGAGTTATTATACAGAATGGTAATCAAATAAATATACAAGACAATGGCTAATCAGGCAACAACAACCTACAAGGTCACAGGAACCCAAAAGGCAGTAAGCAACCTTTGGAACACCCTTCAGCGCATGGAGGTGAACAGCAGGAACATCTGGCTGGATGACCTTGCCAAGCACTATGGAATCGACTATCAGAAGAAGCACATCAGCGTGCGTGGTCACATCTACTGGGCAGAGTATGAGGAGGATGAAGACACCAGTCTGCTTTCCTTCGAGACCGAAACTGCCTGGGATGCTTGCAATGACCTCTTCTTTGAGATAAACCGACTCCTGGATGATGAACTGAGCATTTCCTACAGATGCTGCGAGTGTGGATGTGAGGTCTATTACACCCACGATGAAGGCGATTGCTTTCCCGAAGAATGCTGCGTCAGCGCATCCGGCGAACCATTTGAGGATTGTTGTGATGATGTTTACGGCACTATCGGAGAAGCCATCAGGGAATGGACATCCAAGACCGGCATTGAACAGGGAGAGCGAACCGATGAGCAGATGATGGACTTCATCAATGAATATGAGTATGAGGACGATGACACCTATTTCTACATCCGCACCTTCACTTTTGAATAAATGACTCCTCAAATCCTGACGTTTCCCCTGACACTTTGGGTTGTTAGGGGAAGCGTGAAGGAACTTTCGCCAGATACCCGTACCTTTGTACACGTTAATACATGTAGCCACGTACACGTGGAGCCATGTACACATGAATACGTTAATACATATATACAAAAGATTTTATATTATGTCATTGAAAATCATTACATTCGCCAATCATAAAGGTGGCGTTTCGAAGACCACCTCTACAGCCTCCATCGGGGCTTGTATGGCACGTATGGGCAAGAAAGTCCTGCTCATAGACCTTGACGGTCAGGCAAATCTTACCCTGTATTTCATCCCGAATGAAGATGAGGTGCAGGCAAGTATCTTTGACTCTCTGGTTGATGGCGCACCCCTGCCAGTGAAGCACGTCAGGGAGAACCTCGACCTCGTTCCTTCCTCCCTCGAAATGGCAAGCGCAGAGATTGCCCTCACCAATCTCCTGGCAAGAGAACAGCTGCTGAGCCGACTGCTTGAACCCGTGAAGCAAAACTATGACTACATTCTCATAGACTGTCCTCCGTCTTTGGGAATCGTCACCACAAACGCTTTCCTTGCTGCAGATGAAATCATCGTTCCGATGACTCCAGAGCTTCTTCCTCTGAAAGGAATGAGAATGCTCGATTCCTTTGTCTCGACCTTGCAGCGAGTGAAGCCGAACCTCAGACTAGGAGGAGTCTTTATCGCCAGATTCAACCATCGCAAATTGAACAAGGTGGTTGAGCAAGCCGTGAAGTCCCGTTATGAGACTATCACCATGCAGACTCGCATCCGTGAAAACATCGCCCTGGCAGAATCGGCAGGCAGCGGTCAGAGTATCTTCGAGTACGACCCTCAGTCGAACGGAGCGAAGGACTATCAGGCATTGACAGAAGAAATTATTTCACGTAATCAGTAAAGACTATGGCAAAGAAGAATATGGACATCCTGCTTGGCAACATTCTCGGAAAGGCTGCCATTCATCCGCAGGACAGATTTGACAAGTCTCCTGGGAATCCTCAGGAGCAACAGATTTCTGCTCCCAACCCTCAGACAGAGAGCGATTCGCCTAATGAAGACCCCTGGAGACATTTCTCCTTTATCTGCTCAAAGGAACTCGTTGACAAGGTTCAGAGCATCGCCCGAAAGGAAGGCTTCACCATCCGCTCCTTCATGGAATACGTCATGAAACAAGGCGTTGAAGCTTATGAGTCGAAATATGGTAAGGTCAAGAAAATCAGGACTAAAACCATCCGGGAAGTCATGTAGAAAATGTGGATGTGTAGCCATGTACACATGAATACATTGATACACGTGTACGTTGATACATATATACATATAGACGTTGATACATGTCCACATGTAGATATGAATACAATGAAATTAAATAACATCAAAAACGAAAAGTCATGAAAATGAAAAAGTATCTTTCAATCGCCATCCTTCTGATGATGATGGCTTCACCAGTAGTATTCACCTCTTGCGGCAATGATGACCCGATGGGGGAGGTCGAGAGTCCGGAAACAAAACTGGACGTTTGGACAGAGCCATTCCACATCATGGGTGCGAATGTGGATGAGGTCAAGAGCTATATGGCTCAATCCATGAAGCGTTACCGCCAGGTAGCTGAGACTTCCGGTGACAACATACAGTTGACCTATATGACTGGGCAGGGTAGTGAAGGCGTTCTTTACAGCTTCTCCCGTCTTGACGGTTCACTCTATTCCGTCATTGATACGGAGCGAAGCGTGAACCGTGGGCTTGTCATTGACTATCTGAAGAAGCACTACACGCTTGTTTCAGCCGATGAAGCCAGCCTGCAGTACTGCTTCACCAACCAGGACAAATCCATGGTGATTACAACCATGAAGATTTCAGATTCCTATTTCAATGTGAACTATTCATTGGTTTATTGATAGAGAAAAATATGGTTGCCACCATCAGAACTTCGTGCTCTGGTGGTGGTAATTTTAGATGTCTGTGCGTGCTTGAAGGAGCATCCAGCTCTTTGTTGTGCTAAATAATAATAAAAATAACGTCTGATGGATATAAAAACAAGTTTTATTTCTTATATTTGCAATCAAATTACAAATATCGAGGTTAAAATGGTTTTAGAGATACGTTTAAGCAATATGTTCTCGTTTCGAGACGAGGTGACTTTGGACTTGCAGGCTGCCAAGATTCAGACAAAGAAGGCAAGGGAGCTTGAAGGTAATCTGTTTTCCGTGGATGGAGAACAGATGTTGAAGAGCGTTGCCTTATTTGGAGCCAACGCTTCGGGTAAAAGCAATGTGATTAAAGCCATCAGAGCATGTGTGAACATGATTCGTTCATCACATAATTATAATGTGGACACCAGATTTGCCATCTCACCTTTCAAGTTTGAGGATTATGCCAACAAGCCAAGCTCTTTCTATATCCGTTTCCTGCTGAATGGAGTAGAGTATGAGTATTCCTTCTCCTTTATGCATGATGAAATCATCACCGAGACTTTGTACTATTATCCGAATGGTCGCAAGTCGCTGGTATTCAGCCGTGATGAAAGCAGAGGAACAGAGAAGAAAGACATCTATGAGTTTAAGACTGTCATCAAGCGTCCTTTCGATGTAGCTGACAATACATCGAAGAAGACACTCTATATTTCTCGTGCCAGTCAGATGGACAGGGAAATAGCCCAAAAGATTTTCCTGTTCTTCTGCAATGACATCGTGCTTGATTATCAGGTGGCTAACATTGATTCTCTGGATAATTTGTTCAAGGAACGAAAGGAGCAGATGTTGGAGGTGTTGAGAACGGCAGATAGCGACATCATTGACTTCAAGATTCAGAACAATGCCATCACGACGTTTCATCGTACCAACCCTTCCGTTGCGTTTGATTTCGAGACGGAAGAGTCGGAGGGAACCAAGACTTTGTTCCGGATGATGGTGAGGATGATAGGTATTATCCATGAAGGAAAGATGCTTCTTGTCGATGAGATAGACAACAGTCTCCATACCCAGCTGGTGGAATTTGTGATAGGTATGTTCAATCATAGCGACCATGCCCAGCTCATCTACACCACTCATAACACCCATTTGCTGAACACCGATTTCCAGCGAAGGGATCAGGTGTATTTCGTGAACAAGCGAGAGGATGGAAGCAGTGATTTGTATTCTCTGTTTGATTTCAAGGATTTCCGGGACACGCTGGATATGGAGAAGGCTTATCTGCAGGGACGCTTTGATGCTATTCCTTATATTTCGACTCTAACACTTTAGGAATATGGCAAGAGTACAAAGAACTTCTAAAGGGAAGACAATGAAGCCCAACTATTTCGTCTTTTGCGAGGGTGAAACAGAGGTCGCTTATGTTGAAATGCTGAGAGCGCATTATCGTCTTCCTATTCATATCATACCTAAGCGTACATTGCTTAATGTTACACCTGCTCTGATAAACAGATGCAAGGCTAATTATGTGGAGACCAAGCATGATATGACATTCTTGATGTATGATTTGGATGTGCCTTCTGTTCTTAGCAGATTACAGAAGATACCTGGGGCTATACTGCTTTGCTCCAATCCTTGTGTTGAATTATGGTTGCTGTTACATTATACAGACCAACGTGCAGAAATTGGAAGTGCCGATTGCGTATCTAAGTTGTCTGGATATATTAAGCAATACAAGAAAGGCAAGTTATCCATTGAGGATAAATTAAGTTTGATGGACAATGTTACGATTGCCAGTAAAAGAGCAAAAAAGTTGTCCCCATATAAGAATCCTTCAACTACAATTTATGAGTTGATAGAAGAACTTGATAAGTTGAAGGGTAAAAATTAAAGGTTAGGAGGGTGTGTCATAAGTCTGTGACGCACCCCCTTTTTATTTTTTGCCTTTTCACAGATACGAAATCTTTAAAAAACATTTTTATTTACAACAAAGC
>ENA-OUOY01001676-OUOY01001676.1-human-gut-metagenome-genome-assembly--contig:-NODE-1676-length-12479-cov-52.023986_pt1 | contig 12479 bp, 9 predicted proteins | sample MGYA00237937_ERZ548767 | MGnify/ENA primary metagenome ERZ548767 (study PRJEB26490, sample SAMN05356887) | human gut metagenome | biome: terrestrial biome; feature: human-associated habitat; material... | reverse complement strand
AGCATACGGTAATAATACTGAGAAGAAATGTTCCTCTGCAAAGTACGGACACTCCAAGTTTGTTCTGCGGCTTCTTTCTCATACCAATCACGAGCTGCTTTATCTTCTACCTGAAGCAAAATACGATAATGAGTCCACGAAAGTATTGCTCCAGATTGTTGCCTCACTGAGGCAACAATCTCTGGAAACATCTTGTAAAACTTCAAGCAACGATAAAGAGTACCTTTGTCATATCCCTTACCATAACGATTTGTCAATTCTTTTGACAGTTTCTTTATAATCTGAAGTCCATATTCAGAACGTTCCTGTCCGCCAAGTTCTTCTTCTGCAATTCGGTATCCTAAAAGCCAGTTTCTTTGAACAAGTGCAATATTAACCGCCTGATATGCAGCTTTTTGTGAGGACTCAATAATCCCACACATATCATTTAAGATGTCATCGGTTTTAACATAATTATCCATAAAATTATTTTGACCGATTTTTTCTAATTTATTCTCCATAGCCATCGCTCCTTTGGATTTCATTTTCAAATTATTCGCTTTCCTGCATATTCTCATCAGCTTTTGCAATCATCTGTCTGTACTGTTCTTTCACACTTTCCGGTGCAAGTATCTGTACCTTGCCATTGAAGCCAAATACCCAACCGAAAAAGGTAGGACTGGCTGATACTTCGGTCTGTACCCTGAAAGACGTCATATCATACGCAAGGGTTGTCACATCTTCTCCGAAACGGTCAACCATTGTTTTCATCAGACTGTTATCACACCGTAAATCCACAAGAACTTTCTCGCCTGAGAACATAAAAAACACTTCCTTTGTGTAATTCTCAATATCAAAATCATCAGGCATAGGAATAATATCTTTATCCAATATTTCCGGCTTGGAAGCAATACGGTCTACCCTGAAATTGATAACCTTGCTTTTCTTCTCAGAATATCCGAGAACATAATAATAGTCCCCACACCAGAGAAGTTTATACGGACTGAACTTATACACTTCGCCCTTATTCTTCAGAACCTTTTTCTTTAATCCGGTATAATCATAATACTGAAAAGAAATCTGCTTACCTGCATTGATGGCGTCATTTATAGCGTCGATGATATAATATATCTGTTCATTATCCGGCTTAATACGATTGACCACATAGTTATTACGCTTCAGCTTCGATGCCTGCCCTGGACTGGTCATCGTATGTATCTTCTCAATCAAAGTTTCGCTTTTCTTCTTTGTAATGAACTTTGATGACTCTACTGCGTCTATCAGCAATTTCAGTTCCGGCAATTCAAACTTACGACTGGCTACAAAGTATTTGCTCTGAGTAGAATGGATAGTAACAATATCCATTCCAAACTCCTGAAGTGCTGCAATATCCTTTGTAACCGTCGTTCTATGTGCAGATATTCCGTATTCATCATTCAATATATTGATTAACTGTGTTGTGGAAAGAGGATTTTCTTCATCAGTTCTTTCCAGTAAAATCTTTTGTAAATATAAAATTCTTGGCTTTGTTTCCATAATTCTTATATACCAATCGCTCCATCAATAGTATCTGTCTACTTTTTCTTTTTTGGCTTAGGTGCTGGTAATTCATCGTACATTGCATTAAATAGTCCTGTTAAAAATTTCTTATTATCCACATCTTCTACAAGCAGCATTTCCTTTGCCCCATCATACGGCAATTCATAAGTAGCTGTCGGCATATATGAAATTGCTGATTTTATCGGTTTTACAAGTAATCTGTCATCATATATTCCGCCGACAATTTTACCACGATAATAAATAATATATTCGCCCATCATCGCACGGTAAGTAATCTCGTCCAATTCTGCCAACTGCTCTAATACAAATTCCAAATATTCTTTACTTGATGCCATTAGTTGTCCTCTGACCTAATTTCATTTTACTCAATTTATGCTTTCTTTATCGGGTGTCTTATTACCGTTTTGCATTTCTCCGGTGCAACTTTTCTTGGGTCTGATAAATAAATTTCGTGATGGCGTCGCTCATCAGTAAAATCATTTACATAACCGTTTTCTTCAAGATATTTATCCATCATTGCCACGGTTGCAGGTTCATCATCAAAAGCTCCTATATGCATTATCTGTACGCACAAACCTTCGTCAATACTCAAGAACTCTGCACCAGAGCAATCCATCTTTTTCTTTTTTGAAGCAGTTTCCACCGCCCAATCAAAATCTTTCTTTGTAATAAAATCAGGCAGACGAATAACAGAAGTCCAGTTGAAAGCTGATTTATCAGTATAATCTATACTTTCAACATTGTCCTGCCACCAAAAGCCCTCAAGCGGTGGTACAACATATTCAAAAAATCCTTCTATTTTGTAATCCGTCTTATAGCTCATCTTGAGAGTATATGCAACAGCATACAAAACACCAATAGCAGTTTTATATTCTCCGCCTTCTTCATTAGGATTTCCTTTACCTCTTACCGCTATATAATTTGCCTTTGGAATTGTCACAATCTGCGGCTTATTCTTCGGCATATAGAACTCTTTATATTCTTTCTTAAAATCGAATGCCATTCGTCATTTCCTCCATAATCAGTTTATATGCTTCTTACCTTTTGCACAACTTCAAACAAGCGTGGTCTGCCGGGTATCCCATAATTTTTTAATGACGGAGATACCGCAAGGCAGATGGTTTTCTCTGTCCTGCTCTTATCTGCAACCACAAGATTTGTTGTCAAAGGGTCACGATTTCGCTCTTTACACTCCACAGAAGCATAGAATGATTTGAGGTCGATTGCGATATAGGTCTTTTGCTTTGCCATCATTCTATGCCCCCCTTCTAAAATTCCTTTGAGTAAATTATGCTATCGTTGCAATATAAAGATTGTCCTTATCTACTAATAACTGCACCGGATTATTATTCAGTCGATTTACAGTATCAATATTATCAATAAACGGACGGACAAAGTTACTCTGTCGTTCAATCAACTGCCGCATCTGTTTGCGGATTTTTTCTGTTCCTATGTCGCCAAGCTTTTCCCCTGCTGCAATGAGCGTTTCATCAGCCTGCGTATCTCCAACAACTGGTATCCTCTCTACAATCTTGCCGACTGCTTTCGTTGTCTTTGATAATCCTTTCAGCAGAGAGGATTGTATGGAAGTAGAAGAATATCCAGATATTTCTTCATAGCACTGCGTATAAAGTTCTCTGTATTTCATCGAATAATCATCCAATTTTCCTGAAATACCGGACAAATACTCTTTGTCGTAATTTCCCACAAGCATTACATCTAAGAATGAGGAGAATGCAAGTGTATATAATGCAAGCTGGTAATCTTTAAATTGGTCTTGTACCGCCTGCAACTGCTTATTTACCGTCTGGTCACTATGAATCAAAGATTTCTTATTTACTTTGGCAATTATCTGTTCACGGTAAAATACTATCTTTGCTTCTGCTTCTTTTTTTATAGCAAGCACCATTGTATGATTGCTATTCTTGTACATTTCATTATTCCAGTTATACTTGTAATTATTGAACACGTCATACAGAAATGTAAGATTTCCTTTTAATTCAGCCTTTTCCTTCTGAACAAGAAAATCCATCATTTCCTGCTGCATTTCTTTTATAGAATCCAGTTTTTTATCAATATTCGCAAGTGCAGCCGCCATAAAAAGCATTGTCGGGTCAAAAGCAAGCGGCATCATCTGAGCCTGTCCTCCGCCAACCAAACCTGCTGATGTTTTCAGAGAACCGATAAAATTGCCCGTTTCCTTCATCTGAAACATTGTTTTTCCGGCTGTATTAACATAGTACAATCCACTTCCACCAGCTCCGGTTACTGCGGTTTGCACAGCAGTTGTCAATGGTTGAAACGCTGTTCCCATAGCTGCCAATCTTGTTACTGGTAATTTTGTGTAATTGGAAACACCAACTTTTGTTTCCTCTAACAATGGACATAGCGATGCATCGTTCATCATTGCCATTATCTCATTATCTTTCCCATTATCCATTCTTACAATTTCGCCCATATTCATACCTCTTTTCGGTCTGTTATTTTAGTTTCATAACAGACCTTGTAAATTTTGCGAATATACAGCGAGGAGATGCCAAATCACTCTTAGTGTCAATCCTCGGTATAGAAGCCATCCAATACATATGTTGTGACTGGTGTTATATATAATTCATATTTAATGACCAGTCTGATTAAATCATTTCCGTCAATCAATGTTATCGGCGTACCTTCTCTCGCAGCCTCTCTTGCCTTATTGGTAAATCGGCTGTTAGTAATAAACACTCCATAATCGGCTTGATATTTGTTCATCGCTCCAAGAAATTGATTGATATCCGGCTCACTCACTGGATTTGAATTAAATCTTTTACACTGAATGACCACTCTGGTTGTTCTAAAATCATCGGCATCTACGTGATATCCATAGCCATCAATACCACCATCATTCGACACCTGAACGCCTTTGTTGGTAAACTCCACTCCCATCTTTGTAAGAAGTGCTCGTGAAAATTGCTCAAACTTTGCTGGAGACATATTAGCGATTGCACTCTGAAGTTTTACCTTGAAATCATCTATCAATTCGTCATCTGTGGATTCATTCTCCTCGTCTTCAACCTCCAGTGTTTCTACTGGCTTGTTTTTCGATTTGTTCTTAGTCGAATGTTCCTCCCAATAGCTTCGTGCTTTATCCCTTACTTCTGCCTTAACATCAAAATCTGTTAAATCTACATTCGCTCCATCTTGAGTAAGTGTAATCTTTGGATTGAATTTCACATAAGATATGAGACCGACATAACTAAGCTCTTTAATAGCAAAATTAAACTTAAAATCAAATTTTTTATATTGATTTCCTGTTTTATTCGATGTATATAGTTTCTGTTCAAATTCAGCAATATGCTCATCTAACTCACTAATTCTGTCTCTAATTTCAGAACGCTCTAACTGTCCACCTGCTTCCTGAAGGACTTGAAGGATTGGTTTAATAAGGTATGATACTTGTTCTTCTGTATTTAAATCGTCATAAAACATATTTACATTTACACCTCTCATTTACTGTGCATACTTCTTGAAATTCTCTGCCTGCTCAAGAACTTCCTTGTAAACATCATCAATGGTTACTGGCGGATAGCCGAACTCATCAAGCAGCAATATCAAATCCACTTGCAAGTTTGCCTTAATATCATCACGGGCAGACCAATCGGTATAGCGTGACTTATCATCAACAATCAACTTTATCCTCTTGGATAGTTCAATCATTTTATCGTCCGGATATTCAAACTCAAACTTCTTGGAAACTGCTTTCAAAATATCATAGAAAGCTTTTTCTTCATAATCTATACCCATATTCTTGAAGGAGTTCTTTTCTGTTTTCAGTTCAGACAACAACTGTGCAAGCTGCTCCGCAACATCATCAAGGACTTCGTTGGCATACGCTTCATCACGACGACGGTTATTATACTCATCAACAACTTTCTTGAGTCTGTCTGCAAATTCCACACCCATAATCTTATTGACTTTCTTAAACTCGTCAATCGCCTGAGAAAGAAGTCTTTGAAGTATCTTGATTTTCGTATTCGGCAACTGAATAGCATTTATCTTATCCATATACTCATCGCTGAAAATGTCCACCGATATATGCTTTCCGGTTTCAAATAATTCCTCAATGCCATCAGACTGAATTGCACCCTCAAGCATTTTGCGGACACGAGCGTTCATCTGCTCAATATCCGGTGCATCGCCTTTTGTCAACTTGAAAAGGATAGAACGGACAGCACAATAAAAATGGATATAATCCTTATCTTCATCAGAGAATTTCTCACTTGAACTACAAAGATTAAATGCCTGCTTCATTCTCTTGACTGCTGCCATAAATCTTCTTTCCAGTTCTTCAGACAACTGCACATACTCAACTGCACGATTCAGGCAGGCAAGCTGTTCAGTAGGAGAACCGTTGAAGAAATCACTACTGTTAAAGTTGTGGAACATCTGACCAAGAACTTCTAACTGGTCTTTTACAATCGTGATAGACTGCTCCACACCTTCAAATTCTTCGCTCTCAAAATTCGTATATTTCTTGAGGGCAGTGTTCATATTTTTCTTAATACCTATGTAGTCAACAATTAAACCTTTATCTTTGCCCTCGCATACACGATTTACACGAGAAATCGTCTGAATAAGGGTATGCTGCTGAATAGGCTTATCAATGTAAATCGTATCAAGCTCCGGCACATCAAAACCAGTCAGCCACATATCTACAACAATGGCAATCTTAAAGTTTGATTTCGGATTTTTGAACTGACGGTCAAATTCTTTCCTATCCTCTTTTGTGCCAAGCATATCAAATAGGTCTTTTTCATCATCTTTATTACGAGTCATAACCAACTTGATTTTTTCCATTGGCTTCAACTCTTTTTTATCTTTCTCACTCAGAACAACACCATCATCACAAATCTTCTTTTCTGTCCATTTCGGTCTGAGTTCCTTTACTATCTTATAGAAATCGTATGCTATATTTCGGTTGGAACATACAAACATTGCTTTGCCTGCTACGGTTGCACCTTCTGCCACACGGGTTTCATAATGCTTGATAAAGTCCTCTGCAACAGCACGAAGTCTATCAGGGTCGCCAATAATAACTTCCATTTTGGCAACTGCTTTCTGACTTTCTTCTACTTGATGTTCATTTGCTCCCTCAAGCTCACACTGTGCATAATATTCTTCAATCTGTCTTACCTTGTCCTGATTAAGCATAACCTTAGCTGCACGACCATCGTAAACAAGATTAACTGTAATACCGTCCTTAACAGCTTCCGTCATTGTATATGCGTCTACAACACCACCAAAGACTTCGATTGTTCCATCAACCGGAGTTCCGGTAAATCCAACATAAGTTGCATTTGGTAAAGAGTCGTGCAAATACTTGGCAAAGCCATAGGTTTTCTGAACACCTGACTCTGTAATCTTAACCTTTTGGTCGAGATTGATTTGGCTTCTGTGTGCTTCATCAGAAATACAAATAACGTTCGTTCTGTCTGTAAGAAGCTGCAAATCCTCTGTGAATTTCTGAATGGTAGTCAGATAAACGCCGCCACTCTCTCGTCCTTGAAGCTCCTCACGAAGTTTCTCACGGGACTCAATACTTACAACCGTTTCATCCCCGATATATTTCTTTGAACCTACAAACTGTTTGGAAAGCTGGTCGTCAAGGTCTGTTCTGTCCGTAATAATAAGAATAGTCGGAGAAGAAAAGTATTTGCTTTTCATCAGCATACGGGTAAGAAAAAGCATTGTATAACTCTTGCCGCAGCCTGTCGCTCCAAAGTATGTACCACCTTTACCATCTCCTTCGGGGCGAAGATGAGCCTTGATATTCTCATACAATTTATTTGCCGCAAAGAACTGTGGATAACGACACACTATCTTCAAATCCTTATCTGAGTTATCCGGAAAATAAATAAAATCTTTAATAACTTCAAGCAAACGGTCTTTTCGGAAAAGTCCTTTTATCATTGTTACAAGAGAATTGATACCGTCCAGTTCTTTATCGTCTGAGTTTATCTTTCTCCACGCATAGAAGAAATCATATGGGCTGAAGAAAGAACCATATTTATTATTTGCTCCATCACTGATAACAACAAACGCATTGTATTTGAAAATCTCTGGAATATCTCTACGGTAACGGATTGTAAGTTGCTTATATGCGTCCATTATGGTCGTATTCTCTTGTACTGCACTCTTAAATTCAAGAACAACAACAGGAATACCATTTACGAACACAATGCCATCAGGAATACGCAACTGATTATTTACGCCTTCAATTTCAAACTGATTAACCGCTTTGAAAATATTGTTTTCGGGAGTGTCGAAATCAATAAGTTCAATATAGAGGTCTTTCTGCGTTCTATCCTCACGGTTAAGAATAAAGCCATCGCATAGCAACTTGAATACAGCTTTATTTGCTTCATAAATCGTACCGGAAATATTACGCAGCATTAGAATGACACTATCCACCTCACTCGGTGTAATACCGTCTTTCGCATACCGATTATAGAGGTATTGCTTCAGGTCGTCCGTAAGCAGAACCTCTGTCCTTTCTCTGTGTATCTGGTCGCCACTGACATAGGTGTACTCCTCGTCTTTGAACAACTCCATTATTGACATTTCCAATGCGTGTTCATTAAAATTTGCCATTGCGTTCACTCCTTTTATACGCTCTGTGTTTTATAAAATATTAGCAAAATATCTGTTTTTCTCTTTAGTAAATACAACTTGTGATGGAAATAAATTTACTCCTCTATTCGCCATTCCAATAACCGTATATGCCCAATCGCTCAATTCTTCCGGCAAGCGATAACAAATCGGATTGCCCTCATTTGAAATCGTAATCAACGGAATGCCTGATTTATCCATTCCAACAGATAAAACCATTTCCGTTTGACTGCCTTCGGCAATTTGAAGAATAGGTTGCTTTGTAATATCAAAATAAACTTTCGCTCCACGACGGTTTAGAAAATACTCATCATCATTTTTATCAATAAGGTCTATCGGTAATTTACTTCGTCTGCGATTAAAATAATCAGATAACTGCCGACAAACATATCCATTAAAATATTCGCCCTGCATTTCAAGTTTCTCATTGACAAGCTGTTCTATATTTTCAAAATGAGCCATATAGCCAAGTAGTCCTATAAAACATACCAAATCATCGGAATAAATTCCTGCATACGACTTATACCAAGCATTATCCCATTTGCAAATTATCTTATGTAACTTTTTATATAGGTTCAGTTGAGCTTCATTAAGCTGAAACCATTTTGTGCTTAACAGTTTCTTCTCCGTTCCCTCCGCAATGGAATGATAGTGCAATTCATCACACAAGGCTTTTAGCAGCTTTGAAATGATACCCGCCATCATATCAGCCATACGCAAGCCACAGCTATCTTTTGAATTTTCCTCTGTTACATTAGACAGTCCCACTTCGCACGCAGCCTGCATTGTTCTACTGGCTTCGTTCTGTTCTCCCTCTTTATCTAAAACTAAGGCATAATTCTTAATCTGTTCTTCCTGCAAGTATTTCGTAAAACCACTAAACGGCATACGATAATCCCATTGCAGTTCCGGAATAGCTGAAATATCGTCCAAAATATACAGTATATTTTCAAAAGCTTCATTCTCCTGCTCTTTCAGACTCATATTTGAACGGTTACATTCAATTCGTTCTCTAAAAAATCTTTTCAATTCCTCTACAAATTCTTTTGAATTATCATCATAAATACTTTGGATAACATTCTGCGGACGATACACAACAAGAGCCTTTGTAATGGAATACTTAACCGCATCTGCATCTATAATGAAGTTGTTCTGATAACCTATAAAAAGCTGAAAAACTAAATATTCTATCTTACTTGCAACAGAAAAATACAACTTGGTACTTTCATCAAAAATAGATAAAAAGTCCATTATAAACTGTGTGTTGGCTTTATCAAGCGAAGCAAATCCACATTCAAGCTTCTTTTGCTTCAAGGTTGTGCTTTTTAATTCTCCGTTTCTATCTTTACGGTCAGCATATTTATTTTCAAAGTCCTCATATTTCTTGAAAACTTCTTTTTCCTTTTCTTTCGCCCAACCGACTACAACCGTAACAAAATTATCGTAATAATTTGGAGCAGTTACGGTATTATAGTTGATTTTTCTACTGTGTTCTGACTCATCATAATAAAATTTATATGTATCCATAACTGTTCCATCTCCTTTCGGTTAAATGATAATTTAGCGGCTTAATATGCCAGCTTTGCCAATAAAACAGATTGCAATTCATAAAGTCTTTGAATTTCGATAGTATTTGCTTCGATTTGCTCATTAAATATATCAAATTTCTGTTGAAATTCCTCTATAACTTCTGCTGGTGGTACGAGGATTTTCATTGACTGTATGTTGTACATCGGTAACTTAGATTGAACTGCACCGACTGTTAATAATTCAATCTCTTTAATTTGCCTTTTATAGCAAAGAGTATAGTAGAGATAATCAGGGGTAACCGTATGAATATTAGCAAGTTTAACGCAGTTTTCAGTAAGGTTTGCATTGTTGAGCGAAGTATGTATTTTTCCAATTAAGCCAATAGTTCCAACGATAGAAATAACAATATCGTTAGTATTGACAATATACCGTGAAATAGCAGAATGTGTTTCTTCATCAATATATTGAAATTGATTGGTCAGACACACATACCGATTGCTTCCCAAATCACGCACACGTATATATGGGTGTGCAGTTGGAGTGTCAAGCAGTTCGCCATCAGCAGGAAGTCGTTTTCCGCCTTTTATCGAACAAAGACTATCTAATGTCGCAATACTGTAACCATCTGGTAGTTCATTTTCATTATAAAAAGCGGCAAATTGTTCCTGAAACAAGGATTGAGCAGTTGCTTCTAAATTATCATTTATCTTCTGTTTAGTTTCAATTCTTTCGTTTAAAACCTTATAAGCATTTACAATAAGCTGCTGAAAATCCATTGGTGGAATTTCAAATGGGACTGCACACATATCCTCCCAATTAAAGAATTCCGTGGCACTACCAGTTGACTTATATCGAGCATATCTATCAAATTCGTCCCTACAAAAGAACAAATACAAATAATCTGGTAGTAATTTATCAAGATATTCCTGTTTAACTCTAAACGCAACATAATCATTCGTAAAAATATACTCTCTATCGGTATTATTGTACGCCATACCGATTTTTTCTCCATTGCGAGTTGTACGTCTATTAAATACAAACTCCTGCGGTTTTAAAACGATGAATTTCTCATAAGTACGTCCAATTAAGTTTGCCCTTGTCTGCATCATTTGCTTTGTATTAGAACAACCTCGAACATCTTCAATACCATATTTCAAATCAGAGTTTGTTCTGGATACCATTTCAATATATTGTCCTAACTGATTATAATTCGATTCCATATCCCAACTCCTTAAATACAGCAAGCAAATCTGCTTTGGATTTTTCTTCTTGAACAAGAAGTTCTTTGAGTTCTCCCTGCAATGACTTCATTTTGGTATCAAAGTCGATGTTTTCATCACGGTTGACAAACTCAATATATCTGCTCGGCACAAGAGTAAATCCTTTTTCCTTTACTTCATCAAAGGAAGCCGAATAGCAAAACTCCGGCACATTCTCATAAGTTTCCTCATAGCCTTCCTGCTGCCAGTTATGATATACACTTGTAACTTTAGCTCTATCTTCCTCTGTCAATTCAATGTACTTCTTCTCATAAGGACTGCCCATCTGTCGTAAATCCATAAAGAGTATTTCATCTTCTCGATTACGATAGCGTTTTAGCTTTCCATTCTGTTCCACAACACGAGCCTTTTTATTCTTATTGAGTACCCAAAGGGTAACGCTGATGTCTGTGGTATAGAAAAGGTTTCTCGGAAGAATAATGATTGCTTCTACCAAATGATTTTCTATAAGCTGCTGTCTGATTTTCAGCTCTGTACCGTCATCAGATAATGCACCATTGGCAAGCAGAAAACCTGCCACACCGTTTTGTGAAAGCTTGGAAACAATATTCAATATCCAACCATAGTTTGCATTACTTGTCGGCGGAACTTCATAACCATTCCAACGAGGGTCATCTACAAGCTCATTTTCGGCTCTCCACTGCTTCTGATTGAAAGGTGGGTTTGCCATAATGAAATCTGCTTTAAGGTCTTTGTGCTGGTCATTGGTAAATGTATTGGCTGCCATCTCTCCGAGATTTGCAGAAATACCACGGATAGCTAAGTTCATTTTTGCCAGTTTGAAAGTTGTATTTGTGTATTCCTGACCGTAAATAGACACTTTCTTTTTATTACCGCTGTGTGCTTCTACGAACTTGATAGACTGCACAAACATACCGCCCGAACCGCAACAAGGGTCATAAAGTATTCCATCGTAAGGCTCAAGCATTTCGGCAATCAGATTTACAATACACTTTGGTGTATAGAACTCTCCTTTACCTTTTCCTTCTGCAAGAGCGAACTTACTAAGGAAATACTCATATACACGACCTATAATGTCGTTCTCTTTATCATCAGTGTTGATACGATTGATTTCATCAAGCAAAGAAGCCAACTTTGCCGTATCAATATGTAAGCGGGAGTAATAGTTATCCGGCAAAGCACCTTTCAGTGCCGGGTTGTTCTTTTCAATCGTATAAAGTGCTGTATCTATCTTCAGGGCAATATCGTCCTGCTTTGCATTTTCAATAATATACTTCCAACGGCTTTCTTCAGGAAGATAGAATACATTTTCCTGAGTATAAAACGGCTTCATATCTGCATACTTTTCGCCGTGTGTAGCAATAATTTTATTACGGCATTCCTCAAACTTGTCACTAGCAAATTTAAGGAAGAATAAACTCAGAACAACGTGCTTATACTCCGCAGGCTCAACAGAACCTCTCAGTTTATCAGCACTTTTCCAAAGTGCTTCTTCCATTGATATTTCTTTCTTTGGTTTAG
>ENA-OUOY01001672-OUOY01001672.1-human-gut-metagenome-genome-assembly--contig:-NODE-1672-length-12489-cov-17.690446_pt1 | contig 12489 bp, 16 predicted proteins | sample MGYA00237937_ERZ548767 | MGnify/ENA primary metagenome ERZ548767 (study PRJEB26490, sample SAMN05356887) | human gut metagenome | biome: terrestrial biome; feature: human-associated habitat... | reverse complement strand
CATCGGACCACACCTCTGTCTCTTGAAATTCCAGATAAAATCCTTCTACGATTCGGCATCTGGTTTATATACCAAGCATAACAGAAAGCGGCGGCCTTCGTCAAGCAGTTTTTTGGTTTATGCGCCAGGTGCCCGATATATACGGGCTTTCTTGCTTTTTCCAGGCTTTTCTCATTCCTTTCATATCCAAAACGGAATATCCAAAAAATCAGACATATTTTCTGTGAAGGGGAATAGACGGGAAGGAAAGAGAAATCGTGGCACACAAAAACTACTATGCACATCTTTCAAATAATCGCAGGGAGCTGCTGATCGATCATTTAACAGAGACTGGAAAGTTTGCAGAAGAGTTTGCTTTTGTTTTTGGATGTGGAAAACTTGGACTCCAGAGGATCTTGCCTCGTATTTCGCAGACCGCCGGCCGTATTAATCGAAACGACAGGAGCCGGCAGTCTTCGTCAAGATTCTTTAGTTCATGTGCCAAAGTGCAAAATATCCAGCATGCGCTGCGTAAAGCCGCTTTTACCGAACACACCATAGAGAACCTCATACCCCTTAATCAGTGTTGTTTTTTTCACCCCAGAGCCACATCCAGCGTCATCATAACGCTGAATCCCACTGCAAAGAAAACCGTTCCAAAATTCGAGTGCTTCCCCTGCGACATTTCCGGGATCAGCTCTTCTACCACCACATAGAGCATCGCACCGGCGGCGAAGCTCAGAAGATACGGCAGTGCAGGGATAATGAACTGCGCTGCAATAATCGTCAGCACCGCGCCGATGGGCTCCACCGTGCCGGAAAGCACACCGCTGAGAAACGCTTTGCCTTTGCTTTCCCCCTCCGCTCGGAGGGGCATGGAAATGATCGCGCCCTCGGGAAAATTCTGAATGGCGATGCCAAGGGACAGCGCAAATGCACTTGCCGCAGTGATCTGCATATTGCCCGCCAAAAAGCCGGCATACATCACACCGACTGCCATTCCTTCCGGAATGTTGTGCAGTGTGACCGCTAACACCATCATCGTTGTGCGGCCGAGCCTGGTTTTCGGCCCTTCGGTCTGATTGCTGCCAACATGCAGGTGCGGAATCAGGTGGTCAAGCGCAAGCAAAAACAGTATGCCGCCCCAAAAACCGATAAAGGCAGGAAGAAATGAGAGCTTCCCCATATTCTCAGATTGCTCTATCGCAGGAATCAGCAGGCTCCAGATCGAAGCCGCCACCATCACTCCGGCAGCAAAGCCGGCAAGTGAACGCTGCATCAAATCACCAAGCGACTTTTTCATAAAGAATACGCAGGCCGCACCGAATGTTGTGCCGAGAAAAGGAATCAGTATTCCTGAAATAGCCTCCATTTCATCACTTCCTTTCGATTGTAAGAGGTTGTACCTTACTGCAGGTTTTCGTTGTCTTTCATCAATGTCATAAGATCGGAGTAGAACTGATTTTTGCAGCTCTGCATGGTCACATAGGGACGAGCCTCGCCGAACATTTTCAGCCCTCTTCTTCTCTTAGCTCTTGCCTGCAAACAGGATCTTCACGATCTGCATTTTCATCCCGCCGTCCCCTGCACCAGTGCCTTCACCTGTCCGGTCAGGAAATAGTAGAACACGCCGGAGGCAAAAAACACCGCGCCGCCCGATGCATCAATTTCGCCAAACCACGCCGTGTCATTCAGGTTGCATGGTAACCTCCAGCGCACCGAATCGCTGCATCAGACCTTGAGACTTCTTCTCCGCTTCTGAAAAGTCGTAGTCGATCTGGTCGATCAGGCGGACGGATGTTTCGTCATGATAAAGACTCGGATACAGCTCTGAGCACAGCTTCCGGGAATAAAGCGGAAAGATCAGGGTTTCCTGTACCGTATTTTTCTCAATTTTATATTTCACACCTGCCCCCTTTGCAGACGAACCACGCAATACCCTTCTCCGTTCCGAATGTTACGTCTGCGTACATTCTCTCCAGCCGATTTTTCAGGCTGGCGGCCGTCTCGTAGGGCGGCGTAAAAAATCCCGTCTTTTCATAAACATGCCGGCAGAACCAGTCCGTCCGCTTATGCTCTCCTTTCACATAAAAGCATCCGCAGAAGGTTCCGCCTGGCTTCAGCACCCGGAAAATCTCCCGATAGGCGGCTTCCTTGTCCGGAAAAGCATGAAAGCCGTTCAGCGACAAAACAATATCAAAGGTACCGGTCTCATAGGGGAGCGCCCCCACATCGCCCTGCTGGAAGGTCACATTTTTCAGAACCAGCCGATTTGCCTTTTCCTGTGCCTGCCCCATCATATCCTCCGAATAATCCAAGCAGGTGATGTCCGCATCCGGCAGCGTCCGGTAAACCGGCATCGTCAGAATTCCTGTTCCCACCGGCACCTCCAGCAGCCTTCCGGAGAAATGATCCGGAATACCGGACAGTGCCTTTTCCAGATAGGCATCGCATTCCTCCCGATTCATATCCCATACCAGGCGGCATACTGCTTTCCCACTCAGCGTGGAGCAAGTGATCATGCCGTCATAAAAGCTGTTTCCTCCGGTCAGTCGATAAGCACTGTGAATCGCCTCTTTTCGTTCCATTTTCATACCTTCTGTTTTTCTATTTTGCCCCTTTACTTTGCGGTTTTTCCCTTATCTCTGCTTTTCCCTTAACTTTGCTGTATTTCCCTTTACTTCTCTACCTGTTATTCGCGAAAAAGTTAGATTTCACTAACCTCCGAACCTGAGAAAAGCCGCATTCCTGCGGTTCTCTCTTCTAATTCTTATCATTCTATTCACGTGCCAGCATTGGAAGCCTCTGCATATAACTCTTCGCACGCACCGCGCACCAACATTCGAAGCACCTGCGGATACAGCTCTCCGATTTGCTCCTTGTGCGAAACTGTCAGGATCAGCCCCCGCACCGTTGCGGCGGCCATGGAGGTGCCGCGCTTTGGCACAAGCTCATATTTTTCCAGAAGCTGCCGGATGTGCGTTTCGTCGTCATGGTAATGGTCGTTTTTAACGTCTTCCGGCAGTCTCTGCAGCAGTAGCTTTGCATCATTTTCGATGAAAACCATGTCGCCGGTATCGGAAAGCCGCCTGCATACGGCAAGCACCGCCTCTGCCGCCCGTTCCGCCGGCGGCAAGCCGCCATTTTCGCGCAGAACCTCATCTGCCACTCCATACAGCTCGGAATGGATCCCCTCCAAAACCGCAAAGAATAACAATTCCTTGGATTCATAGAATTTGTAAAATGAACCCTTTGCTATGCCAACTGCCTTCGTCAACTGGTCCACAGAGGTTTTCTTCATTCCCAGCGTGACTGCACACCGCCTTGTTTCCTTCAGCAGCGCCTTGCGAAGCTGTTCCGTTTCATACTCCGTAAAAGCCAAGATTTCGTCCCTTCATTTATGACCGTTTTGGTCTTTCTGGTCATATTATGTCCTGTTTCCTTTTCTTATGCAAGTATTGTTTTTGCAAGCGCTGTTTTATCAGGTCTTTTCCTGGGCTCTCCCGATCTTTTTCTGATCTTCCCGGGGATTTTCTGGGCTTTTCAGGTCTTTTCAAGTCATGCCGGGCTTTTCCGCGAACTATTGCATCTTTATCTTGCTCTTTTGCGCTGCAGGGATGAATTTCTTCTGGCCAGATTCATCCCCAGCTTGCTTTTTTCTTCCACAGAGATTATCTCGACCGCCCGAATTCATCCCCAGCTTGCTCTTTTCTTCCACAGGGATGATTTCTTCCGCTCGGATTCATCCCCAGCTTGCTCTTTTTCTCAACAGGGATTATCTCGACCGCCCGGATTTCGCTCGGATTCATCCCCAGCCTGCTCTTTCTTCAGCAGGGATGATTTCTTCCGCTCGGATTCATTCCCAGCTTGCTCTTTTCTTCCGCAGGGATGATTTCTTCTGGCCGGATTCATCCCCAGCTTGCTCTTTTTCTCCACAAGGATGATTTCTTCCGCCCGGATTCATCCCCAGCTTGCTCTTTTCCTCCACAAGGATGATTTCTTTCGGCCGGATTCATCCCCAGCTTGCTCTTTTCCTCCACAAGGATGATTTCTTCCGCCCGGATTCATCCCCTGCTTGCTCTTTTCTTCCGCAGGGATGATTTCGACCAAGCAAATGCATCCCTGCAAGCAGAATCTTTCCGATACGGATGCATCTCCACTGCAAATGCATCGCCCCAACCAAATGCATCCCTGCAAACCATCCCTCCGGAAACGTGCCTCTCCGGAAACGTGCCCCTCCGGGCGCACCAAAAAATCCCGGAAGCAAAAATGCTTCCGGGATAAAGATAACAATATAAGTCGCAGCGATGATCTCTTGCTGAACTGATAATTATCTCTTTGAGAACTGAGGTGCGCGACGAGCTGCCTTGAGACCGTACTTCACGAAACCGAAGCTCGATTTTGCTTGATTTTACGCGGTTTTTCAAGCTTTTTGCTCTTCGTCCACCAGTTCTTAAACCCACGATTTTGTAGGCTTTTGTCGGATTTTAACCCTGATCTTTTTTTGATGTGTCGATTGCTCTGTTGATCACCCCATGTAATTGGGCAGGTTTATTATACTTGACTTTGGCGTAAATGTCCATAGTCACCTTGCTGTTTTCGTGTCCGGCAAGATACTGTACGGTTTTAGGATCAACCGAAGCATAAATCAGGTTCGTGATATAAGTGTGACGCAATTGATGCGGTGTCACTTGAAAATCCATCGTATATACCAACTTCGGATTGTTCGGCTGATGCTCACCAAGCTTCGGCTTTACCACATGCTTAATCTTCTGCCCATTCACATAGGTGTAATAGCAGCGTTCTTCCGTAGAACGAACTGCTATGTACTTCCACACCCTCACGAACTGGGATTCAGCCAGAGCGTTACCATTCCTGTCAGAGATCACATATTCCGATTTTGACTTTTCTTTTGCCTCTTTCAAACATTCCACCAGCTTGCCCGGAATAGGAATGTCCCTTTTAGCTGCTGGCGTTTTTAATTCTGTTGAAATTACCGGACGATTATTCACAGAACGCCATGCTCGCCGTACCGAAATATATGGAGTGGCTTCATCCAGGAAAACACAATCCCATCGCAGTGCAAGAATTTCTTCCCGCCGCAACCCTGCGTACAACCCAATCATTACGAAGACATACGGTGGTAATCCCCTGATTGTATCCAGAAGAATTTTCACCTGCTCATCCGTCAATGCCTTCTTTTCCTGCTTTGGTGTTCCGCCTTTTGCGGAAAGCGACGCAGCCGGATTATAACTGATGATTTTGCTTTCTTCTGCTGAATAGAAAACACATTTGATCAGCATATTCATTTTGCTGTACAGGGAAGCTGATTGCTTGGAGATTGGCACCAGCAGCAAGCGAAGGTCATCGGTCGTCACTTCGTCCATATACATATCTCCAATAGCTCCAATAATGTATTTTCTTATCGTGCGCTCATATCCACTCAATGTGTTTTCTCGCACACTCGCCGAGCGCATCTTCAACCATTTTTCGCAATACTCAGCTACTGTCGGATTATTCTTCCGGAATATTTCATTCTCAATACTGCGCTTCATCTCAATGGATTTATCGTACAGCTCTTCAGGAGTCTGTGCATATAGCGAAATCCATTTTCCATCCGCATCCTGCATTCGTGTTCTGTAATATTGAACGCCCCTCTTCATAATTGTTCCATATTCCGGCACTACTTTTTTTCTTGCCATTATTGCTTCCTCCATTTTCTTGATATATCCAAATTGATCCTTGCTCTTTAATTATCCAGAATGCTGCTCCGGTTCTCAAGGATGTCGGCTATATGTAAAAAGAGCAGGGATTATCCCTGCTCTTTTTGATCTCATTCATGAAACTGTCTGGCCTATTCTGCATCCCACAGTGTAAAGGTATCCTCTAATATGCCCGCCAGTTCATCCGGTCGGTTATACTTTGCCTTTGCATAAATGTCCATCGTTATCTTGCTGTTCTCATGACCGGCAAGATACTGAACTGTTTTAGGATCAACCGATGCGTGAATAAGATTTGTAATATAAGTATGCCGCAGCAAATGTGGTGTCACTTCAAAATCTAAGCTATAAACCACCTTTCCATTATGCGCAGCTCTTTCGCCCAGCACCGGTTTCACCGTATGCTTCACTCGTTTTCCATTCTCATAACGGTAGTAGCTCCGTTCCTTTACAGTTCTGGTCACAATATACTGCCAGAGCCTCTTAAACTGCGTATATGAAAGCGGTTCACCCTCGCTGTTCGCAACAACATAGTCTGATGTGGAAGTCTCCTTTGCTTCTCTCAGGCATTTCGTCAGGCAATCAGGAAGCGGTACATCTCGATGAGCAGCCTTTGTTTTCAGTTCAGACATTATTACCGGTCGATTGTGCTCTGTATGCCAAGCTCTGCACACTGTCAAATACGGTGCTGCTTCATCCAAAAAAACTGAATCCCACTGCAATGCAAGAATTTCTTCTCGCCGAAGCCCTGCATACAAACCAAGCATCACAAATACATACGGCGGCAGTCCTCTTATCGCATCCAGCAATCTCTCCACCTGATCATCATTCAAAGGGTTTTTCTCTTTTTGAGGAACGCCTCCGTTCTTTCCAGACAAATACATTGTAGGATTGTCCTGAATCACTTTGCTTTCTTTTGCCGCCGCAAAAATGCTCTTATAAAGTATATTAACCGATTTGTACACAGACGCTGATTTTTTGGATACCGGAACCAGTGCCAGACGAATATCATCTGCTGTAACATCTGCTATATTCATATGACCCAGAGGCTTTATAATATGCCGGTTAACTTTCGATGTGTAATCCGTCAAAGTAGTGGCTCTTACCTGTGCGGATTGTAACAACAGCCACTTTTCGCAATACTCCTTTACTGTGGGGGATGATCTGCGAAATGTATTATCCTCAATCTGCTCTCTCGCTTCGAGCACCTTATCATATAGTTCTTCACGGGTTCTGCCATACAACGCCACCCGCTTTCCATCAGCATCCTCAATTCGAGTCCGGTAATATTCCTTACCCGCCATGATGACGGTTCCGTACTGAGGAATCGCATATCTTTTTCTTGCCATCTTCGACACCTCCAAACTTTTAGCTGATATATTCATTATTGCGAATAACCTGCCAATACTCAACGATGTCGAATTTCGCTCCTGGCTGTTCTTTTCCTTCGGAAAGTCGGATTGTTATCCTTCGGCCTTGCACGATGTGTAGACCTTGCAATATACTCCTGAAGTCCAACTTCAGTAAAATAAACACAGCCATTCTCAACATACTGAACGTAAGTGATCAGCCCTTCCATTCTTGCATGATCCAAGGTGTCCAAGCTAATTCCCAACATCTCAGCGGCTTCTTTACGCTTAATCAATTTATCCACCATCAAAATTCACTTCCTTTCGGCATTTGCCTTGCCTTTTTTTCTCTGCCTGTTCCGGAATATAATATCCAAGCTGCACTTTCACAGCTTCATCAATTCCGCGCATCTGTCCCTTACTTACCTTGCCGAGATACCGAATTACACAGGTCTTATCACATGTATCAAGCTGCTCCGCCAATACCATCGAAGATCTTGCCAGCCCTTTTGCCTTCCGAAGGAAATAATGTGTTGGCTGGCTTCTTTTCTTTTGAATCTTCGTTGTCAGAGGAGCAACCGTAATCGTCGGCGAATAAAAGTTGCCGACATCGTTCTGAAGAACCACTACCGGACGAACACCGCCCTGCTTTGATCCTATCGGAACACCAAGATTGGCAAGGTAAATATCTCCTCGCCGGTAAACCCAGTTTTCTTTCATCTGGTTGCCTCCAATCCCATAATCATCTATGGATAAAAGCTGACAGAAAATAATACAAATGCTTTATTCTGACAGCCTTTCTTAAAATATGGTTTCTCTGTACTTTTTCTTGGTACCCCAGAGATCGGGGATTTCTCACAAGCGGCAGTGTGCTTCACTGCTCCATTGGAATTTAACCATCCCGCCTTCTTTATGGCCGGACCGCGAATTACGGAAGTATCATTGTCCCTGACAGGCTTTTACACCACCGTCGGTTGCAATCCGACATTTGCTGCTGCGATTCCGCTTCGCCCCTGTTGGGCATCATGGCGTGCAGTCGAAGGCTCGTTCTGTCAGTAATGTACTTGGAGAATGAGTATTCAATTTTCATAGTTCATCAGCCTTGTTGCCTTAGCTGTAAAGTAAGTATAAAAGAATGCGGTTTTACATAACACGCCGGAAACTGCGACTTTGCCCACCTAATTTTGCGAGTTCACATCAGTGCTTCCTGAAGCTGCGTAATGGCATCCTGCACTCTCTTTTTCAACGCATCCACATCCTGTCTCTTGCCAATAATCAGATAATCCAGCGTTACTCCAAAGAATTCCGAAAACAGAATCATGTCGTTATAAGATGCCGATATTACTCCGCGCTCAATTTTTGAAATGCGTTTTGCATCAATATCAATCGCCTCAGCCAGAGCCTCCTGCGTATACCCTTTTGATTTGCGCAGCTCTTGAATTCTTGCTCCACATACATGCTGATCGTAATACATACGTTTCTCCTTCCGCACAGCCGGTACAGAACCGGACCGACGGAAGGTCAAAAAAGGAGCCGCATGACGGTGAAGAAAAAATCCTGTGCCGATAAAACAGAACATGGGTATTCCATAATTCTGTCTCATGCGGCATTCGGAAGACTTCGCCTGTCAGCGGCTCCACAGCACAGCTATGACTTATAAAATTGTGTTAATAGGGTTATTTATTGTCATCTCAACCATTCAGAGACGAATAGTAGAGCTGCAATCTCCGTAATCTTCTCATCTCCAAAACATTGAAGACGGTCTCACGTCCGCAGGCCTTGCATTTGGTCTGCACATGTCCTCTGGTATCCTCAAAGACGATGATTGAATTATGTCGGCAATAAGGACACCTGACAGTCCTGGGCTTTTGCGAAGCAATCGCATCCTTTGCCCGGATGATTTTAATCTGCATTTCCGCAGATGGTTCCGATACTCTGATATTCCTGCTCATGGCCACACCTCCAATGGATCACGATATTCATAATCCTTTTTCCGGTTCAGATAGTCCAGTTGTTCCAAGCGTATAGCAGCTGCCGATCTCGAAACGCCAAAGACACCACAGAAAGTGTCTATTTTGACCTGATCCTTGTCGTAAAAACGCCATCCATAACATGTCAGAGGCTTTCTGCTGTTAATGAACCACATCGCCCGATCCACCTCTGACTGGGGCATCAGGATGGCAGCTCCCAGCGAATTGGCCTGCCATTCGTTCCAATCCTCCTGCGTTTTCAGAACGCGGGAGCCATTTCCTCGCACTTCCGGTCTCTTATGGCAGGCTATCTTTCGGTCATCGGAATCCAGCTGAAACAGTATCTGGTGAGCGCACTCATGCGCCAGCGTAAATCTGCGTTTTCCGCAGAGTTTCCGAATATTCTCCGGTTCAATAAAGCCCTTGTCCAGAACCACATCATTGGTTTTCAGGAAAATGCTCCTCTGACTTCCATCAACCTCTATCTGATATTCTGTATCCACATACGCGGTCAGACCATAGATGCTTCCGTCCGAGGACAACTTTTGAAATGACACTTTCAAGTTCAGATAGTCGGATGCAAACTGGTCAATGGGTGTCGGAAGCGCGAATCTCGTCGGATCATCTGCTTCGCTGCCGAAAAAGGACTTTTGAAAATCTCTTATCACTGCAACAGCGATTTCCTCTATGTTTTTCTGCGAAAGGATCATAGGCACTGCTCCTTTGCTTCAACGAACCATTTTTCATCTTCGTTGTACAGGAAGCTCTCATGCCCACCGATCATGACCGTATAGCGGATTCCGCAGCCTCCTACCTTCGTGGAAGCAGCCCGACACTTATGCTTCAATCGGTCGATCTCATACACCCGTCCGTCAATCCACCGAATCAGACGCGGACGGATATTTCCCTCTGCATCCACATCTAAATTCACAGGTACATATACTTTTCTACATTTCTGTTCCGACATATTCTACGCTCCTTCTCTGTAAACCGGCGAATGTGTTGACTTCTTTTAGCAAAGAACTCACCAGATTCTGCCGGTGCTGTATTAACCAATCATTCCTGTCGGCATAACCAAATCCACTTTTCGCTCTGTCGGCATCTTGCTTTTCTGAAAAAGTACCCCATTTTTAATCGCATCTTTCCCGAATCGGAATCGAATCTGCTCAATCGCTGCGTCCAAGCGTTCCTGGCGATCCAGTGATTTCACATCAGTGAATAGGTCGTATTGTATCGGACAATCCTCTTCAAACAGGTTGATTGCCCGAACTGTCACCGAACGAATCGGGTGTTCCCACTGATAATTCTTATCAAACAGAGCAAATGCGGTTTTCGCCAGATAGGTGGGGCTTTGTGTCGGAATGCTAATCCGGCACTGCCACTCCTTCGTGAAAAGCTCATTGTTGCGGATGGAAATCGCTATTCCGCCAGCTTTCTTTTTATGTGCTCGCAGCTTGGTTCCGATCTCCTGCACCAGTTCCAGCATGACACACCAGACTTCGGCGTTATTCTCCAAATCCTGCATGGTCGTTATTCCGTGCCCAATGCTCTTTACTGGGGAGACATAATCGGAACGCATAACCGGCGAATCATCCAGTCCATTGGCATACTTCTTAATCGCCAGTCCATTCTTTCCAAGGCGGCACTTCAAGAAATCATCCGATGTTGCAGCAAGCTCTCCAATGGTATGAATCCCATAACCGGACAGAACCTTCTCGGTCGCTCTGCCGACTCCAAGCAAGTCAGAGGCGGGAAGACACCAAATCTTCTCCTGGAACGAATCTGCTTCGATGCAGGTAATCGCATCCGGCTTTTTCATATCCGACCCAAGCTTGGCAAAAATCTTATTGAAGCTCACTCCTGCGGAAATCGTAAGTCCCAATTCAAACTTAACCGTTCTGCGAATCTCATCTGCGATTTCAAATCCGGTTCCCATGCAGCCGCTTCCGGTCACATCCAGCCAGCATTCGTCCATCCCATACGGCTCGATCTGATCGGTATAGCGACCGTATATCCCACGAGCCAGCTTTGAAAACTTCATATATTGCTCATAGTGCGGCTCCACGATCACAAGATCCTGGCACTTCTGCTTTGCTTGCCAGATTGCCTCTCCCGTGGAAACGCCAAACGCCTTTGCTGCATAGTTCTTCGCAAGTACGATGCCATGCCGTTCCTCCACAGAACCGCACACTGCCACCGGCTTGTTCTTCAGTTCCGGGTTCAGCATACACTCGACAGAGGCATAGAAGTTATTCATATCACAATGAAGAATCACCCTTTGCATCCCGTATTCCTCCTCTCCGTTCGTGAAAGCACGAACAACTTTTCACGAACGCATTGACACACAGCATTTCTTGTGATACTATAATTACACGAATTGTATTTCGTGTTTTCATCGTCATTATAGCAAGCACAGTTTTTCGTGTCAATAGATTTTTATGAAAAAATGTTCGTGTTCGTAATCAAAAAAGAAAGAGGTATTCCTATGGTCTTCAAAGAAAGGTTGAAAGAAAAAAGAACAGAAGCCAATTTAACTCAGGTAGAACTTGCAGAGAAGGCCGGTGTAACCGCCCGCACAATTCAGAATTATGAGCTTGGCAGCCGTAAACCATCCAATATGGTTACGATCCAGAAGATCGCGGATGCGCTGAATACTACTACTGAGTATCTGCTGGGAAGCAGCGGCACCTATGTTGTAGAAGCCCATGAAAAAGGCGGCGCAAAAGCAGCGAAAGATATTGAAGAACTGGTCAGCGAAGTGACCGGTATGTTCGCTGGCGGCGAATTAAGCGAAGATGCCATCGAAGGAGCTTATAAAGCTCTGACCGATGCCTACTGGATTGCCAAAGAGAACAATAAAAAATACGCCCCGAAAACGAGGCGTAAAAAATCCGATCAGTGATATTTATCGTACACACTTTTCGCTATACTGTAAACTGGAGGTGGTATGATGAATGCGGAACAGCTTTCACGGGTCGGTGAGAAACTGGTAAAACGCTGCGGTTCCAGAGATCCTTTTGAAATTGCAAGGCAGCTTGGTATCAATGTCATGCTTTGCGAAAATTTTGGTTCCCTGAAGGGAATGTACCGGGTGATTAAGCGAAATCGCTTTATTTTCCTGAATAACAGTCTGGATGAAAATATGCTGCGCATCGTGTGCGCACATGAATTAGGGCATGATCAGCTTCACCGGAATATGGCGAAAACCACCCCGATTCATGAGTTCATGCTCTACGATATGAAATCCAAACCGGAATATGAAGCGAACATCGTAGCAGCAGAGATTCTGATGGACAGCGATGAAGTCCTTCGTTACATCTATGAGTATGGATACACAGCCGAGCAGATCGCCAGTGCGATGTCCACCGACATCAATCTGGTTGCGCTGAAGGTAGCGCACCTGGCTACACTTGGCTATAATCTGCACGCGCTGGAACACAAGAGCAACTTTTTGAAATAACGTACCTTTGA
>ENA-OUOY01001661-OUOY01001661.1-human-gut-metagenome-genome-assembly--contig:-NODE-1661-length-12550-cov-3.143898_pt1 | contig 12550 bp, 9 predicted proteins | sample MGYA00237937_ERZ548767 | MGnify/ENA primary metagenome ERZ548767 (study PRJEB26490, sample SAMN05356887) | human gut metagenome | biome: terrestrial biome; feature: human-associated habitat; material... | reverse complement strand
TTGAAACCACCAAGCACCTTCACCGCTGCATCCAGCAGATTAAGGCTGAGGGCATGAAGGCCGGCGTTGCACTGAACCCTGCTACCAGCCTGAGTACGGTAGAAGAAATTCTGCCTTACGTTGACATGGTACTGCTGATGACCGTTAACCCCGGCTTCGGCGGACAAAGCTTTATTGAAGGCGTAGTACCGAAGATTGAGCGCCTGCATGCAATGATTACCGAGCGTGGCCTGAACGTGGATATTCAGGTTGACGGCGGCGTTAACGCCGAAACCTCCAAGCTGGTGAAGGCTGCCGGTGCCAACGTATTGGTAGCAGGCTCCTATGTTTACGGCGCTGAGGATACCGCTGCCGCTATTGCCAGTCTGAAATAGTATTCAGAGATTATTGAACAGTAAATAGCGTTCGGAGAATAAGAAAAACCGTCCTTTCCCGCTATCTGCAAAAATGCAGACAGGGAAGGACGGTTTAATTTTGCTTTTTGTGTTATCTTTTTTCGCTATCGTTGGCTTTTTGCCAGATATACCACACTGCGAGCGAGCGCCAGGGACGCCATGTTTCCGTAAGCGTATTGATTTTGCCGCGTTTGGGAATTTCGCTCAGATTAAGCATTTTCTGCAGCTCTTTCTTGAAGATAAAGTCGGCACTGGGTACAACGTCTGTGCGGCACAGAGCCAGCAACAGAAACATTTCGATGGTCCATTGGCCGAGGCCGCGGATTTGCATCAGCTGCTTGGTAATCTGGCTGTCGGTCATATCATCGAACTTATCCATGGTTACGCTGCCGTTGATCACTGCTTCGGCAAAGCTGCGCAGGTAATCTACCTTTTGCTTAACCAGACCGATGCTGAGCAGGTCCTCAGCGGAAGCATTAAGCACTGCCTGCGGCGTAATGGGATTGCCGGTGAGGCCTTCGAGCTTTTTCATCAGCTGCTGGCTGACATCAGGCGGCAGCTGTTGGGCAATAATACCGGTCAGTAATATAGTAAAATAAACCTCTTTAGATTTTGGTTTTAACGGACAGGGCGAATAACGGTCAACTAACGGGGCGAGCTCTGGAACGTTTTCACGCAGATAGCGGTCACCGACGGACCAATCTGGGGTTTGGCACATAAGCATCCTCCTTTTATTTACTTTATTACAATATTATAATACGAAAACGGCGGTTAGACAAACGAAAAAATGCGAAATAATAGCAATAAAAGCATTTTTCTATGAACGAAGTCTTTCGGATTTGCTTTTTCTTTAAATCATGAAGAAAAATAAAAAACGGCGGCAACGCAGATTAATATTTGCACTTTTTTCTTCAAAGCTGTATAATTAGTCTGATTGACAATCTATATTTGTAATTAAAATGTAAGGAGACGATGAAATGTCTGAAGTCAGAGTAAGATTTGCTCCCAGTCCTACTGGGTATTTACATATTGGTGGTGCGCGTACTGCGCTGTTTAACTGGCTGTTTGCCCGCAAAATGGGTGGCAAGCTGATTTTGCGTATTGAGGATACCGATATTGAACGTCTGAAAGAGGATTCCGTAAGCCAAATCCTTACCAGCCTTAAATGGTTGGGCATCAACTGGGATGAAGGCCCGGAGGCCGGCGGCGAATACGGTCCTTACTATCAGTCCGAGCGCTTTGATATTTACAAAAAATATGCTCAGCAGCTGCTGGACGAAGGCAAAGCATACTACTGCTTCTGCACTACCGAGGATCTGGCTGCACAACGCGAAAAACAACGCGCTGCTAAGCAACCGTTCCGTTATGCACGTACCTGCCGCGATATTCCGGCAGAAGAGGCTAAAGCACGTATCGCTGCAGGCGAACCGTATTCTATCCGTATCAAGATTCCTGCCGAAGGCAGCATCACCGTTCATGACCTGATTCATGGCGAAGTTACCTTTAACATGGACCAGTTCGACGATTTCGTAATTGTAAAATCCAACGGTATTCCTACCTATAACTTCGCTGTTTGTGTCGATGACCATCTGATGGGCATGACTCACGTACTGCGTGCCGAGGAGCATCTTTCCAACACTCCGAAGCAGCTTCTGGTTTACGAAGCACTGGGCTGGGAACCGCCTAAGTTCGGTCATATGCCGATGATTCTGGCTATGGACCGTTCCAAGCTGAGCAAACGCCACGGCGCAACCTCCGTTGAAGAATTCCGCAGCCAAGGCTACCTGCCGGAAGCTATCATCAACTATCTGACTCTGCTTGGCTGGGGCCCCGGCGATGAACGCGAAATCTTCACTCTGGAAGAAACCGTTAAGCTGTTTGAGCTGGAGCAGATGAGTAAAAAGGCTGCTATTTATGACACCAAAAAGCTCACTTGGATGAACGGCCAATATCTGTCCGAGCTGCCGCTGGAAAAAATTCTGCCGGATGCTAAGCCCTTCTTCGTTAAAGACGGCCTGGTAACCGAAGAATGGTTCAACGATGCTGCCAACGAAGCATACTTTGAAAAGCTCGTAGACGTTGTACGTGTACGTGTTAAAACTCTGCAGGAGGTTGCCGATGCTTCCACCTACTTCTTCAAGGATGTTGAAGAATATGATGAAAAGGGTGTAGCTAAGCACTTCAAGGCAGAAAATATTCCTGTACTGGAGCAATGCATTGCAGCAATTAAGGCTGATGATGTATATGACCTGGCTTCTACCGAAGCAGCCTACAATAAGATTGCTGCCGACAACGGTCTGGCTTTGGGCAAGGTTATCCATCCGACTCGTCTGGCTCTGACCGGACGCACCGTAAGCCCCGGTATGTTTGACGTTATGGTCCTGCTGGGCAAGGAAAGAACTCTGGCACGTCTGGAAAAGGCTGTTGAGTTCATTAAAAGTTTATGATTGTAAAATAGCGATTGGCGCCTAGGTTTAGCGCGATTGCTTTAATTAAGCAGGAGGGCTTTCTTCCTGCTTAATTTTTACCAAGAGGTTCAAGGCTTGGGAAATGTTTTTGGAAAGGAGCTGCAGGCTATGAAAATCCTGTTGACAACATTATTATGCTTATGTTTATCTCTGCCGGTATTGGCAGACCAGCAGACTACGGTGCTTACCGAACAGACTTCTGTCGGCAAGGCAACGGCAACGCTGCCCTACATCGATGGCAGTAATTCCGCAGAGCTGGAAAAACAGGCCAACGCTTTGGTGCGCGACGCTGCAGCTAAGCTGGTCAAGGAGGTAGGCGGTCAGGGCAGTGTAACCTATAAAGTGATGCTGAACCGTCCGAGTATGGTGAGCCTGCTGCTGGAGGCAGACAACGGCGGACGCAAGGCATATGCTGGACTGAATCTTGATTTGACTACCGGCAAGGAGTTCGAGGTTACGGATTTCTTTGTCGATAATGATAACGTAAAGGCAGCTTTGGGCAATTATGATAATGTGCTCTTCGGCGAAGAGGGCTTGTTTGTGCGCAGCAAGAAAAATGCTGCCTACAGCAGCTTTGTGCCCTACAGGGATGTAGTTACCTCTCTGCGCATCGGCGAAGCAGGACGCCTGCTGCAGCTGGCGAAAATTACCGATAAGGCTGCAGGCAAAACACTGCGTCTGCCTGCAAGCGGACTGATGGCGCTGAAGCTGGACAGCAATCCTTCCACCGGCTACGGCTGGCAATTTGCCTGCAGCTCACCGGCAGTAAGCAAGGTAGGCAGCTCGTTCACCATTCCGCGTGGTGACGAGGAAAGAATGGGAGCGCCCGGCGTTGAAATTCTGGTGCTGGCAGTTACCAAGCCCGGTACCTATAATATCCGCATGGATTACAAGCGCTCTTGGGAAAAAATGAGCCTGCAGAGCTTTAACTTTACCGTTATCGCAGAATAAGCTAGAGGATGTGTTTATGGAAAAAGCATCAGTTTCTGTAAAAATATATAATAGTACCTATGCATTAACGACCTCTGCTTCCGAAGAACAGGTGCTGAAAATAGCAGCAGAGGTAGACAGAAGAATGCAGGAGCTGGCAGAAAGCAAAAAGCTGCTGCAGACAGATAAAATCGCCATCTGGACGGCGCTCGATCTGGCTGCAGACAGACTGGAGCTGCAGGAAAAATGCGTTGCTTTGAAACAGGAAATGCAGCAGCAATCCGTGGCAGCGGAGCAAAAAATGCAGGAAAAATGCGCTGCGATGGAGCAGGAGCTGCAGCAAAAGTGCGCAGCAGCGGAGCAAAAAATGCAGGAAAAATATGCTGCGCTCGAGCTGGAACTGCAGCAAAGAAATGCTGTGCTGGCAGAAGAGCTGCAAAGCCTGCAGGCCAGATATGACAGACTGCTGGCAGCAGTGCGTGAAAGGTAGATAACATATGGAAAAGAAAACAATAGAACTGCTTGCTCCCGCAGGCAGCTGGGAAGCATTGGAGGCAGCGGTAAACGCCGGCGCTGATGCTGTATATATGGGCGGTAAAGCCTTTGGCGCACGTGCCTATGCCAGCAATTTTGATGAAGAGGAAATGGCGAAGGCGGTGTATTTTGCGCATATGCACCATGTGCGCCTGTATATTACCGTCAATACTTTGGTTGATGACAGCGAGCTGGAGGCTTTATCTGCTTACCTGCTGTTTTTGAATAACGTAGGCGTAGACGGACTCATTGTGCAGGATTTGGGCGTTATCCGCCTGGCGCAGAAAATTGTGCCGGAGCTTCCGTTGCATGCCAGCACGCAGATGAGCATTACCAACAGCAGCGGTGTAGACTTCGCTATGGGTGCAGGCATGGAGCGCAGCGTATTGGCGCGCGAGCTGAGCCTGAAGGAAATCGGTGCAGCCTGCAGCCGAGGCAGTGAAATCGAAACCTTTATCCATGGCGCTTTGTGCGTATGCTACAGCGGTCAATGCCTGATGAGCAGTCTTATCGGCGGCCGCAGCGGCAACCGCGGACGCTGTGCCCAGCCTTGCCGTTTGCCGTATAAGCTGCTCAACGCGAAGGATGAGGATATGCTGCAGGGCAAGGATGCAGGCCAGTATCTGCTGAGCCCCAAGGATATGAATACCTTGAGCATTTTGCCGCAGCTGATTGACGCAGGCGTTGTGTCCTACAAAATCGAAGGACGCATGAAGCGCCCCGAATATGTTGCGGTAGTAGTAGATGCTTACCGCCGTGCGATTGACAGCTATCTTGCCGGTGACTACAACGTGCCGGAGGAGGATTTGGCGAATATCGAGCAAATCTTCAACCGTGACTTTACCACCGCTTATCTGGAGCGTCGTCCCGGACGCACGATGATGAGCGACCGCCGTCCCAACAACCGCGGCGTGCTTATCGGCCGTGTAGCGAAGCTGGATAAAAACCGTAATAAGGCAGTTATCAAGCTGGATAAGGAGCTGCATCTGGGCGATGGCTTGGAGTTCTGGGTAAGCGTGGGCGGACGTGTGGGCACCACTGTTACGGATATGCTGTGTGGCGGCAATAGTGTGCAGAGCGCTGCCCCCGGACAGCAGGTAACGATTGATGTGCCTAACGGAGTACGTTTGAATGACCGCGTTTTCCGTACGCTCGACAGCAGATTGATGAGCTATGCGCAGCAGTTCTTCGGACCGGACGCCAAAAAACGCATTCCGGTAGATGCCGTTGTTACTGCACGTTTGGGCGAGCCTATGACCGTTACGCTGACGGATGTTGAAGGCAACGTAGGCTACGGCGAAACCGATTTTATCGTAGAGGCAGCACGCAAGCGTGCGCTGGATGAGGCCGGTGTGCGCAAGCAGCTGGACCGCCTCGGTACGACTGAATATTTCCTGAACAGCCTGATCTTTGAGCATGATGAAAATGTTATGGTGCCGATGAGCGAAATGAACGAAGCACGCCGTATGGCATGCGAGGCACTGGATGCAGCGCGTCTGAATGCCTTCGCACCGGCGCGCACAGCGGTGCACAGCTTCAGCGAGCAATTAGTGCCGCAGGCACATAAGGCTAAACAGCATGAATCCGTTCTGGTAGTGCATTGCGACAGCGTTGAGAAGGTCAATGCTGCGCTGCAGGCAGGTGCTGAACGCATTCTCTTCGGCGGTGACTGCTTCAATCATCAGCTGCCGTCCGAGGCGGATTATGCTAAGGCTGCCAAGCTGGTGCGCAAGGCAGGCCGTCAGCTGGCCTTTGCTACTCCGCGTATCATTAAAGAAGCACAGCTGGCATATTTCGACAAGCTCTTCACTCTGTGGGAAGAGCTGCAGCCGGATTTTGTTTACATAAACAACAACGGCTTGTGGCCATTGGCGAAGAAGCATGCTGCACTCAATTTGGTAGCAGATATGTCTTTGAACATCTTCAATAGCCAGACACTGCAGTTTTGGCAGGAGCAGGGCGCTGCAGGCGCAGTGCTCAGCCCCGAGCTGACCATGGCGCAGGTTGAGCATCTTGTGAGCGTCAGCCCGCTGCCGTTGGAGTGCATGATTCAGGGACGTTTGGAAATGATGGTTTCCGAATACTGCGTAGGCGGCAGCTTCCTGGGTGCGCTGGATAAGGGTGCCTGCAAGTTTAACTGTGCAGAGCCTTTGTTCCTTGGTGACCGCAAGGATGCACGCTTCCCGATTGTTACGGACCAGTTCTGCCGCATGCATATTCTGAACGCACATGAGCTTTCGATGACTGCCAATGTGCAGCATATGGCGGAAGCAGGCGTGGTTGCGCTGAGAATTGACGGCCGTGATTACGATGCGGCGCGTCTGGGCGAGCTCGTGGCGCTGTACCGCAAGATTCTCGGCGGTGCGGTGGAGGCACCGGAAAATCTGCCAGGTACTACAAGAGGCCACTATTTCAGAGGCGTAATGTAAAAGTAAATGTCAGCTTGATAGGCTGAATAAATTGAATAAGTCAAGGCTCCTGTCAGCAATCGCCGGCAGGGGCCTTTTGTCACATGTACAATTTGCTTGTCTAAGCATTTTTATATGCTTAATTATAAAATCAGAGATAGTTCTCAGGCTATAGCAATCATATGCAGCAGAAAAATTTGCCTGCATCTTTCCGTTACTGCCTGATTTATGATATAATACTAAAGTTATAGAGAAAAAAGACCTTACGGTCAGAAGATAAATTTTAGAGGAAAAGAGGAATGTGAAATGACAAATGGATTTGCAGCCTTAAAAGTTTGCGCCCACACCGTAGAGCAGCTTCAGAAAATGGGCATCAAAAAGCCGATGCCGGTACAGGAGCAGGCTATCCCGGCGCTGTTTGCCGGACGTGACGTAATCGCCCGTGCGCAGACAGGTACAGGCAAGACACTGGCGTTCTTAGTGCCGCTGGCAGAAAAAATCGATACTGCCAAAAGCTATGTGCAGGCATTGGTAATTACGCCGACGCGTGAGCTGGCACAGCAGATTGCCACCGAAATGAAAAAAATCCTGGGCGAAAGCGATATCAAGGTGCTGGCTGTTACCGGCGGACGCGATTTCGAAACGCAAAAATATAAGCTGGAGGGACGCAGCCATGTGCTGATCGGTACTCCCGGCCGTCTGTTGGACCATATCCGCAAGGGCAACACCGACCTTGGCGGTGTGCGCTACCTGGTACTGGACGAGGTTGACGAAATGCTGCAGCAGGGCTTTATGGATGAAGCGCTGGAGCTGATTGCTATGACCGCGCCGGAGCATCAGACGATGCTTTGCTCCGCAACTCTGTCGGAAGAGGTGCGCAAGCTGGGACGCAAGCTGACGAAAAACTGCACGCTTATTGATATCAATCCTAATCAGGCTACCGTTGAAAAAATCAAGCAAATTTGCCTGAAAACAACCGACGAATATAAGAATAAGGCTGTGGCAGCGCTCATTGACCGCCTGAATCCTTATCTGATGATTGTTTTCTGCATGAGCAAGGAGCGCACCAAGGAGCTGGGCGACTGGCTGGGAATGCAGGGTTATAACGTTGATGTACTGCATGGCGAAATGTCTCCCGCCAAGCGCAAAACTGTTATGAAGGCCTTCCGTGATGCTAAGATTCAGATTCTTGTTGCCAGCGATCTGGCTGCCCGCGGATTGGACGTTGAGGGTGTAACTCATGTTGTGAACTACGATATTCCGCATGATGTCGACTGGTATGTTCACCGCATCGGCCGTACAGGACGTGCAGGCAATGAGGGCGAAGCAATTACGCTTTATACTGCCGACGAGGTTAAATGGCTGCGTAATATCGAAACCAAGCTGGGAATTCTGATGGAACGCCAAAACCTGGAGGGCGGTGTTGTGGCACGTCGCGTTGCTGTGGCTGCCAAAAAGAAAAAGCCCGCAGGACCTAAGCGCGGACGTAATTCTGTTGTTGACAAGCGCAAGGCTCCCAAAACCGGCAGTAACCGCCGTCAGGGTGCTAAAAAAGGCAAATAAGCCTGCTTAGAATTTTTAATAAAAATTATGGATGCTTCTCTTGCTTTACAGAGAGGCATCCATTTTTTCTTATGCTGCAGAAGAATGTAACTTATGAGCCAATGTGCATTTTTTATCTTTTCAAGTATAGAAAAAATATGGTAAAATATAATGGAATAGGTATGCAATAAAAAAGAACAGGAGGGCAGTATATGTTGACAATTCGTGAATATAAGCAGGCAGCAACGCTGGAGGAGGCCTGGCAGCTGAACCAGAAGCGTCCTAACCGCGTGCTTGGCGGTATGCTGTGGATGCGCCTGAGCAAGGGCAATGTGCAGACAGCGATTGATTTGTCGGCTTTAGGCCTGGATACAATAGAGGAAACTGAAACAGAATTCCGCATCGGTGCGATGGTGAGCTTGCGCCAGCTGGAGCTGCATGAAGGCTTTACCGCCTACAGTGAGGGAGCAAATAAGGAGGCGCTGCGCCATATTGTAGGTGTGCAGTTCCGAAATCTTGCTACCGTAGGCGGCAGTGTGTTCGGACGCTTCGGCTTTTCGGATGTGCTGACCTTGCTTTTGGTTATGGACAGCTATGTGGAATTATACAAGGGCGGTATTGTGCCGTTGGCAGATTTTGTGAATATGCCGTATGACAGAGATATTCTGGTGCGCGTTATTGTTAAAAAGACAGCAGCGCATTACAGCTATAAATCCGTGCGCATCAGCAAAACCGACTTTCCGGTGCTGACCTGCGCGGCGGCGCTGACGCAGCAAGGCGTGAAGGCCGCAGTGGGCGCACGCCCGGCGAAGGCTGCGCTGGTGAAGGATGCAGAGCAGCTCGCAACTCTGCCTATGAATGCCGAGAAGGCGCAGGCCTTTGCGGAATATGCTGCAGGCTTACTGCCGACGGAAACCAATCCGCGTGGCAGTGCTGCGTACCGTACACACCTGATTAAGGTGCTGACAGCAAGATGTTTAACAGAACTGGGAGGTAAGGCCTGATGGAGATAACCTTAACCTTAAATGGCAAAAAGCTGACCCGTATGGTGGAGGCTGATACAGTTTTACTCGATTTTCTGCGCAAGGAAGGCTGCTACAGCGTGAAGCGCGGCTGTGATACTACCAACTGCGGTTTGTGCACTGTATTTATGGATGATAAGCCGGTGCTTTCCTGTGCTGTTCTGGCAGTGCGTGCCGCCGGCCACAGCATCGTAACGATGGAGGGAATGCAGCAGGAGGCAGCGGGATTCGGTGCCTTTATTGCAGACCAGGGCGCGGAGCAGTGCGGCTTCTGCAACCCCGGCATGATTATGAACGCGATTGCGCTGCTGCGTGAAAACAGCGAGCCTACGGAAGCAGAAATCAAGGAATTTCTGGCAGGCAACCTGTGCCGTTGCTCCGGCTATGAGGGACAGCTGCGCGGAATCCAGAATTTCATCGCCTGGAAAAAAGCTCAGGCGCAGGCATAAGGAGGGGAGCTGCAGATGAAAATAGTTAACCAATCCTACCGCAAAAAGGATGCAATGCAGTTGGTGACAGGCCAGCCTGTCTACACCGATGACCTGGTGCCGAACGATTGCCTGCTTGTCAAGGTGCTGCGTTCCCCGCATGCGAATGCTATTATTGAAAGCATCAACACCGCAATTGCAGCTAAGGTGCCTGACATCGAAGCAATTTATACCTGGGAGGACGTGGACCAGGACGGCGAGCGCTGCACCTATGCAGGCCAGACCTATCCCGAACCGAGTCCCTATGACCGCCTGCTGCTCGACCGTCATGTACGCTTTGTGGGTGACATTGTAGCGATTGTTGCCGGCAAAACGGAAAAGGCTGTAGACAAGGCGCTGTCTTTGATTAAAGTAAAATACCAGCTGTTGGACGCAGTGCTTGACTTCCGCACTGCGCTGGATAACCCTGTGCTCGTGCATCCGGAGGATACCTGGAAGGCAAACTGCCCGGTTGGTGCCGACAATAAGCGCAACCTGTGTGCCCATGAGGTTATCGAGGACGGCGAGGTTGATAAGATTCTGGCGGAATGCGATGTTGTTATCGACCAGACAACTCACACCAAGGCTGTGCAGCAGGATATGATGGAGCCTTTCGTAACCTATTGCTCTATTGATACCTACGGCCGTCTGAACATCCTCAGCTCTACGCAGATTGTTTTCCACTGCCGCCGCATTATTGCAAATGCGCTGCATATCCCAAAAACCATGGTACGCGTGGTTAAACCGCGTATCGGTGGCGGCTTCGGTGCTAAGCAGAGCTGTGTAAGCGAAATGTATCCGGCCTTTGTTACCTGGAAAACCAAAAAGCCGAGTAAGATGATTTTCTCGCGTTATGAATGTCATATAGCTTCCAGCCCGCGCCACGAGATGGAGGTGCGCGTGCGTCTTGGTGCTACTAAAGAAGGCAAAATCCGCGCGATTGACTTATATACTCTTTCCAATACCGGTGCTTATGGCGAGCATGGTCCCACGACCGTCGGCCTTTCCGGTCACAAATCTATTCCTTTGTACCGTACCGAGGCCTTCCGCTTCGGCTTTGACGTAGTTTACACAAACCTGCAGGCTGCAGGCGCTTACCGCGGTTATGGCGCTCCTCAGGGTATCTTTGCCGTAGAGTCCGCTGTGAACGAGCTGGCAGCACGTCTGAAGATGGATCCGATTAAGCTGCGCGAGATGAATATTACACGCGAGGGCGATATTATGCCGGCCTATTATGGTGCGCCAAACACAAGCTGTGCGTTGGACCGCTGCCTGGAGCAGGTACGCGAGATGAGCGGCTGGGAGCAGAAGTTCCCGCTGCAGCAGCTGCCTGACGGCAAGGTACGGACAATGGGTGTGGCTATTGCGATGCAGGGCAGCTCCATTCCTTACTGCGACGTCGGCGGTGCTACCCTCAAAATTAACGACGAGGGACATTACACTTTGCTGATTGGTGCTGCCGATATGGGCACCGGCTGCGATACCGTTCTGGCGCAGATGGCAGCAGAGGTTTTGGAATGTGATTACGATAACATTACCGTATTCGGTGCGGATACCGATGCTTCTCCCTATGATTCCGGTTCCTATGCATCAAGTACAACATATATTACCGGCAAGGCCGTAGAAATCTGCGCACAGCGTTTGCGCGGCAAGATTTGCCAATTAGGTGCACGTCTGCTGGAATGCGGCACGGACCAGGTTGTCTTTGACGGACGCGAGGTGCGTGATACCGTCAGCGACAAGGCTGTAAGCCTCTTTGATATCGCCACCGCTTCTATGGTGAATAACGATATCGCTCTGGAAGAAACCGTGGAGCAGAACAGTGTGCTGTCGCCGCCGCCGTTTATGGCCGGTGTGGCTGAGGTTGAAACCGACCTGCTGACAGGTGAGGCACAGGTTGTGAACTTCTACGCATCTGTTGACTGCGGTACTCCGGTTAACCCGCATCTGGCTAAGGTGCAGACCGAGGGTGGCATTCTGCAGGGCATAGGCATGGCGCTGATGGAAAACGTAACCTACAGTCCCAAAGGACGTATTTACGAAAACTCCTTCATGCAATATAAGGTTCCCTGCCGTGAGGATATCGGTCATATCTATGTTGACTTTGCCAGCAGCTATGAGGAAAGCGGTCCCTTCGGTGCCAAATCCGTGGGCGAGCTGGTAATCAATACTCCGGCTCCGGCGATTGCCGATGCAATTTATCAGGCAACCGGCAAACGCTTTATGACTTTGCCGATTACACCGGAAAAAGTTGCTATGGGCGTTGACGAAAAATAAGATTTTTATAAGCTGAAAACAAATGTGGTTGCAAGACCACATTTGTTTTGGCAGGCGTTATTCTCGGGTGAGAGTGACGCAAGGCGTTTGGCCCCCTTCCGCTTCACTGCGTTCGGCACCTTCCCTATACTAAGACCCATTTTTCATAAAATGAAAAATGCTGGTCGTGTTATACTCGAAGAGTGCAAGGGGCAGGCAAGAAGTACAGCAGAACACAAAAAGGTTAGCTCAAAGCCTTAACGGGCAATTAATATATCGTGTAGCTAATAAAAATTTTAGCAAATGAGTGTCTGGTAGCATAGAAGTGTCGCAACTGTTTGAGCGCTAAGGCAACTACTTTAGCATAATTTCTTTGCATAGCGCGAGTTTTGCGGCACTTCGTCCTGGTTCCACACGAAATTTGCGTCGTGCCCTACGGCACGGGAAAATTTTTTCTGAGCGAAATGATATTTAATTGCGACGCACAACCCTCAGTCATCGCCTACGGCGATGCCAGCTCCCTTTCAG
>ENA-OUOY01001658-OUOY01001658.1-human-gut-metagenome-genome-assembly--contig:-NODE-1658-length-12566-cov-4.300536_pt1 | contig 12566 bp, 9 predicted proteins | sample MGYA00237937_ERZ548767 | MGnify/ENA primary metagenome ERZ548767 (study PRJEB26490, sample SAMN05356887) | human gut metagenome | biome: terrestrial biome; feature: human-associated habitat; material... | reverse complement strand
GACAAAACCAACAAAAATCCCTTAAGTTGCATTGTTTTAAAATACTGTTATTATTTCCGTAAACGTTTACTTCGTTTCAATATAGTCAAATAAATTAAGGGAAAAACACATGGAAACAGTAACTTCTGGTTTATCTACCATTGATTACGTTATCTTTGGTATATACGCTATCGTAGTCTTAGTTATAGCCCTTTCAGCTTCTCGTAAAAATCACAAGAGCGCTGAGGGGTATTTCTTAGCAGGTAAATCTATTCCTTGGTGGGCTGTTGGTGCCTCACTAATTGCTGCTAATATTTCAGCAGAACAGTTCATCGGTATGTCAGGTTCTGGCTATGCTATCGGTATGGGCATTGCAGCTTACGAAATTATGGCAGCTGTGACCTTAATCTTAGTTGGTAAATACTTCATTCCTATCTTTATCGAAAAAGGTATTTACACTATTCCTGAGTTCGTTGAGAAACGTTTTAATAAAACTTTAAAAACCATTCTTGCAATATTCTGGATCAGCTTATACATCTTAGTAAACTTAACCTCTGTTCTCTACCTAGGCGGTTTAGCATTAGAGACCATTTTAGGTATTCCTCTGATGTACTCAATCTTAGGATTAGCAGCTTTCGCTCTTCTATACTCAGTATACGGTGGTCTGTCAGCAGTTGTTTGGACTGACGTTATCCAGGTTGCTGTTTTAGTAATCGGTGGTTTTGCAACATCATATGTAGCCTTAAAGTGGATTGGTCAGGGTGAAGGCTTCATGGCTGGCTGGTCAACTTTAGTTCAGGACATTCCTGAGCACTTTGAAATGATCTTAGACAGATCAAATCCTAACTTCTCACAGTTACCAGGTATCTCTGTTCTAATCGGTGGTCTATGGGTTACTAACTTGTACTACTGGGGCTTCAACCAGTACATTATTCAGCGTACATTCGCGGCTAAGTCAATTCACGAAGCTCAGACTGGTCTTGTATTCGCAGGCTTCTTAAAGTTAATCATTCCTTTAATCTGCGTAATTCCAGGTATTGCAGCTTACTACATCACTGTTCACAATCCTGCTCTATTAGACTCATTAAAAGAACAGTATGGTAACATTGTTGCTAACAACATTCCTACAGCTGATCATCCTGATAAGTCATATCCTTGGGTTGCTCAGTTACTGCCTACAGGTCTAAAAGGTGTTGTATTCGCAGCTCTTGCAGCAGCTATTGTTTCATCCTTAGCATCAATGCTAAACTCAACTGCAACCATCTTCACCATGGATATCTACAAAGAGTACATCAACAAGTCAGCATCAGATGTATCTTTAGTGAGAGTTGGTCGTTTAACTGCTATTGTAGCTTTAGCAATCGCAATCTTCATTGCTCCTCTATTAAGCTCTCTAGGTCAGGCATTCCAGTTCATCCAAGAGTACACCGGTGTTGTTTCACCTGGTATCTTATCAGTATTCTTATGCGGTCTGTTCTACAAGAAGGCAAACTCAAAGGGTGCAGTAGTTGGTGTATTATGCTCAATCGTAATCGCATTCTTACTGAAGTTCTTACCTTTACAGATGGGCTTCTTAGACCAGATGTTCTACAACTGGATCCTAACCACTGCAATCATCGCATTCGTTTCATTATCAACTAACAATGGCGATGACGATCCTAAGGCAATCATAACCACAGCTAAGACCTTCAAGACAACTGGCGGTTTCGCTATAGCAAGCTATGCAATCTTAATTATTGTAGCTGTAATCTACACTGCTTTCTGGAACGTTCAGTTAGGCTGGGCTCTATAAAGCAAACCTCATATATAACAATTCATATTAACTAACCTTAAAGCTCTGCTTTGCAGAGCTTTTCTTATTTGTAAAAAATTTTTTGAGAATACAAAAAAGGTATGACCTCAAGGTAGAAAATAAGGTAACTTTTCTCAAGCTCTTATAAAGTATAAGATTACTCTTCAGGGAAAGGAGGAAGTTGATGCTCTTTACCAATACACTCTTGATACCATGAGGTAAAAAGTCTTGGTCTGCTATTTTCTTTTAGAGCTTTAAAATAATCATAGCAAAGCTGTTTTGAGCTTATAAGCTCTTCGTTTATCCCCCGCTCTTTTGCTATAAGTGATAATACATGCTTTAATTTTTTTACAGCTTTACCAACATTTCTGTCTGATAGGATGTGTTCAATTGGGTACTCAAGATCTTGCTCTACAGGAACTTTTTGGGCTTCGTTAAACCATGAGATCACAAGTTTTCCATACTGTCTTATGGCTCCAGGTTTTACACCTGCTTTAGCTAAAGATGCATTAGAGAGATTTTTTAACCTAGCAATTGGAGATAAGGCACACCCTGTGATGATCCTGTTTTGAGCTACATCATTTTCCATTGCAAATTCCATACGCTTTTGACATAGAAATTTTAAAACAGTAAGTTCTGCCAGACTAACAGTTCCTGCACCTTTGGCATTTAGGTAAGCAGTTTCAGGATCAGGAATAATCGTACAGTTATCCTTTAGATTGTCCATTTCCTCATAGAACCATGTTAAGCGAGGATCTGCATGCTTAAACTTACTAATAAGAGACTGATAGAGCTTATCTAAATAGAGAACATCATTAGCAGCATAGACAATCTGCTCATCTGTCAATGGTCGCAATGACCAGTCTGAACGAGTTTGGTCTTTAGGTAATATGACATTAAGCTCTTCTTCTAATGTAGCTTGTAGCCCTTTTGAATAACCTAATCCTAAAAAGGCCATCATTAGCTGTAAATCAATGCATTTTTCTGGAAGAGTCTTTTCAAGACCTAACTTATGAGCTTCAAAAGACAGTATCTCAAGATCTTCACGAGCCGAAAAGAACAGACAATTTGCCTTGGTATTAACAAAGGCTTTGAAAAATGATAAAAGCTTTAAAGCATGAGGGTCAACTATATAGACTGTGTCATCAATGCATATTTGTACAAGATCTAATATAGGATAATATGTCTTAGTTCTTGTAAATTCAGTATCCACACTTACATTTTTATCCTCGCATAGTGATGACAAAAATGTGTTTAGAACATTTAATGAAGTCTCATTATCAACTAAGACAATATTGTTAGTGCTCATGTGCTCTCCTCAATTGCGAGCACATTATAAAATAAGAAACACCTAAATTAAACTTTAAGACGATTCTGTTTTAAATATCGACGTAATACTTTACCAACAGGAGATTTAGGTAAAGTCTCGACGAACTCTATATGTTTTGGAAGTTTATATCCTGTTAGATATTTCTTACAGTAAGCTAAAACTTCTTCTCTGGTTAAAGTAGGATCACGTCTTATTATATAAAGCTTAATTGACTCACCTGTAGTTTTTGATGGAACACCAATTACAGCACACTCTAAAACTTTATCAAAGCGACTTACCACATTCTCAATTTCTGTAGGGAAGACATTAAAACCAGAAACTAAGATCATATCTTTAATTCTGTCAATGATCTTTAAATAACCGCCATCACACCACTGAGCAATATCACCGGTTCGAAGCCATCCATCATCAAAGACATTTTCTGTTTCTTTTGAGTTTTCAAAGTAACCTTTCATGACTTGAGGACCTTTAAACTCAAGTTCGCCGGCAACACCTTTGTTCCAAATTTCTTCCCCAGTTTCGATATTGACGATTCTGGCTAATGTTGAAGGAGTAGGAAGACCGATAGTACCGTTATACTCTGTCTGAGTATAAGGTACTACACAGCACAATGGAGAACATTCTGTTAATCCATAACCTTCTAAAATAGGAATACCGCCTGATGCCTTTAAAAACCTTTGAGCAACACCTGACTGAACTGCCGTACCACCACCTACAACTAAACGTAAGTGCTTAAGTTTTACTTTTTCAAAAAGGTTACAGTTAACAAAAGCGTTAAAGAGAGTATTAACACCTGTAATAATTGAGATATCTGAATTCTTCTTTAACTGATTGATAAGATCATCAAACTTTCTAGGATCAATGATTAAAAGATTGGTGCAACCTAAATAGAAGGCAAACATCAAATTGATAGTCATTGCAAAGACATGGTAAAGAGGCAGCGCAGTAAGAATAGCTTCCTCACCTTTATGCAGTCTGGGTCCGTACATGCCATCTGCTTGAGCAACATTTGAAATGATATTGCCATGACTTAGCATTGCGCCTTTTGGCTTACCTGTTGTACCACCTGTGTACTGTAAGAATGCAATATCATCAAAATCTATCTCTACTTTATCAAAGTCTCTACCAGCTGCTTCCTTAAGGCAGTTATTAAACATGATAACTTTATCTTTATCATATTTAGGAACCATATTGGTAAAGTGACGTAAATAGAAGTTAACAAATGCTCCTTTCATTGGTGACAGGCAATCACCTACAGAACAGGAGATGATGTAATCAAGATAAGTCTGATCATGTATCTTTAATACTTCTGAGGTAATGCTTTCAAGACAGACTACAATTCGGGCACCACTGTCACGTAGCACTCCTAAAATCTCATGAGATGTATATAAAGGATTAATGTTTACAACCTGCATACCACATTTTAAGGCTGCAAACACTGAAATGGGGTATTGAATGACATTAGGCAGAATTACAGCCAATCTGTCACCTTTTTTAGCTTTAAGGACTTTCTGAAGATATGTAGCTAAAGCACAGGTCTTTTCATAGACTTCATTATAGGTTACAGAGCAGTTTAAGCTGATAAAGGCCTTTCTATTTCCATACTTTTGACAGCAATCGTCAAAGAGTGCTGGAAGATTATCGTACAGTTTTGGATTGATTGTATGTGGCACATCTTGTGGGTAACTTTCAAACCAAGGGGTACGATGTAACTCCATAACCTACGTCCTTTTTATAATTTATTGAGGTAATTACTGATGAGCGGCAGCAAACTTCTTTAAGAAGTCTACTAACACTTTTGCACCTTCAATTGGCATAGCGTTGTATAAACTTGCTCTCATGCCACCTAATACTTTATGACCTTTAATACCTACAAGGCCGTTCTTCTTACCTTCAGCTACAAACTCATCATTTAAAGATTCATCTTTTAGATTGAATACGCAGTTAACACGTGATCTGTCCTTAACTGCAATTCTTACACGATAGAAGTCTGAGCTTTCTAGATAATCATAGACCATTTTTGACTTAGCGATGTTTCTTCTTTCCATTTCTTTAACACCGCCCAAACTTTTTATCCACTTTAAGTTCAGACAAGCCATATACCACGAGAAAGTGCATGGGGTATTGTACATAGACTCAAACTTATCAAGTACAGACCAATTCATGATTGATGGGCAGTATTTTCTTGCCTTACCTAATAGATCTTCACGAACGATGGTAACTGTCATACCAGCTGGAGCTACGTTCTTCTGAACACCAAAGATGATGGCACCAAACTTTGAAACATCAATAGGTCTAGTTAAGATGTCTGATGACATATCAGCAATTAAAGGAACATCTCCTGTATCTGGTAACTCAAATGACTCAATGCCATTTACGGTTTCATTGATACACATATAAGCATATGCAGCACCATCTGTAACCTTCATCTTTGAGTAATCAACTTCATACAGACCATCTTTGTTCTCGAAGGTGCACTCGTGCAAAATTGCCTTACCGTAGTGCTCATCACACTCTTTAAAAGCACAGCGAGACCAGTGACCTGTTACAAAGTAATCAGCATGACCATTTTCAGGTAATAAGTTTAGTGGAATAGCAGCAAACTGGCCACGACCGCCACCTTGCTCGAATAATACTCTGTAGTTAGAAGGAATATCTAAAAGCTCTCTTAATAAAGATTCAGCCTCTTTAGCAACCTTCATGAACTCAGCAGAACGATGAGAAAGTTCTACTACACCCATACCAGTGCCTTCAAAATCTCTGAATTCCTTTTGAGCCTTTTCCATAACTTCAACAGGAAGCATACAAGGACCTGCATAGTAATTCCAAACTTTACTCATTTTGTTCTCCAACAAAAGTATTAAGAAAATCGGTTAAAAATTAAAACAAATGAAAATTTATTGTTTAAGATCAAGTAAAAAAGACATGGAGTGTATTCTCCATGCCTTATATATTATTGATTATCTGAATTGTTATCGCCACTGTCAACTGTCTGAGTATCAGTGCTATTTTCAGGTGCGGATTCATCAGGCTTTTCGTTTAATGCTGTTTCAAGGCTTGGTGATGAGTTTTGAGACTCTTGCTCCGCCTTTAACTCTTCACGTTCCTTCTGCCTAGCTTCGGCCATTTTCTTAGAGTTTTGTACAACATCTTCAGGAATTGACTGAATTGCCATTACAGAATCACCTTCATACATACGCATTAAGATGTTACCAGCAGCAGAACGACTTACAAGTGGAGTATCAGACATTGATGATCTAATTAACTGCCCCTGGTTAGTAATTAACATATAGTCTGAATTGTCATCAGCAAGAACGGCACCAACAACCTCACCGTTTCTATCAAGATTCTTGATAACGATGACGCCCATACCGCCTCTATTGCGTAATGAAATGTCTGACAGACGGGTTCTCTTACCATAGCCATTAGCACAAGCAATTAAGAACTGCTTGTCTACCTCTGATGGAGGAATTACCATCAAGGATACAACTTTACCGTTCTCTCTTAGCTTGATACCACGGATACAGCCAGAACCACGACCTGATGGACGTACGCCTGCACCTGAATGTCTATCAATTGAGCTATCATCATTCTCATCTGATGATTCTTGAGAGTTATCAGAGCTGTCAGCATCATCTGAAGAATCCTCATCTGCGACAGCAGAGCGCTTATAGTATTCACAGAAATGCTGAGCATAACCATTGGATGTAAATAAGAATACATCATCATCGCCTGATGATAATTCAACACCGATTAACTCATCACCTTCATTTAACTTAAGAGCAATTAAAGCGTTTGTGCCCATTCTGTTAACGAATGATGCATAAGCACTAAGTGAGGTCTTCTTAATTAAGCCGTTCTTAGTTGCCATGAAGAAGTACTGCTCTGAGTTAAACTCTGAAATTGGCAGTAAGGCGGTTACAACCTCTCCATTTTCTTTATCAATATTAAAGAAGTTCTGTACTGGCAAGCCCTTTGATGTGCGGTTCTCTGAGGTTGGTAAGTCATAAACCACGCTAACAAAGGCACGACCCTTGTTAGTAAAGAACATCATCTTATCGTGAGTTGAGGCTACAACTACCTTGGTGATGTAATCCTCATCCTTTAATTTAGTTGCAAGTTTACCCTTACCACCACGAGCTTGACTCTCATAAGTAGAGATATCCTGATACTTGATATAGCCTTGAGCTGACAGAGTAACAATTACGTCACGACGTGCAATTAAATCACCCTTGTCAATCTTACCTAAGTCTACAGTGAATGCAGTCTTGCGCTTGTTGCCATAAGTCTCTTTAACTTCCTGTAACTCAGTCCTGATTTCCTGCTTCATTCTTTCAGGATTGTTTAAGATCTCTAAGTAATCACGAATAGCAGCAACTAATTCATTGTACTTATCACGGATCTCATCTTGAGCTAGGTGAGTTAATTTAGATAATCTTAACTCAAGAATTGCTCTTGCCTGAGGATCTGATAAGTAGTACTTATCGCCAATGATCCCCTTATCAGCAGGAATACCCTGAGGTAAAGAAATATTAGAACCGTCTTCAGCTCTTTGGATAAGAGGTGAAATTACAGAAGAATCCCAAGCTTCAGCCATTAACTTAATGCGTGCATCTTCAGCATTATCTGCTGCTGTAATAATATCAATTACTCGCTGAATGTTTGCCTTGGCAATCATCAAGCCTTCGTTGGTATGAGCTGTTCTTCTTGCCTGACGTAACAGATATACTGTTCTTCTTGTTACGATCTCTCGGCGGAACTTAACAAACTCAGTTAAGATTTCCTTTAATGATAACTGCTTTGGATGATTGTGAACTAAAGCTACCATGTTAATTGGGAAGCTTGCCTGTAACATGGTGTTCTGATACAGATTGTTTAGAACAGCTTCAGGATAAGCATCACGTTTTAAGTCAATTGCAATCTTAACAGCTCAGTCTTTATCTGACTCATCAACGATACTTGCAATACCTTCGATCTTCTTTTCTTTGATGAGTTTTTCAATCTGCTTTACGATATCAACCTTGTGTACAACATAAGGGATCTCGTCTACATAAATGGTCTGCTTACCTGACTTATCTGTCTCCACTCTAGTCTTTGATCTGATGATGCAACGACCTTTACCGGTTTCATAAGCCTGTCTGATACCATCAGTACCTACGATAATACCGCCTGTTGGGAAATCAGGACCAGGAATGTAATGCATAAGTTCATCAAGACCAATCTCTGGGTTATCCAAAACGGCGATTACGCCATCAATAACCTCAGAAAGGTTGTGAGTAGGAATGTTAGTTGCCATACCTACAGCAATACCTGATGAGCCGTTTACCAACAGATTTGGGAATTTGGTTGGTAAAACTTCAGGGATCTGCTCATTACCGTCATAGTTTGGATAGCTGTCGACAGTCTCTTTATCAATATCAGCTAACATCTGCTCGGCAATCTTAGTCATCTTAACTTCGGTATAACGCATAGCAGCTGCGCCATCACCATCGATATCACCAAAGTTACCCTGACCGAAGATTAAAGGTTCACGCATTGAGAACCATTGAGCCATACGAACAATAGTTTCGTATACAGCAGTATCTCCATGTGGATGGAATCTACCAATAACGTCACCAACAATACGAGCTGACTTTTTAGTCTGGCCAGTACTCCATACTTTTAGATCATACATATCAAAAAGAACACGTCTGTGAACAGGCTTTAAACCATCACGCACGTCAGGAAGAGCACGGTCTACGATAACAGACATCGCATAGTCAATGAATGACTGCTTTAACTCGTCTTCAAGTTTTACTGTTGGTACAGATGAATTAACACTCTGTGCTGTAGTTAATTCATTCTCAGAAGACTGTGATGCGTTCTGCTCTGAATTTTGATTATCGGTATTATCTGACATTAGTTCTACCTTTTAATTTTCATTAGTCTAATAGGCATAAATATTATCATTTTTGTATTAAAAATTCAATGAAATAAATGGCTTAATCATAGCATTAGAACTTGAAAAAACAGCCATTTTTGTCCATAATTTAGGCAAAATTTTTTAAGTAGGAAAACATAAAATATGTGGTTTAAAAATCTTCGTTTCTACACTGTTGATTTATCAGAATTAAACGGTGTTTTAAAAGACGATGCACTTGTTGAAGAAGCGCTAGAAAAAGCTAGTTTCAAGCCTTGTGCTGCTCAAGAACTGGCCTCTGTAGGCTTTGCGCCTATTTTTTCACATGAAGGCTTGTATCACTTCTCATCAGGTGAGAATCACTTTTTTAAACTTATTGAAGAAACAAAACTTTTACCTTCATCTGTTGTTAAGACAGAGTTAAACGAACTTACTGCTAAAAAAGAAATAGAGCTTAAAAGACAGCTACGTAAGAACGAAAAAGAAGCTTTAAAAGCGGCTGTTGCAGGAAAGCTTTTAGCACAGGCATTTGCAACCCGTCGTGAGCTTTTAATCTGGGTGAATACTGATAAAAGTCTTGTAGGCGTTGCAGCCACTTCTAGCAAGAGAGCTGAAAAAGCTTTAGCCATGTTACGAGAAGCTTTCTCTACCTTCCCTGCTAAACTTTTAGCTCCACACGCTATGGTAGATGAGAAGATGACATCTTGGTTAAAAGATGCAACAACTCTTCCTAAGCGTTTTACTTTCGGATCAGAGACTACCTTAAAGAGCACAGATGAAGACGGTGGCATTATCAGAGCTTCAAAAGAAGATCTGACATCAGAAGAGATAGCTGTACATTTAGAGGCTGGTAAAGTCGCAACCGAAATTGGTTTATCTTTTGATGAATCCTTAGAGCTTACCCTAACCTCAGATTTGGCTTTAAAGAAATTAAAACCTACAGATATTTACCTTGAAAAGAATCTGCCTGAAAAATCAGATGACGAGACCGCTGATGCTCAGGCTCTTTTAGTTCTTCAAGGTGAACTGTTAAGCGAACTATGTGATTACCTAATGGAGATTTTTAGCTGTGACCGTAACTAAAAAGCCTGAACTTTTAGCTCCAGCAGGAAGCTTAAAACACTTACATATGGCCTTAGCCTATGGTGCTGATGCGGTGTATGCTGGTGTTCCTAAATGGTCTTTGAGAGTACGCGGAAATGGTTTTATCCGTGAAGACTTTATTAAAGGCATCGAAGAAGCCCATGCTATGGGAAAAAAGGTACATGCAGTACTCAATATCATTCCACATGTAAGACGTGTAGCTGCATTTGAAAAAGTAGTAGACGAAATGGCTCAGTTAAAGCCTGATGCTTTCATCATGGCAGATCCTGGTCTAATCGATATTGTCCGTAACCGCTATCCTGATATTCCAATTCACTTATCAGTTCAGGCAAATACTGTTAATGCAGGTTCAGTTAAGTTCTGGCAGAAAGTAGGTCTTACAAGATGTATTTTAGCTCGTGAACTTTCCTTAACCGAAATTGACATGATTAAGCAAGAATGTCCTGATATGGAAATTGAGGTATTTGCTCACGGAGCTTTATGTATCGCAGTATCTGGTCGTTGCTTAATTTCAGGTCTGCTATCACACCGTGATGCCAATATCGGAGCTTGCAATAATTCATGCCGTTACGGCTTTAACATTCGCAACGTGCATGCTGCAACAGCTGACGATGTAACTACCTTTGAGGCTGATGACGGTACTACTTTATCAGCTCAGATTGAAGAGTCTATGCATCATCCAGGAGAATGGATGACCATGGAAGAGGATCTGAACGGTTCATATTTGATGAACTCTAAAGATCTGTGCACACTTCCTGTTTTAAAGAAGCTAATTGAGATTGGCGTTGATTCTTTAAAGATTGAAGGTCGTTCAAGATCACCATTCTATTCTGCTGCGATTTCTCGTGCTTACAGATTAGCTATTGATGCCATCTGCGAAGGTAAAGAGATCCCTGATGAAAGTTACAACATCGTAAACTCTATTCCATCAAGAGGTTACACCACAGCTTTACTTGAGCCACACCGTCCTGATAAGACCCAGGATTATGAGACTAACTCACCAAATCCAGGCAAATTACAGATCTGCGGTGAAATCACCTCACAGGATGCTGACGGGACCTTAAATATCGATGTAAAGAACCGCTTTGAGAAGAACTCACATATTGCGTTATTTACACCAAAAGGACTAGTTGATCTTGACGGGTCAACACTTGTAAATGCTAAAGATGGCAAACCTTTAGATGTAGCACCTGGCACTGGTTGGTCAGTAAAACTAAAGCACAATACTAAAGTTGATTTATCAACAGCTGTGATGTTAAGAATTGATGATAAATAGGATTTAGTTCTTAAAGATGAAGCCTCCTCTTTTAGCTGGAGGCTTTTTATTTAGATCTTAGAATAATCTTTTCTAGTACTTCTCTTGGTCTCATACATTAGTCTGTCAGCAGCTTCAATAAAATCTTTAGCAGTCTTAAAGCGATTATCAAAACGGACATAACCAGTTGAAACAGAAAGTTCATATGGAGCTAATGAGAGGATTTTCAGTCTAGCTACGGTCTTGTCAATGTAGTGGCAGACACCGGCAGCTCTTTCTTCATTTGCATTCTTCATAATTAAGATAAACTCGTCACCGCCATAACGGCATAAGAAACAATTAAAGGTCTCAGCAACACCCTTTAATAATCTTGATAGCTGCATTAGGACCACATCACCTTCGTTATGACCATAGTTATCATTGATTGACTTGAACTTATTCACATCAATAAACATCATATAAGTAGTTTTTCTTTCAGCTTCAGAAAGTGAAACTAAGTTTAAAAGATAACTTTTAAGCTCATTACGATTGTTTAAAGTAGTTAAATCATCAATAGAAATACGCATATGTTGATGTAAGGTCATCAAGAAGAAGAAACATACTGCGTAGCAAGGAGAAACCAGTAAAACGTCATCTACAAGTAAATTTACTGGAGCTAATACGAATGGTAAAGTACAAGTTAGGTAAAAGAGTATGTAGTCAACCTTAGAGATTGAAAACTCAATCATCTTGTCCTGTCTTGATGCTACTACGTACATGAAGTTTACTAGAGCTAGGATGGAGTAAAAACCTACAGTGCCTACTAATGCTGAGTAATACTTACCATGTACATATGCTCCATGATAGGTTAAGAATTGGATATGGCCATTAGCAGGTGATGTAAGCACGAAATAACATAAAATCAAAAATGGAATAGATAGCACACAAAGCTTAATACCTTTGGTTCTGGATTTTTCAGCCTTTATTAAATAACTGATGACAAAGAGTACATATGGAACCAAAAGATTGAAGAAAGATAACATACAGCTGAAGATAACCACCTGAGTTACATCTTTGGTACAAACTTCATTTTTAGCAAAGAGAGCATAACAGCTAATGCTTGTATAAGTTTTTAAAAAGATATCAGATAAAGCCTGGAAAATAACTAAAGCCAATACCAAGATATAGCTAAATCTTGCTCCTGTCTCTTATACACATCTGACGCTGC
>ENA-OUOY01001651-OUOY01001651.1-human-gut-metagenome-genome-assembly--contig:-NODE-1651-length-12590-cov-12.875548_pt1 | contig 12590 bp, 13 predicted proteins | sample MGYA00237937_ERZ548767 | MGnify/ENA primary metagenome ERZ548767 (study PRJEB26490, sample SAMN05356887) | human gut metagenome | biome: terrestrial biome; feature: human-associated habitat... | reverse complement strand
TGATTTCAAAGAATTACCTATCGCTATTCGGCGAAATACCACAGTTTGAAAAGCTCATAGCGACGATCCGAAGCCGTGAAATCAGTGCGTCGATCATCTTGCAAGCTAAGAGCCAGCTAAAGGCTATATATAAAGATAATGCAGATACGATTGAAGGCAACTGTGATACGATGCTGTTTTTGGGCGGCAAGGAGAAGTCCACACTGAAAGAAATATCTGAAAGTCTCGGTAAGGAAACTATCGACAGTTTCAACACCTCTACCAATCGTGGACAGTCGGAAAGCTACGGAATGAACTATCAAAAGCTCGGAAAAGAGCTGAAATCTCAGGACGAACTGGCGGTCATGGACGGCGGTAAATGTATCTTGCAAGTGCGAGGAGTGCGTCCGTTCTTCTCGGACAAGTTTGATATTACCCGTCATAAGCAGTACCCTATGCTGTTAGATGACAATCCTGAGCAGGAATTCAACATCGAAAACTATGTGAGTAACCGAAGAGAGATGCGTTTGAAACTGCAAAAAGGAGAACGTTTTTCGGCATATGGTGTGGATATGACAAACGCCGGACAGGAAGTTACAACAGTATCGGCAAAAGAAACAGAAACCGCCGATACTGCAATATCTGAGGAAACCGAAGAAAAAGAGATATATGTCGGTTTTTGACTCAGACAGTGAAGAAACCGAATAAAGGCAATACCGCATAAAGAACGTCTGGCGACTTTGTATGGTATTGCCTAAAAAAAGAATCGGTTGAAGCTGCGGACAATTATTACTTTTTTTTTGAGGGAGACTTTTTACATATGAACGAACTGAATATTTCTGCGGTCGATGCAACCGCAATGGAGACAGCAGCCACTGCCTCTGCACCGAAGCACAAGTGGCTCTCTAAGCTCACCCGTGGTGCAAAGAAGGCAACGATGTTCTGCACTGTTGCAGGCATCATGGCATCTACCTGTGTAACTCAGGCATTTGCAGCAGGCACGGGTGCTGTTGATACTTCTTCTTTCATTTCTACTGCTTGTACCGTACTCAAGAGCGTTATCTGCCTGATCGGTGCAGGTGTCGGTGTATGGGGCGTTGTAAACCTTCTGGAAGGTTACGGTAATGATAATCCCGGTGCGAAAGCACAGTAGTGATATAGAAGTTTTTTCTCCCTTAATTCAGGTCGCATAAAATAGGTATTATGCGACCTTTTTTCCATATTTGCCTGTTTCAACGGATATAGTCGATACCGCCACATCAAAGCGGAAGTGTATCTCAATATCCTGCACACGCTTACCGCTGGACTTGTCGGGTTCGTGGACGATGATCTTATCGACCAGTTCGTGCATGATCTCAGGCGTGAGCGTTTCGATATGCTCATACTTATGCACCACTTTGAGGAAAGCTGTCACATCGGAGGACTTCTGCTCTGTACCGTCAATCAGGGTTGTAAGCTCCGCAACGGTAGCTTTCAGCTTTGCCTGTTCGTCCTCATATCCTGCCGACATCATCGTGAAACGCTCGTCCGACAGCCTGCCGAGAACATTGTCCTCATAGAGTCTTGTGAACAACTTGTCCAGTTCAGAGATACGCTTCTGTGCCTGTTTCAGCGTTTTCTTTGCTTTTGTAAGCTCCGAGGACTTGCGCTGAACGGAATTACTCATAGCGGTCTGAATAAACTCGTTCTCATTCTCACGCACCATCATCAGGAGCTTGTTCAGCTCACCGAGGACGATCTCATTCAGGACACAGGTGCGGATATAATGCACAGTGCATTTATCCTGTTCCTTTGCGTAGGTGGAGCATCTCATGTGTTCCTGTTCGGGACGCTCATTCTTGCGGCGGCTCAGGTACATCTTCTCTCCGCAGTCGGCACAGTAAACCATTCCTGCAAACGGATTGACCACCTCAGAGCGTTGCGGTCTGCGCTTGTGCTTGCGAAGCTCCTGCGCCAAGTCAAAGGTCTGCTGCGTGATGATAGGCTCTTGTGTATTCTCGAAGATCTGCCACTCGTCCTGCGGATTGTAGACGATCTTATGCACTTTGTAGGACTTCATCTTTGTACGGAAGTTGACCGTATAACCGCAGTATTCAAGCCTTTCGAGGATATGGGCAATCGTGTTCGCTCCCCAGCGGTGCAGTTTTGCGTTATGCCGTCCGTTGTCCCTGCCCTGCGAAAGAGCGTAGGCAGTCGGAGTCGGGATATTCTGTTCCGTTAAGATACGGGCAATCTGTACCGGACCGTAGCCGTCAATGCAGAGCTTGAAAATCTTGCGTACCACCTCAGCGGCAGGCTCATCAACTATCCACAGATTCTTGTCGGTGTCGGACTTCTTGTAGCCGTACACGGGCGGACACAGGTGCTTGCCCGACTGACCTTTCGCCCTGAATACAGCACGAATTTTCTTTGAGCAATCACGGGCGTACCAATCATTGAAGATATTTTTGAAAGCAAGCAGCTCATTCTCAGACTTAGCCGTATCGACATTATCGTTGATTGCAATATATCGCACATCATAATCGGGGAACACCATTTCGATCAGTTCACCCGTTTTCAGATAATCACGACCGAGCCTTGAAAGGTCTTTGGTGATAACCGTAGCAACCTTGCCGTCCTCAATGTCAGCCATCATCGCTTTGAAGCCGTCACGCTCCCAAGTCGTTCCGCTCACTCCGTCATCGACATAGAAAGTCGGATTGGGAAAGCCGTTGTCCTCAGCGAATTTCTGTAAGATAGACTTCTGATTTGTGATACTGTTGCTCTCGCCGTCCAACATATCGTCCTGTGAAAGACGGCAGTATAAAGCTGTTGTCTTGTCTGTCATTTTAACCTCACTTTCCGACAGGATACAGCAAGCTATTATCATTATAGCGCACCAAAGAAAAGAAATCAATGCGCCGATATTCCAAAATCAAACAGCCTGCTTGTCCTGTTCTTGTCCGGATTCACCGAGCATTTTCTCACAGTCCTCTGTGATGAGCCTTGCAAGTATATCGCTCAGGCTTTGCCGAAAAGCTGGGTTAAAAGTTGTTGTCACCCTGTATGTTGTATGCCCGATATGATATTCGGACACACTTCCCGATACCGCAACAGCGGCAGTTGTAGTTTCATTCATAGCGAATTTTTCTCCTTTAGCTTGTCTTTATCTACGCATTTGGATTTGAGGGTTTCGCTTTATCTCTCTTACCCTCATGGTTGTTGTTTGTGATTATAGCCGTGAGGAACGGCATTGCTGCCGCCCCTCTCACAGCTATCGTTTTGTTGTCGGTTATATTAAACCGTATACGGATTTTCGTTTTCAAAGAAGGAAGTCTGTCCGTCAGCAACATCACTGTCCGAGCTGTTGCCCGACTTGCTGTCTGCACCGTCAGAGCTATCGACCAGCCCCTCAATGTCAGCGTAGGACATTCCGCTGTCGGTCAACTTGCCGATGAGCGTATGCTCCGCAGTCACAGCATTGAGAAGTGCCTGCCCCTCAGCACCACCGTAAAGTTCGGATAGCTTATCGTAGGTGTAGAGTTTGCTGTCCGTGATAATCTTACGGCGGCGCTCATAGGCTGCCTGAATAGAACTGTTCAGTTTGTTGAGCTTTGCTTGACTCTCAGACAGCACTCCGTCCATGACGGTATCAGCAGAGTTGTCAGCGACCTCACTCTTAGCTTTCTTACTCATTCGCATCACCTCACAATGATTTGGATTTAGGGATAATACCCTATGCTAATATTATAGCATTTTTGGACATAAAAAGTCTATTCGCATTGCGCAAGAAGTTGAGTGCGCCATAAAACTTATCCATTCGTGAAATTGTTATGGGGAAAATAAAAAAGTTGCGGAGCGCTTCATCTGCTCCGCATTAAATCACACTTTATAGCCTTGTATTATTTCTCCGCCATAATAAACTACTAATACTTTATCTCCTTTGTCAAGATTATAATAATCCTTTTCCGTACAATTCACATATCGAACATATTCTCCATTTTCAAGCCTTACGCTAATGTAGAAAAAAGCACGTTCCTTAGTTAATTGAGAGACATTATTATCTGAATTGCGCTTATACGGTTTTAATCTTGTAGTATCTTTAGGATTTATTTTTTGAAATTGTACTTCTCTATCAACAACATACCCGTCTGCTGCACAGATGTAACTGATATGTCTTCTTAATCTGCCGTAAACTTAACGCCGAAGTTTTTGGCAAGTACGTTGATACGATGTAACTGATATGTCTTCTTAATCTGCCGTAAACCCTAAAAAACAAGTAAGCCAATAATAAAACGAGTATCAATATATTCCAAGCCTTTAAAAAAACTGATTTATCTGGACAGAGAATTATATATCCGACCCACAAAGCAACAGCTACAAGATCCCAAACGACCTTATTCTCCGTTGAGTCAATAGCCTTCTTTATTGTTTCAACCTCTTGATTGGATAATTCCTTATATCCTATAGCATTTGGGGAAATGAATTGAATGTCCTCGCTCATTAAGTACCACTCCTATTTTTATTTGCAATTATTTGGATACTATACTTATTATACTTTATTACCACGAAAAAAGTCAATCCCCACTTTCATCAAACTGCCGCCCAGACTGCGCTGAAACTGCGCCGAGCCAGTTTAGAATAATGATACTGAGGATAAAGAGAGCATCACGCAGGAGCGTGAGCGAGTATGACCGCCGACGATGCGGCGGAGAGTGAAGTCGCTTATCGCTCCAAATTCGCTGACGGAGCACCGAAAGCCTGCGCGATATGCAAATCCCACAGGCTGGAAATATGCGCGACAGCGCAACAAAAATAACAAGCATTGTATTTTGCGCCGCACAGCGAACGAAAATACCAAATGCTTGTTGGGGACACCCCAAGCCCCGAAATGACCGCACATCGGTCAGAAAAAATCGGCTTACGCCGAAATAAAAACAAAGGAGACACCACCATGAATACGGAGAAAAAGAAACGTGGCAGACCGCCCAAGCACAAGGCTATGGAGTTCGAGGGTATGACCTATGAGGGAGCAATCAACAATGCTCTGGATAAAGAGGTAGCTGTCGAGCTTGACGATACTCTTGCACACAAGTTTGAGGACGAGCTTACCGACGATGAACGCAAGTACCTGAAACACAAGAGGGAGAAGAAGTCTTACACCCTTAATGTGAGGTTCACGGAATCGGAAATGCAGGATATTGTTGCGAAGTGTGAGCAGTATGGGTACAAGAACAAAACGGAGTATATCCGTGACTGCGTTCGGGCGAGGGTTGATCTCACGCCCAACCGAACCGAGATTGCTGAAACCAACAGGCTTATGAAGCGTATTGGAGCAAACATAAATCAGATACTTGTCCGACTTTACAGCACAGGTCACATCTATGTCGAGGATATTACCGAGATAAAGAAAGGAGTAAACGAGATCTGGCATACACTTCTATCCATACGATCAGGGCAACAGACGGGGCGGCAATCGCTTACATCACAAACGGAGATAAGACCGTCAACGGTGTATATGTCAACTCTTATGCTTGCCGAGCCGACAGCGCAGGAGCAAGCGAGAACTTCCGCACTGTAAGAGGAACAGGCACAGGGCGAACCCAAATCCTTGCCTACCACATGATACAAAGTTTCGCTCCTGGCGAAGTTACTCCCGAACAGGCTATGCAGATCGGAGAGGAGCTTTGCGACCGTTATCTGAAAGGCGATTATCAGTATGTGATAGCCGTCCACCATGATAAGTCGCACCTGCATTGCCATATCATTTTCAACAATACGAATCTGTATAACGGTCTGAGCTTTACCACCGAGCATAATCAGGGCAGAAGGACTGAAAGAGCGTGGGCAGAGCTGCGTGAAATATCGGACGAGATATGTGCCGAACACGGCTTATCGCTCATTGAACCGAAGGGCAAGGGTATTTCCTATCTTGAACGGTTGAAGCAACAAGAGGGCAAGTCGTGGAAAGAAAAACTCCGTGCCCGTATTGCAGAGGTCATGATTTACAGCCGTGACTTTGCGGACTTCCTCAAAAACTGTACCACCGCAGGAATTGAGTATGTTTATACTCCGAAGAACAAATACAAGCTGAAATTCAAGCTATCTGGTGACGGTCAGCAACGCTTTACAAGAGCCGAAACGCTGGGCGAGGGATTCACTGTCGAAAGTATCACCAAGCAGATAGCGGAGATACAGGAAAAACTGTCAGCGGAGAATGTCACTCCCGATATGCTTATTGAACCGCCGAAGCCTGTTGCCAAGACTGAGCCTAAGCCGACACTGCCCAAGCCTGCCGAGCCTGTTCAGAGCAAGCGGCTTATCAGCGAAGAATTGCTTGCGAGGGTGCGTGAACAGAAAACATCACAGACACCTCAGCAGACAGCCCCCAAGACCGACACCGACAGGACTGTTATTACGGTTGAGGAATTTCTTGCACCGCTGTATGATAAGCCTGAAACTCCACCGCCTGCACCTGAGCCGACCAAGAATAAAGCACCTGAAAAGAAAGAAGATCCGTGGGCAGAGATCAGGGGTATGCGTGACAGCGACAAGATGATTGCTGACCTTGAAGCAGGCGGTATCACATCGCTTGACGATCTCAGGGGCTTCTTCTGGAATTTCAAGCATCCTGACGACCACACGGAGGAGCTTGCCGAGCTGAAAGCGAAGATAGAGCCGATTGAAAAACTCATCAATATGATGAAACAGCATTCCCAAAACTATGCTACATACAAGGAGTATCAGGAGCGTTCTGCGTTTACACAAAAGAGTTTCCGCAAGAAGAACGCTGCGGCTATCGACGCTTTTGAAGAAGCCGACAAGTATATTGCCGAGCATATCAAGCCTTATTACATCAAGGGAAAACCGCCTAAGCAGAGCGATTTGCAGGCGAAGTCTACCAAGCTGAAAGAAAAATACAACGCTTTGGTGCCTGAGCATAATGCTTTCCTCAGAAGAAAGGCGGCGGCATCGCAGTATAGCCGACAAGTCCGCAACTATCTCGAAAGCAAGTATCAGCAGGAGCGTAACAGGCGGTATCAGGAGAAGAAACGCTCTCAGCAGAAAAAGAAAGACTATCTGGAATAATGAAAGGAAGTACAACTATGAGCAAAATTGGTTATATCCGTGTATCTACGGAACATCAGGAGACAGCCCGTCAGCAGGAGATCATGTGCGACTATCAGGTTGACCGCATCTTCTCCGAGAAGCTATCAGGAGCGAACGCAGACCGCCCTCAGCTCAGGGCTATGCTTGACTATGTGCGTGACGGCGATACCCTCTATGTGGAGAGCATCAGCCGTCTGGGGCGCTCCACAAAGGACTTGCTGAACATCATCGACACCCTCACCGACAAAGGTGTTACCCTTATTAGCCACAAAGAAAAGATTGACACCGATACGCCTACGGGGAAATTTATGCTCACCGTGTTCGCAGCCCTCTCACAGTTGGAGCGTGAGCAGCTCAAACAGCGACAGCGTGAGGGCATCGAGATTGCTAAGGCACAGGGCAAGTACACGGGACGGAAACCTATCCCCACCGACTGGATGAGGTTCGGGCAGCTCTATGGGGAATGGAGAGCAAAGAACATCACGGGCAGGGACTTTATGCGGAGAATGGATATGTCGGCAAATACTTTCTACCGCCGTGTGCGTGAGTATGAACTTCGTCACGGCATCACCGAGCAGTCCTCATCTTGACCGTCCGGCGAACGGAAATGCCCCACAGCACCATTCAAACTTGCGGAGCGGAAAAACAACCGTTGAAAAGAAAAAGCCCTCAGAAACGCTTGCAGAGCGTTTCCGAGAGCTTACGGTTATTCTGTTCCAATAGAATTTGTGCCTTTTGTGGTATGCTCCACAATGCTGAATCGGACTTGTGTGAAACGGAAATTAGGTGCGCCAGTAGGCTATAGATTATAAGAACGATTATTTTGAAAATGAGTCGGAAGTTAGTTTTTATAAGCGATATTAAAATCTTCACCATCATTCAGGTTATCAAATAGTTCCAACAATCCATTTTGACCGTGAATCTCCATCCATTCGCTGACTTCATGTTTTGCATTTACATAACGAAAACGCCTGTCATCACTGGTACCTGCATAAAATTCAGCGGGAGTATCCATTTCTTCAAGTGGAATTGCATTTTTACCGTTATTTGTTTTCTCTTTCCACACTTCCTGACTGTATTGTTCACGGTAGTCGTTTTGCATGGCAAGCCCTTCATCGAACCAGGGTGGGATGTTTTTCAGAGCTTTTTTGTTAAGACGGGTGTGCAATTCTGCATGAGTGAGTTCATGAGCGAGTATGTCAGCATTACAAAACTCATCAGAAATTACAATATAGTTTTTCTTTGAAGGAAACAACAGAGTTTTGGTATCATGATCTCCACCGAGCTTTGAAAGCAGTTGTTTGTCATCACAAAAAACAATGATCGTATCCTCTGCATACTGCATTTCGCCAAAAAACTCAGTATCACGAGTTACCGCATCATCTGTAACTCGTATAATATCGTCTGTATTCCCTGAATAGCCATTGTTCACATATATGTTTTCCGATATTTTTACAAAAGAGTTTCGGTAAGGTACTGACATACGGTATCCGTCGGGTGTGAACTGAAAGAAATATACGACTGCCAACAGCATCAAAAGTAATATTGCGATGATACTGCATAAAACTATTTTCTTTTTCTTCTTTACCATGTTCAATTCTCCTTGATTTCAGTATTGTCCATACATCTTGTCAGTCAGAATTCTCTTTTCTCATATATTTTTACAGAAAGCTTCCAAGAGAATGTATACAGTAACAAAATCACGCCTGCAGCGATAAATGGCAAATAAGCTGTTATTCCTGAACTTGAAGTCTTTACTACGCCGTCACTGCCGAACCAATTCATAAGCAATCCACCAGAGCCACCGAGCAGTCCACCCCATATCAATGAAAGAATCTTCCCGTTAGCGGTTCCGAATCGCAGGTCTATCGGTGTAGAAATTGAAGGGATAAGCAAACCGGTTCCCAACCCCAGTAGCACTATGAATGCAAGATTATGGAAATCAAAGTCTCTCTTGAGTGAGGTCGCAACTGTATAAAATATCCCCGAAACCAATGCAGAGCAGCCGCACAAGACAAGAGTCATGATATATTTTGCCGATACAATTTCACTGCGACTGTATGGTAATGCCAACGAGAACTGCTGCCACTTACTGTTCTCATCGCATGAAAGCACTGATCTTGGAAATATCCCTGCGACCAACGGAAGAAGCAACAACATGAACCGCATATTATCCAAAAATCCGAATCCCAATACTCCTACTGCAAAAAACAGCATCATTTTAAAATTGCTCATTCCAGTGATCGAGTACCATTCTTTAATTAGTAAGCCTTTCATATTACTGCGCCTCCTTTCTTTCTTTTGCCATAAATATGAACAGGTCTTCTATTCCGATCTGCGAAAGTTCAAAATTAGAAGGTACAAGCTGTCTGTCAACAATCGCTTCTGCACCATAGTTCGTTATCTTACTGCCCATTATTGCCGATTGGTCAAGTTCAGCAAGCTTTTCGGGCGAAGTGTGAAGAAGTCCGTAGCGTTCAAGCAATGTATCTTTTTCCTCACAGAGCATCAGTTTGCCTTTATGCAGAAAAGCAATATAATCACATAACTTTTCGAGATCGCTCACTATGTGAGAAGAAATGAGTATCGAGTGCGATTCGTCCCGTGTGTAGTCGCCAAGCAAGTCAATCAGCTCATCACGAACCAATGGATCAAGACCGCTGGTAGGTTCATCAAGGATAAGCAGTTTCGCATTATGCGAAAGTGCTGCTGCAAGCCCGGCGCGAATTTTCATACCTTTTGAAAAATCTCCGAAAGCTTTGTTTTTCGGTAAATCAAAGCGTTTCAGATAATCTTCAAATAACCTACCGTCCCAATCATTATAGCTATTTGCAAGAACTTTACCTATCTGTGGAAGTCGCATCATCGACGGAAACCCAACATCATCGAGTACTACCCCAATGTCATTCTTAACAGTACCCTGATTTGCATTGCCGTTCATTTCTGTGCCTAATACTTTTATGCTCCCTCTGTCAGAGTGCGTTATACCGAGCATTGTCTTTATTATCGTAGATTTTCCTGCGCCATTTTCGCCGATAAGTCCGAGTACACAGCCCTGCGGCAGCGTGAAAGAGATTTTGTCGAGCGTAAAACCCTTGTATTTCTTTGTCAGCTCATTGATTTCGATTGCGTTCATGGTCTTTCCTCCCATCAATCTGTCAGTTCAAGCATTTCGGCAATGTCCTGCTTCGTGATACCGCAGCTTGCCGCAAGGCGCATGATCTCATCGATCATACAAGAGAAAAACAGCCACCGCCAAATAGTGATGCTCCCCACCCTGCACCTGACATTGTCATAAAACCGCCAACAAAGAAAATACCAATGCCAAGAAATATACCAACACCATAAAAAAGTCCAATTGCCATATCGTACTTATTAAATTGTCGTTTCTCCTTTTTTTCATATGTTTCCATCTTTGTTATTACCTCCTTCGCAAAATCGTCCATGTTGACTCCAAAAAGAAAGCAAATTTTTTTCAACATATTTAAATCGGGTTCATTAACATCTCTCTCCCAATTCGATAGTGCCTGCCGGGTAACATTCAATTCCCCGGCTAGTTCTTCCTGTGTCATTCCCAATTGTGTTCGCAGATGACGTATTTGCTTTCCTGTTGTAATATTCGTCTGTTCCTGGTTCAAAATAGTTTCTCCTCTCTGATACTGATTTTATCAATGATATTTCGCAATAGCCAGCAATGAACGCTTGCATTGCGCAAGACGTTACATTATCTTCTGAAACATATGCCGGATCTTGTCTAAACGGCTGTTCGGGCGGCGTGGCTGAAACACAGGCTCGCCGGAAGTTTCCTGATACCCTTTTAATTCTGTAATGCAGACACTTCTTCCATTTGTATAAAAATTCAAATCATTTCTATATTCACCAATACAACGGGCAGGGATTTCCCCCTTAAAAATAACTTCATCTTTTTCAAGTCTGGTTGATTCAATGATTGCGCAATACTTTGGTGCGTCATTATAAGCCCGTGAAAGATATTCCTGCGGTGCAAAAAGGGTAAAGGAAAGGTATGGTTCCAACAGTTGTGTTCCTGCTTTTTTCAATGCCTGCTCCAACACGACAGGCGCAAGAAAACGAAAATCAGCGGGGGTGCTGACCGGGCTGTAATAAACTCCATAATCAAAACAAATTTGGCAGTCTGTCACTCCCCAGCCATATAAGCCCTGCTCCATTCCATAACGCACACCCTCCATGACGGCATTTTGAAAACTTTGGTTTAAATAGCCGAGAGATACCTCGCTTTTATATTGTGTTCCGCTTCCAACAGGAAGCGGTGTTACAGTCAAACCAATAGATGCCCAAAACGGATTCGGCGGCACTTCAATATGAATCGTGTAGCTCGCTTTTTTTTGCGGTCTTTCCAGATAAATAACCGAAGGCTCTTTCATAGCCACGCCCACATGATATTTTTCTTCTAATAGCGAACAAATAACTTCTAACTGTACTTTTCCCAAAAAAGATAATATAATCTCATGTGTAACAGTATCAATGTCAAAATGCAAAAGAGGGTCTGTATCAGCAATCTCTGCGAGGGCATTTAACAGGGCTTCCCTTTGCTCCGGCTTTTGCGGCTCTACCGTTGTCCGAAGTAATGGCATGGGATTATCAATCCATGTTTTGTGAGGCAGGAGTTTTTCATTTCCCAGAATGTCGTTCAGTTTCAAAGTATCATCAGCTAAAATAACAATTTCTCCCGGACAGGCATGGTCAGCCGGGACGATTTCACCATTTGACGGAATACACATTTCTGTAATCTTTATTTTTTCCTTTTTTGACAGCAGCAGGGTATCCCGTAAATGGAGCGTCCCATGATACAGGCGTAAATAAGAAAGCCGTTTTTTCCGCTCTGTATACTCAACCTTAAAAACATATCCACATAATTCAGACTGAATATCGTCTGTTTCTGTAATGAAAGTTTCTGTAATCGCTTCAATCAGTTTTTCTGTTCCTAAATTGTCTTTTGCACTCCCATGATAAACAGGAAACAAAGAGCAGCATCTGGTTCTTTTGCACTTTTCATATTGTAATTCCTGTATATCCAAAGAATCCTCTGCAACATATCGTTCTAATAGTTCATCGCTTCCGGAAATAATCATATCCCATTTGTCCAAATCAGAAATATCGGTCATGGTTATCTTTGGCGACAGGGAAACCTCCTGCATGACAATCATATCACTGGTAAGTTTATCTTTAATGCTTTGGTAAACACGCCGCAGGTCGATCCCATTTTGGTCTATCTTATTTATAAAGATAATTGTCGGAATGTCCATTTTCTGAAGCGCATGGAATAATATACGGGTTTGTGCCTGTACGCCGTCTTTTGCCGAAATGACTAAAACAGCTCCGTCAAGGACAGATAAAGAGCGGTATGCTTCGGTTAAAAAATCCATATGACCGGGAGTGTCCACGATATTGATTTTATAATCATTCCAGCAAAAAGAAGTAACCGCTGTCTGAATGGTAATTCCGCGCTGCCGTTCCAAAATCATAGTGTCTGTTCTTGTAGT
>ENA-OUOY01001628-OUOY01001628.1-human-gut-metagenome-genome-assembly--contig:-NODE-1628-length-12679-cov-3.652250_pt1 | contig 12679 bp, 10 predicted proteins | sample MGYA00237937_ERZ548767 | MGnify/ENA primary metagenome ERZ548767 (study PRJEB26490, sample SAMN05356887) | human gut metagenome | biome: terrestrial biome; feature: human-associated habitat; material... | reverse complement strand
TGTATTTTGGCATCCCCGGTGATCCTGGGAGCAGCTTCCGCCGGTATCGGCGTGGCAGCAGGGCTGATCGCCGCATGGTTCGGACTGATCATCGGTTTCGGGGCAACGGCAGCAGCACTGATACTGCTTCTGATCGCACTGGTGGCAGTAGGGATCATCAGTATGTTTACACATCCCTTTGTGGGAATGTGCCTGATCGGTGCCGGACTGATCTGCGGAGGTGTCGGACTTCTGTTCCTGATGCTGACCGTGGCCATGGCGGGAATCGCCACACCGGCGATCTGTTGTTGGATCGGAGGATTATTCCAGAAAAGAGGTAAAGCAGAAGCATGAGAAAATTTATGAAGGGCTGTGCCATCACAGCGTTGATATTAATATTATTGGGACTAATCCTGGGAGTGAGCGGAAGCCTGGGGAATGGCTCCACGCATGTTTCGCCGGGGGAGATCCTGTCAGCGGTTACCCTGGGAAGAATCTCCGGAGAAGAGGTGGATGACTGGAGCAACGGTGTGACGGAGCAGATCCGGGAAAATATGGGCGATGTGCACTATGATCTGGAGGACAATGTGGATTATGACTCAGATTATGAAGTTAGGTCGGGAAAGATAGAGCTGTATGTTCTGGGGGATGACAGTCAGGGCATCACGGATCTACAGGTGCAGGCCGGTGGCTGTGTCATGAAGATTCAGGTGTCAGAGGATAACTGCTTCCGGGTAGAAGCCGATGGAATGCGAAAGTTCCAGGGATATGTGGAAGGCGGTACGATGGAGATCCGCGGAACCTCAAAAGTAAGCAGCAACAGTGAAGGTAATCTGGGCGGTTCCATCTGCCTGTATGTGCCTGAGGGATATTATTTTGAAAATACCTCTTTGGATCTGGGCGCCGGAAGCCTCAGTGTAGAGGAATTGCAGACGGGGGCGCTGGAAGCCAATGTGGGTGCCGGCAAGATGACGTTTGAGAAACTGGATGCTGATCAGGCAGAGTTAGACTGTGGTGCCGGTCAGATGACAGTAGAAGAACTGAGCAGTCGCGTGGCAGAGGTGTCCGTAGGAATGGGATCCGTTCGTCTGAACGGAGATGTGACCGAACGATTGGACGGAGAGTGCTCCATGGGAGAACTGAAACTGACACTGGCAGGAGCGCAGACAGATTTCAACTACGACTTAAGCTGCGGTATGGGTGAACTGAAAGTCGGTGATGACAGTTACAACGGCCTGGCACAGGAGAAACAGATCAACAACAACGCTTCTAAAAATATGGAGCTGGAATGTGCCATGGGCAGCGTTGTGGTGGAGTTTAAATAAAATACTGCCGGACAGAGTTACTTTTATATCGCGGCAGTAAAAAATCTTCTTTCATTTGAAAAATTATCGTTATAATACCGCCTGAATGGAGTTATTATCCATCAGGCGGTATTTTTGAAAGTTCTATCTATGATTTGATAAAAATAATACCGCTTGGAGTATAATAACAGACTTTCAGGCGGTAATTATGGAGACGGCAATTATAATTTGCAAATTATAGTTATTTTATGGGAGAAATAAAAAATCCTTGTCCCGGAAAAGAAAAGTCAATGGAATCTTTGCTTTTTAGCTTTCATAGAGAAAAGTAGAAATCTGGCTTTTTTCAATCATCAGGAAGAGATACTCAATATCCCAGACACTGTCTGTTAAATTTGAAAATATTTGTTTTTCTTGTAATATCTTTCTCTTAATTCGTAGTATATAGGTGAGGCAGAAAGGAAGTGATGATTTGAACGATAGTGAAATTATTGATTTGTTCTATATGCGCTCTGAACAGGCAATCATAGAGTTGTCGGTGAAGTACGGAAATGTCTGTAACAAGGTCGCAAAAAATATTTTGAACAATATCCTAGATGCAGAGGAGTGTGTTAACGACGCTTATTTAGGAGCATGGAATACAATACCGCCTCAAAATCCAAACCCGTTGCTTACCTATATCTGTCGAATTGTCCGTAACCTCTCCATAAAAAAGTATCACGCGAATACATCTGTCAAGCGCAACAGCTTTTACGATGCGGCTTTAGACGAACTGGAGGAATGTGTATCCTCCTCTGAAAGTGTAGAGGCGGAGATTTCCGCAAAGGAGCTTACCCGGCAGATTGACTATTTTCTGGATAAACTGGATGCAGAGAGTCGAATACTCTTTGTTCGTCGATATTGGTATGCCTATTCTATTTCGGAACTTGCAAAACAGTTTGGTCTGAAGAGTAATACCGTGTCAGTGCGACTTTCCCGTATTAGGGAAAAACTGCGGGATTATTTGAAGGGGGAGGGATTTATAGTATGAAACGTGAAGATATTTCCGAGGCGGTTGGTAACATCAGCACAAAGTATATTCAGGAAGCAGCTCCCAACATACGGGTGAAGAAAAAGCCGGTATGGGTGAAATGGGGAGTAGTTGCAGCAGTTTTTTGTTTCTTTTCTATGACTGTTTTTGCAAACAGTTTGTTTTCCTCCCTATCCGGAGATGAACTTTCTCTGTCTGCCACATATGAGGGAAATGGTGTAATTTCTGTTCAAGTAGAAAATAGGTCTGACAAAGAGCTTAATTTTCAATCGAAACTTAAACTAATGCGCTGGTCTACCAGCGAGGAAGTTAAACCGCTTTCGGGAAAGGTGTCTTTCAGCAACACCGAGATACCTGCTAACTCAAGCGGTACGATGGTAATTGATCTTTCAGATGCCTATGATATATCACTGTTGGAGACACCGATTTCGGATGATGATTTGTACTACTTGATGTTGACAAATAACAACTTCTTATTTGGACAGGATTGGATGTGTACGGTTGAATTTGCAGAATCTGTCCCAACCGAAAAAGTTGACGTGGCGCCGATTACTCCGGTTGACGCTGATCCGGAACTGATATCAGAAATTATGGAAGAATTCAGACCATACTTTGAAAGATACACTTTGGATATTAATGAAAGAAATCGGCTCGCTGGCGAATATCTGGAACATTGCCAGAGGGTGTTGGAACAAATGGATATAAACATCGTGCCCTCCGTGTCACCAAATGAGTTAACTTTGATTGACAGCGCCGAAAGTGTCCTTTTTGACCCTGCTGTGCCTGCGGATATGCAATTGCAGCTAACTGGTCTGCATCGCCGATCAACGGACGGGTATGACAAAATCATTGGCGCCTCCGCGGAAGAATGTGCGATGGTTTTAAGCGCCTACATCCCGCAGCACAAAGGTGAAATCGACGGCGGTGTGGATATTCCCTTGATTTATGTTTTCATATACGAAAAAAATGAAATTCATACCACGCAGGACTATGCCTTTATCCGCGGTCAACTTTTGACCTTTGAACAGATGGAGAAGTACAAGATCTATGAGGACGAACAGTATGTCTGCTATGATGTCAGCGATTTGTTCTATTCCGATCTTCGTCAGTATGTGGAAAGCATGGTTAGCCAAAGGAGCGACGTTTATTTTGACGAGCTGGTTTGGGAACGAGTTCAGAACATTTATACCTACTATCGTGATAACATGGGAACACTTCTCGGTTATAGAACTGACACGGGGCGCGGAACAACAGAGAATGTAACCGGAAACGATGCATCAAGTAAACTGGAAAATAAGTCGAACACTTGTGATAGCTTACCGGAGTTTCACCTGACTATTGAAAGCTGCTACGATAACCCTAACGAACCTGTTGCAGATCAGAGTTATAATGTTGGTGAACCCAATTGGAATGACTAAATAATCCGCTCTGTCGGGCGACGGTAAAAGAAAAAGCCGTCGCCTTTTTTACAACAGCGCCGCCAGATACTTCTCAAACACCACGCCCTCCTGCACGGGCGTTCCCGCCTTTTCACTTCCGGCGATGCACAGACCTACGAAGTTCGCTGCCTTCTGCACGGAGGTTAGCAGAGTCTCCCCGCGGACGGCATCGGCGGCGAGAATGGAGGCGAAGATGTCTCCGGTGCCGGGGCGGGAGGCTCCGGCAATAGGGCTGGCTACGGTGGTATAGACGCCGTCGTCCCACAGAAAGTTCACCAGAAAATCCCCCTGGCGGATCCCGGTGATGACGATGGATGCACTGACAGAATCTTTCAGACACAGAGAAGCCAGCTTCTCACACAATCCGGACAGCTCCTGCATCGTCCATTCCCCATCCTTCCAGGGAGTGCCGGTCAGCAGGCAGGCTTCCGTGATATTCGGCGTGATAATATCCGCAAGAGGCAGCAGTTCCTTCATCTTCTGAACATGCGTCTCTGTGATGGAGGAGTAGGCCCTGCCGTGGTCTCCCATGACCGGATCCAGCAAAAACAGGGGCGGCCGGAACATTTCCACGAATTCCCGTACAATGTCGATCTGCTCTTCATTTCCTAAGAATCCACAGTATAACCCATCGAAGGTAAGTCCCAGTTCGTTCCACACTTTTATATAATCTCGCATATGAGAGGTATAGTCATCAAAATGGCAGAGAGGAAATCCTAAATGGTTCGATAAAACAGAAGTAGGCACAGGGCATACCTGTACCTTCATTACGCTGATCACGGGCAGGGACACGGTGGTGGAGCAGCGTCCGAAACCGGCAATATCGTTGATCATAGCAAGGCGGGGAACGAAATCCCCGCCTTTTTGTGCATTTCTATCAGAAGTATCGAAATTAGATGTCATGGAATAATCCTGCTTTCTTCAGTGCCGGACGAAGTGCCAGATAGAATACGGAAGCACAGATCACAGCAACGATGGCGTTGACACCGGTAGTTACGGTGCTGATCTTGGCAAGAGCCTTGGAAATATCCTGAGGCACACCCAGCAGATACATTTTATAGAAGTAACCAACCAACGGATCCGCTACCACGTTAAATGCCATACCGCAGGCAGAAGCAAGGATCGTTACGCCGGTCACATATTTTGCGGAATGCTCTTTGCTTAAATGGAAGATCTTGTGAGCTACCAGACCTACGATCAGACCGATGCACAGTTTTAATAGGAAAGTCTTGGGAGCACTGGTTACATAAGCAGTAGTCAGGTCAGCGATGGTCATACCCACGGCACCGGCAAGTCCACCCCAGTAGCCACCCAGAAGCAGAGCAGCCAGTACACAGAAAACATTGCCGAAGTGCACTGCGGTTTTTTCCAGACTGCCGGGAACGGGAATGTCAAATTTCAAAAAAGCAAAGCCGATGTAGCAAAGAGCCGCCAATAATCCTGCCTGAGCCAGTCTGGTTACATCCACCTTTTTTTCTGCGGAAGGAACGCCTGCGATGGCATTGTACAATCCCTTGGCAGTTAACAGGATAGCGAAGAATACCAGAACCAGGCTGTAGGAGTAAGGGCGCTCTGCGGACAGCTTCTGGTCGGACAGAGTGGACTTCGGAGCGGACAATTCATCCTTCTGCGCATTCAGGGCATCCAGATCACCGTCTGCTGTGCCGCCGGTGACTGCCTCGATGGAAGCTTCTACTTCTTCCAGCTGTGCCTTGACATCACTTAACTGGCTGCCATAAGCAACGGACTCTTGATAACTGTTATTGTGGGTAATGACTGCCAGGACGATTCCCAGGATCAGGAGAATGGCTCCCGCGATCAATACGCCGTATGATTTTTTCTTTTCCATAATGATGATCTCCTCTTTTAATTTCTTTTTCATAATTCCCATTTGTTCGGTGGGATATGTTAGGATTCAGTGTATAGAAAAAGTGGCTTGCTTAAAAGAGCCAGAATGTGTTTTTTTTATCATACCAGTTTTGGGCGTTGATAATACGATCTGCAGGAAAACAAGATTTTCTTGACAAAGGATTGCTTCCTGTACTATATTTTTTATTAGAAGTTTTACAGATTAAAAGGCAATGACGAAGAGGAGTACACATTTCCCCTTACCAGAGAGAGCGGCTGCATGTATGCGCTGGAAGGCTGCTTCAAGACAGGAATGTGGAAGGTAGCTTCCAAGCCGGAGAGCCGAGACCGGATATTCCGGGCGTAAGTTTTCACGAGTTATCCCCGTTACCGGATAGGACTTTGTAAGAAGTCACGAGGCAGCGCAAGCTGTGAACAAAGGTGGTACCGCGTTACTGACGCCCTTTGCTGACGAGAGTCGGCAGAGGGCTTTTTTGCGACTATTCAGAGCCATGTAAATTCACATGGATAGGTGTCGAATGCTTGCATTCGTAAGAATATCCATGCGGATTTATAGGGCGAAGTAACCTCAATAAGCAAAAGGAAAGCATCGTAGATGCGATTTTGCGCATGAGGTCTGAATAGGAGCAAATGCAAAAAAAGGAGGACAAAATGAGCAAAGAATTAGCCAAGACCTATGACCCCAGCGGCATAGAAGACAGACTGTATCAGAAGTGGCTTGACAAAAAGTATTTTCATGCGGAGGTAGATCACAGTAAGACTCCCTTCACTATCGTGATCCCGCCCCCAAATATCACAGGACAGCTCCACATGGGACATGCATTGGACAACACCATGCAGGATATCCTGATCCGTTATAAGAGAATGCAGGGCTACAACGCACTGTGGCAGCCCGGCACCGACCATGCAAGTATCGCTACCGAGGTCAAGATCATCCAGAAGCTGAAGGAAGAAGGCATCGACAAGCACGATCTGGGTCGTGAAAAGTTCTTAGAGAGAGCCTGGGAGTGGAAGAAGGAATACGGCGGACGTATTATCGAACAGCTGAAAAAGCTGGGTTCTTCCTGCGACTGGGACAGAGAGCGTTTCACCATGGATGAGGGCTGTAACAAGGCAGTCACCGAAGTATTCGTGAAGATGCACGAAAAAGGCTATATCTACAAGGGTGCCCGTATCGTTAACTGGTGTCCCGTATGTAATACCTCCATCTCCGATGCAGAGGTAGAATATCAGGAGCAGGCAGGACATTTCTGGCACATCAAGTATCCGCTGATGAACGAGGACGGAACGCCCAGCACCACAGAGTTTCTGACCTTTGCCACTACCCGTCCCGAGACCATGTTAGGTGATACCGCAGTAGCCATCCATCCCGATGATGAGCGTTACACCCATCTGCATGGCAGAAAGGTACTGCTTCCTATCGTAAACCGTGTGATTCCCATCGTTGAGGATGCTTATGTAGACAGAGAGTTCGGTACCGGTGTCGTTAAGATCACTCCCGCTCATGACCCCAATGACTTTGAGGTGGGCAAGCGTCATGATCTGCCTGTGATCAATATCCTGAACGATGATGCCACCATCAATAAAAACGGCGGCAAGTTCGAGGGCATGGACCGTTACGAAGCAAGAAAAGCCATCGTGGAAGAACTGGATCAGATGGGGCTGTTAGTAAAGATCGAAGATCATGTACACAACGTAGGTACCCATGACCGTTGTAAGACCACCATCGAGCCTATGGTAAAAGACCAGTGGTTCGTTAAGATGGATGAATTGATCAAACCTGCAAGAGAAGCAGTGAAAAATGGTGAGATCAAGCTGATCCCCGAGCGTATGGAGAAGAACTATTTCAACTGGACGGATAACATCCGCGACTGGTGTATCAGCCGTCAGCTGTGGTGGGGACACAGGATTCCCGCTTATTACTGCGATGACTGCGGTGAAGTAGTCGTAGCCAAGGAGATGCCGAAGGTATGTCCCAAGTGCGGCTGCACCCACTTTACACAGGATCCCGATACGTTGGATACCTGGTTCTCCTCCGCACTGTGGCCTTTTGAGACCCTGGGCTGGCCGGAGCAGACCGAGGATCTGAAGTATTTCTATCCTACGGATGTCCTGGTAACCGGTTATGATATCATCTTCTTCTGGGTTATCCGTATGATCTTCTCTGGATACGAGCAGATGGGAGAGAAGCCTTTCAAGACCGTATTGTTCCACGGACTGGTACGTGACAGTCAGGGACGGAAGATGTCCAAGTCTCTGGGCAATGGTATCGATCCCCTGGAGATCATCAGCCAGTACGGTGCCGATGCACTGCGTCTGACCCTGATCACCGGCAACGCACCGGGCAACGATATGCGTTTCTACTATGAGAGAGTAGAGAACAGCCGTAACTTCGCCAACAAGGTATGGAATGCTTCCCGTTTCATCATGATGAACATGGAGCAGGCACTGGAGAAGACCGGAAAAGATATCACCACCCCTGCGGCAGCAGATTTACAGCCCGTAGATAAGTGGATCCTGTCCAAGTTAAATACTCTGGTAAAAGATGTGACCGACAACATGGATCACTTCGAACTGGGTATTGCCGTACAGAAGGTATATGACTTTATCTGGGATGAATTCTGTGACTGGTACATTGAGATGGTAAAACCCCGTCTGTACAGCACCGACGATGCAGTCAGCCAGAATGCGGCACTGTGGACGCTGAAGACTGTCCTGATCGACGCCCTGAAGCTGTTACATCCTTACATGCCGTTCATCACTGAGGAGATCTTCTGCACCATTCAGAATGAAGAAGAGTCCATCATGATCAGCAAGTGGCCGGAGTACAGCGAGGATCGTGCATTCCCCGCAGAGGAGAAGGCCATCGAAACCATTAAGGAAGCCGTTCGCGGTATCCGTAACATCCGTACCGAGATGAACGTGGCACCCAGCCGTAAGGCAAGTGTATATGTAGTCAGCGAAAATGACGAGATCCGTAAGATTTTTGAGGAGGGTAAGCTGTTCTTCGCAAGCCTTGCTTATGCGAATGAGATCATGATCCAGGCTGACAAGACCGGCATCGCAGATGACGCGGTATCCGTAGTGATCCCCGGTGCAACCCTGTACATCCCGTTTGCGGAGCTGGTAGACATCGCACAGGAGATCGAGCGTCTGAAGAAGGAGCAGAAGAGACTGGAAGGCGAGCTGGCTCGTTCTAAGGGAATGCTGTCCAATGAGAGATTCCTGTCCAAGGCTCCCGAAGCGAAGATCGCAGAGGAGAAGGAAAAGCTGGCAAAATACGAGCAGATGATGGAACAGGTGACAAAGCGCTTAGAGCAGCTGGCATGATCTGCAACGAAACGTACAGAATAAAAAGAACGTAAAGCATAAGGAATACGATGAGATTCGGTAATGACATGATAACGTTTGAAGAAGCGGTGGCATATCTGAAGGATATGCCCCGCTTTACTGTTAAAAAAAATCCTGCGGACAGCAGGGACCTTAAATGGTTTTTAAAAAAAATCGGAAATCCGGAGAAGGATCTGCGGATCATTCATGTGGCGGGCACCAATGGAAAAGGCTCCGTCTGTGCCTACATGAGTTCGATCCTGCAGGAAGCAGGCTATCGCACGGCCGTATTTACTTCACCTCATCTGGTGGATATGCGGGAGCGTTTTGCCGTCAATGGTAAAATGATATCCGAAGAAGCTTTTTTACAGGTTTACTGTGCAGTAGGGGATGCGCTGCAGGAGGCAAATTCCGTTAACCCGGGAGTCTTGTTGCCGGGAGAAGAAGCTGCCCCGGAATTTGTACTCAACTTTTATGAATACCTTTTCTGCATGGCATTACTCTGTTTTGCAGAAGAAAAACCGGATTATTGCATCATTGAGACCGGTCTGGGCGGCAGACTGGATGCCACGAATTACGTGGACAATAAGCTCCTGACCGTCATCACGCGGATCAGTCTGGATCATGTACAGTATCTGGGAGACACCACAGCGAAGATCGCTGCGGAAAAGGCAGGGATCCTGCGCCCGGGTGTTCCGGTGGTGTACCTGGATGGGGATGCGGATGCCAGTGCGGTAATTTGCCGCAAAGCGTCAGAACTTGGTGCCCCACAGATACCGGTGTCGAAAAAGGACTATACTTTCCTCGGATTTCGGAAGAAATACATTGATTTTTCCCTGCGCTCTGAGTATTATAATTATATTAGTCTTACTTTGCATACCATTGCACGCTACCAGATGGAGAATGCAGCGTTGGCGGTTCGGGCCGTGGAAGTGCTGTTTCGCAGTACGGATACGGAGGAGAACGGCGGCAGGCTCTGTGCAGGAGCCGGGTGTCCCACTGTGGAAGAGATCCGTCAGGGAATCCTTGGCTGCTTCTGGCAGGGGCGCATGGAGGAAGTACTTCCGGAGGTGTATGTGGATGGTGCGCATAATGATGACGGCATCCGGGCTTTTCTGGATACCGTGGAACAGGACGGCTGCACGGAGGGCAGGAGACTGTTATTTGGTGTGGCGGCGGATAAGGACTGCAGGCATATGATACAGAGGGTGATCACGTCGGGATTATTCGACCGGATCGCTTTTACGCATATGCGGACGGCGAGGTCACTTTCGCTGGAAGAACTGAAAGGTTTACTGGCAGCTTATCCGGAAGACCGGTTTACTATGTATACGGAAGCGGATACGGCGCTGCGGACGGAAGTCTCGGGCAGACAGCCAGGAGAACGGCTCTATATCGCGGGAAGCCTGTATCTTGTCGGGGAAATAAAGGAGTCTTTGGACCATGATCAATTTTGAAGAAGAACTGAAGAAATTTCATCCCAGCCTGGAAGTGGAAGATGCTGAGGAAGCTATCTACAATCAGGATCTGACTGATGCGGCGGATCTGTTGGTGAAGATGATGAAAGAAGCAGAAGAAAAAGAAGAGAAATAAGGAGGGAAAGCATGTTTTGTTATAACTGCGGCTGCCATCTGTCGGAGCATGATTTCTGTACATCCTGTGGAGCAGATGTATCCCTCTATAAAAAGATCATGTGCATGTCCAACCGTTTTTACAACGATGGATTGGAGAAAGCGGGAGTACGGGATCTTACGGGTGCGATCAACAGCTTACGGCAGAGCCTGAAATTCAACAAAAATAATATCGAAGCCAGAAATCTGTTAGGACTGGTATATTTTGAGACCGGAGAGGTCGTGGCGGCACTGAGCGAATGGGTCATCAGCAAAAATATGCGGCCCGAGAAAAATATTGCGGACGATTATATCAATATGCTGCAGTCCAATGCGACCCGCCTGGATGCCATTAACCAGACAATCAAAAAATATAATCAGGCACTGGTCTATTGCAATCAGGACAGCAAAGACCTGGCCATCATCCAGCTGAAAAAGGTGTTATCCCTGAATCCGAAGTTCATCCGGGCACATCAGCTTCTGGCACTGCTCTATATGGACAGCGAACAGTGGGACCGTGCAGAGAGAGAACTGCATAAGTGCATGGATATTGACCGCAATAACACTTTGACGCTCCGTTATCTGAAGGAAGTGGAGACGCAGCTGACCCCGGATGAGAACAGCAAACAGACCGGCCGGCGTAAAAAGGATGATGCGGTGCGCTACCAGAGTGATAACGAGATCATCATACAACCGTTGAATGTAAAGGAACAGAAGAGCGCGGGAATTTCTTCCCTGATCAATATTGCCATCGGACTGGTCATCGGTCTGGCGGTAATGTATTTCCTGGTGGTTCCGGCGGCAGTGTCCAATGCGAATAATGAGGCACAGAAGACCATTACCGATATCGGCAACCAGTTAGATACCAAGACTTCCCGGATCCAGGAGCTGGAGACACAGATGGAAGCACTGCAGACGGAGAATGATACCCTGAATCAGGAGCTTCAGGGATATGTGGGAGCCGATGGAACCTTACAGACTATCGACAGTCTGCTGGCAGCAGCCACCACTTATCTGGAGACACAGGATATTACACAGACCGCGGCGAACCTGGAGACGATTTCCGCTTCTGTGAATGTAGATGACACCTCCGAAGCGTTCCAGAAGCTGTACAAGACATTGCTTGGACTGATCGGCCCGCAGCTGTCGGCGCAGTACTATGAGACAGGTTATAATGCATACCGCAGTGAGGATTATGCAACGGCTATCGAGAATCTGTCCAAGGCGGTGATCTATGATGAGACGAACAAGGATGCCTGGCTGAGCCTGGGGAATTCCTACCGCAAGAGCGATGACGCACAGAATGCGATCACTACCTATGATAAGATCATAGAGCTGTTCCCGGAGACCGAGACGGCCAGAAGTGCGCAGAGATATCGTTCCCAGCTGGCAGAAAATACCGCACAGTAACGGAATTTAAAACATACCATCAGACAATTACACAATACACGAAAGAGAACTTGCTACAAGAGGCAGGTTCTCTTTTTTTATAGCAAAATGAAGAAACGCTGTGCAACAGCAGAATGAGAGGAAATATGGAAGATTTTCAAGACTTTCAGATCATTGATAATTGCCTGATGGTGCGTATGCCGGAGGAGGTGGATCACCACAGAGCCTCCTATATCTGTGAAGGGGCGGACAGGCTTCTGGTCAGGGAAAATGTGGAAAATGTAGTGTTTGATTTTGAAGATACCCGATTTATGGATTCTTCGGGGATCGGAATTATTATGGGACGATATCGCAAGATTTCCTGCTTCGGCGGACATGTCTATGCCATCCACGCAGACCGACAGATCCAACGTATTTTTCGAATGTCTGGGCTTCATGGGATTGTAGAGATCCTGCCGGGGTAAGAGAGACAGAGCAAAGATATTGTCGAAAATCACAGAAATATGAAAGAAATCATGCAAAAAAATATGAAAAAAAGTGCAATAGCAAGCGCAGAAATGAGGAAAACATGGTAGCAGAGAGGGAAGAAGTGCAACTGACAGAGAAAAAAGAGGATCTGCAGAATAAAACACAAGGGAACCGGAATGAGGTGGAGATTGTATTTGATGCGATTTCCTGCAATGAGAGCTTTGCCAGAGTAGCGGTGGCGGCATTCATTACCCACTTAAATCC
>ENA-OUOY01001625-OUOY01001625.1-human-gut-metagenome-genome-assembly--contig:-NODE-1625-length-12700-cov-3.524239_pt1 | contig 12700 bp, 14 predicted proteins | sample MGYA00237937_ERZ548767 | MGnify/ENA primary metagenome ERZ548767 (study PRJEB26490, sample SAMN05356887) | human gut metagenome | biome: terrestrial biome; feature: human-associated habitat; material... | reverse complement strand
CAAGTGGGCGTTGTCGATTTTCCTATAATTGACAAAGGGCAGTTCGCCGGGGCGTCTGACCATTCGATGATCGCGGTTGTCCCGGCGCAGCAGTTGGTTGGAGAGGGCGATATTTCGCTTAGACGGTTTGTGCCGCAGCGCCGAATAAAAGTACCAACTTCATACATTTCCTACAAAAAAGAACCCGCTGATGACAGTTCATCAACGGGTTTGTCGATTTAGGACGATTTTAATCCGGGTCACAGAGAGGACAGGGCGCCGAAAGCGGCGGTGCCGACGAAGGCATAAAACAGCGACATTGCCACTACGGAGATGACCCACATAATAATGTTGGCCCAAATAAAGTTCTTTTTGTTCTTATTGGTGTTGGGGCTGCACAGCCACACGATCCAGCAGATCAAATTCACCACCGGCAGGGCGGAGAGAATGAACATACCCACATACTGGCCAATGCTCATCACCTGGGTGGTGGGATCATAGGCCGGGGGCACCGGTTGATAGGGCGGCTGATAGGGTTGTTGATAATTGCCCTGAGGGTTCGGGTTTTGCTGATTGTATTGGTCCATTTGGTACTTCCTCTTTTCTTAAAAAATGTGCAGAACTCTGCACCCATAGCATATCATACCTGGCATTAGCTGTCAATTCTTACCTTTGCCGGGCAAATTTACGGCGCAGATCCCAACGGTAACCAGTGCGCCGGACAGCAGATAGCGCCAGGAGAAAGGCTCTCCCAGCAGCAGGCAGGAGAGCACCACCCCCAGTACCGGAATAAAGGCGTTATAAATGGCAATCTGCCCCACCGGGTGGTAGCGCAGCAGTTGGTTGTAAAACGAAAAACCCACGGCAGACACTGCCACCAGCGCCGCCAGGATCAGCAGTCCCTTGAGGTGTACACCCACCGGGTGGGCGCCCATCAGCAGCCCGGCAGGGATTAGCAGCGCGCCGCCCAGTGCCAAGGAATGGCCGGTAGCCACCAGCGGGTCCATTTTGCGGGTGACCACCCGGGTCAGCAGTCCACCTGCCATGGCGCACACACTGCTGCACAGCAGCATACCGTCGCCGGAGAGGGTGAACTGCCCGGCGGTGCTGCCCAGGTTGATGAGCACAATGCCGGAGAATCCCAACAGGCAGCCGAAAACCGACCGTAGGGTGAGCTTTTCCCGGAACACCACCGCGGCTGCCAGGATCAGCAGAAAAGTACCCAGGCTGTCCAGGATAGACGCCCGGCCGCCGGGGGAATTGGATACGCCCAGATAAAAGAAAAAGTAGTGCAGCGCCGTGTTGACCAAACCAAAGAGCACCAGCTGCCACCGTGTCTTGCCCCGGGGCACCGCAAAGGAGCGGCCGCACAGCTTGGCTACCACCAGCACCACCAGACCGGCCAGCAAGAACCGCGCTCCGGCGAACAGCGCCTTGCCGCCGGTGTCTGTGCCGGCAATGCCAAAGTCCGCCAGACCCAGCTTGATCAGGGGAAAGGCGCAGGCCCAGCTTAACGCCGCGCTGCCGGCAAACAGGGGCACCCATTTTCGATTTTCAAACACAGAGGCTCGGCCCATTTTGTTCTCCGTTCTCGGCACACAGCCGCAGATCATCCTTTGTTTTTGCCGGATTATTCTATAATAGCCGCCGCCAAAAGTCAACAAACGCGCACTGTCGCCTGCCGGCAGCGTCAGTTATACTGCCGTTCAAATAATTCTTCATAGGTGGTGCTCAAAATCTGCCGAATGTGGCGGATCTCGTCCGGATAAATATGCCGCTGCCCCACCTCGATCTTGGCCACGGCACTGCGGGTGATGTCGCACCCGGCCAGCTGCAATTTGGCGGAGAGCAGCTCCTGGGTCATACCCTTTTCTTCCCGAATATGGCGGATATTCCGCCCCATCTGCTTTTCAAATTCAATATTCATGGTCAACCTCTTGCACCTATTTAAGAACAATTTGCGTTGACTTTATTGTATCTTTGTGCTATTCTAAGATTGCACCTGTATAGGTGCAATTATGCGGAACAAGAAAGAACAACAGAAAGAAGGAAATGCAAATGAAAAGAAAAATCAGTATTCTTTTGGCGCTGATGATGGCCGTCTGTATGGTAGGCGCCGTGCAGATCACCGCCTATGCCGCCACTACGGCCAAGAGCGTGTCGCTGTCTACTACCACTTATACCTACGACGGCAAGGTGAAGAAGCCTAAGGTGACCGCCAAGGACAAGAAGGGCAAAAAGATCGCCGCCAAGTATTACACGGTCAAGTACCCCTCCGGCAGAAAAAATGTGGGCACTTATACGGTTAAGGTCAAATTCAAGGGCAAGTACAAGGGCACTAAGAGCGCCAGCTTTAAGATCGTGCCCAAGGGGACTGCCGTCTCCTCTGTGTCCGCCGGTAAAAAGTCCTTTACCGTTAAGTGGAAGAAGCAGGCCACCCAAACCACCGGCTATCAGGTGCAGTATGCAGAGAACAGCCGCTTCAAATCCGCAGGCAGCAAGACCGTAAGCAAGAATTCCACCACCTCGCTGAAAGTAAATGGCAAACCCATTAAAAAATACTATGTGCGGGTGCGTACCTATAAGAAAGTGGGCAAGACCAACTATTACAGCAGCTGGTCAAAGGCTTCCTCTGTGACCACCAAAACCGGGCTGAGCCTGAATGCCTACAAAATCACCCTCTTTAACGGTGAGACTTACACATTAAAGTGCACCGGCACGGATAAAAAGGTTACCTGGCAGACCAGCGATCCTACCGTGGCGGTGGTGAACCGCTCCGGCGAGATCAGCGCCAACGGCTCCGGTCAGTGCACCATTACGGCCAAAACCGCAGACGACCGGATCAGCTGCAAAGTAACAGTGCCGGAGTATTACCCGGAGAATTACAATGTACCGGACTTTGGTGCGTACTTTAATGTGCCGTTGGATGATTACACCAATAATGAGGATGGGGCGACGGTTATGTGCACCTATTCCTACGATACGGTGGTCAGTCAAAATGCCGACTGGCTGAATGATTATTACGATATATTGCAGGATTACGGCTATGTATTCTATGATGAAGATGACAGTCGGGACGAGGATCTGCTATATTGTATCGACTTTGTAAATTATACGACAAAAGATGTGGTTATGATCGCGTTAAGATATAGTAACCCATACGGCGACCCGGATTATATTACCATTGTTTATACCAATACCACCGGATATTGATACCGGATCATGCGCCCCTTTGCACAGCCGTGCAAGGGGGCTTTCCCTTTTTGTGCAGTAGCCGCTTTTTATTGCATTTTCAGCCGGGGTATGGTAGAGTTATAATAGGTATAGAAAATAGACAGACGGCGCGGGCCGGGAAAGGGAATGGTATGAAAGGTATAATTTTGGCAGGAGGCAGCGGCACCCGGTTGTATCCGCTGACCCAGATCACCTCCAAGCAGCTGCTGCCGGTGTATGATAAGCCTATGATCTACTATCCGCTGACCACGCTGATGTTGGCGGGGGTGCGGGATATTCTCATTATCAGCACGCCCCGGGATCTGCCCCGATTCCAGTCTCTCTTGGGGGACGGCGCCCGGTTTGGTCTGCGGCTCAGCTACAAAGAGCAGCCCTCCCCGGACGGGCTGGCCCAGGCCTTTATCCTGGGTGCGGACTTTATTGGCGACGACTGCTGCTGTATGGTGCTGGGGGACAATATCTTTTACGGCGCCGGGTTGCGGCGGCTGCTACAAAGCGCGGTGGAGAACGCAGAGCAAAATCGTCGCGCCACCGTGTTCGGCTATCATGTGGAGGACCCGGGGCGTTTTGGCATTGTGGAGTTTGACCGGGAGAACCGGGTGGTGTCGCTGGAGGAGAAGCCGGCGATGCCCAAGAGCAATTATGCGGTCACCGGGCTGTATTTCTATGACAATCGGTGCGTGGACTACGCAGAGGGACTGACCCCCTCCACCCGGGGTGAGCTGGAAATCACCGATCTGAACCGGCTGTACTTACAGGCGGAGGATCTGGATGTAAAACTGCTGGGGCGGGGCTACGCCTGGCTGGATACCGGCACCACGGACAGCCTGTTAGAGGCCGGCAACTTTGTGCGTACGATTCAGCACCAGCAGGGGGTGGAAATCTCCTCCCCGGAGGAAGTGGCCTATATTAACGGCTGGATCACCGCCGATGATTTGGCGGTAGCGGCCAAGACCTACGGCAAATCCGCATACGGCGCCTACTTGCAGGCGGTGGTGCGGGGCGAAATACAATACTGAGGTGCGAGGATGACTGTACTTGTGACCGGCGGTGCCGGGTTTATCGGTGCCAACTTTATATTTTACCAACTGACCCACCACCCGGAGGATTGGGTGGTCTGCCTGGACAAGCTGACCTATGCGGGCAATTTGGAGACCCTGGCGGATGTGATGGAGAACCCCAACTTCCGCTTTGTGCAGGGGGATATTGCCGATGCGCAGGCGGTGGAGCGCCTGTTTTTGCAGGAGAAACCGGATTATGTAGTAAACTTTGCGGCGGAGAGCCATGTGGACCGCTCCATTACCCAGCCGGATCTGTTCTTAAAGACCAATGTGCTGGGCACCGGGGTATTGCTGGACGCCTGCCGCCGTCACGGGGTCACCCGGTATCATCAGGTGTCCACCGATGAGGTGTACGGCGATCTGCCCCTGGATCGGCCGGATCTGTTTTTTACGGAAGAAACGCCCATACACACCTCCAGCCCCTATTCTGCCTCCAAGGCGGGGGCGGATCTGCTGGTGCTGGCCTACGCTCGCACCTACGGGTTGCCGGTCACGGTAAGCCGGTGCTCCAACAATTACGGCCCCTACCACTTCCCGGAGAAGTTGATTCCCTTAATGATCACCCGGGCGCTGGCAGATCAAAGCCTGCCGGTGTACGGCACCGGCGAGAATGTGCGGGACTGGCTATATGTGGAGGATCACTGCGCCGCCATTGACCTGATTTTGCGCCGAGGCACGACGGGAGAAGTGTATAACATCGGCGGGCACAATGAGCGCACCAACTTGCAGGTGGTGCAGGCGGTGCTGGCCGCTTTGGGCAAGCCGGAAAGTCTGATCACTTTCGTCACCGACCGGCCGGGTCACGATCGGCGCTATGCCATTGATCCTACGAAAATTCACCGAGAGCTGGGCTGGCAGCCGGAGACGGATTTTGACACCGGGCTGCGCCGCACGGTAGAGTGGTATCTGACCCACCGGGATTGGTGGAGCCACATTCTCAGCGGCGAATATCAAAATTATTTTCAGGCCATGTACAGAGAGCGGTTAGGCGAATAAATGCGAATTTTAGTAACAGGGGGCAGCGGCCAGCTGGGTACGGATGTGGCACAGGCAGCCGCGGCCAAGGGTTGGCAGGTATGGGCCCCCGATCATACGGAACTGGATATTACCCACCCGGCGCAGGTGGAGTCTGCCATCGGCGACTATCGCCCGGACTGGGTGGTGCACTGCGCGGCCTACACGGCGGTGGATCAGGCAGAGACGGAAGAAAGAATTTGTATGGCTGTTAATGCAGCGGGCACGGAATATGTGGCTCACGCCTGCGCGGCAGCAGGCTGCGGGCTGCTGTACCCGTCTACGGATTATGTGTTTGACGGCAGCGGCACGGCGCCCCATCCGGTGACGGAGCGCCCGGCGCCCCTGAATGTGTACGGTCGCAGCAAGCTGCTGGGCGAGCAGGCGGCGCAGGCGGTGCCCCGCCACGCCATCTTGCGGATCAGCTGGGTGTTTGGCCTGCACGGCAACAATTTTGTAAAGACCATGCTGCGCCTGGCCGAGCGCCGCACCCGCCTGTCGGTGGTGGACGACCAGATCGGCTGCCCCACCTATACGGTGGATTTGGCCCGGCTCATTTGCCAAATGGCAGAGCAAAACGCACAGGGTGTGTTCCACGCCGCCGGCAGCGGTCAACCGGTGAGCTGGTACGATTTTGCCCGGCGGATTTTTGACCTTGCCGGCAAAAAGATAGAATTGGAGCCGATCTCTACCGCAGCGTACCCCACGGCGGCTCGGCGACCGCTGAACAGCCGGCTGGATTGCAGCGCCTTGGCGGCAGCGGGCCTCACCCCCTTGCCGGAGTGGCAAGACGCACTGGCGCGGTATTTACAGGCATTGGAGGAAGAAAAGGTATGATCCAAATGCAGGCACAGCAGAATGTGGGCGGCATTGCCGGGCTGGCAGTGCTCACTCCCACGGTGCACGGCGACGACCGTGGCTATTTTATGGAGACCTACAATCAGCGGGATATGGAGAGCCTGGGCTTTCATTATGATTTTGTCCAGGACAACCAGTCCGGCAGCACCTATGGCGTGCTGCGGGGGTTGCACCGCCAGCTGCGCTATCCCCAGACCAAGCTGGTGCGGGTGGTCAGCGGCACGGTATTTGATGTGGCGGTGGACCTGCGACCGGGCAGCGATACTTATTTGCGGTGGCACGGCGAGGTGCTCTCTGCGGAGAACAAAAAGCAGTTTTTGATCCCTGCCGGGTTTGCCCACGGTTTTTTGGTGCTGTCGAAGCGGGCGGAATTCTGCTACAAGGTAACGGACTTTTTTCACCCGGACGATGAGGGCGGCATTCCCTGGGACGATCCCAAGATCGGCGTGGAGTGGCCCATTCCCCCGGGTATGACCTTGCAGCTAAGCGAAAAAGACAAGCATTGGGAGTATTTGAAATAATGGAATTTACCCACGCATTTTATGACGCTTTGCCCCCGGAGGCCGCGGCCATTCGCCAGGCGGTTTTTGTGGAGGAGCAGGGCTTTCAGGAGGAATTTGACGCCATTGATCGCCACGCGCTGCACCTGCTGCTGTTTGCAGACGGCCGGCCGGTGGGCACTCTGCGTGCCTTTACGGAGGACGGCGGCACCCGCTGGCATATCGGCCGGGTGGCGGTGATCCAGTCTGCCCGCCAGTTGCACTTAGGGCGGCGAATGATGGACTTGGCAGAGGCGGAACTGCGCCGCCGGGGCGCTGCGGGCATTGAGGTGTCTGCCCAGTGCCGGGTACAGCCTTTTTACGAAAAGTGCGGTTTTACCCCGGTGGGGGAGGTCTATCTGGACGAGTTTTGCCCCCACATTCGTATGGTTAAGGAACTGTAATAAAAAACAACGCCGCCTGGCAATTACCGGCGGCTTTTTTGAGGTGAACGGTATGAAAAAGACCCTTGCACCCACCCCGCCTATGGGGTGGAACAGCTGGGACTGCTACGGCGCTGGCGTAACGGAGGAAGCATTGCGGGAGAACGCCCGCTTTATGGCGGCGCACCTGCTGCCCTATGGGTGGAACACCCTGGTGTGCGACATTCAGTGGTACGAGCCGCAGGCAAAGGGCAACGAGTATAACAATTTTGCCCCGGTTTGTATGGACGACTATGGGCGTTTGTTACCGGCGGAGAACCGCTTTCCCAGCGCAGCCGGAGGCAAGGGCTTTGGCCCCATTGCGGACTATTGCCATTCTCTGGGTCTGCGCTTTGGTATTCATATTATGCGGGGCATTCCCCGCCAGGCGGTGCATCGGGATACGCCTATTTTGGGCACGGATTATACTGCCCGGGACGCAGCCCATCACTTCTCCGTCTGCGCCTGGAACACGGATATGTACGGTATGCGGGACAATGCTGCAGCCCAAGCGTACTATGACTCCATTTGTCGGTTGTACGCCGACTGGGGCGTGGATTTCATTAAGTGCGACGATATTTGCGTCACGGAATTTCGCAAATGGGACGATCCGTATAACGCCCGGCATGAGATCGAAATGCTCCACCGCAGCTTGCAAAATTGCGGGCGGGAGGTAGTCTTATCCCTCTCTCCCGGCCCGGCGGATATTGTTCATTTGCCCCACCTGCGCCGCCACGCCCAAATGTGGCGTATGACCGGCGATTTTTGGGACCGGTGGGACAAGCTGCACGATATGTTTGACCGGTGCAAGACCTGGGAGGGCGTGCCCGGTCCCGGCTGCTGGCCGGATTGTGATATGCTGCCGGTGGGCCGCCTGTGCAAGGACGCTCCCTACCATGGTGCGCAGAATCGTATGAGCAATTTTACCCCGGATGAGGTGCGCACCATGTTCACTTTGTGGGGCATTTTCCGCAGTCCGCTGTTTTTGGGCGGCGATCTGCCGGAGATGCCCGCCGATGTGCTGGCTATGCTGACGAATGGGGATTATCTGCAAATGCACGCTACCTCTTACGGCGCCCGGGAATTGCTGCGGCGAGAAACCAACGGCCGCGGCACCATTCAGTGGGTGGCCTGCGGCCGGGGCTGCAAGTACGCCGCCCTGTTTAATACCAAGGATTGCCCGGCCCGCCAAACCCTGGACTTAACGGCGCTGCTGCTTCCGGATACCCCCTGTACCCTGACGGAGATTTGGTCAGGCGAACCGTTGGGTACCTTCAAAAACCGTTTCTCCGCCACCGTCCCCGCCCACGGCGCCCTCCTGCTACGAATAACGGCAAAATGATGGTATAAAGTACGATATATATAAAAAACAGGAACGCATAGATCTGCGTTCCTGTTCTTTTATGTTATGCATTTTGCTTAATATTTCTTCAGCTGGTCCTCGTCAAAGTCTGCCAGGAATTCGTCGTAGGTGCCCTTGCGATCCAGCAGGGTATTGCCGCTGACCTCGATGATCCGGTCGGCAACGGTCTGCACGAACTGGTGGTCGTGGGAGGTAAAGAGAATGGTCTCCGGGTAGCGGATCAGGCCGTCATTCAATGCGGTGATGGACTCCAGGTCCAGGTGGTTGGTGGGTTCGTCCAGCACCAGCACATTGGCGCCGGAGAGCATCATTTTGCACAGCATACACCGCACCCGCTCGCCGCCGGAAAGCACATTGGCTTTCTTTAACGCCTCGTCGCCGCTGAAGAGCATACGACCCAGCCAGGAGCGAATGTCCGTTTCCAGCGTTTGGGTGGTGTACTGGCGCAGCCAGTCGATCAGGGTCAGGTCCACGCCGTCAAAGTAGGCGCTGTTGTCGCTGGGGAAGTAGCTTTGGGTGGTGGTCACGCCCCACTTGTATTCGCCCTCGTCCGGCTCCATCTCGCCCATAATGATCTTAAACAGGGTGGTCTTAGCCATGGCATCTGCGCCTACAAAGGCCACCTTCTCTCTGGGATGGATCACAAAACTGATGTCGTCCAGCACCTTGCGGTCGCCGATGGTCTTGGTCAGGTGGTCCACTCGCAGCAGGTCGTTGCCGCACTCCCGATCCGGCTTAAAGTCCACAAAGGGGAACCGACGGGAGGACACGGGCATGTCGATCATCTCCAAAGCGTCCAGCTGCTTTTTACGGCTGGTGGCCTGCTTGCTCTTGGCCGCGTTGGCAGAGAAGCGGGCAATAAAGGCCTGGAGTTCCTTGATCTTCTGCTCGTTCTTCTTGTTCTGATCCCGAGCCTGGCGCTGGCGCATTTGGGTGTACTCGTACCAAAAGTCGTAGTTGCCTACATACATTTGAATTTTGCCAAAGTCCACGTCGCAGATATGGGTGCAGACCTTATTTAAGAAGTGACGGTCATGGGACACCACAATTACCGTGTTTTCAAAATCCAGCAGGAAGTTTTCCAGCCAGCGAATGGCGGACAGATCCAGGTGGTTGGTAGGCTCGTCCAGCAGCAAAATGTCCGGATTGCCAAAGAGGGCCTGCGCCAGCAGCACCTTGACCTTTAAGTTTGCAGGCAGTTCCGCCATGGTCATATAGTGGTACTCGTCGGTAACACCCAGCTTGTTGAGCATAAACTCCGCATCGCTTTCTGCGTTCCAGCCGTCCATATCGGCAAATTCCGCTTCCAGCTCCCCGGCGCGCACGCCATCCGCCTCGCTAAAGTCCGGCTTGGCGTACAGGGCATCCTTTTCTTCCATAATTTCAATGAGACGGGGGTTGCCCATCAGCACGGTGCGCACCACCTGGTACTGGTCGTAGGCAAAGTGGTCCTGCTTGAGCACGCTGAGCCGCTCGCCGGGGGTGATGACCACCTCTCCCTTTTGGGGCTCCAGCTCGCCATCCAGCACTTTTAAGAAAGTGGACTTGCCTGCGCCGTTGGCACCGATGATGCCGTAGCAGTTGCCCTTGGAGAAGGTCACATTGACCCGCTCAAACAGGGCGCGACCGCCAAACTGCACGGTTACATTATTGGCTTGAATCATAGAGAAATCCTCCGTTACTGGCTTTGTTATCTATTGTATCTAAAAATCCGCAACTATTCTACACCACCCCCGGCCAAAATACAAGGAGAATTTGGCCCGGCGGCGTTTTATTGGCGCTTTTGCACAAAAAGGGGCGCCAGACGGCTAAAGATCGGGCGATAAAACCCTTGATAGGCGGCAAAATCCAGTGCCTGCCCGCCGGGCGTGAGCACATCCAGTGCCACGCCGCACAGCCGTACCGGCAAGTTGCAGGGGAGAAAGCCGTTTTTGGCATAGAAATCCAGCCGCCGTTGCCGCTGTCTGGCGTTGGGTGCCGTATGATCCGGCGGCTCCACCTCCAGCACCACCTGCCGATTGGGATAACGCTGCTGCAAGGCGGGCAGCGCCCGGGAACCAAGTCCCATAGAGCGGCAGTCCGGCTCCACGGCAAAGTAGTTGAGCAGGGCGTAGCCGGGGGCAAAGCTGACGATCATCAGCCCGGCAAAGGCGCCGCCGGTGCGCAGCACCAAAATTTCCGCTTGCCCCTTTTTTTGCAGGGCGAAGAAGCGGGAGAGTGGCATACGTTCCGCTGCCGGGAACGCGCTGCGATACAGTGCCCGCAGCGCCGGGTATTCTTTTTTGCAGATAGGGGAGAGTTCCATTTCAGTTACCTCCTGTTTTGTACTATTCTAACGAAAACCGGGTGCGCCGTCAAGGCATATTTCGTAGGCGTTGCTGTTGATTTTGTGCCCTTTTGGGCGTATAATAAGAGCACGAACGCAAACCGGCAGTTTTGCCGTTACCGAGAGGGGAATTCTGTATGGATATGAAGATTTCACCGTCTATGCTGGCCTGCGATTTTGCCAACATGGGCGCAGAGGCCAACAAATGCGCCGCCGGGGGCGCTCATCTGCTGCACCTGGATGTAATGGACGGGCATTTTGTGCCCAATATTTCCTTTGGCGCGCCGGTGATCGCCGGGCTGTCCAAGGTGTGCGACCTGCCCTTTGATGTGCACCTGATGATCAGCCAGCCGCTGCGGTATATTGACGATTACGCCGACGCCGGTGCGGATCTGATCACTTTCCACCTGGAGAGCGACGATGACCCGAACGCAGTGATCGACAAGATCCTTGCCCGAGGCTGCAAGCCTGCGATTGCCATTAAGCCGGGCACGCCGGCAGAGGCGGTGCTGCCCTATGCGGATCGGCTGGCCATGGTGCTGGTGATGACTGTGGAGCCGGGCTTCGGCGGCCAAAGCTTTATGGCAGATATGATGCCAAAGCTCACTTTGCTGCGCAGCCGCTATCCCCACCTGGATCTGCAAGTGGATGGGGGCATTAACCTGGAGACGGTAAAGGCAGCGGCCAAGGCCGGGGCCAATGTGTTTGTGGCAGGGTCTGCGGTGTTTAAGAGTGCGGATCCGGCAGCCACTATTGCCGGTCTGTGCCGTGCGGCGCAGCAGGCTGCGGAATAAGGCAAGATGAAGAAAAAGCAAAAGCGATTTTACAGTAATGACAAGCGGGGTAAAAAATGGACGGAGCCGGAAGTGGGCCGTCCCATTGACTTTGCAGACAAATACATCGAACCTCGCACCCAGGCGGGTCAGGCAGAGCTGGATCGGGAGCGGCGTAAAAAAGGCCCGGCGTTCCAAAAGGCCACGCCCGGTCAGGTGGTGCGCCGGGTACTTTTGGTGCTGCTGGGGCTGGTGCTGCTGTATGCGGGCTATATTTTGATGGATGCCTGGATGGATTTGCACGCCATGCCTGCCGCCCAAACGGACACGGTGGACGGCAACACCATCAGCACTGTGGCGCTGGAGGCCAAGGCAGCCAAGGTGGACAGTCTGTCCCTGGACGGTGCGGTGATGTTGGATGCCATGATGGACGATTTGTCCTCCGGCGGCTATACCGCTGCCTGCTTTGATATTAAGCGGGCGGACGGCACCGTGGGCTACGCCTCTACCCTGGGTACTGTGGCGGCAGCCGGGGCGGTATCTTCCCCTGCCGGGGATTTGCGCTCCTCTTGTCAAAAGCTGGGCAAGAATGACCTGCTGGTGCTGGGGCACATTGTGTGCTATCCGGATAATGTGCAGACTGCTGCCAATCCGGCCTGGGCGGTAAAGAGCGGCAAAACCGCTTACACAGATCCGGCGGGCAACCGCTACCTGAACCCGGACAGCACGGAGGTTTACAACTACATTCGCTCGCTGGTGGAGGAGAGCGTCCGCGCCGGGGTAACGGTGTTTGTGCTGGAGGGCACGGAGCTGCCACAGGCGGCGGGCACCTTTAACCACAATGGGTTTGCCGATTTGTCCAAGCGACTGACTGCCGACCTGGGGCAGGATGTAAAATTTCTGCAACCGGTGGCGGTAAACATCACCTCTACCACGACGGCGGACCTGAAAAAAGAAGTGGCCGACAAGTGCACCCAAAACCTGAATGAAAACCAAATTTATGCCATTATCTGCCCGGAGAAAAGCCGTCGGGCAGTGAAGCAGCTGCTGGACGACCGTGGCTGCACCTGTTACCTGATCACGGAGTGACCTTATGAAGCGAAAGTTCTTATACCTGCTGCTGACCCTGTG
>ENA-OUOY01001623-OUOY01001623.1-human-gut-metagenome-genome-assembly--contig:-NODE-1623-length-12711-cov-6.294801_pt1 | contig 12711 bp, 7 predicted proteins | sample MGYA00237937_ERZ548767 | MGnify/ENA primary metagenome ERZ548767 (study PRJEB26490, sample SAMN05356887) | human gut metagenome | biome: terrestrial biome; feature: human-associated habitat; material... | reverse complement strand
TGCAGACGTTCCCGCTCATCGGCAACTACGGCATCATCCCGGCCGATTTTGAGGGCAAGTGCTGCGTGCGCGGCTATGTCGTGCGCGAGCAGTGCCAAACGCCGTCGAACTTCCGGTGCGAGGAAACGCTCGACGCATTTTTGAAAGCCAACAACATCCCCGGCATCGCCGGCATCGACACCCGCGCCGTCACGCGCATCCTGCGCGAGGCCGGCACGATGAACGCCGCCATCTGCGACACGGTGCCGGACGATCTCGCGCCCCTGCGCGCCTACCGCATCACGGACCCCGTGCCGCAGGTGACGACGCCGGAGCCCTACACCCTCCAGCCGGAGGGGAGCGTGCTGCACCGCGTGGCGCTCATCGACTACGGCGCAAAGCGCAACATCGCGCGCGAGCTCTGCCGCCGCGGCTGCGCCGTGACGGTGCTGCCCTGCTCTGCCAAGGCGAAGGACATCCTCGCCGCCGGGTATGACGGCGTCATGCTCTCCAACGGCCCCGGCGACCCGACGGACAACGTTGACCAGATCGCGGAGATCGCCAAACTCTTCGGCCGCATCCCGATGTTCGGCATCTGCCTCGGCCACCAGCTCATGGCGCTGGCGCAGGGCGGCAGCACCGTGAAGCTCAAATACGGCCACCGCGGCGTGAACCAGCCGGCGCGCGACGTGTGCGGCACGCGCACGTTCCTCACCAGCCAGAACCACGGCTACGCCGTCGTGCCCGAGAGCGTGAAGACCGGCGTCATCCGCTACATCAACGCCAACGACGGTACGTGCGAGGGCGTGGACTACCCCGACCTGCGGGCCTTTTCCGTGCAGTTTCACCCCGAGGCGTGCTCGGGCCCGCACGACACGGCCTTTCTCTTCGACCGATTCTGTGACCTGATGGGAGGTGCGCACCATGCCGATTGATTCCAGCATCCGCAAAGTCATGGTCATCGGCTCCGGCCCGATCGTGATCGGTCAGGCGGCGGAGTTTGACTATGCCGGCGCGCAGGCGTGCCGCGTGCTGCACGACGCGGGCGTGAACGTCGTGCTCGTCAACTCCAACCCCGCGACGATCATGACCGACAAGGCCCTCGCGGATGAGATTTATCTCGAGCCGCTCACGCTGACCTCCGTCAAGCGCATCATTGAAAAGGAGCAGCCAGACAGTCTTCTCGCCGGTCTCGGCGGCCAGACGGGCCTGACGCTGGCGATGGAGCTCGACAAGGAGGGCTTTTTGCAGCAGCACAACGTCCGCCTCATCGGCACGAACGCCAAAGCCATCGACAAGGCCGAGGACCGCGAGCTCTTCAAGGAGACCATGGCCGCCATCGGCGAGCCGACCATCCCCTCCGGCATCGCCAACACCGTGGCGGAGGCGCTCGCCGTAGCAGACCGCATCGGCTACCCCGTCATCATCCGCCCGGCGTTCACGCTCGGCGGCGCGGGCGGCGGCGTGGCCTACAGCCCGGAGGAACTCACCGTCGCTGCGCAGACCGGCCTCGACGCGTCCCCCATTACCCAGATCCTCGTCGAGCGCTATATCTACGGCTGGAAAGAGATCGAGTTTGAGACCATGCGCGACGGCGTGGGCAACGTCATCGCCGTGTGCAGCATGGAAAACTTCGACCCCGTCGGCGTGCACACCGGCGACAGCATCGTCGTCGCCCCGGCGCTGACGCTCTCGGACAAGGAGTTTCAGATGCTGCGCAGCGCGGCGCTGAACATCATCTCCGCGCTCGACATCGTCGGCGGCTGCAACTGCCAGTTCGCGCTCGATCCCGACAGCTTTGAGTACGCCGTCATCGAGGTCAACCCCCGCGTGTCGCGCTCGTCGGCGCTCGCCTCGAAGGCGACCGGCTACCCGATCGCAAAGATCACGACGAAGATCGCCCTCGGCTATACGCTCGATGAGATCCAGAACGACATCACCGGCAAGACCTGCGCCTGCTTTGAGCCTGCGCTCGACTACGTCGTCGTGAAATTCCCCAAGTGGCCGTTCGACAAGTTCGTCGGCGCGTCCCGCCGCCTCGGCACGCAGATGAAGGCCACGGGCGAGGTCATGGCCATCGGCACGAATTTTGAGAGCGCGCTGCTCAAGGCCGTGCGCGGCGCCGAGATTCACCTCGACACGCTGCACGCCGCCCCGCTGTCCGACCGCCCGGTGCGCGACCGGCTCGCCGACTGCGACGATCACCGCCTGTTCACCGTCTTTGAGGCGCTGTGCAGCGGCGTGTCCATCGACGAGATCCACGACATCACCCGCATCGACCGCTGGTTTTTGTCCCGGCTGCAAAACCTCGTGGACTACGAGGCAAGCATTCAAAACGGCCTGACGCCGGAGCTTTATCAGCGCGGCAAGTACCTCGGCTATCCGGACGCGGCGCTGCGCCGCCTGTCCGGCAGCGAGACGCTGCCCCCCTTCCGCGCGGGCTACAAGATGGTCGACACCTGCGCCGCCGAGTTCGACGCGCAGACGCCGTATTTCTACGCCAGCGCGGACGCGCGCTGCGAGGCACGCACCTTCCCGCGCAGCGGCAAGCCCGTCGTCATGGTGCTCGGCTCCGGGCCGATCCGCATCGGCCAGGGCATCGAGTTTGACTATTCGTCCGTCCACTGCGTGTGGACGCTCAAGGCCATGGGCTATGACGTCGTCATCGTCAACAACAACCCCGAGACCGTCTCCACGGACTACGACACCGCCGACCGGCTGTATTTCGAGCCGCTCACGGCTGAGGACGTGCTGCAGATCATCGACGTGGAGCAGCCCGTCGGCGTCGTAGTCGCCTTCGGCGGCCAGACCGCCATCGCGCTCACGCAGACGCTCGACCGCCACGGCATCCGCATCCTCGGCACATCGGCCGAGGGAATCGACATCGCCGAGGACCGCGAGCGGTTTGACGAGCTGCTCGAGCGCTTCCACATCTCCCGCCCGAAGGGCATGGGCGTGCAGACGCTGCCCGAGGCCCTGCACGCCGCGCAGACGCTCGGCTACCCCGTGCTGCTGCGCCCGTCGTACGTCATCGGCGGCCAGAACATGAAGATCGTCCACGACGACGCCGAGGTCACGACGTACATGCAGCGCATCCTCGCGCAGGGCATCGACAACCCCGTGCTCGTGGACAAGTACATGATGGGCACGGAGCTGGAGGTGGACGTCATCTCCGACGGCACGGACGTGCTCATTCCCGGCATCATGGAGCACATCGAGCGCGCCGGCGTGCACAGCGGCGACTCCATCGCCGTCTACCCGCCGTACAACCTCAACGACATGATGACGGACAAGATCGTCGACAGCTCGCGCAAGCTCGCCCTCGCGCTCGGCACGAAGGGGCTTGTGAACATCCAGTACCTCATCTGGGAAAACGAGCTCTACGTCATCGAGGTCAACCCCCGCGCCTCGCGCACCGTGCCGTACATCAGCAAGGTCACGGGCGTGCCGATGGTGGACGTGGCATCGCGCGTCATGCTCGGCGCGCCGCTGGCTGGCCTCGGCTACGGCACCGGCCTGCACCCCATCCCGCCGTATTACGCGGTCAAGGTGCCGGTGTTCTCGTTTGAAAAGCTCGGCGACGTCAACGCCTACCTCGGCCCGGAGATGAAGTCCACGGGCGAGGTGCTCGGCCTCGGCAAGACGATGCAGGAGGCGCTGTTCAAGGGCCTGACCTCGGCCGGCATGGTCGTCGGCCAGCACCCGGACGGCCGCCACGGCGTGTTCGTGAGCGTGGACACGCACGACCTCGGCGAGATCGTGTCGCTGGCCAAGAAGCTCGACGACCTGCACTTCGCCCTCTACGCGACCGAGGAGACCGCCGCCGCCATCGCGCGCCTCGGCATCGACGTCGTGACCGTCGACGGCATCCGCGAGAGCGACCACGCCTTCGCCCTGCTCGAGAGCGGCTGCATCGACTACATCGTCTACACCGGCGCGCTCAAGGACGCGACCATGGACGATTACATCGCCCTGCACCGCCGCGCGCTGCAGCTCGGCATCCCGTGCTTCACCTCGCTCGACACGGCCAACGCCCTGGCGGACATCATCGCCAGCCGCTACAACGAGCGCAACACCGAGCTCGTGGACATCAACCACATGCGCACCGAGCGCCAGAGCCTGAAGTTTGCGAAAATGCAGGCCACCGGCGACGACTATATCTACGTCGAGAACTTTGACGGACACATCACCTGCCCCGAGTCGCTGTGCATCCCGCTCTGCTCGCGCCACCGCGGCATCGGCGGCTACGGCATCGTGCTCATCGAGCACAGCGACGTGGCCGACGCGAAAATGCGTGTCTTCAACCGCGACGGCAGCGCCGGCGGCATGGGCGGCAACGCCATCCGCTGCGTGGCCAAGTACCTGTACGACAACGGCATCGTGCCGCGCGACGATCTCACGATCGAGGCCGGCGGCACCGTGCACCGGCTGCACTTGTACACGCGCTTCGGCACGGTCGGCCTCGTGACGGTCGACATGGGCAAGCCCGCGTTTGAGCCCGCCAATGTGCCCGTGATGCTCGAGGGCGAGCGCGTGATCGACCGGCCGGTGACGATCGCCGGCGGGGAGTACCGCATCACGTGCCTCTCGATGGGCAACCCCCACTGCGTCGTCTTTGCCGATCGTGTGGATGAGGTGGACGTCGCGCACCTCGGCCCGCAGTTTGAGCACGCGGACATCTTCCCCGCGCGCACGAACACGGAGTTCATCCGCGTCGTCAACCGCACGACGATCAAGATGCGCGTCTGGGAGCGCGGCAACGGCGAGACCCGCGCCTGCGGCACCGGCGCGTGCGCGGCCGTGGTGGCCGCCACGGAAAACGGCCTGTGCCCGAAGGGCGAACCCATCACCGTCAAGGTCAGCGGCGGCGACCTGATCGTCACCTATGACGACGACGGCGTGCGCCTGACCGGCAACGCCGAGCTCGCCTTCACCGGCGTGACCACGTACTGAGACTCCAAAAAGCAAAAAATCACCCGCATCCAGACCGGATGCGGGTGATTTTTTCTGCCGGCCGCTCAGCCGCGCATGGCGGCGGCGAAGGCGTCGATGCGCGCGATGTCGAGTTTCGGCTCGGCATACTGCGCGCGGTACTGCGGCGATGTCATCAGCGCGCCGAAAAGCTGCTTGTAGACATAGCTCATCTTCTCGTACTGCATCTTGCCGCCAAGGATGTCCTTCGCGGCCGCGTGCGCAAGCAGCTCCGGCGAGAAGAAGTGCTCCAGATACCCCTCCGTGCCGGGCGTGGTGTAGCAGCACAGGTACACCCCGAGGCGCTTGCCCATGAGCGTCTTTTCGTTCCGGCGCAGGAAATGCCGGATGTGCTTATCGAGCTTGAACATGTACACGCAGCTGCCGATGATGACCGTGTCGTACCCGTCGAGCGTGATGCCGCGCTCGCGGATGTTGCGCACCGTCACATCGCCGCCGACGGCACTTTTGAGCATATAGGCGATCTCCTCCGTCGCGCCGTAGCGCGAGGCGAACAGGATCAGCGTTTTCATGCAGTGACCTCCTTTGTCCGCCCTGCCGGGCGGCCCCTTCTTTATGTAAGAGTATAGGAAGCCGCCGCGCCGCTGTCAAGCGCTGCGCGCGATTTTTTTACCCGACCGGCGCGGGCTCGCCCTGTTTCGGCGCCGGCTCTCTGCGCCGCGCCTTGGGGATGTTGATCGTCAGGATGAGCGCTTCGTCCGTCTCCTGCCGGTGCATGCCGGCGTCGATGCCGCCCTGCTTCATGAGGTCGAGGCTGTGCGAGATCGTGTTGAGAAACACGCGCACGTCCTTGAGGATGAAGGTCTTCTGCTGCTCGCTCTCGGGCGCGGTCTTGGCCTCGAGCAGGCGCTCGATGTAGGCGTCCGTCGCGGCGACGTTCAGGTCGCGGCTGAGGATATAGGCCAGCGCCTCGCGCTGCTCGTCCGGCGTCTCAAGGCGCAGCAGCGCGCGGCCGTGCCGCTCGGTGAGTCCGGCGTTGCGCATGGCGTTGAGCACATCCTCCGGCAGGCGCAGCAGGCGGAGCTTGTTCGCCACGGCCGACTGCGACTTGCCCAGCCGCCGCGCGCACTCCTCCTGGCTTAGGCCGAAGAGCCGGATGAGCTGCGCGATGCCGCGCGCCTCCTCGAGAAAGTCCAGGTCGTTGCGCTGGAGATTTTCCACCAGCGCGATGAAGCTCGCCTCCTCCAGATCCAGCTCCATGATGATGCACGGCACCTCATGGAGCCCCGCCATGCGCGCGGCGCGCAGGCGGCGCTCCCCGGCCACGAGCTCATACCCGCCCTGCCGCGGCCGCACGGTCAGCGGGCTGAGCACGCCGTACTCGGCGATGCTGCGCGAGAGCTCCTCGAGCTGCGCCGGGGAAAAATTCTGCCGCGGCTGGACCGCGCTCGGCGCGATCGCGTCCACCGCCAGATACACGATGCTGCCGCGGGCCGCGCGGCTGCGATGGTTGGAAAACTGCATAGCACACCCTCCATATCTTGTGTTTTACAACACAAAAATAATCCACATATTGCGCAAAACGCGGCGAAATCGGGCGCGCGCAGAAAAAAAGAGGGCGGACTGAAAACAGTCCGCCAAAAACAGGGTCGTGGGATAAAGATATGAGCCGTGGCTTCCAAACTGCGGAAGTCAATTGGATAAGCTGTAATGGTATTGTAGCGCCGGGCGCGCAAAATGTAAAGAGCGAACGGTGTCGGTCGGACACTTGTTTTGTCGGCGGCGGAATCTTTTTTCGCGCGCCGGGGCATACTGACCGGGAGTACACAGCAAAGGAGATGGAAGCATATGCAGGTGATCGACCGCATCGCGCTGATCCTTGCGATCATCGGCGGGCTCAACTGGGGCAGCATCGGTCTGTTCCGGTTCGATCTCGTGGCGTGGATCTGCGGCGGGCAGGCCTCCGTGGTCGCCCGCGTGATCTACACGCTCGTGGGTCTGGCCGCGATCTGGTGCATTTCCCTGCTCTTCCGCGGCCGCGACGAGATCGACGGCGACACGGAGGAGGCATAATGCCCCGGCAGCAAAAAAACGGCATGGCCGACGCCATGCTGTTTTTTTCTCCAACGAGAACCGCTTCGCTGGGTCCTCGTTGGAATATGTTTATCCAAGTCTCTGCATCGCCAGCGCGCTGCTGCCCGGAAAGCGGTCGAACGCATCGAGCGGCGGCAGATGCGCTTCCAGCGCGTGCACCAGCTCGCCGCCGAGCAGGCCGCCGAGCGTGTTGAGCATCAGGTCGTCCACGTCGCACAGGCGGTACGAGCCGCGGAACACGAAAAACAACCCCGTGAGCTGCCCAAGCTCAATGAACGCCGAAAACGCGAGCGACGCGAGCGCGACCTTGCCGAGATCCAGCCCGCAGACATAGCGCAGGTACATACCAAACGGCAGCAGCATCAAAATGTTGCACACGACCTGCAGCACCGTGCGGTCAAAAAGCGCCGGCAGATACGTGCGCGCATCGGAGAGCACGAGCGGCGTCTCGCGCAGGAAATCGGCCACGAACTGAAACGGCACGAGCTGGATCTCATACCCGCTCAGCCGCGCCGCCTGCGCCGCATCCGGCAGCGGGAAGAACACGAGCGCCAGCACGCACAGCACGTAAAACAAAAACAGACCGCCGAACACGGTGCGCACCCAGTTGAAGCAGCGCGCACGCACCTGCCGGTCGAAAAACGGCACGGCCACCAGCGCCGCGATGAGCGGAAACGCATAGCCCGCCAGCCGGATACTGCCCAGAAGATTTGTCATGATCCTTGCCTCCCATGGGGCGCTCCCGCCCCGGTTTCTGGCATCAGTATAGCCCCGGACGGCATCACATCGCCATCGTTTTGGCTTACAGTTGGCTTACATCTTCGTAAGGCAGCGCGCAGGGCGCAAAAAACCGGGCGCGTCCATTCAGACGCGCCCGGCCGTGCGGACGGATATTTTTCCTCAGGCGATGAGGAAGAACTTCACGAGGAAGATCACCGAGATGACATACGTCAGCACCGAGACCTCCTTGCCCTTGCCCGTGCAGAGCTTGAGCACGGAATAGCTGATGAGACCCAGACCGATGCCGTGGCCGATCGAGCCGGAGATCGGCATGGAGATGAGCATGATGGCCACCGGCAGACTCTGATAGATATCGTCAAAGTCGATCTTCTTGAGACCGCCGAGCATGAGCAGGCCGACGTAGATGAGCGCGGAGCTCGTCGCAGCGGCGGGGATGATGGCGGCGATGGGCGCAAGGAACATGCTCGCAAGGAAGAGCACGCCGGTCGTCAGAGCGGTCAGGCCCGTGCGGCCGCCGGCCTCGACGCCGGAGGCGGACTCGACGAACGTCGTGACGGTGGACGTGCCGGTGCACGCGCCCGCGACGGTGCCGACGGCGTCGGCCAGCAGCGCCTCGCGCATGCGCGGCATGTTGCCGTCCTTGTCGACCATGCCGGCGCGGCTCGCCGTGCCGACGAGCGTGCCGATGGTGTCGAACATGTCAATGATGCAGAACGTGATGACGAGCGTCACGACCGTGAACCAGCCGATCTCGCCGAGGGCGGCAAAGTCGAACTTGAACAGGGTCGTCTCGGCCATGTCGCCGAACGCAGGCACGAACGACGCGCCCTTGAGCGACGCAAACGGGTTCGTGTGCAGGAAGATGGCCTCGCCCGCCCAGTAGATGCCGGACGCGCAGAGCATGCCCAGCAGCACGGAGCCCTTGATCTTCTTGTGCGCGAACAGCACGATCAGGAACAGGCCCACGAACATGGTCACGACCGTGAGCACCATCTGCGGGTAGCCGTCGCCCATGTTGGCCTTGGCGAGGCTGGGCGTGAGCGCGCCGAAGAAATCGCGCATGACGTAAAACGGGCCGCCGTCGCTCGAGTACACACCGGCGTTGGAACCGATGCCGATGTTGAGCAGCATGAGGCCGATGGCCGGCGCGATGCCGAGCCGGATGCCGAGCGGAATGGCCTCGACGATCTTCTCGCGCACCTTGAGCACCGAGAGAATGATGAACACGATGCCCTCGATGAGGATGACGCATAGCGCCGTCTGGAACGACTGCAGGTAGCTCATTCCGGTCAGGGTGACGATGTTGGCCACGACGACGGCAAAGAAGCTGTTGAGACCCATGCCGGGCGCCATGGCAAAGGGCTTGTTGGCCGCGAACGCCATGACGAGCGTGCCGACGGCGGAGGCGATGCAGGTGGCGAGGAACACGCCGTTCCACAGCTGCGAGCCGCCCTGGGCGCCGAAGCCGGTCAGCAGGTTCGGGTTGAGCGCGATGATGTACGCCATGGTCATGAACGTCGTCAGGCCGGCGACGATCTCGGTGCGTACGGTGGTGTTGTTTTCTTTCAGGTGAAAGAGCTTTTCCATTGGGATCCCCTCTCCATAAAGTTTTTGCCGGGAACGCAAAACGCCGTCAGTATAACGCGATTTGTCCCGCCTGTCAACGACAAAAACCGGACACGGAATGTCCCGTGTCCGGTCCTGCTGTTTTCGCGTGTTTTACGCCTGCGCGGGGCAGTCGCGCTCGTGGCAGGTGAAGAGAATGACCTGCCGGTGCTGCGCGATCTCCCGGAAGAGCGCCATGGCGCGCCCGGCGCGCGCATCGTCGAAATTCACGAGCGTGTCATCGAGCACGAGCGGGCACGGATCGTCCGCCGGGCACGTCAGCTCACACAGCGCCAGGCGCACGGACAGGTACAGCAGATCCGCCGTCCCGGCCGAGAGATAGGCCGTGTCGCGCGGCGTCGGGTCGTCGGTGCTGCGCGCCTTGGCCGACAGGTCGCGCGCGAGCACGAGCTCGTCATAGCGTCCGTCGGTGAGGTAGTCCATGTAGTCCGCCGCCTTCTGCGCCAGCTGCGGGGAAAAGCGGCTCTGCAGCTCCGCGTCCGCACGGCCGAGCGTCTCGATCGCGAGCGCGATGGCCGCATACTGCCGCTCGAGCGCGTCGCGCTGTTCGAGCAGCTGCGCGTGTTCGCTTTTCAGCGCCATCGGGTCGCCGATGGCGAGGGCCGCGCCCGTGAGCTGCGCCTGCTGCGTGCGCAGGCGCGTGCACACGCTCTCGAGCGCGCTCCTGCGCTGATAGAGCGCGGCGGCCTCGCCCGTGCCGCTCTCAAAGTCCAGACTCTGCAGCAGCCGCTCGTGCGTCTCGCACTGGTGCTCGCGCGCATCCTCGAGCGCGGCGGCGGCTTTCTGCTCCGCCTGCATGGCGGCCGCGCACGCGCGGTAGGCAGCCCGGTGCACCTCCGCCTGATAGTAGATGCCGTCCGCGTCCTGCGCGCCGTAGCTGCGCAGGAGCTCCCCGAGCGCGGCGGCGGCCTGCTGTGCGCGCTTCTTGCCGTTATTGGCAGCAACCAGCAGCATAACGGCCAGCACCGCGAGCGCGATGGCCGCATAATACAGCGGCTGCGCCACAAGATAACCCAGCACCGCGCACAGCGCCGAGAGCACGAGCGCCGCGATCCAGAAGTACGGCTTGCCGCCGTGGGCTGCCGTGTCAGCAAGGGCCTCCGCCCGCTGCGCGTCGCGCTCGGCGGTCTCGCCCGCCTCGTCCGGCGTCTGCACGCCGAAATGCGTCTGCTCGAGCGCGGTGCGCCTGGCCGCGGCGTCCCGCCGCGCCTGTTCGAGCGTCTGCTCGAGCGTGCGCAGGTTCGATTTTTCCTCGCCCATGCTGCTCAGCGCCGCGCGGCGCTGCCGCTGCCGGGCGGCGTTCATCTGCTCGGTCACGGTCTGCAGTTCCGCGTCCGTCTGCCGGAGCTCGGCGGCGCAGGCCGCCTGCTCCTGCGCGTTGCGCTCGAGCCGGTGCAGCTGCTCTTCTACCTCCGTGATGCGGCCCTCCAGCTCCGGCAGCGCGCCGTGCCGGCCGCTGCGCCGGCGGCGCAGCCATGCGCGTAGCTGCGCGTCGGCCTCGGTGTAGGAGCTCGCCTCCTCGCCGGAGGTCACGATGGCAGAGATGCGCTTTTCCAGCTCCGGCGTACCCGTCACGACGAGGCCGCCCTGCCCGATGAACGCGCTGCGCGCGAACACCTCGGCCGACACGCCCGTGAGCTGCTCGCCCGCGTCCGTCGCCGTCAGCCCCGGCACCGGGATGTCCGTGCCGGTGTACACCGCCGAAAAGCCGCGCAGCGGCGCGCCCGGCGTCTCCGTCCAGCGGCGGATTGTGATGCATTTTCCGCCCTGTTCGAGCTCCAGCTCGCCCGCCATGGGCTTGCCGCTCCAGGGCGCGTATTTCTGCTTGTCGGGCACGAACCCGGCGCGCGCGCGCTGGGACGTGTCGATCCCGTAGAGCATGGCGCGCAGAAACGCGCACCACGTGCTCTTGCCGCTCTCATTCGGCGCGTAGATGATATTCAGGCCCGTGTCGAGCCGCAGCTGCTCGCCGTCGAGCGTGCCGAACGTGCCCTGCATATGCCGGATGATCACAGCGTCACCACCTCCTCGTCGTGGTCCAGTGCCGCAAGCCCCCAGCGCGCGGCCATGACAATGGTCTCGCGCGCGCGGTCAGAGTCCGCGGCGTCGTATTGTTGCTTCAGTTGGGCCAGAAACTGCCCGCGCAGCGTGCCCTCGCCCGCCCGCGCCCAGAGATCCCGGCGCGCGCGCGTCTCATCGCGCAGCTGCAGCGCAAACACCCGCCCCTCGAGCGCCGCGCGCAGCGCGGCGGAGTTCGGCGCGCGGTCGGTCTCGCCCGTGAGCACGATGCGGTAAATATTGCGCGCAGCCCCCTCCGGCAGCGCGGCGAGCGCCGCCTGCACGGGGTCCGTGTCCGTGACGTCCACGCGCAGGATCTCATACCGCCGCCCGGGCACGGGCACAAACCGCGCCTGCACGTCGCCCGCAGCGACGTCCACGAGCAGCACACCCTTTTCCCCCGTCTCGTCAAAGCCGCGACCCTCCATGCAGCCCGGCCAGGCGTACACCGTGCCCCCGGCGCGCTGCACGCCGCCGAAGCGGTGCACGTGGCCGAAGGCGGCGTAGTCCAGCCCGCTGGCGGCCAGCTCCGCAGCCGACACGGGGTCATACGCCGAGGCGGGGTTGCCCACTTCGCCGTGCAGGCAGAGCACGTCGAGCAGCCCCGCCTGCTTCGGCACGGAAAAGCCCCGCAGCAGACCGGGGCAGCGGCTGTCGGTGAACGCCGCGCCCCAGACGCGCACGCCCAGCTCCGGCAGCGTCACTGCCTCGATGCGCGGCGAGCGGAAGATATGTACGTTTTCCGGAAACGTCAGGCGCGCATACGGCGCGCCCGCGCTGTAATAGTCGTGGTTGCCGGGCGCGAGGAACACCTCCGAAGCGCAGCCGGCAAACGTCTCGGCGAGCGCCTTGGCCGTCTCGGGATAGGGGCTCGCGCTGTCGAGCAGGTCGCCCGCGAGCAGGATGATCTGCGCCCCGTGCGCCTGCGCCAGCTCCGGCAGAGCGCGCAGCAGGCTGCGCTGCTCCCGGCGGCGCTGCGCCGCCTGCGCGAGCGTGAGCGCCTCAAACGGCGAGTCGAGATGCAGATCCGCCGCGTGCAGGATGCGCACGCTCATCTCAGGCGCACCAGGTGCACGTCGCGGCAGCGGCCGGTGTCGCTGTCGACCTCGAAGATCGCGCCCTCGAGCTTGGCCGCGCCCATGGCGGCCTCATAGCGCCGCGGCGGGTCGCCGAGGAACTTGCCGATCGACTGCTCCGGCGCGATGCCGAGCACGGCGTTGGCCGGGCCCGTCATGCCGAGGTCGGTCAGGTAGCCCGTGCCCTCGGGCAGCACCTCGGCGT
>ENA-OUOY01001619-OUOY01001619.1-human-gut-metagenome-genome-assembly--contig:-NODE-1619-length-12752-cov-16.350319_pt1 | contig 12752 bp, 9 predicted proteins | sample MGYA00237937_ERZ548767 | MGnify/ENA primary metagenome ERZ548767 (study PRJEB26490, sample SAMN05356887) | human gut metagenome | biome: terrestrial biome; feature: human-associated habitat; material... | reverse complement strand
ATAAACTCTTGGTCTTTCTTTTTGGGGGGACTATTCTTTTTTCACAGCCCCTTTTAAAGATTACATGCTTTCGATTAATGCATTTTTTTCGTTTATAATGCGATTAATTCACTTTACATTTTAAGATATTATGATAATAATGTGATGAAATCACAGAAAATAAATGAAGTTCAGATTATAATAAAGCCATAAAAGAAAATTGTTCTTTTGGATTTTGGGGCTTCTTGGTGTGCACCTTGCCGTATGTCGGCTTCTGTCGTAGAGGAGATTGCGAGTGAATGTGCAGATATCAAAGTTGGAAAAATCAATATAGAGGAGCAGTCTGAACTAGCAAATAAGTTCGGTATTTTAGAAATGCTTCACAGAGGAAAGGTGGAAAAAAGATGAAGATAATAATCGTAGGCGGTGTAGCCGGAGGAGCTACAGCCGCAGCAAGAATCCGAAGACTGGATGAACATGCAGAAATTACTGTGTTTGAAAGATCCGGATATATATCCTATGCGAATTGTGGGCTTCCATATTATATTGGAGATGTGATCACAGATCCGGAAGAACTTACACTACAGACACCCGAGAGTTTTTTTAAACGCTTCCGTATTAATATGAAAATTCATCATGAAGTTATCTCCATACATCCGGAACGTAAAACTGTTTCAGTGAAGAGTTTAGAAAACGGTGAAATATTTGAAGAAAATTACGATAAACTTATCCTTTCTCCAGGTGCAAAGCCAACACAGCCGAGACTTCCTGGAGTAGGCATTGATAAACTTTTTACACTTCGTACAGTAGAAGATACTTTTCGGATAAAGGAATATATAAATAAGAATCATCCAAAATCGGCTGTATTGGCAGGTGGCGGTTTTATTGGTCTGGAACTGGCAGAAAATTTGAGGGAGCTTGGCATGGATGTTACAATTGTCCAGCGGCCTAAGCAGCTGATGAGTCCTTTTGATCCGGATATGGCATCCATGATCCATAATGAAATGAGAAAGCATGGAATAAAACTGGTATTGGGCTATACAGTAGAAGGATTTAAAGAAAAAGACAATGGAGTGGAGGTACTATTGAAAGATAATCCATCTCTTCATGCTGATATGGTAGTACTGGCAATCGGCGTTACACCAGACACAGCATTAGCAAAAGAAGCCGGTCTGGAACTTGGTATCAAGGAAAGTATTGTAGTGAATGACAGAATGGAAACTTCTGTACCAGACATTTATGCTGCAGGTGATGCAGTTCAGGTAAAACATTATGTTACTGGAAATGATGCGTTAATCTCTTTAGCAGGACCTTCCAACAAACAGGGAAGGATCATTGCTGATAATATTTGCGGTGGTGATAGTCGTTACCTGGGTAGTCAGGGAAGCTCTGTTATCAAAGTATTTGATATGACAGCAGCCACTACAGGTATCAATGAAACCAATGCCAAAAAGTCAGGATTAGAGGTAGATACAGTAATTCTTTCTCCTATGAGTCATGCCGGTTACTATCCTGGTGGAAAAGTGATGACCATGAAGGTGGTTTTTGAAAAAGAGAGCTATCGTTTGCTTGGTGCTCAGATTATTGGATATGAAGGAGTTGATAAACGTATTGATGTACTGGCAACAGCAATTCATGCAGGGCTGAAGGCAATCCAACTGAAAGATTTGGATCTCGCATATGCACCTCCTTATTCCTCTGCCAAGGATCCTGTAAATATGGCCGGATTCATGATAGACAATATAGCAAAAGGGATCTTAAAACAATGGCATTTGGAAGATATGGATAAGATTTCTAAAGATAAAAATGCTGTGTTACTGGATGTGAGAACGGTAGGTGAATTTAGCAGGGGCCATATTAATGGATTCAAAAACATTCCTGTAGATGAACTGAGGGAACGTATCAATGAAATTGAGAAGGAAAAGCCTGTATATCTGATATGCCAGAGTGGGCTGCGCAGTTATGTTGCGAGCCGTATTCTGGAAGGAAATGGATATGAAACATACAACTTTTCAGGCGGATTCCGTTTCTATGATGCAGTGGTTAATGACCGTGCGCTGATCGAAAGGGCATATGCATGCGGTATGGATTATTAGAAAAATAGTTTTATGATCTTTGTAGTGTTTCCAGTCTTTTCGAATCAAGGATTGTGATTTTGCCGCGGGAGAGTCTGACAAAGCCCTCGCCTTGAAAGTATCGGAGCATTCGAGTGATAACTTCTCTGTGGGAACCAAGATGGTTAGCAATTGTCTCATGAGTGATGTTCAGCTCGTTTGTTCCTTCGATAGAGGTCTCTTCTAAAAGAAATGAAGCAACTCGCTTATCCAAACTCTTCCACATGATTTGTTCGATCAGCCACATGACATCAGAGAAACGGGTAGCCATTAATTCATTGGTATAGTTTGCGACGGGAGCAGATTCCTTCATGATACCTTTATAGATTTCAGCAGGGATAATCCAAAGATCAGTATCTTTTTCTGCTTCAATGGTTACTTCAAATTGAATGGATCGCATGATACATGAGGCGGATAAAAGACACATATCCAGATCGAACAGACGGTAGAGTGTAATCTCCCGGCCTTCATCTGAAAGTATGTAGGTTCGAAGCTGCCCGGATTTAATCAGTAATAACCCAGTACAGTCCAGTTTTCCATTGTGAATGATCGTTCCTTTTTTTACATTCTGTGTGATTAAATTGTCTGAAATTAGTTTTTTCTGTGCTGTATTTAAGTCACTCCATAGTGGAAAATAATTTTCGAAGTTCATAACAGTTATCTCCTTTACGAACATAGTATACTTGCTTTTTTAAGATGCGTCAATTACATAATTGACATATGCCATAAATAAAAATATGTCACTTCAGTTATTAGCGTTCAAGGTAAATTCTTATGTAATAATATCACAGAAGAGTTTACCTTTTTCAGGTGCAATAGAGATACTAAATTTGAAAGGGGAACAAAGCATTGGAAAAAAGAGTGGCAAGTGTCGATAGAAAAGATGTGTTGCCTGCGGAGTATGTGAAAATACTTGTCCGCTGGCAGAGGTTAAAGTTCATCGTGGATGCTATGCGGTAGTAGAAGAAACATTGTGTGTAGGATGCGGGAAATGTGCAAAATCCTGTCCAGTAGGCTGCATTAGATTTTAACAATGATAATGCTAGAAAAATCATGTGAAAACATGAAATGCAATTTAGAATAAAGAATGAACTTGATGGTCTGGGATTTCCAGACTGTCAGGGCCTTTTTTCTTATCTGGCAGCAGTTTTCTAGGAATTAAAAAGTAGAGAAAAGCCTTATTTTAAGGTGAATGGTATTTACAATACGAGGAGATAACGAAACTATGTCCGTTACCTCCTTTCTACATTAGCTTATTTATATGTTGATTATTTTGCACCCTTTTTCTTTTTAACAAGCAGTACAATGTTTATTATGCTGAAACTAGAAATAAGGAGCAAAACAGACCAGAGGAGCAATTCGTTGCTATCACCAGTCGGAGGCTTTTGGGTAGATGAACCATCACTTGTCAGTTTTGTCCAACCAGCATAAACTGTTTTGTTTTCGTTCAGCTTGATTTCCGTGATTTTCTGCATCAGCGTCTTATCGGAATACCAGCCGGTAAAGTCATAGCCGTTGCGGGTCGGGATGTAGTCGGAAAGGTTAATCGTCTTACCAGAAGTCGTGCGGATTGCATGAATACTGCTACCACCGTTGGTATCAAAGGTCAATGTGTAGTAAGTGGTTCCTTCGTCGTTGTTTGATTTTCTTTCAAAAAGAGCCTTTACAGTCACATTTCCTGCGGGCATGGTAAACTTACCTTCGCTGATCGTCACATCGCCGGAAACAACTTCCCACGACTTGAAGTGGTAGCCACTGTCCGGCGTAGCAGTTAGTGATATTGTCTCTCCCATCGTTGCGGATCCGGGAACAGCAGTTGCAGAGCCATTTCCATCATTTTCTACGGTCACAGCATAAACAGTTAAGTCATAGTAGAGTTTTAAGGTCAATATATCCGATGCACTGCTAATCTTTTTTAATGTCCCTTTGGTAATACTTCCTTCTGCATCAGGATTATAAGTGTAGCCTGTGTAGGTTTTTGGCTCAGCGGTAACATTCGAACCGATAGCACCTCCAAGATATTCCGTTTCTTCCAGCGTATAACCATCGTTACTAGCCTTATAATGCTCCACGATATATTTTACCGTATCGCCAGGAGTGATTGGCGTAGGGGAAACAGATTTTTTCCAGTTAGCTGTAACGGTTACGTCGGCGTTTGGCATGGTAAAGGTCGTTGTCGCGCTGCTTGCATCCGCAAAGGCAACATCACGATTGGAGGTCCAACCACCGAACTGATAACCGCTGCGCTCACCAGCCTTAATCGTTACTGTTTCGCCCTCTGAATACTCTCCATCGCCCGAATCTTGTGCGTAGCTTCCGTTCACTGTGACAGCATACTGCGGCTGCCTTGTAATCAGTGCAAGCTGTAAAGCGGATTCGTTCCCCGCACTATCCTGTGCGTAAAGGGAAAGAACACCACCGTTGCTCTCTAGCGTACCGGGTACGGTGAAGGAGCCATCGTTAGCCGCATCGACAGATTTACCATCATTTCCGTAGAAAATCTTGCTACCCGCGTCCGCCGTGCCTGTGATTTGATATTCGCCCGTCATCTTGTCAGCGTAGAATATCGGAGCAGAAAGAGTCAGCACAGGCGGCGTTTTATCCACACTAACCAGCAAGAACACACTGGTCATATCCTTGGCGGTCGTATTGCCCGCAACACCTGAAATACCGTCGATTCTGAACATCAGGCTGCCCTCAAAATCGGGAAGCATATACCCTGATCCTGCGGTATTCTCACGAATCTCGGCATTCGTATCCATCCGTGTGACCTTGTAGGTGACACCGGTTGTTTCGCAGCTTACCGTTAGCACATCGTCGGTACCGTCCACATAGGCATGGTACACGCCGTTTTCGTCTGCTATGCAAGGCGTATCATTCATGGAGAGCATCAAATTCAACGGCGTATATTGTGGCAGATATTGTTCGGAAGATTCGACTTCCGTACTGTAGTATTTGCCGCCCTCGATGGTTCTGTATGCCCTCACGCCCACCTTGTAGGTCTTGTTTGCTTCAAGGTTTTCTGCCGCCGTGGTGGAAGAAATTTCTCCTTCTTCGTTCACCTCAACCGCTTGCCCGCCAACAGTAAGTGCCATATTGATAGAAGTGGCGTTTTTATCAAGGTCATAGCCGAAACCGGTGTCCTTGTATGTGCCGTCGTCTTGCTTCTGATAGATTGTCACGGCGTAACCATCGGCACTGTCTACCTTACCCCACGATGCCGTCATGACCTCGTTTCCAGCAAGGTTCAATGCAACGTTGTCAGGCGCAATCGGATGGTTGTTGTTCGCGTAGCTCACCTGAGTGTCGAACTGCTGATTGTCGATGGCGACGAGACCGGTCAGGGTTTCCACCTCGCCGTCCTCGTTGGTACTTTCAACGCTCTTTTCCGTCATGAGGAAAGAGGTCACATAGTAGCTGCCCGTGGGTGCCAGCGCACCGCTCTGCGGAATCTCGACTGAGATATTACTTGCGTCCGTTACCTCCTGCTCATCAATCAGATAATCTGCTCCGCCCTTTTCATTTGCAAAATAGGTGCGAAGTACATACTTTGTACCAGTTTCGGCGTACTTGATTTGGCCAGTCACCTGCTGATTGTTCAGAGACAAGTCCAGTTCCTCAAATGGTGTTACAGCGGCTTCCTGGTGTTTTTTTAGTTCAAGCGAGCCCGTGTTGACCGTATAGGTCCCGCCTTCATTCAGCCGCAGGAGCGCCACGTTGTAGTCCTTGTTGTCCGCCGTGTTATGTATGATGTCGATGTCCGCATTGATGTCCGCGTCGGCATCAATCAGACCATCCTCACCCACCCAGTTGACACTAATCTCTTGGTTGTCTTTCTGAATCTTCAAAGCATCCTTGATTTCCTGTTCGGTGACCGTGTTCTCAAAGGCCAGCAAGATATACGGCGTTTCGTCTGCACCGGCAGTCACTGTGATTTCCTCTGTGTTCCCACCGCTAGCTACAGGTACACCTGATTCTTCCGCAAGCAGCATAGGGACAGCCTCGCCGCTGTCCTCCGACGGCATGGTCTGCACGATTGGATCGACGCCCTTGTCCGACCAGTCCCATTCGGGCAAATAGCCGAACGCGTTAACCTCAATATCCCAACCGCCGCCCATGCGGAAGTTGGTCTCAACGATATTCGGCAAGAGTACCCATGCCCGGGCACTGGCAAGCCAGCCGCCCACCTCGGTCATCGCACCGAGATACACGTCCATATTGCTAAACGCCTGCTTCATGCCCTCGCTGACGCTGGCATTCCTGATTGGGAAAACAGTCTGTCCTCCTATGACGAGATTGATATTCGCAACATCTACACCAAGACCGCCGAGGACGCGAATATTGTCCGGGAACTGCACTCTGCCCCTGACGCTGCCATTTGCGCCTACGCCAAGATAAAGGTTTGTTTTGTTCTCATCAGTACCGCCGAACGCACCCAGCTCGACGGAGGAGTTCAGGACAATAACATTGAACTCAGTATTCGGCAGATGCAGGTTAAGGGCCTCGGAGCCGACGAAATAGATACCCTTGTAGGTGGTTCCTTTATAAGTCCGCTCCTGTCCGTTGAGCTTGAGAGCATAGCCAAAGCTGTCAATAATGGATGCGTTCGTGCCGACGATACCCACCTCGCTGGCCGTAAGGGAAATCTCACTCGGTCCGATGACTACGTCCCCCTTGCCCTCGATGAGATGGAGATAGGTGCCCTTCAATGTGCCCCGTAGCTTGAGGGGTGGGATGGCGAAATAGTCGCCGTTCACTGTATCAGCCAGATTGCTGAATCCAGCGCCGCCGCCGTTGAGCTGTCCGATCGGCACTGGAGGAATGAGGGGAATGCCGGGGCTTGACGCGACATAGAAGTACAGCGTGTTGGGGAGCAGGCTGCCGTCTTGTTTGCTGCGTGTCAGCTCCAACTCGGCCTCGGTTTCAAAGAGATCAAAAGCGTTCAATTCCAGATTGAAAGCATATTTTTCTTTGCCCTTGAAGGTATTGACCTCGCCCTCGACGCTGGCCAGCTCCAGCGACAGCGTTTTGGCCGTGTCAAAGCTACCCGTTGCGTGAACGCCGTTGACCTTAAACTCGTTCTTCTCATTTAGGCCGTAGCCCAGTTCTTCCAGAGTGAAGCTTGCCCCCTCAAAGATGGTTTGGAAGCTAATATCACCGCTGAACACAAGATTTCCCGCCGCATCGGCAACAGCCTTTTCCAGCTTTGCATTGGCATATGGGATATCAACGTAAATCACAGCCTCATTTTTCGTTGGATTAATGTCAAATGTGAAACCGTCCTGTGTGAGCTTGATTTTCAAGTCCTTGCCTGCACCGCTTTTCGGTTGGTAGAACTTAAAGCTCGGTGCGTTCAGGCTCAGACCGCTATGAGTGATCGTTCCGTCCTTGTGGATGACGAGCTTGTTGTTTTTGTTGGAGGTATCCCATGTCGCCGTCACGGAGGGCGAGAGCAGTGCCGCCCCATCGGTAAAGGTAAATTCCGTGCCGTTTCTGCTCTCATAGTCGCCGCTGATGAGGGCAATAGGATCGCCGTATTGCTGTTTCAGGGCGTTCAATGCCGCATCGTCGGCCACATATTCCACTGTCACACTGTCCCCGTTGGCAAAGGCGGCCAGCCGCTTGGCCTCAATGGAGATTTCTACTTTGTCCGCTTCTGTCGGAACATTCTCAACACCTTTCTTCAATTCGCGGAAGCCCCAGAGGAAGTGCACATTCCCACCTGGTTCATTACTGTCGAAATGGTAAGCGACGTCGCCCTTACACTCCACATAGGTGTTGGTAGGACTACTGTCCGGCGTTACGCTGAATCTTTCCGGAAGAATAATATCAATGCCCTGCACATCAGAGGCTTGCGTCAGTCCTACAAAGGGATTTGCCCAAGGGTAGCCGTCCACATAAACATCGCGGATATCGACCCCGCAATAGTCGCTTCCCTGAAAGAAGGCGTCCCAGGTAGACAGATTTTCCACCTTGCTGGTAAGAACAGAGCTTTCGGTCGATTCCGTATGCTGATCCGTATTGTAGACAGTGCGTCTCATCTTAATTGCAGGACCGTCTGTGGCGTTTGCGTGACCCATGCCGGTAAAGTCGTCGAGGGTATAACCCCACCTTGGCATATAAGCATCACTATCAGTCATAGGAGGGACATATCCGCCTGTGATATAGATACTGCTGACGGTCGTCAGTACGCCCCAGGTATCTTCTGACGATCCGTCTTCCTTGCACTGCACCAGCTCATAGTAGACCGTGGTCGTGGCGGTAAGCGTGCTGTCGGGCAGCTTGGTCGTCAGGTCATACTCCACTTTGATGGCTTTTGCATCGCCATTTGGCGTTTTATTTACAAAAGACACATTTTTCAGGCGGAGCGTTGTGGGATACACAAGCTCCTGTTTGTTATAGCCGTAGCCTTTCCATGTAACAAACTCACAGAATGGTTTTTGCTTGTCTGTTTGATTGACACTGCTCGACGTTGCGGCAGGGGAAGTTGTGAGAGAGCCGTCCTGCTTGTTCAGTGTCATGCGGATATAATCGTTTTGCAGGACGAGTGAGCTGTTGCCCACCGAAACCTGCTCTACAGTGTCTGCCCGTTGAATGTTGTCAGCAACATAAGCCAGCGCTTGTGCGGGCAGTGCGCCTAAAAACAGGCAGAGAATCAATAGCATAGATAGGAATTTTTTCATATTGTGTTCTCCTTGTGTTCTTTTTTTTGTTTTTGTTGTTTCTTCTCTCGTTCATGCAGCCTCATACAGACGACCGTTATCACTACGGCCAGCACGAATGCAGTCATAGCCACCAGCACATATCCACCCACCCCTTCATGCAACAGGATCGCGCCGTACGTTCCTGCGTACATTCCTGCGGCATCCATCGGCTGGATCTGCATCGTCCCTAAAGCTCCCACAAGGAACAAAAACAGCAGAGAACACAGAGCAGACAGGTGATAGACTCTATGCCGCTCCTTTCGGCGGCGATATTCATATATTCGCTTTTTTACCAGCTTAACACGCTTTTCTGTATCGTACATACCTTCCAACCTCCTCCACAAAAGCACGGTTTAAAAAAGCCTTTCACTTATATAGGTACAAAAACTCGGAAAAACTCTCACCTCAAAATCGAATTTTTTCAAAAAATTTGGGAGCTGCACAAAAGCAACTCCCAAAGAAGAAAAATTCAGTTGTATCACGGTATGAGACGGCGGGAGATAAGCTTTCCCACTGTCAAAATCAGAACGGGCAGGAGATAAGCGATATACTGTGCCGCGCTGCCGTAGGCGATCAGCAGGTTATAGATTGCATGAATGGTAATTGCCGCCCCCAGCAGGCCGCAGGTTCCGGCAATTTTTAACCATGTCCGCCGCCACACATAGACAAGCCCTCCGCCCACTATGGCCCCACAGATGACGTGCATGGCTCCCGTCCCAATGCCCCGGAAGAAAATAAAGGAAAAATGTTCGGCTCCATTCTGAATCAGATAGCAGACATTTTCAAAAGTAGCAAAGGAAAGGGCGACGATCACGGCGGCGATTTTGATCTGCTCCGCTTTTGGCTCGAATACCAGCAGATAAAAGAGCAGCGGCAGGAGCTTCATCACCTCCTCCACCACGGGAGCAATCTCCGAGGTGGCGGCAAAGGTATCCGCCTTGTAAAGCGCGGTAAGAAAGGTGTTGATATAAGCGGAGAGCAGACATGCACCCATTCCCGCAAAGCAGAACAGGAAAAAATTTGTCTGCCGCTTTCCCATACACAGAGCAGCAATCAGCAGAGGCGAGGCCATACAGATCAAAACATTTTCAATATAGGTCATCTCACCACCGCCTTTCCCGTGGCTGGCAACAGAGCGAGCAGGCAGAGCGTCAGCAGAAAGTCAAACCAGCAGTAGGGGCTGGAAATGGAAGCCCCCGACCAGAAGCAACCTGAAGTCCAAAGGGCATACTCCACCGCCGTATAGCACAGCACCCCGATGTGGAAATGCCGCAACTCCCGTGCCGTTCCCGTCTGTGTATAGGCGTAAGCAAGCCCACGGATGGAATGATGGGAAATAACGATCATCATGCCGCACCAGAGCAGATTGGAGAGGACATCCCCAAAGGTGCAGTAAAACATGCACAGCGGAACGCCGATCAGGAGGGCAAGCAGGGCTTTGCGGCATGCAAAACTCCTTTCCTCCGCGGTGGAAAGCCCGTATTGCAGAAGATAAAGAAAAATCACGCTGGCCACCCAGCCAAACTCCGACACATAAAAGACCTGCGGCGTTTCAGAAAATAAAAGCAGATACAGCGTCCAGTAGAGAGAGCCGAGGGCGAAGCAGCCGTAAAAGCAGGTCAGCAGAAAATACGCCTGTGCCCGGCTTTTCAGATACCAGATGCCGCTCAGGCAGAAGCCCAGCAGGGTAACGATGAATTGTGAAAGGTTACTGACAAGCTCCATCCGCACCATCCTCCTTTTGCTCATCCGGCTGTTCCTCCCTGTTCAGCAGACGGACGCGGAAGCATAAAATCGTCACGCACACGCCAAGAACAAAAGCGAGCAGTCCAATCACGATATATCCCAGCGCGGCGCTGCCACCTAACATCGTTGCCGCCGTTTCAAAGCCGGAGAAAGTCCCCGGCTCGATTTGTTCCACAATACCGGGCATGGAAAGGGAAATACCAACTATCACCGCAAGACACGCCGCCACGCCGGAAGCGGCGGCAATCCATCTCCGCCGCAGTCTTTTTTGACGCTCTTTTTCTGCGGTACGCCGTTTTACCTCCGCGATTCGTTCCTCATGGCTCAACATTTGTGATCCCCTCCCGTTCCAATAATCCGCGCAAACGTTCTTTTCCCCGGTACACCATATTTGTAATCTGCTTCACGCTTTTTCCCATGACCTCGGCGGCCTGTTGATAGCTCATGCCTTCAAAATAGGTCAGATAAAGGGTCTCTCGATATTCCGAGTTTAACTCGTCCATACAGAAATGTAAAATCTGATTCCGTTCCTTTGTTCGGACGACCTCCTCTACCAGCGTTTTGCCGTCCGGCTCCCCGGTTAAGTCCTCAAAGCTGAAAAAAATCTGCCGTCTGCTTTTGTGGCGTAGAGCCATGTGCCGTGCCGCTTTATACAGATAGGCCTTAAATCCGCCGTCCCGGATGCGGGGCTTTTTCGTAAACAGATAGGAAAAGGCTTCGATCATCAGATCTTCCGCTTCGTGAACGTCATGCAGATAACCGTTTATATATAAGGTCAGCGGGTCGCCATATTTTTTCATCAGCGACTCAAGCCCTGCTTCATCACCGCACAGATATTGCTTGTAAAATTCTTCATCGGTGCTCATGCTGTTCACTTCCTTTCTGCCATGTCATTCCTGCATTTCCCATTTTCGGGCAGTTTCTCTTATGGACAGATAACCTCACATTACGTTCCACTTTTTTCAAAGATATAATCCTGTTCTGTCTGAAAATAATATATACATTATATGTGAACATCAGCATAATTTCAAGAATGACGATAAGAAAATCAAATAATAGTAGAAATGTAAATATGCAGTAAGGAAAAAGTACAGAACCGGAAAAGTATACAACGATGAAATGCTGACGCAGGACAGCATCTCATCGTTGAGGGGAGACTACAAAGAGCATTCTTGAATATACCATATGATAATCTCAGCGGCTTGCTGCTCACATTATATGAGCATTATTTATAATTCAAATTCATCTAGATCATTCGGGATATAGAGGGTTCCATGGTAATACATGGAGCCTTCTTTTGTATACAGCTCTTTCCGATTCTTTAGTGTGTCATCTTCGGTGTGATACAGGATCAAGTTCCGGATATGTAGGGTTTCAGCCAGTTCACAGGCATCCTTTACCGTGGAATGATGCTTCTTATATGGCTGGTATTTGTCAGCTTGCCCATAGAGGCAGAATGCTTCATGAAGAAGCTATTTACTGTCTTTGGCATATGTTTCTTCGCAAGGGTTAAATAGTTCATCACCGCAGCAGGTTAATTTTTCTTCTCCGCCTTTTACTTTAATCATATGAATCTGTTTGCCAATGGCAGCGCAGGATATGAATGACCTCCTCATGGCCATAAATATTCAGTTCCCGTTTCAGACTTTTTTCTGCAATAATTATAGTCAGTAGTATTGCGGCAGTGTTCAGAAGTAATGGCGAAGGTGTGTTTTGTTAAAGAAAGAAGTTAAATGGGCATATGTCAAAAACGTTATTGACATATGCTTTTAATGGAGCTAATATATAAGAAAAGCAAGAAAGGAGCAGTTTATGCCAAGACCAGTAAAGTGCAGAAAAGTCTGCCATTTTCCGGATGTTTTAGAATTTTTTCCGGTAGATGATAATAAAAAAACTCCGCCCATTATTTTGACGATAGATGAGTACGAAACAATCCGTCTTTTGGACAAAGAAGGTTATAGTCAGGAGCAGTGTGCAGTATCTATGCAGATTGCAAGAACAACGGTTCAACGAATTTATGAGATTGCCAGGAAGAAAATAGCAGATGCACTCATTGATGGACATCCACTTAGAATCGAAGGTGGGGATTTCAGAATTTGTGATGGTCAGAGCAGCAACTGTAGCTTTGGAGGCTGTTACAAACAGGAAATTTACAAAAAATATGCAGAAGAAAAAGGAGAAGGTATCATGAGAATAGCAGTAACATATG
>ENA-OUOY01001607-OUOY01001607.1-human-gut-metagenome-genome-assembly--contig:-NODE-1607-length-12807-cov-3.036543_pt1 | contig 12807 bp, 9 predicted proteins | sample MGYA00237937_ERZ548767 | MGnify/ENA primary metagenome ERZ548767 (study PRJEB26490, sample SAMN05356887) | human gut metagenome | biome: terrestrial biome; feature: human-associated habitat; material... | reverse complement strand
GGCTTTTTTGTTGGGATCGATATGTAACAGCTTCATGATACCGTGGGACAGCAGATCCACAATGAAGATGACCGGCGTGAGCACCTGCATCAGAAAATAGATTACATTGCAATATGTCAGGGCCAGCTTCTCAGAATACAGTATTGCCCAGGTCTTGGGTACGATTTCGCCGCAGAGCAGCACGACAATGGTCAGAACACCGGTTGCGATACCTACAGCCAGATTGATTCGCATAGCTAATGTTGTTGCCAGGGAAGATGCAGTCAGATTGACAATATTGTTGCCGATCAGAATGGTACTGATCATTTTACTGTAATTGTCCAGGACTTTGTTGACGCGTGTAGCACGCTTGCTGCCTTCCTCTTCCAGGGTACGCATTCGTACACGATTGACCGTGGACAGTGCTGTCTCGGCAGAAGAGAAAAAGCCGGATAGAAAAATCAGAATTACGATAGAAACAAGTTGTATGACACCAGAGGTATCCAAAAAAGTTCACTCCTTCTTAAATAATAGTAGTAGGCATAAGCCCCATTTATAAGTTATTAAGCAACAATATACAATAGGACAGGAATAGTTGTCAAGTTTTCCGAATGATTTGAATATACATTTTACATAGGTAAAAAGGAGGAGCAACATGGAAAAAAGAGGCGAGAGAAAAGAAGGGGTTCCGGTGCTTGCACTGGCAAAATGTCTGCTGGCATCCTATGTGCTGACACTGTTGCTTTTATGTCTGTTGGCACTTTTATTGTATAAATTGCATCTGACGGAAGGAATGGTGACCATTGCAATCTCTGCTATTTATGTCGTAACTACCTTTACGGCGGGATTTTTGGCAGGAAAAAAGATGGAGACGCAGAAGTTTCTTTGGGGAGCACTGCTAGGGGCAGCATATTTCGTGATACTGGCGGTGGTATCCGTATTGATCAAAACGCCGGAAACTGCATTGGGCAATTCCTTCTGGACCACAATGGTATTGTGTGTGGCCGGGGGGACGCTGGGCGGAATGTTAGGGTAAAATACAGAAATGGACAGGAATTTAACGGTTTTTGAGAAAAAAAGCTTTTACAAATGCCAAATACATGATATAATGAGCAAAAATGAGTTGCGTGTCTGTATGTTTATATACACGCTGGCGTCTATAGGCGCTTTGAAATCATAAGGAGGCTATTTTTAATGAAGCATATTAAGACTTTAACAACCAGAGATTTAAAGGAATCCATGAAAAAGGGCGGCTGCGGCGAGTGCCAGACTTCCTGCCAGTCTGCATGTAAGACTTCCTGCACAGTAGGAAATCAGAGTTGTGAAAAGATTAAATAATCTAAGAAATTGAGAAGAGACTAACGTAAGCAGCGATTCAGGTCGCTGCTTATTCTCTGTTAACTATTCGGAGCTGGATATGACAGCGTATTCTTTGTCGGATGCTTGCATACGTAAGAAGATACGTCCGGCAAAATACGGCGAAGTAACCACATGAGCAAATAACATGCAGGCATGTTATTCAGGAAAGTCCGGAGGACGATTTTGCGAATGGCGTTCCGAATAGTTAATGTTAATGTATTTTAAGCAATAAGAAGTAGAAAGAAGAGGAATAGAACTGTGATACACCAGTATAAGAGCAACGGCTATAATATCGTTATGGATGTGAACAGTGGTTCTGTCCATGTGGTAGATGATATTGTGTATGATATGATTCCGCTGGTAGAGCCTCTGGTGACAGAAGGTATCAAGGATGCGGACACCATCAAGGCTGCTGTACTGAATCTTGCAAATATCCCCTATCCCCAGGAAGAGATCACCGAAGCGGTGGACGAGGTCCTGGAACTGGAGAAGGCAGGACAGCTGTTTGCTCCCGATATTTACGAGAATTATATTTTTGATTTTAAGAAGCGCCAGACCGTAGTCAAGGCACTGTGCCTGCACATTGCCCATGACTGTAACCTTGCCTGCAGATATTGCTTTGCGGAAGAGGGTGAGTACCACGGCAGAAGAGCACTGATGAGCTTTGAGGTCGGCAAAAAGGCACTGGATTTCCTGGTAGCCAATTCCGGCAACCGTGTGAACCTGGAAGTGGATTTCTTCGGCGGCGAACCACTGATGAACTGGGATGTGGTAAAGCAGCTGGTAGAATACGGCAGAAGCTTAGAGAAGCCCAACAATAAAAAGTTCCGTTTTACCCTGACTACCAATGGTATCTTATTAAATGATGAGATCCTGGAGTTCGTGAATAAGGAAATGGGTAATATCGTGCTGAGTATCGATGGACGTAAGGAGATCAACGACAAGATGCGTCCTTTCCGTGGCGGACAGGGCAGCTATGACATCATTGTTCCCAAGTTCCAAAAGGTAGCGGAGAGCAGAGACCAGATGAATTATTATGTGCGTGGTACGTTCACCCACAATAATCTCGATTTCTCCAAGGACGTTCTGCATCTGGCAGATCTGGGATTCAAACAGATCTCCGTGGAGCCCGTTGTGGCACAGCCTACGGATGATTATGCCATCAGAGAAGAGGATCTTCCGATCTTAAAGGAAGAATACGATAAACTGGCAGTAGAAATGATCAAGCGTAAGAAAGAGGGCAAGGCTTTCAATTTCTTCCACTTTATGATCGATCTGCAGGGCGGTCCCTGCGTAGCCAAGAGACTCTCCGGCTGCGGATCCGGTACCGAATATCTGGCGGTTACTCCCTGGGGAGACTTATATCCCTGCCACCAGTTCGTGGGTAACGAGAAGTTCCTCATGGGCAATGTGGATACCGGTGTGGTAAGAGATGATATCCGTGACGAGTTCAAATGCTGTAATGTCTATGCAAAGGACAAGTGTAAGAAGTGTTTTGCCAAGTTCTATTGCAGCGGCGGATGTGCTGCGAACTCCTATAATTTCCATGGCAATATCAATGATGCGTATGACATCGGCTGTGAGCTGCAGAGAAAGCGTATCGAATGTGCTATCATGCTGAAGGCTGCGGAAGCAGCAGAAGCTTCAGAAGAATAGAAAGGACAAAGGAAAGATGAAAAAAAGTAAAGCAATCATCATTCTGCTCTGCGCACTTCTGGTCCTGCTGGGTGTCGGCTATGTGGATCTGTATGGCGTAGATGCGGAAGGAACTGCCAGTGCTTCAGACATAAGTCTGGGACTGGATCTGGCCGGTGGTGTCAGCATCACTTATCAGGTGGTAGGCGATGAAGAGCCGGATGCAACGGATATGGCAGATACTATTGCCAAGCTGCAGAAGCGTGTTGAGAACTACAGTAAAGAGGCTATTGTATACCAGGAGGGTACCGATCGTATCAATATCGAGATCCCCGGTGTAACAGATGCCAACAAGATCCTGGAAGAACTGGGACGTCCCGGTTCCCTGTATTTCATTGCAGAGACAGACAAGGACGGCAATGCGAACTACTCTATGCAGGCAGTGACCGATGCACAGGGCAATGTAAGCTATGCGTACGCTCTGAATAAGACCATCGATGAACTGAAGGCAGATGGATCCATCATGCTGGAGGGTACAGATGTCAAGACTGCTACCGCAGGATCTATCAAGGACCAGACGATGGGCAATTCCACTTATGCGGTAGATCTGGTGATGACGGAGGAAGGCACTAAGAAGTTTGAAGAGGCTACCAGAAATGCTTACGAGAAGGGCGAGACCCTGGGTATCTATTATGATGGATCCTTTGTAAGTGTTCCTTCCGTAAAAGGTGTATTCTCCGACGGTAATGCACAGATCTCTCCCATGAACTCTTATGAAGAGGCAGAGAGCCTGGCTTCTACCATCCGTATCGGTGGACTGAAGCTGGAACTGGAAGAGCTGCATTCCAAGGTAGTTGGTGCACAGCTGGGAGTGGAAGCAATCTCCACCAGCTTAAAAGCAGCTGTGATCGGATTTATCGTAGTGGCTGTTTTCATGATCGCAGTATATTTCCTGCCCGGATTTGCTTCTGTTATTGCACTGGGCATTTATGTGGCATTGGTAGTACTTTTGCTGAACGGCTTTGACATGACCCTGACCCTGTCCGGTATCGCAGGTATCATCCTGTCCATCGGTATGGCAGTGGATGCCAACGTTATCGTATTTGCCCGTATCCGTGAGGAACTGGCAACCGGCAAGACTGTTAAGAGTGCCATGCAGATCGGTTATGACAAGGCACTGTCCGCTATCATCGACGGTAATGTGACTACCCTGATCGCAGCAGCAGTGCTGTGGCTGTTAGGACCTGGTACCGTAAAGGGCTTTGCACAGACGCTGGCACTTGGTATCGTATTATCCATGTTCACCGCACTGGTAGTGACCAAGTATATCATGAAAGCTTTCTACGCACTGGGACTGAAGGATCCCAAGTGGTATGGTGTAGGTAAGGAACACAAGACAGTGAACTTCTTAGGCAAGAAGGGAATCTTCTTCGGACTGTCTCTGGCAGTGATCCTGGCAGGATTTATTACCATGGGTGTCTACAAGATGAACACCGGTGATGCACTGAATTACAGCCTGGAGTTCAAGGGCGGTACTGCAACTACTGTCACTTTTGATAAGAGCTATACGCTGGAAGAGATCAACAGCGAGATGGTACCTCTGATCGAGAGCACCACCGGCAGTGCAGTTCAGATCCAGACCGTACAGGGCTCCAATGAAGTTATCTTCAAGACCGGTTCTCTGGATGTGGATCAGAGACAGGCACTGAATCAGATGTTCGTGGATAATTTTGGTGTGGATGAGACGCTGATCACCTCCGAGACCATCAGCTCCACCATCAGTAACGAGATGAAGTCCGATACGATCCTGGCGGTAGCAGTAGCAATCATCTGCATGCTGATCTATATCCGCTTCCGTTTCAGCGATATCCGTTTCGGTGTCAGCAGTATTGCCTGCCTGCTCCATGACGTTCTGGTAGTGATCACTTTCTACGCACTGGCAAGAGTATCCGTCAGCAATACCTTTATCGCGTGTCTGCTGACCATCGTAGGTTACTCTATCAACGCCACCATCGTAATCTTCGATCGTGTACGTGAGAATATGGCAGTTATGACTAAGAAGGATGATCTGCAGGATGTTGTAAACCACAGCATCACCCAGACACTGTCCCGAAGCTTATTTACCTCCCTGACCACACTGGTAATGGTAGGTGCGTTGTACATCTGGGGTGTGACCAGCATCCGTGATTTTGCACTGCCTCTGATGGTAGGTATCATCTGCGGTGCTTACTCCTCTGTATGTATTGCAGGTGCCCTGTGGTATGTACTGAGAAAAAAGTTCGCACCCAAGGCGAAATAAGTAGGAATAAGTAAAAATAGGTAACAAAAATAGCATAAAAGTATTCTCAAAGGAGATGGAAGCGAAAGGCTTCCATCTCTTTTTGTGTGCGCCTTGCGGTGCATATTTCTAATGGGTACTCCATAGGAAACATTTTCGTGAAACTTTCACAAATATTTAGGAAAACGCAGGAAACGTAAAAAACATTTGTAAATAACAACCAAAAATAGAAGAATGAAACTGTGACAAATAAATAAATCAGAGGGAAAACGATTACCTAAAATCAAATTGACCATCCGGAAACAGCAACGTTATAATCAAAATAACCCAAGGGAAAGTGCACTTTTTAAAACGGTTGAAACGACAGAAAGGTTACAAAAATATAACACAGACAAGTAGAATTGGAAAGAGAGGATATTATGGGTAAGTTGATAAGACGTTGTGGATCATTTCTGATGATGCTTCTGCTGGTGATCGGGATTCTGCCGATGACGGTAAATGCAGAAACAACACAGAATACAGAAGAGAGAAATGCGCTTTATGTGCAGGTGCCGGAGGATTGGGAGAACCCTTGCGTCTGGGCATGGGACAGTGATGGCAATAATGCGTTTACCGCATGGCCCGGCGAGGAGATGGAAGCAGATGCAGCTAATGACGGATGGTATTATATCTGGCTTCCTGCATGGGCGAATCATGTGATCATCAATGCCAATGAGGGCAGTGTGCAGACCGAGGAGCAGATCCTGGATACCAATGCAGCATGGATCACGGTGAGTGCAGCGGACACTGTAGAGATCTCTTATGAGAGCAAGACTACCGGAGAGGCACCGGCTTACGTAGAGAAATTTGTGGTACATGCAAAAGTAGATGATTCCTGGGAAGCCCCCTGCCTGTGGGCATGGTCGGCACCGGACGGCACCAATGCTTTTGCAGCATGGCCCGGAGAGGCATTAGAGGAAGGCGAAGGCGGCTGGCTGGTAAAAGAGATTCCCGGCTGGGTGAATTCCATAATCGTCAATGGTAATGAAGGAAGTGTACAGACAACGGATATTTCCGTAGAGACCGGTAAGGATATCTGGCTTACGATAAACGGTCCGGAGGATTACACCGTATCTTATGAAGAAATCGCGCTGGAAGAGACGAACGAAACTGTGGCAACACAAGAGCCTGCGGAAGCTGTGGAAGCGACAATCGAAGCAGCGGAGAATACAGAAAAATCCACTCCGGTCGTACCCATCGTGATCGGCGTGCTGGTAGTGGCAGCAGGTGGCGCGGCAGTAGCAGTCTCAAAGAAAAAGTCACAGAAATAAGATATAAAAACAAGCAGCGGGAGAGTACATATCAAAGGAGTGCAGGATATGAAGAATAAAAATCAGAAAAGAATCCGGAACAGAGCATGGGCATGGATCGTGACAGCAGGACTGACCATTGGCAGCCTGACCGGCTGTGGCAGCCAGACAGTGGAGCAGACAGCGCAGGGAGAAAAGACGGACGGAGAGGTTACGATCACCATCTGGCATGACAAGGAAGATGCGGTAACGCAGGTCCTGGAAGAGGAATTTGCCCAATTAGAGCCGCAGATCCACGTAGTACTGGAGAAAAAGAGTGATCTGACAGAAGCTCTCAAAATGGTGGGAAATGATCCCAAGGCAGCTCCGGATATGTACTTTTTTGCCCATGATAAGATAGGTGTCTATGCAGAAATGGACATTCTGTCGCCTATCACGGATATCATTCCGGCAGAGGAACTGGATGCCTATATGGATAACACGATCGAAGCGGCGACTTATAAGGGAACGGTCTATCAGCTTCCTATCTATTATGAGACCTTACTTTTTATGTATAACCGTCTTTACATGAAGGACGAGGAAGTGCCGGCTACCACAGAGGAATTGTATGCTTATATGCAGGAGAATACCCGTGGAGGGCATTACGGATTCGTGGAACAGCATAGTACCCCTTATTATGCGGCAGGCTGGATCAATGGATTCGGAGGCTATATCCTGAATGATGCCGGAGAGCCGGGATTAAATCTGCCGGAGACAGAGGAAGCCCTGGCCTATCATAAAAAGTTCGTGGATCTCATGCCGGGGGAAACCGAGTATGCCACAGTGAATACCTTGTTCAAAGAAGGAATGGCACATGCGACTATAGCCGGTCCCTGGCTGATCCCGACAGTAAGAGAAAGTGGGATGGACGTGGGAATCGCCTCTATGCCTGTGATCGATGAGACCGGAAAGCCGATCGCCCCCTATATGGGAGTCCAGGGTGTCCAGGTGCTGAAAAATGCAGCAGAGAATAAAAAGGATGCGGTAGAGCAGGTACTGCGGGTACTGATGAAGGACGAGGTGGGTATTGCGCTGGCACAGGCCAGTGGCTGTGCTCCTGCCAGAGAAAACTGTTACAGTTATGAAGAAGTAAGCGGTGATGAAGTGGTCATGGCTATGAAGGAGACTGCGGAAAATGCGGTGCCCATGCCGAATCTGCCGGAGATGGATGTGATGTGGACCGTAGCCAGCGGACTGCTGACGGATGTCAACATGGCGGGCAATGATGTGGCGGAAAGTGCGGAGAAAGCACAGAAGGAAGCTTTGCAGCTGATCGAATCCATGAAATAAGTGACGCTGCGTAATCAGGCAAAAGGAAGTGGAACGAATAAATATGGCAAGAATGAAAAATGCTCATGGGAACAGACAACAGAATAAAAAAAGAAGAGAGACACTGTTTGCCTACAGCTGGTCACTGCCGTCCTTAGTATTGATCCTGTTGATCGTAATCTTCCCGATTCTCTATACCGGATATATCTCCATGACCAATATGAATATTTATCACTGGAATAATTATGAGTTCATTGGACTGGAGAATTATAAGGATGCCTTGCTGGTATTTGATAATGGTTTTCTGACGGCACTGCTTGTGACGATATTGTGGACCGTGGTAAATATGGTGCTGCAGCTGGTGATCGCTTTTATCATGGCGACACTTCTCAATATCAAGGGATTGAGACTGCGGAATGTCTATCGTACCCTGTTGATCTTCCCCTGGGCCATGCCGGGGTATGTATCCATCCTGCTGTGGAAGACAGGAATGTTCAATTCCCAGTTCGGTCTGTTGAATCAATGGATGATCAGACTGGGAATGGAACCGGTGAGATGGCTTGGAAGTGACGTGATCGCATTCATCAGCTGTACGACAGTGAACCTCTGGCTGGCGTTACCCTTCATGATCACTATCATTGACGGGGCACTGCAGAGCGTGGACCGGAGTTTTTACGAAAGTGCGCTGCTAGACGGCGCCACCTGGCTGGAGCGGACGAGATATATTACGGTTCCGATGATCCGCCCCATTATAGCACCGTCGGTTATGATCACGACATTTACGACTTTTAAACAGTTCGATGTTATCTATCTGCTGACCCAGCAGGTGGGATCCAAGACTGGTGCAAATATTCATACCATTTTGACTTACGCATATGAGAAGGCATTTATTACGAACAATTATGGCTATAGTTCGGCGATTTCCATTCTGATCTTCGGAATGCTGTTAGTGTTTTCTCTGGTGACAAACGGCAGAAAGGAGGAGAGCAGATGAGTAAAAAGACGAAACATGTGCTGGTACTTATAACGGTAAATGTGTTTTTCATCCTGGTATGCTTTTTCGTGCTGGTGCCGGTATTGTATGCGTTTTCCGTGTCGCTGAATGCGGAGAACAGTCTGTTGGGATCTGACTTTTCCTTTTTGCCAAAGCATATGACTTTGCAGAACTATAAGGCAGTTTTTACCGAGAAACCGGTGCTTTTGTGGCTGAAGAACAGTCTGATCCTGGCGGTGACCACACTGGTGATCTCGCTGGGGACCGGAATCCCTGCGGCGTATGCTTTTTCCCGGAAACGATTTCCCGGCAGAAAGGCGATTTTGAAGCTGTTGATTTTACTTTATGCATTTCCGTCCCTTTTGTCCATGACGGCACTGTATAAGCTGCTTAGTCCTATGGGGCTGATCAATACCAGAACCGGTCTGGTCATTGTGTATACCGGTACGATGGCAGTGTTTGCACTATGGAATATGAAGGGATATTTTGACACGATTCCGGTGGAGATCGAGGAGGCAGCCATGATCGACGGAGCCACACAGTTAGAACAGGTGACAAAGATCGTACTGCCGCTTGCTAAGCCTACCATTGCGGTAACGGCTATGATGGTTCTCGTCTATGTATGGAACGAGTATATTTTCGCCATCAATTTCATGACGGGATCCGATACTTATACACTGGCGGCGGGCTTATATTCGTTGCAGGCGACGGAGATGAGCGGAAGCTGGCCGATTTTCTCGGCAGCATCCCTGATCGTGTCTCTGCCGATCCTGATCGTATTTTTCGCATTGCAAAAGAACATGACAGAAGGTCTGACCTCCGGTGGAGTGAAGGGATAGACCGCAGAAAGAGGAAGTATGAATCGAAGTGCAGTATTACATATACCCATGTCCCAGTATGCATACGGGACAGATGAAGAGCATATTGTGATCCGTCTGCGGGCAGGCAGAGGGGATCTGACAGAATGCAGGCTTCATTACGGAGACAGGGCATGCCGACTGACACCGGTGCTTTTTACAGAACAAAAGATGGCAGTGGTGGCGCAGACGGAAGAATTCGATTACTGGGAGACTACGCTGGAGCATCCCTATAAAAGACTTTGCTATTATTTCACATTGTCCGATGGCAGGGAAGAGGTGTTGTACTACGGAGAACGATTCACGGATCATACCGTGGATGACCGCTCGGAATATTATCAGCTGCCGTTCAATCACCGCGCAGATATTGTTGCACCTCCCGAATGGGCACAGGATACGATCATCTATAATATTTTTCCCGACAGCTTTGCCACTGAATACCGGTATCTTTGCGGCAGAGGAGAGGAGAAGGAATGGGGCGGTATACCGACGAGGGGAAAGCTCGGCGGTACGATCCGTGGGATCTGCGAGAACGTGGAGTACCTGAAGAACCTGGGCGTGAACGCTATTTATATCAATCCGATCTTTGTCGCCGGAGAATATCATAAGTACGATCTGTTAGATTATTTTCACATTGATCCCTGTTTCGGAACCGATGATGATTTTCACCGGCTGATCGATGTATTTCATGCGAACGGACTGAAAGTAATCATTGACGGTGTGTTCAATCATTGCGGCTGGTATTTTTTCGCCTTTGATGATGTGGTGAAAAAAGGAGAACAGTCAGCTTACAGAGACTGGTTCTATGGACTTACCTATCCGGTGATGCGACCGGAGGATCCGGAGGAATATCCGGGATATGAATGTTTTGGCTATGAACGGATGATGCCGAAACTAAATCTGGCAAATCCGGAGACCGCAGAATATTTCTGCAAAGTGGGGCGCTACTGGGTGGAAAAATTCCATATCGACGGGTGGCGGCTGGATGTGGCAAGTGAGATCAATGACGGCTTCTGGAGAAAATTCAGAGAGAGCGTAAAAAGTGTGGATCCCAATGCTATTCTCATCGGAGAAGTATGGGAGAGTGCGGCACACTGGCTGGATGGAACCATGTTTGATTCTACGATGAATTATGATTTCCGTAAGCACTGCCGGAGATTTTTTGGGGAACAGACAGCAGACAGATGCCATGGAGTTTGACAGCCGCATAACGGATATGCGTATGCGCTATCGTAAGCAGACAGTCTATGCACAGTTAAACCTTTTGGACAGTCATGATGTCAGCCGGTTCCGCTCGCTGTGCCAGGATGAAGAAAGCTTCCGCCTGGCGGTGATCTTTCAGATGACTTTCCCAGGAATGCCCTCTGTATTCTATGGGGATGAGGTGGGACTGACCGGTATCCTGGAGGAGGAATACAGACAGCCCATGCCCTGGGATACACTGGATGAGAGCAGTCCTTTGTTTTTGCTATATCAGAAAGCAATTACCCTGCGCAAAAAGGAGGCTGTCCTGCGGAGAGGAGAGTACCGCACCCTGTTGGCGGAACCGGGCAGCAGAGTGTATGGCTATGAAAGATATCTGGAGAAAGAAGATGGCAGTATAGAAAGTATCCGTATTTTCCTGAATATGGAAGAGGAAACCGTCCCCCTTCCTGAAGAACTGCTGGGCGGAGAGAATCTCTGGCAGGAAGGTCTTAAGGAAGGACAGCTGGCAGCAAAAGGATTTGCACTGATCAGGACAAGGGATTAAAATATTCTCAGAGAAAATCGCGCGAGGAGGGTGAACGATGGGAGCAACCATTAAAGATGTGGCAAAACTGGCGGGAACTTCTACGGCAACCGTATCGAAAGTGATGAACGGCTCTTATTCGATCTCGCAGGAGACGGCAGATAAAGTACGAAAAGCTATGGAGGAGCTGGATTATCATCCGAATCTGCGGGCGAAAAATTTCGCCAGGCAGTCTGCACGAACCATTATATTTGTGGCGGAGCTGGGAAAAGGAACCGGGTTTGCCAATCCACAGATGTTTGAGATCTTGTGTGGGTTGGAGGAAGTGCTGGCACAGAAGGACTATACGCTTGTAGTCAGGAATATAGCAGCGGGAGACTGTGCGGAATTTATCCGGAATGCAGCGGATACCAAGCAGGCAGACGGGTTTGTGATCCATGCTTCAGTGATTTCCCAGGCACTGGATGAACTGCTGTTTACCCATGAGATCCCTCATATTGTGATCGGTAATCCAAATTTTAACAGCCATTTCTGCTGGCTCGATATCGATAACCGGCTGGCGGGAGAACTGGCGGCGAAGCATCTGCTGGAGCGGGGCTGTCAGTCGGTGGCTTTTATCGGAGGCAAGCCGGAGGACCAGATCTCAGCGAGACGTCTGGACGGAGTCCTGACAGTACTTAAAGAGCATGATGTGTTATTGCCCAGAGAATATGTGAAAAAGGGAGAATCCGTCTGTGACAGCGGTTACCGGATGACCATGCAGATCCTGGAGAACAGAAGACGTCCGGATGCGTTAGTGTGTGCGGACAACTATATTGCCTACGGCTGTGTGAATGCCCTGCACGACAGAGGAATCCTGATTCCGGAGGAAATGAAGGTGATTACCTTTGATGACTTCCCGTTCTCTCAGATACTGAAGCCTATGCTCTCTGTCGTGAACATCGATGTCTACGATATGGGGGTGCAGGCCGGGAAATATATTTTGCAGAAGATTAAAAGACCGAATCTCTATGTGCAGTCCCATATCACATTCCCAACGTTGATCATCCGGGAATCTACCTGATACATAAAAAAGGAGATGCACAAGTCTTTTTTATGCTATAATACCTAAGGAGTGAGTCTCAGGGGAAAACAATTACGAAAGTGGGAACCTGCATGGAAAAATGGTATGTGGCTGCAAAGAAGGCAGATTTTGATAAATGGGCGAAGGAATTTCATATCAGTCCGGTGACAGCGAGGATCCTTAGAAACCGTGATCTGACGGAAGAGAGCCAGATTCAGAAGTTCCTCTATGGAAAACTGGAGGACTGCTACTCTCCCTGGCTGCTAAAAGATATGGACAGGGCAGTGGAGGAGATTCTGAAAGCGGTAAAGGAAGG
>ENA-OUOY01001605-OUOY01001605.1-human-gut-metagenome-genome-assembly--contig:-NODE-1605-length-12811-cov-4.353873_pt1 | contig 12811 bp, 14 predicted proteins | sample MGYA00237937_ERZ548767 | MGnify/ENA primary metagenome ERZ548767 (study PRJEB26490, sample SAMN05356887) | human gut metagenome | biome: terrestrial biome; feature: human-associated habitat; material... | reverse complement strand
CCATGAAGCAGGTCATTTCCGGTGCGTTCGACACCCTGAGCCACGCGATGGAAACCTACTTCGGCAAGCCGGATGAAAACAACCTGTCCGACGATATTAACGAAGCCGTCATGCGCAGCGTCATCCGCAACATCCGCGTTCTGCTGACCGACCCGGAGAATTACGATGCCCGCAGTGAGCTGGCGTGGGCGTCCGCGATGGCAGAGAACGGCGTTCTGAAGATCGGAAAAGTCACGGACTTCCAGTGCCATATGCTGGAGCACCAGTTGGGCGCGTACACCAACTGCAACCACGGTGCAGGTCTGGCGGTGATCCACCCCGTTCTGTACCGCCATATCTACAAGTCCGGTACAGCCCGCTTCGCCCGCTGGGCGCAGAATGTCTGGGGCATCGCATCCAAGGGCTGCGACGAGGAAACCGCTCTTGCCGGTATTGACGCGCTGGCCGCGTTCATCAAGGAGATCGGTCTGCCCACCACCTTTGCAGAGCTGGGCATTCCCGCCGACACCGACTTCCGTGCCATTGCGGATTCCACCGTTCTCACCGGGGGCTGCTGCAAGAAGCTGAGCCACGATGAAATATATGACATTCTCTGCGAATGTAAATAAAACTAAAATTGAATTGAAAGGATGATTTTATCATGAAAAAACTGACTGCACTACTGCTGAGCGTCGTGCTCGTACTTAGCCTTGCCGCCTGCGGCTCCGCCAACAAGCCTGCATCTTCCACCACGCAGCCCGAAAGCTCCTCGACCGCTCCCGCAGAATCCGAGCCGGAGACCCAGCCCGAGACCGGCAAGACACTGGTGGTCTACTACTCCGCTTCCGGTAACACCGAGCGGGTGGCCAAGGATATTGCAGAGGCCGCCGGTGCCGACCTCTTTGAGATTGTTCCCACTGAAGTCTACACCAGCGAGGACCTGAACTGGACGAACTCCGACAGCCGCGTCAGCCGGGAGCATGACGACGAGTCCCTGCGGGATGTGCCCCTGACCACCACTGAAGTTCCCGATTGGGATTCCTATGACACCGTGTTCATCGGTTATCCCATCTGGTGGGGTATCGCAGCGTGGCCCGTGGACACCTTTGTAAAAAACAATGATTTCACCGGCAAGACCGTCATTCCCTTTGCCACTTCTTCCTCCTCCGGCATGGGCCAGAGCGGCAGTTTGCTGGCCGACATGGCCGGTACCGGCGAGTGGCAGGAAGGCCAGCGGTTCTCCTCCGGCGTTTCCAGTGATGATGTGCAGTCCTGGGTCAATGGACTGGGTCTGTAATGCGTAGGAACAGAGTTTTCGCCGCAATGCTTGCAATTCTCATGGTCGTGTCGCTGACCGCCTGTGGCCGGGAGTCCGTCGGGACTCCTGGCGGTGAGCTGGAAAACGGCGTTGCGGCTATTGAGGATGCTATGACAACGAAACCAAACTACCACCCCCATCGATGATCTGCGTAACGGATCTTCGGCGGACACCGTAGCCACGCCGGACGATTTTCCTGATGCATACAACTTCGGCAGCGGCAAGATTTCCGATTATTCCCGCACAGCCATGCTGCAAAAGATGCCGGAACCGGCAGGTAATAACACCGTGCTGAACACGGCAGCAGACCCTGCAAACATTCAGGTGCTCTATCTCTGGGAGGAAGGCAATGTCCCCGCCAGGACGAAGTTTACGCAGGACATGACCGGATATTTCGATGACTGGAACTTCCGCCCCTATGTCACCGCTATCCCCGTCCGGGAGGGCGTGAAGCCAAAAGGCGCGGTGGTGCTGATGGCGGGCGGCGCTTATCAGTTTCGGGGCAACTACACCGATTCGCTGCCCACCGCCGCAGCACTGCGAGAGCTGGGCTTTCAGACCTTCATCGTAGACTACCGCCTGTCTCCTTATACGCAGGAGGAAGGTGCGCTGGATATGGCGAGAGCCGTCCGTTTTGTCCGCAAAAATGCGGAGATCTACGGCATTGACCCAGATGATATTGCCGTCATGGGCTTTTCGGCGGGCGGCATTCAGGCCGGTGAATTTCTGATGCACTATGACGAATATGTGACCGGCACGGCGCTGGACAGCACCTATGTGCCGGACGAGCTGGACGCCGTTCTCGCCTATGCCTCCGCCGCAGGCATGATCTATTCCTTCTATGGCCGCCTCAGCGTGGGAAATATGGATGCAAGCTGGTTGACCGAGGGCGATTTGCCGCCGACCTTCTATGTCTACGGCACCGAGGACCCCTTCTATCGTCAGTTCCAGCAGCAATATGATGTGATCTCCGGAATGGGCATTTCCACCGGGCGCATCGTGCTGAACGGCTGGCCTCACGGCTTCGGCTCCGATGGCGGTTGGGTCAAGGACTACGCCGCATGGCTGGAAACAATTTTCAGTGAAATGGAGTGACCGACATGAAGAAAATAACAGCGGGCAGGGATATTTTAGGTGAATTTGCGCCGAAGTTCGCACAGCTCAATGATGATGTTCTTTTCGGTGAGGTTTGGAGCCGGGAAAGCGAGCTTTCTGCACGCGACCGTTCCCTCATCACCGTGACAGCACTGATGGCGCAGGGGCTGACGGATACCTCCTTCGGTCATCATCTGGCAATGGCCAAGGAAAACGGAATTACCCGCAGTGAAATTGCGGAGATCCTGACGCACGCTGCGTTTTATGCGGGTTGGCCCAAGGCTTGGGCGGCATTCCGAATGGCAAAGGACATCTGGGCAGATGCGGAAAACACTAATGAAAAGCAGCTGCACCAGAACAGTATGGTCTTCCCCATCGGCGCGCCCAATGACGGCTTTGCACAGTATTTCAGCGGGCAGAGCTATCTTGCGCCAGTCTCCACGGAGCAGGTCAAAATCTTCAATGTGACCTTTGAACCCGGCTGCCGCAACAACTGGCATATCCACGAGGCGGACAAGGGCGGCGGGCAGATCCTCGTCTGCGTGGCAGGCCGGGGCTACTATCAGGAATGGGGCAAAGAGCCGCAGGAGCTGCACCCCGGCGATGTGATCAACATTATGCCCGGTGTAAAGCACTGGCACGGCGCTGCGCCGGACAGCTGGTTCTCCCATCTGGCGGTGGAAGTACCCGGAGAAAACCGCCGCAGTCAGTGGTGTGAACCTGTTACAGATGAAGTCTACAACAACCTGAAATAAAAGGAGTTTTCGAAATGGAATATGTATCTCTGAATAATGGCGTAAAAATGCCGATGGAGGGCATCGGCACTTTTCTGCTGACCCCGGACGAAGCTGAAAACGCTGTACTGAGCGCACTGAACGATGGTGCACGGCTCATTGACACCGCCAACGCCTACTGCAACGAAAAAGCCGTGGGCCGCGCCATGAAGAAGTCCGGCTTGCAGCGGGAGGAAATTTTCCTCGAAACCAAGCTGTGGCCGACCTTCTACACCGATGCCGATGCTGTGGACAAGACGCTGGCACGTCTGGACACCGACTACATCGACCTGCTGCTCATTCACCAGCCTGCCGGTGATTACGTTGCCGGTTATCGCCTGATGGAAAAGGCTTACAAGGAGGGCAAAGTCCGTGCCATCGGTCTGTCCAACTTCAACGAGGAGCAGATCAAAGAAATTCTGAGCATCTGCGAAGTCAAGCCCACCATCCTCCAGACCGAAGTTCACCCCTACGCCCAGCAGAAAGAACTGAAAGCCTTCCTCGCCGAGAATGGCATGGTGATTCAGGCATGGTATCCGCTGGGCCACGCTGACAAGGGCCTGCTGGAAGAGCCGTTGTTCACCCGCCTTGCAGCAAAGTACGGCAAGAGCAACGTGCAAATTATTCTGCGCTGGCACATTCAGGCAGGCAATGTGGTCATTCCCGGCTCCAAGAACCCGGCCCACATCCACGACAACTTCGATGTGTTCGATTTTGCGCTGACCGATGCAGAAATGCAGGAGATCACTACGCTGAACAAGGATAAACGGTATTATGAGGTCACGGAGGATAAGCTGGCGGCATTTGCCACCATGTTTCCTCCCGTGGACGATCAGAAGTAAATTTCAAGCAGTTTGTAGCTGGGTGCGGAGAGTTTTTTGCGGAAAATGAACCAGATGAAAGGATAAATGAAGATGAATAAGATCACGCGCAAAAGTTTTCTGAAAGTTCTTGCCGCCACCATGGTGGGTGGTGCAGCCGCTTCCGCACTGACGGGTGCAGCGGCTCCTGTTTCCATTGACGAGACAAACGGCAAGGTAAGCCGCTGGGTAAAGAACAACCTGAACCCGGACGGCCCGCTGACGATTGCCAAGCAAGGAATGTTCTCCTCCGGCGGCACGGTCACGGCACCGGTGGCAGGCACTTATGATGCCACCACCAACTGGCTGGACACTACCCGTGCAGGCAACACCGCTCATGTGGATCACGCTAATGTTCTGTATCAAATCCCGGCAGACAGCAACGGTTGGCCTATGGTTTATCTGCACGGCTATGGACAGTCCCGCATGGGCTGGATAACCACCCCGGACGGCCGTCAGGGCTGGGCCGATCTGTTTCTGCGCAACGGCTACTCTGCGTTCTTGGTAGACCAGCCCCGCCGTGGTGAGGCTGGCAGTACCGCCCAGATGAGCACGGACGGTTTCCTCGATACTTGGTCTGCCGACTCCAAGGACTACAAGCCCGGCGATCAGGCATGGTACACCCACTTCCGCATTGGCCGCGTTGCCCCGGAACGGTACGAAGGCTCCCAGTTCCCGGAGGGCGATGCTGCACAGAATCAGTTCTTCCGCCAGATGACCCCCAACACCGGCGACTTCGATCAGGCAGTTGCTGCCGCCGCACTGGGCGAGGTGATGAAGGACGTGCAGACCCTGACCGGCCACAAGTCCATTTTCGTCACCCACTCGCAGGGCGGTGCAGTCGGCTGGGATGTGCCCGCCGACAACATTGCCGCCATTGTTGCCATTGAGCCGGGCGGAACCCCTGCCATCGGCTCGGAGCAGTACACGAAACTGCTGAGCGCAGGTATTCCAATCGCTATCTACTTTGGCGATTACATCGACAACGGCCCGGAAGATATCATGTCCACCAGCTTCTGGCGGCAGGTACGGGACGGCGCACTGGCCTTTGCCGCCCAGTACAATGCCGATGGCGGTGACTGCACTGTGGTCGATCTGCCGAAAATCGGCATCACCGGCAACTCCCACTTCATGTTCCAAGAGCTGAACAACAAAGAAATCGCTGATCACATTTATCAGTGGCTGGAGAGCCGCGCACTGGCATGAGCGGTTCTCTGAGATTCCCGGCATTTTACATAGGTAGAGGTGTGTTTCGTATGAAGAATAAAATTTCCCGCCGCCAGTTTTTGCAGGTTTCTGGCGCATCTGCTGCCGCCCTGCTGCTGGCTTCCTGCTCCGGCAATTCCGCTAGCAGTGTGAGCAGCTCTTCTGTGGCTTCCTCGGCGGCATCGTCTGTTGCCGCCTCCAGTGAAGCCGCATCCAGCGCGGCTGCTTCTTCGGAAGCTACCAGCACGGTAACGACTACGGGCAAAACGCTGGTGGTGTATTTCTCCGCCACCGGCACGACGGAAGGTGTGGCGCAAACCATCGCCGACACCGTGGGTGCTGACCTGTTTGAAGTCGTTCCGTCCGACCCCTATACCTCCGATGACCTGACTTGGACGAACAATGACAGCCGCGTTTCCCGCGAACACAACGACGAGGACCTTCGTGCTGTGGCTTTGGAAAGCACCGATGTGGACGGCTGGGATGATTACGACACCGTGTTCATCGGCTACCCCATCTGGTGGGGCATTGCCGCATGGCCCATGAGCAGCTTTGTTGCCGTCAATGACTTCACCGGCAAAACGGTCATTCCGTTCTGCACTTCGACTTCCTCCGGCATCGGCCAGAGCGGTGAGCTGCTGGCAGAATTAGCCGGGACTGGAAGCTGGCTGGACGGCCAGCGGTTCAGCCGCAGCAGCAGTGAAGCTGACATTGCAAGCTGGGTAAATGGCCTGAACCTGTAAGCAGAGCTTTTGTGTGAGGAGAATTTTCTCTTGCGGTAATTTTTGAAATAGAGGGTAAATCAAAAGGAAAATGTTTGTATGAAAGCATTGCTCATCAACGGCAGTCCGCGGCCCAACGGCTGCACCTTTACGGCCCTGACCGAACTGGCAAATACGCTGGAAGCCGAGGGCATTGAAACCGAGATCGTCCATGTGGGCAACAAGGACATCCGGGGCTGCATCGCCTGCCGCCGCTGCCACAGCACCGGCTCCAACAAGTGCGTCTTTGATGATATTGTCAACGAAGTAGCCCCCAAGTTGGCTGAAGCCGATGCCTTTGTCATTGGCGCACCGGTGTACTTTGGTTCCCCGGCAGGCGGCGCGATCTCCTTTATGGACCGCCTGTTCTTCAGTACCCTGAACATCGACAAGACCATGAAAGTGGGTGCTTCGGTCGTGACCTGTCGGCGCGGCGGCAACACTGCTTCCTACGATGTGCTGAACAAATATTTTACCATGTGTGGGATGCCAGTGGCCAGCAGCCAGTATTGGAACATGGTCTACGGCGGCTCTGCCGAGGAGGTCAAGAAAGATGCCGAGGGCTTGCAGACCATGCGCACCCTTGGCCGCAACATGGCCTTTTTGATGAAGAGTATCCAGATAGGCAAGCAACAGATTGGCCTGCCCGAAAAAGAACCTGCTATCTTCACAAACTTCCATCATTGAGGAAGTGTTCCATATTCCTTCTTTGTTGCAGGGAAAGCCGGGACGGAAACGTCCCGGCTTTCCCATTTCCCTGATTTTTGCGAGGTGATTTTATGCGCAGCGTGATTTTCGCGGTTTCCACCGCTTTGACCGTTTTATTATCCGCCTGCACCGGGGCGGCATCCTCTGTGCCAGTCAATACGGTTTCTTCGGTTTCGGCCAGCACATCCATCACGACCTCGTCCGAAGTGGATTCGGCTGTTTCGGAGAGTGCTTCTTCGGAAACCGGAAACATCCAGACTGGGCTTGTCCGGGAGCAGACATTGGACAGCACTGAGGGGCTCATCCATTACAGCTACTACCTGCCGGAGGATTACGACCCCACCCGGAAGTACCCCATGATGGTGGTCATGCCCGGCTATAACATGATGTGGTTCGGGGAATCTTCCTCCGGCAGCAATCTGGACTGGACGGGGTTCACCAGCTGGACGAACCTTGGACAGGATATGATCGTAGTGTCTGCCCAGCTCACCGACTGGGGCGACACTTCGGCGCGGCAGGCCATCGCTCTGACGGAGTATTTCATCAATCACTTTGCCGTAGATACCGCCCGCATTTACGCCGCAGGCTACTCGGCTGGCGGCGAAACCATGTCGCGGGCAGTTGCCATGCGGCCTGACCTGTATGCAGCTTATCTGCATGGAGCATCCCAGTGGGACGGCGGTTTTGCGCCCATTGCAGAAAACGACGTGGCGGTCTACATCTACATGGCGCAGGGCGATGAATACTACGGTGTGCAGAAAGCACGGGATGCCTACAACGGTCTGCACGATGCTTACGCCGCCGCAGGCTGGACGGATGAACAAATCGACACTGTGCTGCAAATGCAGACCCCGGACAACGCCTTTTTCGATGCGCAGGGGCTTCACGTCTACCATGCTGCTGCAAATGTTGTCTTTGATGATGCCGATATTCTGAACTGGATCGTTTCCAAACACAAGTGATAGGAGAGAAATTTTGAACCGACGGCAATTCACAAAACTTCTGGCGGGTGCAGGGCTGCTTCTGGCAGGCTGCCGGGCAGGTGCTGCACCCAGTTCCTCCACCCCGGAAAGAAAGGATTCCATGCAAACGACCACCCAAACTTATACCCGCACCACGCCCATCGAAACCGTACGGAATGACCCGGTTTTCGGTGATTATGGGCGGCTGATTTTCCCTGTGGAACGCTCTTATTACAGCGGCGACACGCTGGAGCAGCTGCATCTTACCTACTATAACAACATCGACCCGGACGAAACAGTGAACATCTGCAACACCCTGCGCCAGCGTGCAGCGGACGGGCAGACCATCTTTTACGATATTTACACCGAGGACGAAAAAGCCGCTGACCCGGACAAAGCTGACACCGGCTTATTCTACTTCAAGGGTAATCCCGGCGCAAAATTTTCCATCTGCAACGCAGGCGGTGCGTTTGCGTATGTGGGGGCCATGCAGGACAGCTTTCCTCATGCACTGGAACTTTCCCGCAAGGAGTACAACGCTTTTGCGCTCATCTACCGCCCCGGCGCACAGACCGCCTGCGAAGATCTGGCACGGGCCATTGCCTTTGTCTTTACCCATGCGGAGGAACTGGAAATAGACACCAGCGGCTACTCCCTCTGGGGCGGCTCTGCCGGGGCACGGATGGCGGCGTGGCTGGGCAGCTACGGCACGGCATCCTTCGGTGAACAGGCGTATCCGCAGCCGGGAGCCGTCATCATGCAGTATACCGGGCTGGGGGAAGTCTACGGCAACGAGCCGCCCACTTATGCCTGTGTGGGTGACCGGGACTACATCGCAGACGAACGCGTGATGCGCTGGCGCATTGAAACCATCCGCTCTCAGGGCACCCCTGCCGAGATCGAAGTCTTTCCGGGCCTTGCCCACGGTTTTGGCTTGGGCACCGGCACCTCTGCCGAAGGCTGGCTCGATCATGCCGTAGCGTTCTGGGAAGAAAACACCTGAAACCGTGAGGAAACTGTTATGACGAAAAAATGGACTGCACTGCTTCTCGCGGCAGTACTTGCTGTCGGCCTTTCGGCCTGCGACACCAGCCGCGCAGAAGCCCCCGGCAGCAATTTGGAAAGCGGAGTTTCCGCCATCGAGGATGCTATGACGAAACGAAATGAAACCGAAAGCAGCTCGTTCCCGGCAGGCAGCGACCTGCGCATCGGCACTTCTGCCGACACCGTTGCAACGCCGGATGATTTCCCGGCAGCATACAACTACGGCACTGGAAAAATTGAGGATTATTCCCGTACCGCCATGCTGCAAAAGATGCCGGAACCAGTGGACAATGCGACCGTGCTGAATACCTCGGCAGACCCTAACCATATTCAGGCGTTGTACCTGTGGGAAGAAGGCAACGTTCCGGCTAAAACGCAGTTCACCGCTGCAATGACCGGTTATTTTGACAACTGGGATTTCCGCCCCTATGTGACGGCAATTCCCGTCCGCACCGGAGTACAACCGAAAGGTGCTGTGGTGTTGATGGCAGGCGGTGCGTATCAGTTCCGTGGAAACTATACCGATTCTCTGCCCACGGCAGCGGCTCTACGGGAGCTGGGCTTCCAGACCTTCATCGTAGATTACCGTCTGTCGCCCTACACGCAGGAGGAAGGCGCGCTGGATGTAGCGCGGGCTGTCCGCTTTGTGCGGCAGAATGCGGATGTTTACGGCATTGACCCTGACGATATTGCAGTTATGGGCTTTTCCGCAGGCGGCATTCAGGCGGGCGAATTTCTGATGCACTACGATGAAGATGTCAACGGCACTGCTCTGGATGAAAGCTATGTACCCGATGCGCTGGATGCTGTTCCGGCTCACGCTTCGGCGGCGGGCATGATCTATTCGTTCTATGGGCGGCTCAGCGTGGGCAACATGGACCCGGACTGGCTGGCCGAGGGTGACCTGCCGCCAACATTCTACGTTTACGGCACGGAGGACCCCTTCTACCGCCAATTCCAGCAGCAGTATGATGTGATTCGGAATATGGGCATTTCCACCGGACGCATCGTGCTAAATGGCTGGCCCCACGGCTTTGGCTCGGATGGCGGCTGGGTGAACGATTACGCCGCATGGCTGGAAAGTGTTTTTGCAAATAAGGAGGAATTTTAACATGAAGTATCGTACTTTGGGCAATAACCTGACCGTTTCGGCTGTTGGTCTGGGCTGTATGGGCATGAGCCATGCCTACGCTGCCAACAAGAAGGAAATGACCGAACTGCTGGCGCAGGCCGTGGGTATGGGCTATACGTTCTTTGACACCGCCGAAGTCTACGGCACACCGGATAATCCCCACGACAACGAGGAACTGGTGGGTGCTGCCCTGAAACCCTACCGAGATAAAATCGTTCTGGCGACCAAGTTCGGCATCCATTTTGACATGACCAGTACGGCAGTCAACAAGCCGCTGGTGCCGGATTCCCGCCCGGAAGTTATCCGTGCATCGGTAGATGCCTCCCTCAAGCGGCTGGGCACCGACCATATTGACCTGTATTATCAGCATCGGCTTGACCCCAAGGTGCCCATTGAGGAAGTGGCCGGTGTAATGGCTGACCTGATTCGGGAGGGCAAGATCACTCACTGGGGCCTTTCGGAAGCCACCGAGGAGGCCATCCGCCGAGCACACGCAGTCTGCCCGGTAACGGCCATCCAGAACCGTTACTCCATGATGGCCCGCTGGTACGAAAGCCTGTTCCCGGTTCTGGAAGAACTGCACATTGGTTATGTGGCATTCTCGCCGCTTGCAAACGGTTTTCTCTCCGGCAAATACGATAAGACTTCCAAGTTTGAAGCAGGCACGGACTACCGCAGCGTCATGCCGCAGTTCCAGCCAGACAGCATTGACCAGAACCGCGCCCTGCTGGAACTGTTACACCGTCTTGCCGCCGAGAAAAATGCAACACCTGCCCAGATCTCACTGGCGTGGATGCTGTGCAAAAAGCCTTATATCGTACCAATCCCCGACACCCGGAAACTTAACCGTTTACAGGAAAACGCCGGTGCAGCGGATATTGTGCTGTCTGCCGCAGAAGTGGCGCTGATTGACGAATCACTGGCGCACATGGAAATGTCGCATGTGTTTGGCGGGAGCCGCATTGTGAAAGAGTAAGACAGCAGCTTTGACGATGAGCTTCAATAGATCATGCGGAGGTAATTGTTTTTGATATGTGCGGCTTTTCAACGAGGGTGATCCTATCAATTTCTATGCCGTCTTATGTCGTACTCCGCAAGAGTTGTATGACACGCTGGAAAATGATCTCGCGGTTGAAAAAGAGGTGCAGAATCCGCAAAGAGATTGATTTCGGCTAAATTATTGTGTAATTCATTTGCTTTTCATTTGTTTTTATGGAGCAGTCTGATACAATATTGCGTATTCAGACAAAAGAACGCCAGAAAGGTCCGTAACGTCCTCGCTGGCGGTTCAGGTGTTTTTGTTCTGCTCCGAAAATTCTGTCAAATGGATTGCAAGCGATCTTGTTGCTTCCAGCAGTGTTTTCCACATTTCTGGTGGACAAGCAAGATAGATTGCATCCAATTCTCGGCACTCACTTTCCAATTCTGACAGATTTGGATTGATGATTGAATCCAAGGAAAGGGGTAGGACATGGAGGATTGCACTCAAAATGTCAAAAGAAGGATTTTGCTTTCCGTTTTCAATATTGGCGATATACTTCACCGAAACATGGCTTTTTAGTGCCAGCTGATCTTGTGTCATTCCCATTGCTTTTCGGACAGCCTTTATCTGCTTTCCTAAAGCAATCGCATCCGCATCCGCATTCGGCATCATCATCACCTCAATAGTATTGTATCGTTCTTGCGGAAAGAACGGTATAACATCATCATTCCAGTGATTTTGTCCTATCGTGCCGATGTGTTATATTGCGCCAGCTTCCCGCCATGGGAGGCTGGCGTTTTTGCGCTTTTGGAGCCAAAGTGCCGCAGTCCACCGTTTCTCCTATGATACAGCAGCAAACTTTATATTTGGGAGGGAAAGTCATGCTCGATCATAAGAAGAAAGCAATTACGGAACACTGGCAGTTTTGCCCCAAGTGCAACTTAAAACTTTATCGAATGACCGCCGACTGCACTGGATTCATCCACATAAAATGCTGGCGTTGCCGGGAAATGTTATGGCTCAACCTTTCCATTCGAGCCAAGTAAGCATTGGTTTCATAAGAATCGGGTGCAAAGCACTCTGAATATGGACTGTTAGCACCGAGCAACGGGCCATTGCCATAAGGCAATGTATGAAACGTAGCACCAAATGGCCGGGCAGCAGCTTGACTGAAAGATTTTCGCTTGAAAATCCTTCGGTTGGCTGTTGTCCGGCTATTTTTTATAGCTTCAGATGGCCTGCTCCCGAAAAGGAGCAGGTTTTATGTTTACCCTCTTTTCATGGCTGCCCCAGATGGCGAAATATCCGTAGTGTTTCCAAATTTTCGACATTTCACGTTTTATCGAAAATTTGGAGGTTACACATGGGCTTTAATTATGGTTTGGAAAAGAGGAACTTTGACCGTCAGTGGGCTATGTTGCGCAAGCAGTACGAGGACGCTGGCATGAGCATCGAAGCAATTCAGGCAATGTACGAATATGACTTGTCTGTTTTCAATGCTGCGCGTTCTTACCAGAACCACACGCAGGAGATCACCGCTCCGTCCTTTGAACAGGGTGAAGAATCCTACTCGCCCCTTATGAACAAGTATCAGGAAGCAATTTCTGTTACCGAACACTACCGCGAAACCAAGAGCCGCTTCACATGGATTGGCGAAATTGAGAACGAACGGCTGTTGTCTGCTCTTGAAAATTTGTCGGACGCAGACCTCAACCTTGTCACCATGTATGCCTATGAGGGGTACACCGTCACTGAAATTTCTAAAGTTTTAGGTGTCGCGCAGCCTACTATTAGTATCAAAATCAAGAGAATCACTAAATTTTTGAAAAACTTCAATTTCAATGCTATGGATTGACCCTTCTCGATGCCTACCAAGTGAGAGGACAATTCACCAGATGGCGAAAGCCACTGAGCGAAATGTCTACACTCATGTTCTTTGAAAACTGAATAGTTCCGTCATCTGGTACTCCGATAATGATACTTCCGTAATT
>ENA-OUOY01001604-OUOY01001604.1-human-gut-metagenome-genome-assembly--contig:-NODE-1604-length-12814-cov-3.661886_pt1 | contig 12814 bp, 6 predicted proteins | sample MGYA00237937_ERZ548767 | MGnify/ENA primary metagenome ERZ548767 (study PRJEB26490, sample SAMN05356887) | human gut metagenome | biome: terrestrial biome; feature: human-associated habitat; material... | reverse complement strand
CCGAGGCTTTGCTTTTGTTTGATCAATTGAATTGCTGCTTCGTAGGTCATTTTACTTGCCCAAATTTTCCAGGGAGGAGCGCAAGTTAGCGATCTTTTCCGTCAGCTTGGCAGCCTCGTCCCGGTTCTGCTGGACCACTTTCTCCGGTGCTTTGTTCACAAAGCCCGGGTTGTCCAGCTTTTTGTTGATAAAGGCCAGCTTTTCCTCGGCTGCAGCCAGTTCCTTTTGCAGGCGCTTGGCCTCCGCCTCAAAGTCCACCAGATCACCCAGAGGAATATAAATCTTGGCGTCGTTGGTAACAATGGTCACCGTGTTGCCCAGGTCACCAAAGGCGTCTGCGATCTCCACATCGGAAGCATAGGCCAACCGCTTGATAAACTCACTGCCTACGGCGAACACATCGGAAAAGGCGGTCTCCACATAGACCTTGGACTTTTTGCTGGGGGGAATATTCATCTCCGCCCGGCGGTTACGGACCGCCCGAATGGCGTCCATAATCTTCTCCATCTGGGCTTCCTCATCCGCAAAGGACAGCGTCGGGTCATATTCCGGCCACTTGGAGATCATAATGGACTCCGTATCGTGCGGAATAGCCTGATAAATTTCTTCTGTAATAAAGGGCATAAAGGGGTGCAGCAGCTTCAGAATATCCGTCAGCACATACACCAGCACCGCCTTGGCAGTATCGGCACCCTCGCCGGACTGCAAACGGATCTTGGCGATCTCAATATACCAGTCGCAGAACACATCCCAAATAAAATCATACAGCTTGGCAACAGCGATACCCAGTTCAAACCGCTCCAGGTTGTCCGTCACTTCCTTAGCCAGGGTATTGACCTTGGAGAGGATCCACTTGTCCTCAATCGCCAGATCCTTCGGTAGGCCCGGATAGCTGTAATCATTGCCCAGATACATCAGTACAAAGCGGGCGGCGTTCCACAGCTTGTTTGCAAAGTTGCGGGAGGCCTTTACCTTCTCGTCGGAGAAGCGCATATCGTTGCCCGGCGCATTGCCGGTAGCCAGAGTAAAGCGCAAGGCATCGGCGCCGTACTGGTCGATCACCAGCAGCGGATCAATACCGTTGCCCAGGGACTTACTCATCTTGCGACCCTGTGCGTCACGCACCAGGCCGTGGATCAGCACCGTGTGGAAGGGTACCTGCCCCATGTGCTCCACGCCGGAGAAGATCATTCTGGCCACCCAGAAGAAGATAATGTCGTAGCCGGTGACCAGCGTATCCGTGGGATAGAAATACTCCAGTTCCTTGGTATCGTCCGGATAACCAAGGGTAGAAAACGGCCACAAAGCGGAGGAGAACCAGGTATCCAGGGTGTCCGGATCCTGGTGCACATGGTTGCCACCGCACTTAGAGCAAGTATGCACTTCCTGGGCAGACACCATCACCTCACCGCAATCGTCGCAGTAATAGGCGGGAATACGATGGCCCCACCACAGCTGGCGAGAGATACACCAGTCCTTAATATTCTCCATCCAGTGGAAGTAGGTCTTGTCAAACCGCTCGGGAACAAACTTCACTTCCCCGTTTCTGACCACCTCCACAGCCGGTTTTGCCAGCGGCTCCATCTTCACAAACCACTGCTTGCTAACCCGCGGCTCCACGGTGGTGCCACAGCGGTAGCATGTGCCTACATTGTGGCTGTAATCCTCAATCTCCACCAAAGCGCCCTCGGCTTGCAGGTCCTCGACAATGGCCTTACGAGCCTCGTAGCGATCCATACCGGCGTACTTGGGATAATCATCCACGATCTTGGTGTCCGGGGTCAGAACATTGATGACCTCTAAATTGTGGCGCAGCCCCACCTCAAAGTCGTTGGGGTCATGGGCCGGGGGGATCTTCACCACGCCAGTACCGAACTCAATATCCACATAATCATCGGCAATCACGGGAATCTCTCTATGCACGATGGGCAGGATCAGGGTCTTGCCTACCATATCTTTATAACGCTCGTCATTGGGGTTCACCGCCACGGCTGTATCGCCCAGCAGGGTCTCCGGTCGGGTGGTGGCCAGCTCCAGATAGCCGCTGCCGTCCTTAAAGGGATAGCGCAGGTGCCAGAAGTGACCGGCCTGATCCTCGTACTCCACCTCTGCGTCAGAGATCGAAGTCAGGCAGTGGGGGCACCAGTTAATGATGCGCTCACCCCGGTAAATCAGACCCTTATCGTACAGCTTGCAAAAGACCTCGCGCACGGCCTTGCTGCATCCTTCGTCCAGAGTAAAACGCTCCCGATCCCAGTCGCAGGAGGAGCCAAGCTTTTTTAACTGCTCCACAATGCGGCCGCCGTACTGGGCTTTCCACGCCCAGGCACGCTCCAAGAACTTCTCCCGGCCGATCTCCTCTTTGGTGATGCCCTCTTTGCGCATGGCCTCTACGATCTTGGCCTCCGTTGCAATGGACGCGTGGTCCGTGCCCGGCAGCCACAGGGTCTCGTAACCCTCCATGCGGCGCCAGCGGATGAGAATATCCTGCAAAGTCTCGTCCAACGCGTGACCCATGTGTAGCTGGCCGGTAATGTTCGGCGGCGGGATCACGATGGTGTAGGGTTTCTTGTCCGGGTTCACCTCAGCGTGAAAATACTTGTGATCGCACCAGAATTTATAGGTGCGGTCCTCCACATTTTGGGGGCTGTACTGTTTGTCCAACTCTTTTGCCATATTTTTCTGCTCCTTACAAAAATAAAAAAGCCCCGTCTCATAATGAGACGGAACTGAACTTCCGCGGTACCACTCAAATTGCGCGCCAAAGCGCGCCGCTCTTGCCTTAACGCGGCACACGGGTGCGACTACTGCCTTTCACCGCACCGGCTCCCGGACTACCTTCCCACACTGGGCGCGCCTGTTTGCACCGACCACAAGCTCTCTATGCCGCCGTCATGGGGTACTCCTTCCGTTCCTAGCCGTTTTCTATCGGTATTATAGTACCAAAACCGCCGCCCCTTGTCAAGCGGCAGCCGGGATTTTGCGCCCACAAAAGTATGCAAATCGGTTAAAGGAATCACGTAACACAGATAAAACAACAGCCGCAAACAAAAAACGACTCCGGATGCCTTGCAACACCCGGAGCGTATGTCCACTTATTATTTAGTTTTTATTTTCGGCACATAACGTACACACTGTCTAGCCCATTGGACCGTACCTCGTTTTTTAGATTTTGACAAATATTAAAGTTGAAAAAACGAAATTTACTTCTCCATTGGAATTCACCTGGTCGTAAAATACATCATCTATGAAAGCACCGCCCGGCGGTACTCCCAGGTCACTTGCAGGCAGATGACCGATATATACCTTTACTATTCAGTTGAATCAGCGCCTGCCGTTCCAATCAATCCTGCATGATAACTCTTACTTTGCTCACTTGAGCTTGTGTGCGCCGTGCAATTCCGATTTGCACTCTGTCCATACACAAATCCGTTATACTCTATTGACGAGCGGTACAGGCGGTCTGCTGAAAGGGTTCACTCTCCATTGGACCGACCTCCTTATTAGATTGAACACGCCTTAACTACTTCCTAAGGCTTATCTCCTGTGTTCAACTACATAGTAGCACCAAAGTTAGCAGTTGTCAATAGGTTTTTGCATATTTTTTTGATTTTTTTGTGCATTACTGATAATTGTTTTCCACATTCCGCAAAATATGGGGTTTGTTCCCCGCCAACCACAAAATAGCCATTGACGGCAATGGGCAAATAGAGTATAATGCAAAAAGAAAGGCGTGAGAACTATGAGCGATAACAAAGAACTGTACGAACCGGACCTGATCTCCGTGACCGATGACGACGGCAACGAGATTGTATTTGAACTGCTGGAGCGGTACGAGACGGACGACGATGTGTATGTGGCCATCACCGAGTACCACGATGAGGCGGAAGAAATCGTAGAGGCAGACAACGAGGTCATTATTCTGAAAGTGCTGGAAGAAAACGGCGAGGAATATCTAGCCGAGATCGAGGACGAGATGGAATTCGAGCAGGTCTCCGATATTCTGATGGCTATGGTAGAAAAGAAATATGATGTAGAATATTTTGAGCCGGAGCAGTAAGAATAAGAACAGAACATCTGTTCTGCCCTTCTCGACAACCGTGTGATTTAATAACCCGAACAATTTTTTACAAGGGTTTCCTGCTCGGTCGGCGGGTATGCAGGCCTCCCCTGCGGGGACGATGGAAGCACAAAACCGAACGGCGGTCACCCACCTGCTTGAGATGCAGGTTATTCTCGTCACACGGCGGCTGGGCGGAATAAAGAGCGGAGCTTTGCGGCTTCGCTTTTTTTATACTTGATTTTTTTGGCACAAAATGCTAAAATAAGAGCCGTTATGCGGGTATGGTGGAATTGGCAGACACGCAGGATTTAGGTTCCTGTGGGCAACCGTGCAGGTTCGACCCCTGTTACCCGCACCAAAAAGCACGACAGTTTCAGCTGTCGTGCTTTTTTCATTTCTATTTCTTTTTTCCGGATCGGTTGCCATAGGGTTTACGCTTGGCGGACTTTCCGTTAAAGCGATTGTTTCCGCCAACCGGCTTTCCGTAGCCGCGCACGCTCCCCTTTGCTTTACCACCGGAACGGTCATCCGGTCGTCCGCCGGGCGGTGCTGCCGGGATCAGACACTTAGGGCCATTGCCGATCAGATCTGTACGATGGGCTCGATGCAGTGCCTCAGAACAAAGGGCGTAGTTCTTAGGATTATAATACTGAAGCAGTGCCCGCTGAAGTGCCTTGTCGTGGGCGTTCTTTGCCACGTAGACCGGCTCCATGGTGTACGGATCCAGCTCCGTATAGAACATACAGGTGGAGATGGTGCCCGGGGTGGGATAAAAGTCCTGCACCTGCTCCGGGCGAATGTGATTTTTCTTTAAGAAACACGCCAGTTCAATGGCATCGTCCAGCCGGGAGCCGGGGTGCGAGCTCATCAAATACGGCACCAGGTACTGCTCCTTTTGGATTTGGCCGGTGTAAGTAAAATACCGGCGGGAAAATTCAATATACGCTTCAATATGGGGCTTGCCCATTTTGTCCAGCACCGCAGCGGAGCAGTGCTCCGGTGCCACTTTCAGCTGGCCGCTCACATGGTGCTGCACCAACTCCCGGAAGAAGCTGTCGTCCGGGTCGCAAAGCAGATAATCATAGCGAATACCGCTGCGGATAAACACTTTCTTGACTCCATCCACCTGCCGCAGCGCCCGAAGAATGTCCAAATATTCCCGGTGGTCCGCCTGCAAATTGGGGCATGGTTTCGGCGCCAAGCATTTTTTGCCCTTGCACAGGCCGTGCTGCTCCTGCAAGGCGCAGCTGGGGTGGCGGAAGTTGGCGGTGGGGCCGCCCACATCATGAATATAGCCCTTGAAGTCCGGCATTTGGGTAATCTTTTGCGCTTCAATCAGCAGGCTTTTTTTGCTGCGAGAGGTCACATAGCGCCCTTGATGGAATGCAATGGAACAGAAATTGCAAGCGCCGAAACATCCCCGATTGTGGGTAATGGAAAAGCGCACTTCTTCAATGCCCGGCACACCGCCCAGTTTTTCATAACTGGGATGGTACGCCCGCATATATGGCAGACTGTACACCCGATCCAGTTCCGAGGTGGTCAGCGGCTCCATAGGCGGATTTTGCACCACCATCATCTTGCCGTGGCGCTGCTTGAGCAGCTTGCCCCGCACATGATCCTGCTCGTCCTGCTCCAGTCGGCAAGAGCGGGCGTATTCCTTTTTAGAGGCACACACATTCTCAAAGGAGGGACACTCCACTCCGCCAAAGGGCGTGTCTTTGGTGGGCACCGCATACATGGTGCCCCGAATGTCATGCATACTGCCCACCGGCTCACCCTCTCGCAGGCGGCGGGCGATCTCCGTTACCTGCTTCTCTCCCATACCGTAGATCAGCAGATCAGCGCCGGAGTCCACCAGTGCAGAGGGTCGAATGGCGTCGTCCCAGTAATCGTAATGCGCAAAGCGGCGCAGGGACGCCTCCAATCCGCCTAAAACCACCGGACAGTCCGGGTAGGCCTCTTTTGCCAGGCGGGTGTACACATTCACCGCCCGATCCGGGCGCTTGCCGTGCTTGCCACCGGCAGTATATGCGTCGTCGTGGCGCAGCTTCTTAGCGGCGGTATAGTGCGCCACCATAGAGTCAATATTCCCGGCAGTGATCAAAAAAGCATACTTGGGTCGCCCGAATTTTTGAAAGTCCCGCACGCTGTGCCAGTCCGGCTGGCTGAGCACCACCACCTTGAACCCCTGGCTCTCCAACAAGCGGGTAATGATGGCAGCGCCAAAGGACGGGTGATCCACATAGGCGTCACCCGTCACATACACAAAATCCGGTTGTTTCCACCCTCGCTCGCGCATTTCTGCCGGAGTAATGGGTAAAAAATCATTCTGCATCGGTTTGGTCCTCATCTGACTCCGCTTCCTCAAAGCGCATTTGCTCAGCAGTCTCTACATTCATTTTCGGTGCCGGGCCTTGGTTCTGCATTTCCAGCCACTGCTGTTTGTTGATCCGCACTTCACGCTTTTTAGCGCCGTCCTGGGGACCGATGATCCCCTTCTCTTCCAGCTGATCCATAATTTTTGCCCCGCGGGCATACCCTACGGACAGCTTGCGCTGCAAAAAAGAGGTGGAAGCGGTGCCGGTCTCCAGCACGATCTCCACCGCTTCCTCAAAGCGGGGATCCAGCTGTTCCGAACTCTCGTCGCCCTCAAAGGGACTTTTTTTATCCTGCACGGCCTTGGCCTCAATCTCTTTTTGAATTTCGTCGCTGTACTGGCTCTCGCCCTGGCTCTTTACAAAATCGCACAGGGACTCCACTTCTTCATCGCTGATATAGCAGCCCTGCACACGAATGGGCTTGGAGGAGCCGATGGGCGCATACAGCATATCGCCGTAGCCCAGCAGCTTCTCGGCGCCGGAGGCGTCCAAAATGGTACGGGAGTCAATCTGCGAGCTGACGGTCAGCGCAATTCGAGACGAAATGTTGGCCTTGATCAGACCGGTAATTACATCTACGGAGGGGCGCTGGGTGGCGATCACCAGGTGCATACCCGCTGCACGTGCCATCTGTGCCAAACGGCAGATAGAGTCCTCGATCTCCTTAGGCGCCGCCATCATCAGGTCGGATAACTCATCAATGCAAATGACGATCTTAGGCATGGGCTGCATATCCTCATGCTTCTTCACATATTTGTTATAGCCCTCAATATCCCGTACGCCGGTGTCGCTAAAGGTCTGGTAACGCTTGAGCATCTCAGACACAGCCCAGCCCAGCGCACCTGCCGCCTTGCGGGGATCGGTCACCACCGGCACCAACAAATGGGGAATGCCGGAATATTTGCTAAACTCCACTTTTTTAGGGTCAATCAGTACCAACTTCACCTCATCCGGCTTGGCACGATACAAAATAGACACAATAATGCTGTTCATACACACGGACTTACCGGAACCGGTGGTACCGGCGATCAGCAGATGGGGCATCTTGGCCACATCGCAGTACACCGCATCGCCGGAAATATCCCGTCCAAGGCCCACAGACAGCATCGACCGCTGCTTGCCAAACTCCGGTGTGTCGATCAGCTCGCGCATAGATACACCGCTTTTTACGGAATTGGGCACCTCGATACCCACCGCCGCTTTGCCGGGAATGGGGGCCTCAATACGCACATGGGTAGCCGCCAAATTCAGAGCAATATCATCGGACAAATTGGTGATTTTAGAAATACGCACACCGGCAGCCGGTTTCAGCTCATACCGGGTCACCGTGGGACCGCGGCTAATGTCCGTAATCGTAGCGTCCACATTAAAGGAATGAAGGGTGTCGATGAGCCGCTCCGCATTAGATTTCAGCTCCCCGCTCACATCTTTTACAGACTTATGCTGGGCAGGGGTCAGCAGGGATACCGGCGGCAGCTTATAATCTGCCACACCCGCTTCCATTTGGGCATCCGTGACGGTAAAAACTTCCGACGGATCCGTTTTCTTCGGATCAGCCTCCTCGGTGGCCTTGTCCACAATCTCATCCAAGGACTTGGCCTTTTCCGGGGCAGACTGTTTTTTCTCTGCTATTTTTTTGCTGTGCTTCTGGTTCAGTTCTTTTACAATACTGTCTGTATCCACAGCGTCGGTATTCTTCTTTTTGCCTTTTTGCGCAGGCGGCTCCTCCTCCATCTCCTGCTCGCCGGGGGCGTGCGCGTCCAGGGGCACATCAATATTGGCCTGGCGGCGCTCCCGGTACACCTCAATGGCATCCCCTGCCTTTTCATAGGCTTTCTTTGCGGGTTGTGCCGCGCCGTTTAAGAACTGCATCACCGTCAGCCGTGCCAGTAGCATAAAGTCCACCACCAGCAGCACCAAATCCACGATAATGGCTGGTGCCTTGCCAAAGGTCAGCAGAGCCCAACCAATAAGCGCACCGAAAAAGCCGCCGTTAAATTCATAAGGCGCCTGGGTGTAGCCCAACTTCACGCTGTCTGCAAATTTCAACCCGGTAGGGTTCTCAATAATATGGATCAGTGCTGCAATCAGCAGCACGATAATCACACTCTCCACGCCCTTGGCGATCAGCTCTCGGGGAGGCACCGGAGACTTTTGTACTGCTGTCCCCTCTTCCATCGCGCGTTTTTTGGCCTTATTCTCCTTGTAGGAATAAAGGAGAATGATCGCCACCGCCAGTATGGGAAACAACACGGCCGCCAACATGCCAAACAGCCCTAAGTACACATTATGTACCACTTTCCATGCGCCGTCGCCGCCGATCACCGCAACGAAGAAAAAGATCACCGACAAGGCAAAAATTGCCACTCCGACGATGCGGCTGATGTTCTCCTGACGCTTGGCGGCAGCCGCTTGGGCTTCCAGCTCCATTTGCTCCCAACGAGCCTGTTCTGCCTTCGTGCGCCTTTTTGGCGCCGGAGCAGTCCCGCGGGCCGCAGCTTTCTTTTCTTCCCGGCGATGACCCCGGGCATTCTTCTTTTGTACATTCGCCATTTTATCTGTCCTTAAAAGCTAAAATTATCGTAAAATCAGTTCAAAAATGCCCACCACGACGCACACACCGGCCAGGGCAAAATCATAATAGGCAAACGCCTTAAGCTTGCCCCCGTGCAGGATCCACAGCATCAGCTTCACCATAAAATAGGTCACCGCCGCGCTGAGTACCACTGCTACAATACCGGCAAGGATATTTACATAAGTCACGCAGGTGCAAATTTCCACCACGCCAAGCACCAACAGGGTCAGCACGCTGGACACCGCCGCAAAGCGGTAAGAGATTTTGCGTGCCACGCCCATCATAACACCCAGGCAGAACAGCACGCCCATATAGGACAGCCCGGCAATGGGCAGGGAAAAGGCGGCGGCAAACCCCAAGATTAAAGCGGCGTACCAGTCCACATTCTTTTGGGGACCGTGCTTTTTCATTTGCAGCAGCGCCAGCAGAATAAGCCCGCCTGTGAGGGCGAAAAACACACCCTCGTCTAGCAGTGTGCCGTTATAACCCATGCTGCGAAACAGGCCGTACACATTGCCGTACTTGCCTGCCGGCACCAACAGCAAAACCATCGGCAAAAAGCCCAGCACCGTGCCGAACATAAACCGGCGTACACCGCCGGGGTTTACAAAGGGATTTTGCTTTGCAAACGCATCTTTAAAAAAGGCGATAAACTCGACAAACAGCCGCACAAACAGCTTAATGAACACCAAGAAGATACCCAGTGCAATACCAATATGTACCAGCCCGGTCAGTTCGCTGCCATTGCCGCTGAACCGACCGGAAAAATCGTGAAAGATCGCCGAATGCCCACTTTCAGACACCGGGAGTACCCAGGTGACTGCCTGTGCGACGGCTTGAAATATCGCAGTTAAAAACCACATGATCCTGCCCTCCGAACAAAGAAGCGCCCTCCAGACTGTACCCGTTGTTCAGGTAGTCAAAAGGGTTACTGGAGCGGGGCGCCCGGCTGCCCTGCGCCGCCTGGTAGAACACATCCGCCTGGCTAATGACCGTCCACAGCATGGTGCTCCTCCTCAATGGTGCGGTTGAGAAACGCAAGTGCGTCACTAAGACCGCCCATTTGGTCAATGAGCCCGCAGTCCACAGCACCGGCACCGTCCAGCACCGTGCCTACATCCATCACCAGTTCCCCGGTCTTCATCATCAGGGCACGGAAATCGTCTGCACTGATCTTGGCATTATGCGCAATAAAGCGCACGATCCGATCCTGCATTTTCTCAAAATAAGACAGGGTCTGGGGCACGCCCAGTACCAGGCCGTTCATACGCACCGGGTGCACCGTCATGGTGGCGCTGGGCACAATAAAACTGCGCCGGCAGGACACCGCCAGGGGCACGCCGATGGAGTGGCCGCCACCCAGCACCAGAGAGGCGGTGGGCGTTTGCATGGTGGACAGCAGCTCGGCAATGGCCAGCCCTGCCTCCACATCGCCGCCCACGGTGTTGAGAATAATCAGCAGGCCCTCTACATCGTCGCTTTCCTCAATGGCCACCAGCTGCGGGATTACATGCTCGTACTTGGTGGTCTTATTTTGACTTGGCAAAATATAGTGACCCTCGATCTGGCCGATCACCGTTAAGCAGTGAATAAAATGGCCGTTCTTCTGTACCGTGATGGAGCCGGTCTGCAAATTGGGTTGCAGATCTTCCGTCTGCGCTTCTTCGTTCTCTATTTCCTTTTCTGTATCCTCGTTTGTGTGCGGCATACCATTCCTCCCGGAATTAGTATGCCCGTTTCTCCACATTCAACGATAATTTTAGCATAAGGCGGGCAGAAATTCAACAATATAATGAAATCTAATTATTAAATCTTTATTCTAATTGACATTGCCGCCGATTTATTATAAAATGGGGTTTGACAATTCTTTGAACAACTCAGGAGGTTTTTTGAACAATGGGTCTTACACTTGCACAAAAATTGATCAAATCCCACCTGGTCGAGGGTGAGATGATCCCCGGACAGGAAATTGGGCTGAAAATTGACCAAACCCTTACGCAGGACGCAACCGGTACCATGGCGTACCTGGAATTCGAGGCTATGGGGGTCGATCGGGTCAAAACCGAGCGCTCCGTGGCGTACATCGACCACAACACCCTGCAAACCGGCTTTGAGAACGCCGACGACCACAGATACATTCAGACCGTGACGAAGAAGCACGGCATTTACTTCTCCCGACCGGGCAACGGCATTTGCCACCAGGTGCACCTGGAGCGCTTTGGCATTCCGGGCAAGACCTTGATCGGCTCTGACAGCCACACCCCCACCGGCGGCGGCATCGGTATGCTGGCTATGGGCGCAGGTGGTATGGATGTGGCCGTAGCCATGGGCGGCGGCACCTACTATATCCCCATGCCCACTATGACCCGCATCAATCTGACCGGCTACTTAAAGCCCTGGGTCTCTGCCAAGGATGTGATCCTGGAAGTGCTGCGCCGTATGACTGTTAAAGGCGGCGTCGGCAAGATCATTGAGTACGGCGGCGAGGGCGTAAAGACCCTGTCCGTACCGGAGCGCGCCACCATCACCAACATGGGTGCAGAACTGGGCGCTACCACCTCCATCTTCCCCTCTGACGAGATCACCCTGGCGTTTTTGAAAGCCCAGGACCGCGCAGACGACTGGACGGAGATTCTGCCGGATCCGGACGCGCAGTATGACGAAGTGATCGATATTGACCTGTGCGCACTGGAGCCCATGGCTGCCTGCCCGCACATGCCCGATAAAGTCAAGACCACCGAGCAGATCGGCAAGATCAAGGTGGATCAGGTAGCCATCGGCTCCTGCACCAACTCCTCTTTTGTGGATATGATGAAAGTTGCCAAGATCTTGAAAGGCAAAACCGTGTGCCCCACCGTTTCCCTTTGCATTGCCCCCGGCTCCAAGCAGGTGCTGAATATGCTGGCTATGAACGGCGCACTGGGCGATATGATCGGCGCCGGCGCCCGCATTCTGGAGTCTGCCTGCGGTCCGTGTATTGGTATGGGTCAATCCCCCAACAGCGGCGGCATCTCCCTGCGTACCTTTAACCGGAACTTTGAGGGCCGCAGCGGCACAAAAGACGCCGGTATCTACCTGGTATCTCCGGAAGTGGCGGCAGCCTCCGCCCTCCCCGGTTATCTGACCGATCCCCGGAACCTGGGCGAGGCTCCCACGGTGGAAATGCCGGAGCACTTTACCATTAACGATAATATGATTGAGCCCCCGGCCAGTCCGGAGGAAGCCGCCAGCATAGAGGTGCTGCGCGGGCCCAACATCAAGCCCTTCCCCAAAACCGAACCGCTGCCGGAGAGCATTACCGCTAAGGCAGTGCTGAAAGTGGGCGACAATATCACCACTGACCACATTATGCCCGCAGGCGCCAAGATTCTGCCCTACCGTTCCAACATTCCGCACCTGAGTCAGTTCTGCTTCGGCGTGTGCGATGAGAGCTTCCCGGAGCGCATTAAAGCCGAGGGCAAAGGCATCATCATCGGCGGCGCCAACTACGGCCAAGGCTCCTCTCGTGAGCACGCGGCACTGGTGCCCCTGTACCTGGGTGTTAAAGCGGTCATCACCAAGTCCTTCGCCCGTATCCATGTGGCGAACCTGGTCAACGCCGGTATTCTGCCTTTCACCTTTGCCAATGAGGCAGATTATGATCGCATTGACCAGATGGATCAGCTGGAACTGGCAGACATTCGCACCGCTATGGAGAACAACACCCCGGTGGTACTGAAGAACCTGACCAAGAATGAGGAATACCCCCTGGACGCCAGCCACCTGTCTGCCCGTCAGCGCGCCATGCTGCTGTGC